>Ga0105050_10010543_pt1 | contig 10085 bp, 8 predicted proteins | sample FRY01_FD_78088 | JGI IMG/M metagenome (GOLD analysis project Ga0105050, IMG submission 78088) | Freshwater microbial communities from Lake Fryxell liftoff mats and glacier meltwater in Antarctica - FRY-01 | ecosystem: Environmental > Aquatic > Freshwater > Ice > Glacier meltwater ... | reverse complement strand
AGGTCCCAGTCCGATCACCGCAAAACGACCGGGTTCACCATTAGGCTTTCGCGGCTCGCCATAACGCAACACCAATTCGGATCGTACAAACTGCACCGCAGATTCAATGATCGCATCGGCAACGACGGTTAGTTGCTCCGCAACCCGCGCCGGAGGTGCCTGATTGACGAACTCGGAATAAGCGATCCGCAATCGCTCTCGTCCAAAAACCGACCGCAGCACCTGGGTTGCTGCATCTTGATGATTTCCGTGCGCCGACAACGCTTCAAGTTCAACGATAATCTCATCGACCAATGTTGCTCGCGAAGTTTCACGACCGTCGCTGGCGCGTACCAAGTCAAACGACTCCGGGTCATCGATAAGCCAATTCGTTAAACGTTCACCCGCGCCGAGAAGCTTTAGTAGCGTCGGAAGCGCTGCTTCATCACGTTCGAATAACGCCAAGAGCGCCGTGGGACTGCGGGATGCAGAGATAAACCGCTGGAGAGCTCTGAGCGCGAACGCAGGATCGCTCGACTTCGGCAACCATATATCCAAGCGTGAACGCAAACGACGAAACAAATCGAGCGGCACCGGCGTCGAAGCAATCTCTGCTAACGCGGCCCGCGAATCGTTGTCATCTTCAAGGCCCACAGCCGACAACAGCTCACCATCCAGATCGTCATCCATCCCGTCAATCGACTCCGCAATTAAATTCACTCACGCTGCCGCCTCGACGGAGTTAAGTATATCGAAATGGATAATCACGTGCGTGGATGCCGAAAATTTCGATGGGGAGACTCGATCGTTTACGACCGCCCCCACCGACCCGCCCCATCGTCTCGAAATCCTATCGTTGCAGCAAGAAAATCAGAATCCCGATTAACGTCATGCTGATCGCGGCCAAGGTTCCCACGATGACAAAACGACGCTGAGTGATTTTGCTTTTTCGCACACCGATGGTCGCATCGCCGCTTAAAGAAACCGGTTCTGCGGTTGCGGCTGGCGATAATGTCGCTGTTTTCGGACCGTTCAACACCGACGCGGGTTTGTCGGAAGATTTACTTCCACCAAACTCTGCCAACGCTTCAGCGGCGCTTCGCCATTGTGGCCAACCGTCGCGCCAAATCAGCGAGGTCGGAATGACGCGAGCTTCGGAAATCCAGGCGCGGAGCATTTCACCCGTCGCCGGTCCATACTGCCCGCCACTGGGTGGTCGCACGTACCATGTCGCGGTCAAGTCATCCAGAAGCGATGGCGTTCCCGTGCGACGCTGAGCGGTTGCGTTTGCGACTAAATTCGTCGTGATCGAAGCGGGATTTACACTTGGCGGCGAATCGATTCCCGCTGCAGAACCGCTGGGCGGCGAGGCAATCGCATCCTCGTCACTGTCAAAATCAAAATCGCCAACATTTTCTTCCAGCGCAAGCTCTTTTGCGTCATCGATCGGAATGGAGAACGCGGTATCGCTTTGTGGAATGCGAAAACGAGCAGTGCATTGTGGACAAAAACCACGTTTCCCCGCCAGCTCGATCTTGATATTGAGGGGCTTTTGACAAACGTGACAAGCGAATCGAATGCCCATGGTGGCGAGGCTCGAGCAATCAAGGAGGAAATGCGTAAGGACAATTTGACTTATCCACCATAATTCAACGTCCGTGCCGCGTCGGCAACGGGCCTAACGGTAACCTTCATGGCACTTCGCGCAAGATTGAGTCACCGCGCCGGCTGCGGCGCTCACTGCCGCCGCGTTCCCCTGGTCCAAAGCCAACGTGATCCCACGAGCGGCCGTCGACATTTCGCGACACAGCGCGGTGTAGTCCGCATCTTCAGAATCGGCGAGTCCTTCCTTCGTCAGAATCTCTCCCACCGAAGCGATCAACTCCGCGGCCCGGCGCACGCGATCACCCTCTGACTTTACCGCAGCTTCATCCCGCGTGCCCTCTTTGATCGGCCCCTCAATGACTGACTCCAGATAGTTCATCAACGGAACTCGATCCGCGATCATCGACCAGTCATTTTCCGGTTCGGCTTGTCGATCTGCGAGACCGCTACCTGAGACAAGGTCTTCAAGATCAGTCTTGCGCAATTTGACCTCATTATAAACCTGGCCAGACCCGGATTTGCAGTTCGAAGCCGTCCGCGCGATCAGGTCACGAGCTGCTGCGGCATCCTTTTTCCACCTCACATCTCCGTTGTGCTCATTGATGATGGCGAAGAGTGATGCGATTACCGTCAAATGAACGCGGGCCGTTTGAAATCCACCGCTGGCGAACGCCGCGGGCGTCGTGACTTCGGAATCGAATTTCAATCGAATCCGTTTGATCTCGTCTTCAAGCGTTGCCGGTGAAATGAGTGCTGAGAAACCGCTGGCTGGCGCATTGCTTGCCGACTTCGTTGCGACGGATGTGGCCATGCCCTGCGGCACCACAGCTTCCCGAACGGCGCCAAGTTGCGGGCGTTCGCCCCGGATCGCCTGGCTTGTATCGCTAAAAAAGACACCGCGAAATGAATCGTTCGTAAACGTCGGTGCCGGAGCCCGTCGCTCGCCCGCGTGTACACTCGCGTGTGCGCTCGCGAAGGCCAAGATGATCGCGAGCGAGCTAAAGCTCGACACGAAAGGAATGCCTGAATAGTGTTTCATCAATCTTGATGCGTGGATCGAAACCATTGGGTGCTCGACGGAGTGGTGAAGGAAAACGCTGCTATATGCAGTGATGGCAGCTCCTCTCTGGATCTATGTGTAGTGCAAGCAAATCCCATCGGCACTCGGCGGGTCAATGAAAAAAAAGAGCCGCTCAAGCTAAGTTTGAGCGGCTCGAGTTCGTCAAATGGAACTTGAAATTTTAGAAGTCGGTGCTGATGACTTCTTTAGAAGCTCGTGTGCCTAAAGCTCCCCATAGGCCATAGGGGCTTCGCGCGCCAGCGGTTTGGTCTAACGTACCACCATTAAAAACCATACCAGCTCTGGAATTGCCGGCTTCAATTGAGTCAGTAATGAATTTTACGGCACCGTCAGCCATCAACACGTGGGCACCGCCTTGGTGACGGCTCGACGTGGTACCCATGAAGTAGTTTCCGCCGTTGTGTGGACCGCATGTTTCACGATTTGGCGGCAGAATGGCGAACCACATCGTCATCTTCGGATCGTAATCGGACCAACGGTAACCGCGAGCTTGGGTTGTACCGGCGATAGGCGTGGCATTTGTCCAGAACATAGGCCGTAGTGGATCGACATAATTTTGAACCGTTTCACACCAAGTGGGATTTTGACGAATGCTGGTGGTCCAAGCGGTACTACCCTGGCTAGCAGGCATGGTTCGTTTGTCCCTGTCACCTAGGTCGGTTGCGATTTCGCCCAGCATGATTGTGTTCGAGGTACCGTCGAGGATATCGCGAAAGGAAGTTGATTGATGTGTTGCGAAAACGCCGCGCTGACCGGCTCGTTGATTTTGGGCCTGACCGGAATTGGGAGGTGAGCCTGCTGAATCGGTGTTTATCCGAGTGGTCAATCCCTCGCGCTGGTTAGCGACCGAATCGCCCATGCACATTGCGTAGTTGGTTCGTCCGAGTGCGGGAAGCCCAACACCTGGATCACTTGGGCAGCGAAGCGTCGCTATTTCCGTGGACCATGGTGTATAAAGTATTGCCGCACTAACGAAGTTCGGCGTCGGGCCCATTGCGGGATAGTCGATTATGCCGTCTCTGTTTGCGTCCATTGGGTTGCTGATTTGCTCCCAAAGCGCTTGCTGTTCCATAAACGGCGTTGCACCGACCAATGCGCTCAATTGCCAGCTGTTTTCGCTTTGGTACTGGGCCCACCAGTTATTGGCGGCTGGACTGGCTACTTTCGTTCCGCCACCCTGCCGAGGCAACTGGTTGTAAGCCGCATGGTAATTATGCATGGCAAGACCAATTTGCTTGAAATTATTGCCACAGCTCATGCGTCGAGCGGCTTCACGTGCCGCCTGGACCGCAGGCAACAGCAATCCAACCATCACACCGATAATGGCGATAACCACCAATAGTTCAACCAGCGTAAACGCTGATCTCCGTCGATCCGGACACAAAACGTTCAAAATAAGTCCTTCAAACTGAAAGGGAAACAAACAACCCGCAACCTACGGATAAGTCACGGGTAATAACGCTTGATGCTAAGCCTCCGAAATTCAGCAAGCAATACAGAAACGGATCATTTTAGAAGATTTTGAATCTTCGCTCGTCAATGGACGTATGCACACAATGTGACCCAACGTCCTACAAGAAAAGAAAGCCCTGGACGCAAAGCAAGGGAAAAGCAAAGTGGTTGCAAATCGTGCTATTCCCATTGGGGTCAGCATGATTTATGGTGTTGGTGCGAGGTACGGTTGCTGTCACCTGTGAGCCCTCTTCCGATCCATCTCGCCTAGTTAGCCCCCCGCGTAAAAATGAAACAAATGAAATTTAGCTCCGTAAGCGTTTTGCTAGCCGCACTCTTTGTTGCTTCTGCGGCGATGACTTTTTCCGGTTGTGGGAAAGCAAGTAATCAATTGGCCACTGAGCAGGGCACGATGACCATGGAAGAATTTCTGAAAGTAAAGGAAGCTGAGGAAAAAGCGATTGCTGAAGGAATGCAGAGCGAATTAAACAAGAAGTAAACAAGAAGCCGTAATTTGACATCCCGGCGATGCATTCTATTCATCGAGCCAGTTGAAACGGTTGCTCTCCTTCGACCAGCAGCCAATTGTATTCAGCGTCAAGTTTGACTTCATCTCGTGTGCCGCTCGGCCACTGAATCTCTGTCGTAACGGGCTCTAGCGATTCCCCCAAGCCAAATTGGACGCAGCGTTCGTCGCTGCAAAAATATCCGTCACCGCTGGTGAGCGTCGCAGTGGCGGAGAGATTTTGGCCACGTATTGCGATGCGTGTTCCGATTGCGTTTCTCTCTGACTTGGTAGCGACAAACCGCAGGTTTAATGATTTGTAGTCCGAGGCCGTCTGATTCATCAACATCGCGACTGGCTCAGTTTGGTGAGTGACGATCATATCCCGCTTTTGATCCCGATTGACGTCAGCCATAAAGAGCGTGCGACCGACATGCTTACTTCTACAATAAGCCGATTCGATTTTGGATTCGATCGATTCAAACTTGCCGTCGCCGTTTTGTGCAAAGACCTGGAACGGTTGCGCGTAATCGGCTTTTTTCGACAGTCCATCGAAGATGTCCACGTGCCCATTGGTGACCAGCAACTCAACGCTTCCATTCGAATCTAAGTCGATAGCCTTCGAACCGAATCCGACCATGGGCATCGTGACGGCGCCCAGTCCACGAACGGTCGTGTCGTCGCTCCAAAATTTATTGCCTTTACTAACATGCAGCGTGTTGTACTCGTGGTCAAAATTAGTGACGTAGAAATCCGTAACACCGTCCCCATTCAGATCTGTCGTGCCGATGCCCATTGAGCCCTGAGTTCTCGAAAAAGCATCGTTGGCTAGTCCGCAAATGGCCCCGGTCTCTGTTAGTTGGAACGGTCCCGTTTGCGACTTCTTCGTCCAGAAGTGATTCGATGTCATGTCGTTAACGATGTAAACATCATTGACACTTCCGGGCGTGAACGTACCGACGACGATGCCGAGTCCTCGACCGAGAATTTCTGGCTTGGCATTCCATTGGTCGGTGAAATTTTGCAATCGCCCCGATGCATCGCCTTTCAAAAAAAGATCCTGCGCCGCGGAAAAATAGAGCGGTGAACAACTTCGGTGGCCCTCTAAGCCTTCTGAATCACAATCGATTCGGCTAGGGTCGAGACCAGAGAGATAGTTTGTAATGACGACATCGACGAAGGTGTCGCCGTCAAGGTCAGCGATCGCTGCGCTTGTCGACCACGTCGTCGCATCTTGATCTGCAAGCCACCGCTCCGACGCATCAACAAACGTGCCGTCCCCGTTGTTGATCAGCATGCGATTAGGACCGTAGTTGAGCACCAATAGATCGTCAAATCCATCTGAGTTGACATCACCGACGGAGATGCCCTGACCGAAACCGCAGTCGTCACAACCGCTATTCGAAGCGACTTCAATGAATGCTCCGTCCAGGTTGCGAAACAAAGCGTTTGGACTTGAGTCCGAGTTCGGAGGTGTGCCTCCGGCGGCCGCGAGATAGATGTCAGGCCATCCATCTAAATCGTAATCAATGGAGCCCCCGCCACATCCTAATGTACGGTGAATGCGAATCCCGGGTCGATCGAGATGTTCGCCGGTCGCTCCAAAAAATTTCAGTCCGCGTTTCGCTGCCTCGTTGACCAATAGCGGCAAGATGGATGGAGCCACTTTTGTTCTGTGGGACTCGACCTTAGGTGTTAAGCCTCCGCTCAATTTCTTCAACAAGTCGGTGCGGTCGCTGGGACGCATATTTGTCCACAAGTCCAATGGTATTGTCGATTGCCACGGTGTCTGCTTGCTTAGCCTTTGAATGATCGACCCACGCACCGCCGCGAGGTTGGACTTGCCGGATTTTGGCGGTGAAGGCAATGATATGTGTCCAATCGCAACCCAAGCTTCCGCTTCCCAAAGGCGTCCCAGCTCAGCCAATGTACTGGCGATCTCTTCATAGACCATTGCAGATTTTTCGTTCTTAATTTCAAAGTTGGCCTGCATCTGTCGCAGCTTGGCAAGCAACTGAGATCGTTCACGGACCGCCACCAAATCCGGAGAGGAAGGATCCTGATGGCCTAACGCGGATGCAAACTTATCCCAAACCTGTACTTGGTCGAAATCTCGTTGGGCTGAGGACGCGTAGGCGTCCAACGCAAGGCCATACTTTCCATCGGTCGAGGCCCAATCACCAAGCGTGAGCCAGTAGTCGGCATGCTCTTGGACACTCGTTGGCAGGTTCTTGCTCCAATTCGCTAATCGTTCATGTTGTCCGGCGAGAACAATGGCTCGCCCCAGCATCACCTGGGCAACGGCGTCATCGGGATGCTGGGAAATGATCTTATTGAGAACCTCGATACACTCGTCGAGCTGCCCTCGATCAAGATTAAATCGCGCCTTGCCGATCAGCGGCCGAAGGTCCGACGGATTTCGTTTTGTCATCTCGACAAGAGAATCCGCTTCTTGTGTTCGCCGATCAAGGTCGCCAAGCGATTGCAGCAATTCGACGTCGAACTTCCGTTGCTGAATCAAAATCTGGGCATGCTTGTTGGCCTCGAGATGGCGTTCGACGCCAAGCAAAAAGCTACGCAACAGCTTGCGCATCTCCACATCGCTTGGGTCCGCTTCTACGCCGCGTTCAAGCACGTCGATTGCGTCAAACAACCGTCCCACGGCGAGTAGTCCGGTGAAGGCTTGTCGTATTCGATTCTCCTGCCGAAAATCGGTGACTTTGCAGGCATCGACGAGTAGGTCGGCGGCGAGGTCTTTTTGGTCGGTATGAAACGCGGCGCGAGCGGCGGCTTCGAGCGCCGCTGGATCGTTTGGCAACTCGATCAAAACCGTTTCTATCAACGTCGACGCTTCTGTCCATTGGCCCGCATCGGCGTGTGCCTGCATCTTCTTATAAGCCGATGGTTCCCCATCTTGAGTCACATTTGGTTTCGTTTCGCCACAACCGGATGGGGAAAGCAAAGTGCAAGCGGCGAGGGTAACGGATGCAAGATGTCGGAGCATTAAAAATTCTTTGCGAGCGACTGCTGGCCAATCAAGCTACGAACACGCTTATGACATGCGATCGGCTGAAAAAAAGTAATAAGCAACAGCAGCCAATCGACGTTGATTTTAGCACGTGATTGACAAAGGTGAGTGCCTGCGAGTGGATTGTTGCGGTCTGATTTTGACGTTAGAAAAACCGACGGCACGTGGGATTCGGATCTGACCCGTTGGATGGCAATTCGTTTTGCCGGTGTTTTTGCATCGCCGGTGTTTTTGCATCGCCGGTGTTTTTCCCGAGAGGGGCAGACTGGACTGATGAAACGGTGGTAATTCACTTCCAAACACAGGCCGGGTAAGTCACCCTCTCGCGCAGCGGGAGGGTCGGCATTTTAGGGCCGGGGAGGGCACAATGCTTGGTAAAAACTGCGACTTTCGCTTGCTTCCGCCGCGACCCTCTCCTCGCCGACGCTCGACTCTCCCGGAGGAGACTGACTTACTGAACTTGCCAAAATTATCTAAACCGCGAGCGTTTCATCAGCCCGGGGGCAGACCCCTTTTCAAACAGAGCCGAGAAACACGCCAAACCGCCTTGTCGCTATTTGGTTTCGTATCGTCGATTCCAGCCGCCGTTAACCTGGATCGTCTGCCCGGTGATGAAATCATTCGAGGGCGTGGAAAGGAAAACGGCTGCGGCCGCGATGTCGTCGGGCGTGCCCCAGCGATGCATCAGCGATTGATTGATCGCTCGATCGTTCCAATAATCGCTGGTCGTTTTTCCCCATTCGGTTTGAATCCAACCGGGCGCAATCGTGTTGACGCGAACAATCGGGGAAAGCTCTTGGGCAAGCGACTTTGCGAACGCCTCGACGCCCGCTTTGATTGGGCCAAACATCTGGCCTGCATCGCCCTCCATGCCCTCGGTCGCTTGGTCCCAACCAATGAACAACACCGAAGCTGGAAACTCGCGTTTAAGCATGGTGGCCTGATTGCGTAAACGCTCGCCGACCATTCGGCCCAACAAGATCGAGCCGACAAAATCGACGTTGATCAAACGAAGTAATTTTCGCTCGAAAGACCACTGGGCCGCTTCACCGGTCAATACATCCGCGCCGGCACAATGAACCCACGCGTCGATCGTGAGCCAACGATCAAAAGCCCGGGCGACAAATTCAGTCGTGTCAGCAGGATTGGCGAAATCACACCGATCGATGACTGCGGACGTGCCTAGCTCGCCAACCTGCTTCGCGGTTGACTCCGCCGCATCAATGCTGCGGTTGAAATGCACAAGAAGGTTTTGACAACCGTGAGCAGCGAACTGGATCGCGATCTGACGACCAATTCCGCTTGACGCACCGGTAACGACCACATTGGTGTCGTGTAGCGGGCCGATTGTTTGCGAATCTTGAAGCGACATTAAACACTGAAAAATTCGAAGAGATCCTATAAGTCTCATAAGACTCATAAGACCTCTTGCAAAGCTTACACTACAGGTTTGGGGTCGTGTAGGGATCTACGTCGCCGACCATGTGGAAGTGGTTATGGTCAATATAGATGACCTCGATCACTTCGCGATCGTCAAGCGTGTGGGGAACCGGATATCCGACGATCGCTCGTTCACTGCAATAAATTGTGCACTTGTAGTGTGCGTGATGCAATTGAGCGGGGCCGATCAACGGATAGAATCGTGGTGGGTCGATGTAGTCAGCGATCTTTTCTTTGATGATGCGGACGTTGTTGCGTTGCTTTTCGTACAAGAAAGGAATGCCGCCTTGAACCGGTCGAGCTTTTTCAAGAGCCCGAACGACTTCATCATCCGTCGGTGGGTCAAGCGCTACCGCAGGTCCACCGGCAGTGGTGGGTCCGAGAATTGGAACTCGCTCGTAACGCTCATGTTCCCAGAACTTTTCTTCTTGGCGATGTTGGTAGTACGGACTTACCGGGATCGGTAATCCGAAGATGCCAAGGCTTGGGCCCTGGCTAACCCCGAAACAGCCCGTGGTCGGCACGGCTAGGGCCGCAAGCAGACCGATGGTCACAAAGCGGCGAGCCGCTTTCGTATGCTTGGTTGATCGGCAGATCTTCATCGAGTCGCTCATGACTTGGTTGTGCTTTGAGAGGAGTCTTATCTCTTACGACTCCCCACGTCTGTCTCGGTCAAGCGTTCGCGCCACGCAGTGGGCCGTTCGCGTACAAGATTTATCGTGTCAAACTGTAACGGTCTTGCGGATAAATAGGAATTTTCAGGACAAATCGCGCCGCCGATTGGTTTTTACGTCGCCAGTCTACAAAAGGACATTCGGATGCCTGCCAAAACGATCGTAATTCACGTCGGAACACTGTTCGGGTAAATCGCCCTCTCGCAGCGGGAGGGTCGAACTCTGAGTGGGGTGATGAAGCGATCGCGGTTTAGATAATTTTGGCAAGTTCAGTAAGTCATTCTCCCTCTGGGAGAGTCGAGCCCCAGGCGAGGAGAGGGT
>Ga0105050_10010541_pt1 | contig 10086 bp, 9 predicted proteins | sample FRY01_FD_78088 | JGI IMG/M metagenome (GOLD analysis project Ga0105050, IMG submission 78088) | Freshwater microbial communities from Lake Fryxell liftoff mats and glacier meltwater in Antarctica - FRY-01 | ecosystem: Environmental > Aquatic > Freshwater > Ice > Glacier meltwater ... | reverse complement strand
CACATTGCAGTGGACGTGTTGATTCCCAGCCGTGCCAACCGAATAAGTCTGGGTGTCATACGGCGAGCTCGCAAGCTTGGCGAATTCACAAGAGTTCCGGTGATCATTGCGGTGTGTGGTCCTGTAAAGAAAGAAGATAATACAGACCTGACACATAACTGCATTGCAAGTCGTAATGAGCACCAGCCACTGCTGCGTAAGTGTAGCACAAATCATCCAGAGCGTGGACAACAGCAGCTGCAGGAGGAAGAACGTCAAGGTGGGTTTGACATCGACACCAGCGGCAAAACAAGAATAGGTACTCGAGAGCTTGGTTATCCACAATGAGAACGATAAAATGATGATTGGCACTTCAAAAAATACATTTATGCTCATATCGCATTAGCGATGCTGGGCGACACCGTGCGCTGAGCATATTATATATAAAACATCACACGCGTTGTCTCAAATCCGGGCCGGGTATTCCGAGTAGACTATTGCTCGAATACGTATATATACGCTTTGCTGTCGACTGCTGCTGCTTACAATTGTTGGACACTGTACGGACAATGACAATCGTTAGGTTATCTTCTCTTCTCGTGCTGCTGGGTGCACGTGTTGGAGTGTACGCCGTCACGAGTGCCTGTAGCAGTGGGCAGTATAACGTGGCCGGAGTGTGCACCACGTGTCCTGCGCGCCATTATTGCAGGGGAGACCACGCACCGGCTACGCCATGCCCGGCCAATTCGTTCGACTTTCGCGCCGGCACGAGCAGCACCTTGGACGACTGCGCGTGTGACGCTGGGTATTTTCGAACGGACAACACGGAGACCCTGGCGTTGGCCCTCGCGCAAAACGGTGTGTCGCTGCAGGATTCTCGGCGACTGTGGTGTGTGTTGTGCCCCGTTGGACACCTCTGTCACACGTTGCAAGACAGCGCAGGGCCACGGACTCGAGTGCAGAAATGCCCCGCGCTGGCCACAACCCAAACCATGGGGTCGTCTGTATCTGCGGACTGTGTGTGCAGGCCGGGGTCGTACGTGAATTCGTCGTCTTCCTGCGTTGCTTGCACCAATAATCACTACTGCACGGGGGGGTCGGTAGCGCCTAGTGTTTGCCCACTACAGACTGTTAGCAGCAGAGGTGCCACCTCCTTGGCAGGATGCACATGCCTGCCGCCTCTGGTAATGCTACCCACTATCAGCCCACTTTTCTTGTACGACTGTGTGGTACAGTCGGCGGCCGCATTCACGGACGCGGGGATTACGCGTGGATTGCAAACACAGCAATACAACATTTTCGGCATCGAGGCAAGCGGGCTCTTTGACACTTACGCGGTGCCTTCGGCGTCTGTGTGCATGATGATAGAGACAGGTGTGTCCTGTTCATGTCTCACGAATCCATCCTATGATGCACAAAGAGCAATTGACGTGTTTGTATGTTTGTGCACTTGTGGTTTCTTCTGATGTGCCGGTGTGGAAACATTCAACAGGGTTTTTGCAGGTGTGCGAACACGATATCCGTGCCGCAGTTCACGCTGACTCCAACGATGCAATTGTGTTGTTAAGGAACTTGTTACTGGACCCCGTTTACCTCGACCTGGTGCTCTTCCTGTTCAACTCTGCCCGGTACAATAGCATTGTATACCACATGGAATCATACCTGTGGATACAGACGACGCCGGGCTACAGCGCATCGACGCCGTTGGCAGCCTTGCCCATCGAAATGAACATAACGCGACAAGTGCAGTCGTCTGTGCTATGCTCGTTGGTGCTAGAGTCTGCACTCTTGTTGTCCCCCGCCGCACACAAAACCGACCTGCACAACATCTCGAAAGTGCGCTCGTACATCTACACTTCATTGCAGACGATTGGGGTTCACAATATTGACATCATTGCCCGACCGCGCCATGTTTCTATTTTCCTACACGACTCGCTACTGAATGAAACTGCTATGGTGAAGCAGATGGCCATCGGGTTGCTTTTATGTATGCCCCCACACAGAGACGGTCCTGCGAATTTTTCTAGCCACCGGTACATTCAACATGCCACCGGTGCTGCACCCAGCGTCATTGTCACTGAAATCGTCGTGCTGGATCGCTTTTGTCCGAGCGCCCTGGAACTCGACTGCATCCGCGATTTCACAGGTGACATGGTTATCACACCGGACGCCACTTGCGTCGCCGACATTGACATTCTCTTCACGGCCTCCAGCCCTGATCAGCTGCTTTCCACATTTGAGCAGTACATTGCACAGATACAAGGGTACGACACAGATATGCGGCTGCAGCATAATAATCCGTGCGCCCAGGTGCTGTATGTACGACACAAGTCCTCGTCCACAGAGTATGCGGACAGTATTGCACAGCTACGCACGCTGTCAGAGCTGCACGCCACATACAACGCACAATTCAAAGGGGTTGTGCTCTTCGACAGCGGGGTGCACACCCTTGGAACATACAATGTCACAATGCGCATCAGTCCGCACCTCCAAGCCAAAACTGCAGAGAGCGCACTTGCGCTGAAGCTCGAATCGCAAGAACAAGCACGACAAAAAACTCACTTGGTGCGTGTGCTCAAACTGCTCGGCGTGCACGTTGAGGATGGCAACGTGGGCACACCGTGTGGCATGAGTCTGCGCGAGGACAGCACACACGATGACGGGCTCATTTTTTCCGTCACCGGAACTGTTCTCTCCGTCGCCGAGGTGACCACGCTGGTGAACACTACAATGTGGCTGGTTACATCGCGATTCGCCGGAATCGACCAACTGGTTGTCGGGGTGGCATCCAGCACCATCTCGGGGTCCCTCCTGTTTGAAGCACTCTCTGTCGTGCAGGCGCAGGCTCTGTGTGAACACGTTCAGATGTACAAGAACAACTACACCCCTGACACCTCTCCGATCTTCTACGCGACTGTCGTTCAGGAATTCATCATACCAAGCCATCTACACACGGAGGGAATCGCCGCACAGGAGCACCTCGTGCAAACCTGGGTACAGACCTCCTCCTACACATTTCGAGTGAGCATTCGCATCCCAATTGAAGTCAGCAAGCTCAACGCACTGCTGGTGGAAGTCATCAAGACGATTATTTTTACCAAGGCCACTTCCCCGCATGTGGTGCTCACTTCTCTGTCGGGGCAAAGCGTCGTGCTTGGAGACGGACAGGGCTCACCCGTGGCGACCCCGCCTATACACACAGAATATGCGTTTTTGGTGTATGAGTTGCCGGTGCTGACCGTGCAAGACTGTGACATCAGCCACAATGCAAACAGTGAGAACTATTTCTTGGAAATACAGGGAGTGGTATGGGGTCTCTTTGGGGTCACGGTTGGCTTCGAAATGCACAGCGCATGCCTCGTCAAAAACACGCTGCACCGCACCGAGCGCCACAGCAATGTACCGCCGTGTGTTGGCCTGGTGTGCAACGACGGCGTTGTGAGTCTCTATGCTGCCGCGCACGCATTCCTCAATCACAGCAGCGTCGCTTACAGCGAAAAGTGCGAGTTGCACACCACGCTCACGGCGAACGCGCGGTTCGAACACGTTGGCGATTCCTCCGTTGGGCCCGCTCACGTCGCAGCGCTGCACAAGGCGTTAATGTACGGGCACACTGGTTCGCAACTGAATGTCGGCATGCAGGCGTCAATACGCATCTTAGACCATGGTATGGATCTGGGGCGCTTCGAAACGATGTTCAACAGCATCTACTCTGCTCGCAATCACAGCAGCAACAGCAGCAGCAGCAGCAGTGTGCACCCGGGTGCAGACGGTCTGGCTGGGTTTTTTTCCCGATTCAATGACGGCATGTCGGCGCGCGAGAAAACAAGCTGCGTGCACGCTTCTCAGGAGCTGGTGTTGCTGCCGATGGCATGTATGCAGAACCTTTCGGTATCGCAATTCCACGGCGATGCCGAGGCGTCGTGTTTGCTCTTCTCCACGCTCAACAGCAGAATAAATCTAAACACCCTGCGGCGCTTCATAATGAGCAAAACCACGCCGCAAATGCTGCAAACAACGGCGATCACCATGCACAACCAGCTGGATGCACACGTGGAAAGCTTGCCGTGCACTGGTGGCGTGCCCAACTTGGTGAAAGCACTCATCCAGTCTGCGGCAACAGCGAGCACCCACTTTGACATTGTTAACAAACACTCGGGGCATGTGGTGCTGGTGGTGCAGCACGGCACTCCTTTTGTTGCGATTGCAGACTACCAAGCACATGTTCTGCGTCTGTTGCTTCCCGATAAGGTTGTGCCGACCGAGTGGCATATGAGAACGTCGGTGGAATTGCACCTGCACACCAAGGGCGTCTCACTGGGGATGGCGATGACATTTTTCCAGATGCTCATGCAGGAGTACATCAAATCACAACTCTCTGCTTCGAGCACGGTGACGGTGTCGGTCGCCGAAATGCAGGAAATCCAGCAGTACACCACGACATTCCCCGGCACGTTATATGAGGCCGGCGAAAGCAGGGTGCAGCTCTATGTTCGTGTGCGTCTGGACGGCCTGCGAGATTGTGCGGAAGTACAGCCCATCATTGAACTGCGAGTCGTGCAGCAACAATTCTATGGTGTGGTCTTGAAGGCCACCATTATTGACGATGCGCAGTCGAGCGTGACATGCAACAACCGTGTGCAGCTCGAATACAACAGTCTGAAATGCACCTCCCTCGTAGCCGGGCCACTCGCGTCGAGTCTAATTGGATTACATGTCGCTGGGGGGGTTGTGGTGTCGAATAATGCATCGTGTTCCGCGGGGCATAGTTCGCAGTGTTCCGCGCATTTGTCGTCGTCCGACACTGACCTCTTCTATGCCATGCTACGCATTCTGACAACGGATATCCACCAGTTGTTGTATTATTTCGAGCACGTCGTGAGCTTCTGTGGCCTGCACGCTGGGCTGCTGGGAGAATTGATCTCGACAGAAGCGCTCGATTTCTTTGGTGAGTTTGCCACTTGACCCCTTTGTCCTGCTTCTGCAACCAACACCCCCACCACCCCATATCTTCGTAGAGCACGAAAAAGAGTACATTTTCATATACGTATACAACAGAGCACCGTGAAAGAGCAGAGCAGCGCGGGAGAGCAGAGCAGAGTTTCACACAAAGAGAGTAGAGCCCCGTAAAAGGGTACGACTATGGAAGAAAACACCGTGGAAGCGTGAAATTGCAGACCCACGTCCAGCAGGAGACCATGAACAAATGCCACATAATGCGCTTTATACCGGCATACTGTGCAACTTGTTCAGTTAAGTTCGGTATAGGTGTGGTCAAAGCGTGAAACACAGTATCGTGCCCTCGGGTCTATATAAGTGGGAACAGCGGAGTGCACACGTAGCAACATAATGGACAATTCTGTCGTCGTGCAAATACACACCGACCTCGACCACCCGACCGTCGATGCGGACACTGTCCCGCGCAAGCACGGCAGGAAAAAATCCCTTGCAAACCGCACAAACAGGCCCGATGTGGGACAGGATCCCAAATTTGACGCGATGTATCAACAGTTGGCAGTCATGCAGAAACAACTCAACACAATGAAAAGGTCCATTGCCGAATCCTCTCGCGCCGCCGGCAAAACTCACAATATTGTTCTTGCGCACCCCAACGCGCCGGCATCGCCATCTGCAGCGTCAGTGTCGACGGATTGCCTTGTGTGAGGCTCGGCTCACTTAAAAAGGATTCTTTTCCGAAAATAAGATACGGTGTGTCTTGCGTGCACACCACCCCCTCTCCTGTTCAGATTCTGTCGTGCACATCATGCCTACAAATACGTTTGCACTGTGTTCCGAGCCGGCATTATTTAGCTGGGTCGAAAAGTCGGCCTGGGTAGAAAATGTACGGCCAACCTCCGGCGACAGTAGTGTGGATGGGTTTTGTGCCATTTGCCAGGACACAATTATTCCGGGCGAACACATTGCGCTGTTCTCGTGCAAGCACTCTTTCCACTACACATGTGCGCGAAGTTGGATGTGCACATGTATTCGTGGCATGAAGCCAGTCAAGTGCCCGGTGTGCAATTACGTGGTGCTACGGGCCACATTCCAGCAGTGGCACCACAACCATACGCGTACTTCCATGCTTTCGCACAGCGCCGACATTAATACTGCACGGTCGTCTCCGCGCCCAGTGCACGCCGCCGCCGGCGAACGTAACTTTACGCCGCGGTCGAGGACATCCTGCATGCACGGGCTTCAAACAGCTGTTTTGTCGTGGTGTGCATAGCCACCGCAGTGGTGTGCCGGGCCCCTGGCGAATGTGTGCGCAAGGAATCCGCGCGACTGCCGAGAATCTGCACAATCGTCGTGGTGTGGCGTATATGGTGTTTAATAATAAACGAAAATTGGACGAAACCCGTTGCATGTGCTCCACACGTCGGAACGCACTTCAAGACTGAATGGACAGTCCAAGTACGTAGATGTCCAGGATGTCGAGAGAGCCGAGCAACAAGAGTGCAAGGATTTCCATGTAGCAGCACATTGTCCAATACGTGTGGCGATTTCTGATGTCCGTAACAAACGAAATCATGGCGCCGAACCCACACATCAGCAGCACACTGGCGACGCCGACCATTGGTTTGATCAAGTCGACCATCCAGTGCGCGCCCCGGTTACTCACAATACCGTGGTAGAGCAAGAGGCTCACAAACGTCATGGCGGTGAAGAAATAATGCGCAAAACCCTTGATGGTGTCATATCGCACAACGACAAGTGTACTGTATTGCACAGACAGCAGCACGATCAGCACCATCTTGCGTGCATATTGTGATAATTTGTCGTCACGAAGAGTGCGGTTCACGCGAAACAAGAAGAGCAGGGACATGGGCCCGACGACATAGATGGTAATCACGGTGTTGTGCTCCGCAAATGTGTGCGAAATTGTCGTCGTGGATTTCGACGGATGCTTGCGGCTGTCGTACGGAAGCAGGGCCTGTATTTTTTTTTGCAAAATATAAAGCAACGCATTGCACCGCTGTGCCTTCTACAACGCTCTTGTCAAACAGCATGCAGTGAGAGCGGGTTCAGTTGTAGCATTAAATTGTGCAGCAATGTCACATAGCAGGGCCACTCACGTGCAAAAAGGGCATCCATGTAATCCAAGAGGCCCACAGCGATGCGCCCAAGATGGCGGCATAGTACAGGCAGTGTTTTTCCAAAAGGTTCGAGTCCATGCCCCTGGTTTCGTCGTTCTGGTTGGGCCGATTGTGTCGTTTGATGGTCAGTGTCATTGACAATGTGCAGCCACACGCCACAGTGTATGTACTTGGGGTCCCCTGGTGCACATCGTTATATACATGGTGACAGCATTAAAAACACTCACACTGCCATGCCATGCCTTGGGTACCACGCGGTCAAACCGGCCAAGAAACAATGTACATCCAACACCTTCGCGCACGGCACCACACCGAGATCCTATTGTACATTAATAATGCAAATGCAGGCGTGCTGCGCAGTATATTCGACGAATCGTCGCGTGCTGTGTGTGTGTCTATATCGGCGCTTTTCGACAGAGACGTGGCTTCGACGTGCTGCGCACCTGTGTATGTATCGCACCACGGCACAGCCGCGCAAAAAAAAGCAAACACGGTATCGGTCGGTCCATGAAAAACACTAGAGTCGCCACGGAAGGGCCGGGTTTTGCGGGTATTGCGGAGTATTTGCACGAGAGCGCCACGATGCGGCTGCGGACAGACATGATCGCATTGCAGCCGCAAGCTATATATGACAAGAATACGGTAACACTGCAAGACACGGCAAAGCGCGTGGTGCAAACGTCGGGGTAAGGCGTGTGAGCAGATGGGCAATGTCGTGTCCCCGGCCAAAACCCCAAAGGTCACGAAGCTCAAGCATATCGTACACGTGCTCGTGGAACAGCAGCGCAAAATAAAGCGGTCCAAGGAGGACGCCATGCGGCGACAACGACAGCTGCACCTCAAAATGAAAAACAGCATGTCACGAAGAATCGAAAAGCGGTGGGCGGACGTGGGAATAGACGATGACATACGCGAAATGGCGGAGGAAATCGCGCACTACCGCCACCGCATTCTCGATCTCAAAGTTTGTGTTGACACGCTTCGCAATCTACAGTACAAGGTGCAGGGCATCCTCAATGCATACTACACACACACCACTCTACAAGTGGTCAACAATGCCATCAAGAAGACCAACATTACCGTGGAAAAAATCGACAAGGAGCAGGGTGCGTGAACCCATGGCACACCTTGCCATCGCTGCTGCCTGCGTATGAACATATGCTCACGTGTCACGTACCACGTTTTGGCAGGAACGGGTGTGCGTGTGCATGTTGTCTGCTGCTGTTGTGCTCTCGCATTGCCGGCGTGATTCGGCACTGCGCTACAATATTGCATACACATACGCTTGCAGGTGTGCAAGATTTGATAGGCGAGCTCGTCAAGACAAAAGAAATGAATATGAATGTAAGTTTCACAGTGCACACCCGGGGCTGCCCCGTGGGCACGGGGGCTGCGTGCTATATGCGACTCTGAATCGGCAGACACAGGCTTATGAAGGCAGGAGGAACTGACCATATGTGTGTTGTTTTGTGCAGACAAGAACCGCCATGCATGATCTGAATAGCGCCGCCAATACCGACGATTCCTCGGGCATAGACCGTGCGGCAAACAACAGTGATTTGGAAGTCAATATGATCATCAAAGAGCTTGAAAATGAATTTTTATTACAGGTATGCGGCGTTGCTGTGCATGTGCTGGCGCTTGTAGAGCGGTGTGGTGTGCTGTTGTGCATTCGATTGCAGAGGAGCTGTGTGTCACAATCGGTGTGGCAGACAGCAAAACACGGCAGTGCATGGTGTGGATGGCTGCAAGTGCACATTGCGTCACAGGGGTGGTGCTTTGGCGGCGTTGATCACGACTGATGTGACATACTGGCGTGCGTGTGTCGTGTATGCGCAGCAAGAAACAGACACGTCGCATCACAAGCAAAAGCAGATACAGCGTTTGCAGCAGTTGGAAAAGTATCTGGCGCGCTCGGCGCCACTCGACACCCCCGGTGTGCAGTGTGTTGAAAACACCCGCCCTCTCACGTGAACACGGTACGCCGTTTTTGCAGACGCGCGCACGCAATAAGAAACAGCAAAACACTACACTGGACAGCAGCAGCAGCATCCGATACGGCGTCAGGTCAAGCTTGATGGGCAGTGCGAAGTGGGCCATGGTGCAACCACGTCTTGGCACCCCCGGTGCACTGTGCTTATATAGTGTGCAATGCCCCTGACGTTGTTTCAGCCGCGAATCACTCGCTGAGATCGGGGTGAATTTTGGCCGAAAGTGGACACAAGCGTCCGCAATCCCTGTATGCTTGGTGCGCCGCGGTGGTACGCGTAGTCGGATATTCCCACGCTGGCAAATGATATATCTAAGCACCGCGACAAACGACGTTGGTGCGGTGTCTGTCGTATGTATTTGTTTTATTTCTTCTGCTACATGATTGCCGTCGTGGGCTTTGTGTGCTACTCCAGTCTACCTGCCAACGACGAAGAGGAGCAGGGGGGGATGGACTTTGAAAACACCCTCGGCTCCCACGGCATCCACTGAGAAACGCGCTGTTCGCTTCTTATGCCGACGACAGCAGGAGCATGTCTTGTTGCTTTTTACACAGCGCCGCACATGCGCCCAGCGCTGCCTTTTCGACGTTTCGCAGCTTGTATTGCGTGGAATAATTGGGCACCGTCAACAGTTCGGCAAGTAGATACATGCTGGAGACGGCAGTCTTGTAGTGAACCGTGTTCTTGAGTGCCTCGTCGAACGCAAACAAGGTCTGCGGGACCATGCACGAGCATATCTGAGTGCACGCGGACAGCGCCATAAAGTACGCCATGCGAATTAAACAATCGTGCCGAAAGTTCGTCGTGCGCTGGCCTGCATACGTAATTGCAGAAATTTCCGACAGTTGCATGCTGGTGTCAAAAGCTGTGAGGCACGCGTCCTTGTCCGTCTGCACGCGGCAGCGTTTTGTCATGTTGTCCAGCTGCGAATATTTTTGCCGCTTCATTCTGACAACTGCGCACAGGAGGAGCAGCAGGAGCAGGAGCAGGAGGAGGAGGAGGAGGAGTATGTACGTGGT
>Ga0105050_10010540_pt1 | contig 10086 bp, 13 predicted proteins | sample FRY01_FD_78088 | JGI IMG/M metagenome (GOLD analysis project Ga0105050, IMG submission 78088) | Freshwater microbial communities from Lake Fryxell liftoff mats and glacier meltwater in Antarctica - FRY-01 | ecosystem: Environmental > Aquatic > Freshwater > Ice > Glacier meltwater ... | reverse complement strand
GGCCTCAATGAGAAGCAGTCCGCGTTCCTGATGGTTCGTCCTCTGCTCGACTTCTTCAAGCTGCTCAAAGACCCCACTGACAAGGATGTCTTCCTGCGCTCGAACCCTCTGCTCCAGCTGTACTTCAACAAGTACACGACTCACTCGGTGAGCGGCAACCCCGCGCTCGACAAGTTGGTGGAGGCGTACTTCGCTCTACCCGAGGGGTCACAGCAGCGATCTGAGTTCCTTCGGGCGAACAAGGAGATTCAGGACTACTTCGACAAGCGGAGCACTCCTGCCGAGCGGGCAATGCGGAACCTCCTTGAGCAGTACTTCGCCCTGAGTAGTAGGGACAAGAAGGACTTCCTCACCTATCACCCTGAGATCCAGGGCTACTTCGATCAGCGCAAGATGGAGAGGGAGAACGAGCAGCGCGTCCTCAATGCCTTCGACCAGGCCGACCCGAGGTTGAAGCCCTACTGGGCCGAGGGCAAGGATCTGATCCGAGGTGCCGCCCTGATGAAGAAGAAGCTCCGTGACCAAGCTCTCAAAGCCTTGCAGCCTGACACCATCGGGTCGAGCCGTGACGGACGCCAGGTCACGGACAGGGAGTTCAGGCCGCGATCACTGTAGCGTGAAACTATACATAATATACAGTTTCGTGTAATACATATTGCGTAAAGCGCCTCCATCCTACATTTAGTGTATGATTCGCGTACACTTGTAACTCCAACCACGGAGGCTGAATCAACGTGACCGGAACCAATCCAGACCCCACTGCTTCTCAGGGTGATCCACCCGCCGCTCCCGGCGAGTCGGGTACGCCTGCCAACGGAGCCGTGCCGGTTGTCATTCCTGAGGGATACGTTCCTCGCTCGGAGTTGGAGAAGTCCGAGACACGGGCGCGTGCGTTGCAGAGTGAGAAGGATCGGCTGACCGCGCAGTTGGCCGTGCCGATCACTCCACCGCCCGCCGCGACAGGCGATCCTGGCCTGGGTTTCGATCCAGACGAGTTTCGTCGTTCGCTGGTACGCGAGAGCTACGGGGCCGCGAACCTCGCAGCGACCGCACAAGCACTTCGTTCCGAGTTCCCGAAGGCCGACACCGCCCTGTTCGACAAGGCTTACGAGTTCGCTTCCCCGGAAGCGCTCCGCCTTGCCGTACAGGACAGCCACGATCGCGTGGCAAATGCGGTCAAGTCCGAGGTGGAAGCGGCACTGGAGAAGCAGCGGGCCGAACTGGCATCCCAGTACGGGATTCCGGCAGGCGCTCCGACTGGAAGCGCGACTCCGACTGATGGTGATCCGACACCGGCGCAGCTGAACAGCATGTCCAACGCAGAGTGGGACGCGCTCGAAGCCAAGTCGCCAGGGATCGTCCAGCGGATTCTCGCGAAGGCCGGATAAACTCCGAGCGAGAAAGCAGGCTGAAACATGACCGCAACAACTCCCACCCACGTCGATAGCTCGGTTCCCGAGCTTTGGGCGCGGGCCGTCCTGCGCGACCACCTGTACGCCGGGTTCTGGTCGAACATGGTTGGGGAAGAGGGCGCACGGATGCCTATCATCCGCAAGACCGAACTCCTCAACAACGCAGGCGACACGATCCACATCCAGGTCACCAGCCCCCTCACGGGTGCCGGGATCACGGGTGACACGACCGCGCTGGAGGGGTCGGAAGAGAACCTGACCACTTCCGCGATCAAGGTCATCCCGCTGCTCAGGCGGCACGGTGTCCTTGTCAACCGGCGTGCGAACAAGAAGTCGATCCTCGACCTGCGTGGTGAGGCCAAGATGCGGCTTGCCGAGTGGGGCGAGGAGAAGATGGACGACGTGCGCTTCGCGGCGTTCGCATCGCAGGCCACGCTCAACGGCGAGGCGTACACGTCGAACTTCCGCGTGGTTGGCGGCGGTACGTCGGGTGCAGGCGACGTGGGCACCACGGATCTTCTCGACGTCGAGACGATCATGGCTGCGAAGCTCGATCTCTACAACGCCCGAGCACTTCCGCTCAAGTTCGAGGACGGACGCCCGATGTTCGCTGCGGTCGTTCACCCGAACTGCCTCTTCAACCTGAAGCGGTCGGACGAGTACCGCGACTGGGTTCGTGAGGCGCACATCCGGGGAGCGGACAACCCGTTCTTCAAGGGTGCGACGGCAGTGATCGACGGCGTCGTGATCTTCGAGCACGTCAACGTCACCACGGCGCTCGATGGCGCTGGCAGCATCAAGGTCGCCCGCAACATCTTCTTCGGCGCGGAAGCGTTCATCGAAGGTGTGGACGAGACGGTGGACTGGGCCGAGGACACCTTCGACTACGGCAAGGAGTGGGGCGTGGCGTACAGCTTCGCTTTCCAGCCTCGCCGTGCTCTGGAGAAGAACTCGATGCTGGTCTACTCGGTCGCGACGGCCCCGTAGGAAGGATGATGGTGGGAGGGGCTTCGGCCTCTCCCACCTCACCTCATGCCTTTCAGCTTTGATCCGCGACAGCTGCCCGGTGGGCCTGTCTATGACGAGAAGGGCCATCGACCCTTCCGTGGCGTCAAGAGGTACGGCGACCTGGGGCGCGTTACTCCCGGTGATGAGCTAGAGAACACACGGGATCACGAACGCCTTTGGATGTACATCCATCAGATCAGGGAGAAGGCGCGAGCCGCCCAGTTCGCTGCTGACAATATTGATCTGACCTCCATTCAGAGTCAGATAACTGATCTCGATGATATTGTGACTGCGCTTCCCGGCGTAGCCGTTCCTGACGGAGCCGTATTTGCACAGAACGCCGATATCTCAAACGCATCTGGAGCCACGGATCTTGGTGTGGCAGGCCCAGAGATCCTCCATTACATCCAATATGCGAACGCTGGCTACGTTCTCCAGGCGAGGGCCATAGGTCACGGAAGCGAGCACACTGGCGTTATCGGGGTTGCTCTTCAGCAGCAGGATTTGGGCATTGGGGGGACGCCCCTCCTATCTCTTTATGGGGGAGGTAATTTCGATACTGGCTGGATCGACGTGTCAATTGCTACCAGCGGTATTGAGACGGATGTAATCAAGGCGCAGTCGTCGCTGACCTTCAGTTACATCTACGGCCAGACCTTCGTCGTCACTGCCACGATGTACTTTCGCTGGACAGGCGAAGGCGTGCAGACCTTCATCGTTGGTGCGTCCGATGTCTCCCATGGTCAGAGGAAGATGAAGACAACCGGGACTCTTGACGGCACGTCTTCTTTCATTGTTGCTAGCGCCGGGGTTGGTTCTTTCACCATAAACCTGCCCGCTGCGGCCTCCCATTTCGGCAGGATGTACACAATCAGGAAGATTGATTCGACGGGAAACACTGTCACTGTCGATGCCAATGCTTCTGAGACGATCGACGGTGACACGGTTAGGGTTCTCAGTTCCCAGTGGGAGACTTTGCAGATCATTAGCGATGGTGCGAAGTGGCATTCCGTTGTAAGCGGAAACACGACAGCCGCCCATCTCTCGGACACTTCTGATGCCCATGATGCGAGCGCGATCTCCGTTGTCTCCACAACCCTCGTTGGAGTAGGCACTGACGTCCAGGCTGTCTTCGAGGAGTTGGACGATGCGATCGTCGCCGTAGCTCCATTGGTCACGTCAGGGGTAACTGTTAGCGCGGCGAACACGGATCTTTCTGGCCCCGGGGGTTCAACTATCTCGCTCCAGACCATCTCTACGGGGGGCGGAACGATCCGGTCTATTGTCGCCCCGACAACCAGCGGATCTATACTGACGATTCGGAACGGTAGCGCGTCATCGGTCACGCTTAAGCATCAGCTTGCCGGAGGAGGGGGCGCCCGGCTATGGACTTCCACTCAGGCGGACGTAGTTCTTCCGGCGGAGGGCGTCGCCATCTTCCAGTACGACGGCACCAACTGGATTCAGACCAAGTAGATGAGCATTTTCGTAGCATTCTCCGACGCTTCGTGTAGGATATAGGGCGATGGCCTGGACGCCGACAGAGTACGTGGCCCAGTTCGACGCCCTTGCTGGCGACGTGGCTGCGCTTGCCACAACGGCAGAGAAGATCCTCTGGTTCAACGACGGACAGACCCGGCTCCTTCGCATGAAGCAGAAGCGCGGAGTGGTGGCTTTCACTGCCGACGCGACTTCGGTAGTCCTACCTTCTGACTTCGTTTCTCTCGACAAGCTCGTCATGGAGAATGGAAGCGACTGGCAGGAGTTTCGCGTGTTCGGCAATCCTCCGTACCTGCACACGGATGACTCGGACGGCTTCTCAGCTTCGGGTAACGTGATCGTCTACTACAACGCCTACTGGGTGGAGATCGCGAGCGCAGGCCCGGTCAGTTCGGAGCTTCCAAGGCGACTCGACTACGCCGTGTTGTACTTCACCCTCTCGCGCTTCTTCAACAAGCTCGCCGCGAACCGCATGTACTTCAAGAGGTACGCGACCCTCGTTGGCTCCAACTCCGTGACTGCGAACGACCTCGTCAGCGAGGCTGATCGCTACTACCAGCTGTTCCTCGATGCTCGCGACGATGACGTTCCGCAAGCGCCCGCCCTGTTCTTCGATGGGCCGTAAATGACGCTCAATACGTACGACGTCACCAAGCACCACATCGGGCTGAAGGTTGCCGGTGGAGCCACAAACTACGGCTTCACGATCGCTGGCTCCTACAACAAGGAGCTACAGCGCGAGGGCGGCGGCGCTCCTGACTTCGGAGGCTCCAACGATCTGATCGGCCAGACCCCCGGCCTGTCTCGGGTTACTCAGGACGACTTCGTTGGCGGCATGTTCCAGTACAACTGGGGCAAGGATGACGCGATGTTCGCTGACTGTACGAACTTCACGTCGGCTCCTCAGTCCCGCTCCCTGATGTCCGTCCCCCCGATGATCCTCAAGTCTGCCTACGATCCCGATGGCACCGATGACTTTGTGAGTGACACGGTCAAGAACATGTTCATGGTCGCGGGCTTCATCTTCGTCGTCTTCGGCAATGGGATTGCTCGTCACTCGATTGACGCGGACACATGGCTGTTCCGTGGGTCAGAGGCGAGCACGGGTTTCCTTCAGACGGACGGCACGGAGAAGATCGTCAACGCGCATTACGACGCAGAGCTTGGGCAGATCATCGTTGCCGTCAACGACACAACCGCAGCGTCCAACGGGGGCAATATCATCAGGCTCACGACGGCGCTGGCAAAGCCTACGTACTGGAGTTTCGATGGCCCGGTCACACCCAACCTGACCTGCCGTGGCTTCGCCCTTAAGGACTCAACCTTCGTGATGCAAGTTGGGCAGAACCTCTGGAGCGGAGTCGTCCCTGCGAACTTCGACGTCGTTTCTTCGGTCATCACATGGACGAAGATCGGACGGCTCCCAGGTCGATGGATGGATGCCGCAGTCTACAACGGCATGCTCTACATCCTGATGAACGAGTCCATCTCGTCTCTCTCCTTCTCGACGCGGATCGTGGCCTTCGACGGCTCGAACATCCTGCCGATCGTGAGCATGCCGTTCAACATCGAGGGGCGCTGCATCACGGAGTACGCTGGTCGCATCTTTATCGGTGGGACGGGCACGGACTCGAACGGGGGTGAGCACTATGGTGAGTTGTACGAACTTACGGGCGCGAGTGTGCGCCTAGTGCGCTCCTTCTCCTCTGAGACGAGGGCGAACCAATGGGGTGGGGCAGCTGGCGAGTGGCCTCAGTCGATCGATGACCTCTGCGTGTTCGAGGGCATGCTCTGGTTCGGACAGAAGGGCAAGAGGATGGTGGCCTACGACGTCACCTCTGACGGCCTGTTCGGGGCGAGCGAGATCCAGTCGAACAATGATCTCCAGTTCACGAAGATCGTTGCCGGACGTGGGCGTATCTGGGCCTGGGGATACGACGCGACGAGTGACGCTGCCCATGGCATCTACCGCATTGCCCAGCCCGCCGATACCGTCGAAGCCTGGAGCGCCACCATGGTCACGTCTGATTTCATCTACGAGCCGGGGATGCTTAAGCGATGGAGCGAGATCGGAGTGGTCACGCGCTACGACGGCCTTACGTCGATCGAGTACTCGACTGATTCCGGCGCTACGTACACCTCTCTCGGACTCACTGAGACAGTGGAGGGTGCCGTCTACTTGACGAAGGCTCAACTCCAGGCGATCACGCCGAGTCATCACATCCGCTTCCGCATCAAGATCAAGACGGTTGCTCGCACTGGCATCCTCAATGCCATGACGTACCATCGCGAGCTTGTCGCGATCACCTTCTCCTTCGCGATCCTCGACAACGGCAAGCGAGCCTGGAGCTTCGTCATCAACGGCGCAGTGGAGGTCGAGCGCAGGGACGCGCTGCTCGATGAGGGGTTGACGCAGACCCAGGACATGACGGACATGGCGAGCACGATCTGGGGATGGGCTACCAACCGCAGTGCTCTCACGTTCACTGACGTCGATGGCTCGACGGCCAACGTGCAGCTGATCGGCCTCAAGGAGCACATGCCCCTGATCGGGCCGAACATCGACAGTGAGGCGCGGCCAGAGGCGCTGTATCAAGTCCAGCTGATAGAGGTGTAGCTCGTGGGGAACGCGAGGGTCAAGACCCGCCGCACACGTCGCCAGACAGCGGGCAAGTTCAAGATCCGCAAGCCCCAGTGGCAAGATCCGTACCCCTGGATCGAGGGAACCGAGCCTGAGAAGCGTGTCTTCGAGGCCCTGATGCTGCGGCGCATCTACTTCATCTACCAGGGACAGGTGCCCGAGTTCGAGGCCGGGTCGCCTCAGTTTTTTCGGCAGAAGGTCAGCTACAAGCCTGACTTCATCCTGCCCGAGTACCGGCTCATCATCGATCCCTTCTCTCCCTTCCACCACTCACTCAAAGCTGCGGCGGAGCGCGATGCGATCAAGATTCCCACGTTCGGGATCGCCGGGTACGCCTACTACCATCCGTGGGCGATTGCCCCTGGAGTCTGGGACTGGGATCAGTACCGGGCGAAGGTTGATCCGAAGCGGAACAGCTACCGGCTCGACCGGAGCCAGGAGAACTTCCGTGGGCGCATGGACACTCAGCAGATGCTCGGGTCTATCCCCGAGATCAATGCAGGCCCGCGCTATCCGCTCACCGATCCGAGAGACATCGCGGCGAAGATGATCGGTTATCGCCTCGGGCAGTTCCTCGGTGCTGGTGCCAACAGCGTCGCGGCTGCGAATCGACAGCGTCGCAAACCTCCGAAGATTGCACTGAAGGTCGGTACCCGTTCGCGGTAGTGCCGTCCTACATTACGTGTATGATGTCACTATGACAACTTATACAGGACTACTCAAGCAGTACAAGGCCAAGCATGGGGTGGGATTCGTCAGACCCAGGCAAGGGTGGGAGTCTCTGGACTCAAGGCTCTGGCTCGCCTATTCGATGGTCGCCAAACGCGGCTTCTACGACGTTGGCACCTACGCCAACAAGCCAGGAGATCACTCCTGGGGTGATCGCCACGGGCGACCTGGTAGGGCGAACGCATTCGACATGCGGCGCAAGGGGTGGCTCGGTCGGTTCGGCTGGGGCTTCCGCAACGCGAAGAAGACGGCAAATTGGCTCTGGGCCAACCACGTCGCCTTGAACATCAACTACGTGATCGTCGGTCGCAAGATCATCTCTCGGAATAAGCCGTATTGGCACCCGCTGACCACTGGGGATACATCGCACGACTGGCACATCCATGTGTCCGGCGTGTCCTAACTGAAAGGAAATACATGGAGACTCCCGACACCACGGCGGTGCAGGTCAAGGCCATCATCCTGTGGCTCGTCTCGTTCCTTGCGCTCGTTGGCCTCCAGGTGAGTGATGCCACGGCGAACGCTTGGATTCTCGTAGCCACGGGATTCCTGACCACGGTTCTTCCGGTGGCCCTCGTCGTGGCGGATGCCGCTATACGACGGGCGCGTGCGAAGAACCTCACTGCGATCACGCAGTCCAAGGTTGCGCTCGCGCCGTTGTCCGCACCTTCAACAGATAGCTACGGCAACTAGGTCGTCATGTCCACGCCCCGCAACCAGGAGGAGGTCGAGGGAAGGGATCATCTACGCCCCGACCTCGCCCTCCTCCTTGATGCGATGCGAATGGAGAACAAGGCTCTGCTCGATGCTGGGTTGAGCAAGATGACGAACAAGATCCTGATGCTCGGCGTCCCGCTCGGGGCAGTCGGAGGCTTCGCGGCAGAGTTGGTCAAGCCCGGTGTTATCAGCGGCTCCGTTGAGGCAATGATGAATCTCTTCCACCTGTTCTCGTAGCTCCGTCCGACACCTTGTGTAGGCTGCACCTACCTACACGATGGGAGGCGGAAGTGGAAGTCAACAACGCAACAGACGCGATCAGGGCAGACTCGTACATTCAGCTTCGCAAGGCGATCGAGACTGGTAGTGACGTCCGCGTCCAGCTGGCCTCAACGCTCGACGTGGTTCGTTCCGACTGGCGTCAGGATGAAGCGCTCGTTGCCAAGCTCAAGAGTGTCGGGTTCCAGGCCGCAGCCGAGAGCATGCTGCACAAGGTCGGTATCTGATGAAGGCGAAAGACTGGAACCGAGCCTACAACTGGGGCTTCATCGGGTCGCTTGTCTACTGCCTCGCGCTCTGGGGCTTTCTCATCGGCGTCGTCTGGTGGATGCTCTAGTGGCTATCCGAGGTAAGCGGGAGGAGTTCGACCCGCTCAACGTTTCGCCCAACCGCATCAATCAGTACCTCTCTTGCGGGCAGGCGTTCCATATGAACTACATCGAGCGCCTGCCAGAAGAGGCGTCCGGCTCCGCTGCGCTGTTCGGCAGCGTGCTCCACAAGGCGCTGGAGTCCTGGGCTATCAACCGCCAACAGCCGCTCATGCCGCTGGTCAAGAGCGCATGGCTCTCTGAGACACAGGGAACCACGGTTCACTCCTTCATCGGCGCGTACCAGCAGATCAGCGTCGAAGTCATTCGCGCCGAGTATGAGTGCGGACAGCTGTTCCTTGAGAAGAACGGGCGCGAGACGAAGGCCGTGCGCATGACGGGCTTCTGGAAGAAGCACCCGGTCAAGGACAAGCTCGACATCTTCATGCGCGAGTGGTTGCCGAAGTTGAACGACTCGCCGTGGCGGTTCAAGGAGAACGATCCGCTCACGGGCCTCTACAACGAGTCCCTGGTTCTCTCGAAGCGCTACGAGGCTCGCTATCACGACCTGCCGAACGCTTGGCTGGCCGAGTTCGGCTTCTCCCTTGAGTGGCACGGCTTCAAGCTCAACGGGTATGTCGACTCCATCGAGCCGGTGACCTGGAAGGGCAAGCCTGCGATCGGCGTCGTGGACTACAAGACGTATCGCGCCGTGCCGTCGCCGCAGAAGGACTGGCGTCAGAGGGTCTTCTACGACGTCGCAGTGCGGGAGATGCTCGCTGATGGACGCCTGACCCTACCTGATGTCTCGTCGGATCTTCCGATCGTCGTCGGCATGGACTACACGCGCTGGACGGAAGCATGGCTCGAAGAGTCGAAGAAGAAGTACGGCTACAAGTGTGGCGCTCGGGTCTGGACTCACGTCACTGACGAGGATCGCACACAACTTCTCACTGAGATCCAGATGTACTCGCGTGGAGTCAAGGCCGGTGTCTTCCTCCCGGCAGAGAAGGGCCGCAACCCCGAGTACTGTGGCTACCCCTCCAACTGTTGCATGCTCACCAAGGGCGAAGGCTGCGGCAAGTTCGTGGACGTGGCCTGATGCACTCCGAGGACTTCTCTCGCTTCGGGGGCTACGTCGCCCCGAGCACGGACATCCCTCCCGACGAGCTTTGCTCTGAGTGCGGGAGGAACATCGCGACCCTCGTCGGCCCCGAGGGGGAGACGCTTTGCCATCCGTGCGGTGTCTGTCTTGCCACGAACATCACGGGCTTGAACCGTGCCGAGCGGCGACGGCAAGCGAAGGCGGCGCAGAAGGCTCGGGTCTTGGCAAAGCGGAGGCCGCTGCGATGAGGCTTGAGGTGATCCTCGACCTACTCGATGAGCTTGAGGCTGACGAGATCGAGGGGCAGCTGGATGTCCTGAATCAGATGCGTGCGCTGCTCGGTGAGCCGTTCCCGCTCTGGCCCCAGGCGGTAATGGAGTGTGCTGG
>Ga0105050_10010534_pt1 | contig 10091 bp, 10 predicted proteins | sample FRY01_FD_78088 | JGI IMG/M metagenome (GOLD analysis project Ga0105050, IMG submission 78088) | Freshwater microbial communities from Lake Fryxell liftoff mats and glacier meltwater in Antarctica - FRY-01 | ecosystem: Environmental > Aquatic > Freshwater > Ice > Glacier meltwater ... | reverse complement strand
TTCCAAAAATTACGGAGATCGCCAAACCTACAAAGCTGGATGGCATGCGAGTGTGTTTCACCGGCTCCGGCTCTATCGGTGGCCAGCCGATGGAACGAAGGGATCTGGAAGCCCTAGCGGCAGTGCGAGGCCTCCAACCGGTTGGAAGCGTAACGCAAAAGGGTTGTGATCTCGTGATCGCAGCAGACCCATCCAGTGCCTCAGGGAAAGCGAAGAAAGCCCGTGATTGGGGAATACCGGTTATCAGTATTGAGGATTTTCTCACTCAAACTGCGAAATCTTGAAAGGTGGCTTGTGCGAGGGCCGCAGACCGTCCCCCTTAACATATTTAGAAGGAACTAATCCATCACATTCTCGTAGCAGCGTGCAGGAAGGGGACCTAAACTGAAAGCCCAAGAAATCGTCATAGTCGTAGGCATCCTCATTCTCATTTGCTTCTTGTTGGTTCGTAGGAGCAGGATTTCGAGGAGTAAGTCACCCCGTTCTTTTTCTCGACCTAAAAATGATGGAGGTTTGAGTTCCATCAGGAAAGCTGGAAATTCTTCTATAGGTGTTTACGGAAACAAGCACACTTCTATCACAAAGACTGCTTCGGGAATTCCAATAAAATCCGACACTGGGTATTCAGTAGGGGCAGATGCTCAGAGAAGTGGCGGATCTGATTTCACTTATCTGGAAAACCCAAATCCTCAAGAATTCCTTGTCTATTTTATTGTCTCCGAGAAATTGAAAGCCGTGAAAATCGGGGTTGGAACGTCGGGAAGAGTAATTCAATTACTAAATTCCCATGTTCGTTCAGATGGAGAAGATCAAAATGTCGGATGGAAAGTCCTCAGAACCGCAGCATTTTCTAATTCAAAAAATTTTGAATCGGGACGGGATGCTGCGTATGAAGCCGAACGACGGGTTCTCTTCTACTGGCGCAAGCATCTCGAACTCTCCGGAAAGGTTTCCGAACGTGACATGGGTTGGAGCGAGTTGAATTACTTCGGCACGCGCGGTTTCTACCGAACGGCGGGATACACTGAAACAGCCGAGATATTTTCGATTTGCGAAGTCACTACCTGGAAAATTGTTATGCAATCTCCCGGATATTTGCGTGAGGGTTCGTCTTTCCATAGTGGTCGGGAATTGCGTTTGAACGAGAAGAAGTCTTTTCTTGGCGGGGTGCCTCCAAGCTACTCAGAATACCGTGGGACGACTGAACCAAGTAAGAGAAAGTCTCATTTAGAAATCGACCAGAAGCTTGTGGGTTCGTCTTTTTCAACATCAAGTGGAACAAAAAAAGAAAGAACACGAAAGCAGAACCGAATATATCCGGAGTCTGATGGTACTCAAATCGGTGACTTTTGGTCACGCGTGGATAAGCAACCGAGTGGGTGCTGGAACTGGCTAGGCCACATTACGGATGAAGGTTATGCACTAATGCTGTGGGACAATAAAAGTACAGGCGCACACAGGGTTTCCTGGATACTCGAGCATTGTGAAATGCCCGCACAACTACACAATACTTGCGGTAGCCGAGGATGTGTAAATTCTGCCCATTGGGTTTCCAGACTCCGCGCTGAACGCATCTGCTTAACGCATGGTTGCCTTGAGCTTTCCACATCAAAAACGAAGGGTGGTTATTGCGAGAAATGTAGAAGTCGGAGAAGAAGGAACCCGAGCCTAAGAGATGGTTATTGCGAGAAATGTAAAAGTCAAAGATGCGTTGCGCAACCTGTCGCCGAGAACTACCCAGCTTCTTCTGTTAGCGATACACCCAAATCAAATCAGTGAATTCTGCATGCAAACTAGGCGAAGATTACGTTAGATGGTATCTGTGGTTCGTCTGCCCTCCCCAGCTCCGCCTTGGGTACAACGGGCAAGGGTTTAGGTCGGTGACGGCGTAACTTAAGACTCGCGATTAGGGCCCGATGTTACTGGTTTGGTTCGCAGCCGGGGTTGTTGATGCTTCCACCCCGCATCTGTCCGGGGAATTCGCGTGAGGGGCGGCGGGACTGGACAGAGACTTTATTAAAAAATCGAAAGGCAGTCCCTGAGTGACAGTGACAATGGTGACAATGGGAGACGCGCAATTCATTCGGGGTGTCTTTGTCAGTCGGTAGCTGTAACCTTTGGGCATGATCAAGTCAGAGCGGGTGCTGCCGGTTACTGGTGGCAGTGCGCCTGTGTCCACGGCTGAATTCGCACAGGCCTTTAATAATAAATCGTAGTGATCCTGCGCGAAGGGCATGGGTATAGATTTTGAGGGAGACATAGCGTTCTCCCAATCTTCACAGTCGCAGAACCATCAGACACGAAAATCAGGGATCCAATTTTTCTAAACGGATGTACGTTCGCACACCTGCACCATACGTGTCTCTCCGGGGAGATATCTCAAAAAGGTAGTTCAGCCCACCCATAACTATTATGCTCAAATGGCGGACTTGGAGCAGGATTCAAAAGGCATTAACGGGAGGGCAAAAGGCATGGATACAACAGGGTCTGAGAAGTATGTGCGAACAATTGCGGACCAAGTTTTGCAGGCTAACGGCCTGCAAAAAATTCCTGCCTATAGCAGATGGTGGGGAGGTGCGGGTGTCGTCGTCAGTGATTCTGAAATTGATAGCTCTCCAAATTGGTATGGCCGAAGATCCCGAGCGTTTGTTTCCCCGTACCCGGATGAAATGACCTGGGTCTTTCGGCGAGCCCAGTACGCAACGAGAAATTTGACAGGGGTTGGGTCATGGAAGTTCGAATATTACGGCAGTCTTGCTAATGCAGGCAACGCTTTCGTTAACGCAGAACGCGATGCATCGGCAAAGCAATTAGCGTTAGCGGTGCTTTTGGAAGCTCTGCTTTTTATGCGCAAACTTGGTTCTCCCGAAGGTGTGACAGTGCTCCATGTGGTGATTGACAATGAAATAGTTGATGACTCCCAAGATCGGCGAACGAGTTGGTTAGAGGTGAAAAAAACATGGACGCAGATGGGTGTACAAATCCCCTAAAACAGGCTGGTAGTGACGGGAAGTGGTTTGTCTACGGCTCGCTGAAGCCAGGCGAATTGGGCTTTCGCCAAATAGAGCACCTCATCGATCACCATGAGCCTGCGCAAGTTAATGGGTATCGAATTATGATCAGAGATGGGCTACCCGGACTATCTAATGGGGAAGGTGGGGTTGTAGAAGGTGGGGTTGTAGACGGGCACCTCCTGTATGCGAAGCCTGAGAAAGAAACCGAATTGCAATCTGTCATTAAATTATTTGAAACACCCGAGGTATACCAACTTCACGACGTCGAGGTGATTAAAGCTCCCCAAATTTGCGTCCATGCCACGGCCAGTTTTTTCAAGAAACTCAGGAGAGTCCCAAAACCAAACGACGAACCCTTCGAATCGTCGACTTGGAGCGTCAGTGACGATGTGTATTTTCAATACGGGCTACCGACTCTTTTTAAGATGGCTCATGAGTCGAGAACGAACGGAGGTCCCGGTGACAGTCCTCACTTTTGGCAAGAGTACCTCCCAATTATGGGAACCTTTCTGAACTTATGGACCGTTCTGGAGCGCTATGTTGCATTCGCAAAACCTGCGATTACGGGAGTTAACCGTGTGGAAGGTCAAGGAGAAAATGTGAAATGTCAGGAAGACCATAATGTAGAAAAAATAACGATGCTAAATCATCTTAAAGCTTTACAAAAGAGCGATATAGGGGAAAAAGCCCTCAATAAAGTTATAAGCAAGCCAACAGACCGGATACATAAGTCCGATGGGGGAGGAACCCCTGTAATGCCCGGCAAGGTGTTGGAGAATTGGTACCAGATCCGCAATAATTCAGCCCACCGGGGAAAGTCTGCCTACTCGGACTACAGAAAGGTTCGAGAGGCTGCTTTGGGTCTCAGCGAATTTCTTGTAACTTTACTCAGCCAGGAAGTTAATGGTCTGGAGCATCTCCAAGAGCATCTTACCGATTCGTACTCCTCTAAATCTTAAATATCCTCGCTATTCACCGATAGAACCGATTGGGTCATTTTACCCATCACATTTTCGTATGAAATTCCTTGTCGTTCAGACTTCGAAAGACGATATGGATAGAACACTTGAGAAGTTAAACGCATAATGACATCACGGATCTCCTCTACTTCACCGACCGAGGTAACGCCATAGACCGGTTCCACACCGACCCAGGAACTGGGGACTGCGAACTGCGAACTGGGACCTTTATTGAAGGCTGAGGAAGCTACTACGAGTGAAGAGGTATCCGTGGCGGTGAAGACGTTCAAGGAATTCTTAACATCACGTAACAACTACTAACACACAAATATACGGGCGTACTCACTCATCTCCTACGAGTGAGACTTTCAAAATCCTAAATATGGTCAAGGATCTTAGAATCGAACGTTATAGTCAGAAAAGCTAGGCGCAGCACGGACCAATACCAAAAGGGGAGAATGAATGAGCGATTTGACACTGACGCGGAGTGCTGACGAGAGGAAGTTTCGCAACTTCTTCATGACGAACAAGGCCTACCAGATCCCCCTCTTTCAGCGCCCGTATCGGTGGAAGCCCGCGAAGATCGACCAGTTCCAACGGGACCTTCTTACTACGCTCGAAAGTGAAGATGATCTCCATTTCATGGGTGCGTTGATCATTCACCGAATCGGCGAAAACTATCCAGACGTGGACGCATACGAGATCATCGATGGGCAGCAGCGGGTCACCACGATTTTCCTTCACTTGGCGGCTGCGGCCACGGTCTTGTCGACCAATGATAAAGGCGGCACCGAAGCTTGGAAGATCGTGGCCCAATACCTGATCAACAATGAGTTCAACTTCGGTCAACCGTCGACTATTAAGTTGCAGCCGTCGCGAGAGGATCGCGAACCACTCAACGAGATCATGAAGAAGTTAGTGGCTAGCCCAGGGATCGCCGCTGCCTCGCAGAGCCAAGGTCTTCGGTTAGCGTACATGCAAGAGACGGCGCCCAAGCCGTCCCCTCGAATCGCCAAGAACTACGCGGCTGCCCAAAAATTCTTCCGGGATCAGCACCGAGAAGGTGGCAACGAACTTGTAATTCGGCTTGTTGAGGTAATAATGACCCGCCTATCCTTGGTGGTCATCGAGGTACTGAACCCCCTAACTGGCCCAAAGATCTTCGACAGCCTGAACTCTCAGCAGGAACCCATGACAGTAGGCGACCTCGTCCGGAACGACGTCTTCGCCAAAGTCGGGAAGACCTCCTACTCGCTGGAAGAGATTGAAAACCATCACTGGAAGCCTTTCGTTGAGTCGTTTGGACACCCAATTGATGGCCACTTCGAAAATTTCTTCTTCCCATACGGGCTGATTGGCAACCCAAATACGAAGAAGTCGGAGATCTACCAGCTCCTACGAAAGCGCTGGGCCGAGGACGACCTGGATGCCATTGGAGTCATATCGGAGTTGAAAGAGTATCAGCCGGACTACATGCTCTTACGCGCTAACAAACCGATTCCGGACCACGATCGGGAAGTCCAGTTGGGCTTCCGCCGGTTGTTCGATCAGGATGCCCCCACTTCGTTTTATCCCTTTGCCATGCGCCTGTCAAGGGCCGCACGGCGTGAAGAAGTTGACTCAGACGAATGCGTGGCCATTCTTGGTTTGCTTGATTCGTTCTTCACACGGCGGGGGGTCGTTGGCCAGGAGCCAACCGGGCTTCACGCAGTCTTCAAGCGACTTTGGGTCGAGGCTGAGGAACTCGGTGGCGTGACAGTTGAGAACGTCGAGAAGGCCATCCTGAAGCCCAAAACGGTGCAATGGCCCAGTGAGGCTGAGTTCATGACTGCTATCAGAGAGCGCAGCCTCTACAAGGTCAAGATCTCAAACTATGTGATCAACGAAATGAACACCACGCTCGGCGGCGATGCTCCAGCAGACTATAAGTTCTGGACTGAGCACATCCTTCCTCAGAATCCAGGAACCGGTTGGGGGGCTTTCTCGTCCGAGAATAGGAAGTCCTTGACTGACCGGCTAGCCAACCTGCTCCCTCTGAGCAGCGAGATGAATCAATCCCTCGGCAACAGCCCCTATACGAAGAAGCGGGAAGTTTACAAGAACGATTCCATGTACAAGGTGACCCGTAAGTTTGCTGAAACCTTCGACGACTGGACCCCAGAAAACCTGATGGCCCGGGCCGACGAACTAGCCAAACTAGCTGTCAAGAGATGGCCTCACGGTCCGTTCGGCAGCTGATGCCGAATCCGGGCCCGTTGGATGGAACAGGGATGGGACGATAACCCCTAGGGACTCCAATCGTGAGCGGCATTCGGTGACACGCTCGCAGAGAATTAGGGCACGTAATAAATTGAATCTAGTGGTGAGTTTCCGGGATTTGCCTGGCTGGCAGCAAAACGACCTGACCTCAATAGCAGGGTGCGGTGGTCGAATCCCTCCGGACGGCAAAATTACTTGGACGTCGTTTCACCGTCAATTTTCTGGAAAACGTTAACCAAGCAATCAAAATGTCGTCCATCCTGGAACAACGGTGACTGGAATGCCAGCATTCTGCCAAACGGGAATAGTAGAAGGGTTGTCGTCAAAAACCCATATAGGACGCCACGAGAGTCGGATCTGATTCAACATGTTGGTTTTGACGATGGCGTCGGGGCGGTCATCGTTGTGGGCGCGCATCAGAAGAGCATCAGAGGGAACGTCGTTAAGAGCGAGCCACCATGCCGTGTGGTGGCGCCAATGGGATGTCCGTCCGGTGACAATGACGACTGCTAGGCCTCGTGCATGCGTCCGTTTCGCCGCTTCGCGTACCCATGAAATGACTGGGGCATCCACACTCGCCGCGTGGAATCCCTGAAAGTCCCTCTTGTTATCTTCGGCGTAGAGCCATTCTCGGCGGAGAACCGAGACATCGGCAAGTGTTCCGTCAACGTCGAAGATGGCTGCGTAATCTCCCGGATTCCCACGGATGCGATCCAGGGCCTCCAAGAAGTGTTGCAGGGAGGCCACTTGCTCAGATCCTCTCACCCAAGATCTGTCGTCGGCTCACGGTCAGCAATGTCGTCGAGGATACTCTCGATTTCCCCATTCGGCTGTGTCCTGTCGTTTTCGTCGGCGATCCAATATTTGTAACCGGAGTTCCGCTCCGGCGAGTGGAAGATCTGTCAGTCGTTAGAATTCGAATTTCTTCCTCAACGAGGTCTCTATGCTAACGATCCCGTCGGCAAACGCGATCTGGCGGAACGGCAATATCCGCGTCATTCGATCGAGGGTGCCCGCCCTACGCGCTAACGAACGCGCATCCGGCGGAACGTCATAGTGCAAACATAAATTGACAAACGATAAATCCAGACCCTCGCTAGCGGCCGAAGTTACGACGAGGACGCCGCCTTCCTGACGAATGCTGGCTACTGCGCGGTCACCCTCCAAGAAAACTGTGGCCTCAGACAAGCCCCAGACATGTAGGCTCGGATCAGACGACCTCAGCTGGTCCACAATGTAGTCCACCGTGTCGGAAAAGTCCGAGAAGATCACGGCTGAAATCATCGTTCCTGTCTGATCTTCGAACAATAACCGGGCGCAGGTACTCCATTTACTGTCCACAGGCACTTGTTCAATCAACTCCAGAAGACGCCGGGCCTCAGTCGGCGAAATGGGTAACTGCGCTGCCGAGCCAACCTCGATAGGCGAATCAACTTCGAATCCCGCCATGTTATCGCCGCTGGCGAAAGTTGATGCGCCGTCGCCAGCTTTGAATAGCAATTGGTCGAGCGACTGTGCAAACGCAAACAACGAACTAGCCGCACGACGAAGCAAATTATGTTGCCAGACTGCGGTAATGGGGGGCCAAGCAGGATCGGATTCTCCGAGCATTGTGATAGTGCTGGTTAGTAGGTCTCGCTCCTCGCCGGAGAGGTAAATTTGTGCGACTTCGATCTCCCCAGCGACTGGCAAGATTCGATCTCCATTCCAATCGGTTAGATCGCTCACTGTCCGCTGGAGAAAGATGTCCGGTGGCGGCTGCAGAAATAGGAATAAATTATTTGGTGTTTTTGTCATGGCCACCATGAGTCGCACTTGGTCGCTTTCCCACAGCGACTGCAGTAGCCGCCCCCGCTGATTCAGTCCATTTGCGACATGAGCCTCGTCAAAAATCACGAGATCCCAGCCCGCGCTCACAAGCGACCGAAGCTTTTCCTCGTTCTTCACAAAGTCGAGGGATGTCACGGCAGTTTCCAACACGGTCCAGGGATTCTGGTCAGCCTCGGTTCGTGCCTCCAGGCGACGAAATTCCTGCTGATCGACGTGAACCACGCCTGTGATACCCCTTCGGGCGAGTTGGTCGCTCAAGAGAGAGATGAGGGATGCCGGTGCGACGAATAAGGTACGCAATTTGGTTTCTCTCTGACTCGACATAGCCCTTACGAGGGCGGCGACTGCTTGGTTCGCACCAAGGCCTACATCATCCTCGAGAAGAAGCCTTCCGCCTTGGGCATATTTGAGGGCGGTCTCAATGAAATCCACCTGATGGGGGAACAGTTCCGGTTGCCGTAGCTCGTTTTGATTCATCGCGGTCCCGTCTCCGGTTGCTGGTTGCAATGACTCTCTTTCCGAGCACGATCCTTTGCCAAGAGCCAGTTCCTTGTGCTTAAAAGAGACTGATGATCGTTTACCGAAATTTCACGAAAATGCATGACGTGGTTTCGAATCTTTCGAACAAGTTGCAATCTGCTTTGAAAGAGTGCACGATTTTTGCCAAAGACCCACGCAAAGTATTCCCAGTTGTCCCGGGCTGTAATCATGGTTGAGTAATCTTCAAATGACATTTTGTCTAGGCCGGAAGGCAGGGGGATCTTCCCGCTCTCATACTTCTTGCTTAGCGCCCGCTCTACGCACTCCTGCAACTGCGTATCCGAGACGCATGCGTCAATGAGTGAACGAAGTCCTAACTCAATCTCCTGAAGTACCACGAATGGTTCGGCGACTCGACGGAAATAGTTCAGAGCGTCAGTAGATGTAGCCACTGCTTGAATGCCGTGGGGAGACTGGACCAACACGGCGTCATGCTGGTCCAGATATCCGAGGACCTGATCGAGGGAGTGTTCGACGGTAACCGATGGCAGTGGTTGATCCATGACGTCTTCAACGGTGAGGTTTTGTAGTTTGATCTCCGGGGAATCGATGAGGTGTTGAGTGAGCGACCACATGGAGAATATGCCGCGAACCTGACCATCGGAGATTATGGGTAGCTGTGAGTAGCGGTGGGACGCCATGAGACGTAACGCGTCCATCACAGAAGCATCTAACTCGAGACAGACGGGTTCTACGTCGCCGGGAAAGAGGCTACCAACGTCTTGAAATGGATTAGGTTCGGCATGAGCGTCAACCATAGGTCAGCCCTGTCGACGCCGTTCGTCCAATGACATCACAGTCACCAGATCGTACGAGGGGTCTGTGCATTTCCGTAAGAAACTCTGCCTGGGCGCGGTCCTCCACTATCGCGTTCACCTCTGTGCCATTCACCACGAGCAGTCATTCCTCTCTCGACGTCTTGGAGTCACACTATTTTCTTTGAGGATCACTGCGTAGTCTCCCTGGTCTCCCCGCACGCGCTGCGAAGGCAAGGCACGCCATAAAGGAATTCGCAAGTGATCAGGTTCGCCTTGCGCCTGATTACGTAACCCCATGCCTCTTTTGGAACAAGTCCCCCAAAGAACACACCCACATCGTGATTGCCATGACCATCCTCCGTTGAAATAAGTGTAGGTTGCGCTACCGCCCATTACTACCATTTTCCTATTTTTGGTCGGTTTGCAGTCAGTATTGATGAGGTGTCAATCCCGCATCTGTCTGGGGTATGTTCTGAAGGGGCGGCGGGGGAGTAAACAGCGGCTCCATTAAAAAACGCAGACAGTCCCTGAGTGACAGTGACAATCGTGACAATGGGACACGCTCAACCGAGAACCGCTGTCAATGTCAGTGTGCCGTTGTAACCTTCGGTCATGTTGAGATCACGGAAGGCAAGAGTGGGCAGCGTTGCTCATATGCCCCTGCCTGAATCCGTACAGCATGAGCTACTGCCAGCACTTATGAAGCTTGAATCTGATCCTGAATTGCGTTT
>Ga0105050_10010531_pt1 | contig 10096 bp, 6 predicted proteins | sample FRY01_FD_78088 | JGI IMG/M metagenome (GOLD analysis project Ga0105050, IMG submission 78088) | Freshwater microbial communities from Lake Fryxell liftoff mats and glacier meltwater in Antarctica - FRY-01 | ecosystem: Environmental > Aquatic > Freshwater > Ice > Glacier meltwater ... | reverse complement strand
CGCGATGATCACGCTGTGCGTCTGTGGGCCGAGTGCCGCACCCAGGCCGATCGCCAGCAGGATGGCGGGGGCTGCCATCAGCGCGTCCATGACGCGCATCAGCAGGGAGTCGAGCCGGCGGAACTGCGCCGACAGCACGCCGATCGCCGCCCCGAACACGCCCGACAGCACCGCTACCGACAGGCCGATCCACAGTGACAGCTGCGCGCCGTACAGCGTGCGGGTGAACAGGTCGCGGCCGAACTGGTCGGTGCCGAACCAGTTGGCCTCCTGCGGCGGGCGGAAGCGGAAGCGAATGGCCATGCGGTTGGGGTCCACGCCGTTCAGCGGCGCGGACATCGCCGCGATCACCATCACCAGCACGATGATGAAGCCGACCATGAAGCTGCGGTGGTTCAGCAGCTTGCGCAGCACGCGGAAGCGGCGGCGGGCGGCAATCGCCTCGCCGGACGCCAGGATGGTTGCCGTCGCATCAGCCATATCGCACCCGCGGATCCACAAAGGTGTAGATGATATCGACGAGAATGTTGATCAACACGAAGGCGAAGCCGAACAAGAGCATCGTGCCCTGCACCAGCGGATAGTCGCGGTTCAGGATGCCCTGCACGATCAGCCGGCCGATGCCAGGCAGCGCAAACACCTGCTCGATCACCACCGAGCCGCCGACCAGCAGGCTCAGCGTGATGCCCAGCACGGTGACCACGGGGATCAGCGTGTTGCGGAAGGCGTGCTTGGCGACGGTGGTCCATTCGTCCACGCCCTTGGCGCGCGCGGTGCGGATGAAGTCCTGGTCCAGCACGTCGAGCATGGCCGAGCGGGTGATGCGCGCCAGGAAGCCGATCTGGAACAGCGCCAGCACGATCGCCGGCTGGATCAGCGCCGCGAACCAGGCCCACAGCCCGCCCTCCGACAGCGGCACGTAGCCGCTGGGCGGGAACCAGCCGAGGCTGACGCTGAAATACATCACCGACAGGATGCCAACCCAGAAGCCGGGGAGCGACACGCCGAGCAGCGCGATGACCATCACGAAGGCGTCGATCCAGGAGTTGCGCCAGTAGGCCGCCACCACGCCCAGCCCGATGCCGATCGGCAGCGTGACGATCAGCGAGATCAGCGAGAGCGACATCGTGACCGGCAGGCGCTCCACCACCGCGCTGACCACGCTCTGCTTCAGCATCAGCGATTCGCCGAAATTGCCGACCGCGAGGTGGGCGAACCATTCAAGCAGCTGCACGATCAGCGGCCGGTTGAGGCCGAGCTGCTCGCGGATTTTCTCCACCGCCTCCTCCGTGGCGTCGGGCCCGGCGATGGCCAGCGCCGGGTCGCCCGGCAGCATGTGCATCAGCAGGAACACCATCACCGTGAAGATCAGCAGCACAGGCACCGCCTGTGACAGCCGCATCAGGATGCCGCGATACATGTCGCCCCCTTGGTCATCGCTTGGCCACCCCCATGGCCGACTCCGCCACTGGGCGCACTGGCCCAGGCGGTTGCCTCAATCGACCCATGTGTTCCAGAACCTTTGGAAGAAATACGGCGCCATGCCCTGCAGCCGCGTGTGGTGCGCCCGCACCGCGCCCAGGTCTGCCACCTTGATGATGAAGGCCTGGTCCAGCAGCTGCCCCTCGATCTGGCGCCAGGCGGCCTGGCGCTGGCCGAAGCCCGGCGACGTGAAGAATTGCCGGTACGCCGCCTCCAGCCCCGCATGCTCGCGGATGTGCGGATGGGCGAAGATCTGCCGCCGCCATTGCTGCGGGCCGAGCAGCGGCTGGGTGCAGAAGCCGGTGGCGGTGACGTTCCAGTTGCCGGTGCCGCGGCGCAGGTTGACCGAGTTGGTCATCCAGTCCACCACCTGCACCTCGGTGGCCATGCCCGCCTGCTGCATCTGACCCGCCAGCACCAGGATCGCGTCACGCATGTAGCTGAACGTGCCGTTGGTCTGCAGCACCAGCTTTTCGCCGCGGTAGCCGGCCTGCTGCAGCAGCGCGCGGGCCTCCTGCGGGTTGCGCCGGTCGTAGGAGGCTTCGGCCATCTCGCCGGTATGGTACGGGCTGCCGGGATAGGTCAGCGATGGGTTGCGTCGGGCCAGCTGGCCGGAGGCGGCGACGATGTCGTCCACGTTCACCACGGCGCGGATCGCCTGGCGCACCAGCGGGTTGGCCGTTGGCCCGTAGCCGGCATTGGTGATGAAGACCAGCTGGCAGTACGGAAAAATGCGCAGCACCGCGATGTCGTCGCGCTCGGCCAGGCGGCGGATGGCATCGGGCGGCAGGTTCGCCGCCGCGTCGGCCTCGCCGGACTGCAACGCCGACAGCCGCGTCGCCGGGTCGGCGACAAAGTCGTAGCGCACCGCATCGAGATACACGGTTTTGCGCCCAGCCAGCCCGTCCGGCCCGGCGGCGGAGCGGTCGTGCGTGTAGGCCTCGTTGCGCCGCAGCACGAGGTGGTGGTCCTTGTCCCAGCTTTCCAGCGTGAAGGGGCCGGTGCCGACCACGTCGATCTCCCGGCCGGGTTGGTTCTCCTGGCTGGCTGGCAGGATGGCGAGCGGGTAGGTGGGCGACTTCAGCATGTCCAGGAACACCGCGTTGCTGGACTTGAGGTGGACCACGAAGGTGGCGGGGTCGGGCACGTCGTAGCTGGCCACGTCCTCCAGCAGGACGGCGTTGTTGCTGACGGCGGCGTAGCGCTTGAAGGAGGCCAGGACGTCGGCGGAGGTCATTGTCTCGCCGTCGTGGAACTTGACGCCGCGGCGCAGGGTGAAGCGGAAGCGACGGGCGTCGGCGCCGACCTGCACGGCGGCGGCGAGCATCGGGCGGGCGTTGTAGCTTTCGTCCATCGCGATCAGCGGCTCGAACAGGTGGTGGATCACCTCCAACTCCACCAGCGCCGCCGCGACATGCGGGTCGAGCGAACCGACCCCGCCGGCGGCGGCATAGGTGACGGCGCCGCCGCGGGTCTGCGCGTGCCCGGGCGCGGCCGGCAACACGAGCAGCGCCGCGAGGGCGCCTGCCAAGCCCGCCCCTCCCCGCCACCGCGCCATGCCACCAACTCTCCAGATCCGCGGGCCGACTGGCCTCCGCCTGATTATTTCGCATTCCAGCGTGGCGATGCCCGCGCACGCTGTCAATCGCTTGCGCGCCGGAAAACTCGCTGGAATTGACACGCAACCTGCGACGGGCACGGGCTTTTGCCCAGTCTGCCGGTCTGGTCCGGCGCAGCGGCGGGAGGGATGGCGATGACGCAGGCGATGGGTTGGGCGGCGTTCTGTGGGGTGATGCGGCAATGTTTTGGTAACGGAACAACATCGGCGTCGGTCCGCCCGTGGGATCAGGTGGGTTTTCCGCGGAGGCGCGGGGGATCGCGCCAGGCGCGGGCTGCGGCGCGGACATAGGACGGCAGCGGGCGGTCCGGCGGCCGGGTTGGCTGGTCGGGGGGTGATTGGTCGGGGGGTGGTGGGGGGCCGATCGGGTTGGCCGCCGCGGGGCGGGACGCGCGCGGGCGGCTTGGGAGCCTGAGCCAGTCGGGCTGGGGGATGCCCAGGGCGCGGCAGAGCGGGCGCAGCAGGCGGGCGGCCTGGGGGGCGGCCTGGACGAAGGTTCTTGTGTCGGGGTTCTGCAGCAGGGACAGCAGGAAGCTGGCGGGCGGGGCGGCCTCGGGGATGCGGCGGGCGACCCAGCCAGAGGCGCGCGGCAGGCCGACCGTCGGGCGCGGATCGGGGCGGCGGACCCGGCCGGGACGGGGCGGGCGGGCGATGGGCAGGGTGTTGGACTGCCAGCGGTCGAACAGGGCCTGGAAGCGTTCGGCCAGGTGGGCGAGGCGGTGGCGGAGCAGGGCCCAGGCGGGCTGCGGCAGTGCGGGCAGGCGCTGCGGCGGGCGCAGTTCCGCGAAGGCGCGGGTTCCGAGCCAGACGATGTGACGCGGACGTGCCTCGCGCGCCACGAACACGCCGATGGCGGTGTGGAGCTGCCTGACGATCGTCGCGATGGTTGTGGCGATGGTTGACATTTAAGTTAGAATAGTTAGTTCGGAGGGGCGGTGCAAGGGGAGTCTTGCAGGTGGGGTTGGGGGTGAGGGGGTGAGGGGCATAGGCGCCAGGATAAGGGAGGCTGGGCTCTGCCCAGACCCGCCAGGGGCCAAGCCCCTGGACCTTAAATATATGAAAATATATGGGTCCCCGTCGGCGCGGCTTCGCGCCGCGACGGCAAAGCCCTGGCCTTGGCTTTCTCTATCGGTCAGTCATTAGAGAGGTTGGTATAAGGCAAGGGAGAAGATGGCGGGGATGATGGCCGTGCTTCGGGCGGTGGTGCGGAGGGTTGTTCACAACGAGACAGAGAGGCAGAGAGCAAGGCATCTCTCTGTCTCTCTGTCTCTTTGTGATGATCGACTTTGATGTTGCAGACTTGGCCGTGCCGGTTTGCACCTTGCCTTGGATTGCTTCTTTGTGCCTTCGTGGCCGCTTGCTTGGGCGGTGTGGCGAGGGGGCGTACACGCGAAGGGCGAGGGACCGGGGTCCCTCGCCCTTGGTTAGGCTGGTGGTTTGTGTCAGGCCGCCAGGCGGGGGCGGGCGGGGTCGTTGGTGCGGGTGGGGGCGCCGGGGACGGAGATGACCGGGACCTTGGCGCGGATCAGCTTCTCGATGTCCTTGAGGAAGGGACGCTCGTCGGGCGCGCAGAGGCTGATCGCCATGCCGTCCTTGCCGGCGCGGGCGGTTCGGCCGATGCGGTGGACGTAGCTTTCCGGCACGTTGGGCAGGTCGAAGTTGACGACGTGCTTGACGCCGTCGACATCGATGCCGCGGGCGGCGATGTCGGTGGCGATCAGGACGCGGCACTCGCCGGTTTTGAACTGCTCCAGCGCACGCTCGCGCTGGCCCTGGCTTTTGTTGCCGTGGATGGCCACCGACGGCAGGCCGGATTCGCCCAGCTGCTTCACGATCTTGTCCGCACCGTGCTTGGTGCGGCTGAACACCAGGGTGCGGCCGTCGGCCGGGCCGCGCAGCAGGGCGATCAGGGCGTGGCGCTTCTGGGCCTGGTCGGTGAAGATGACGGCCTGTTCGACGCGCTCGACCGTGGTGGCGACCGGGGCGACGGCGACGTGGGCGGGGTTGTTCAGCATGTTGCCGGCGAGCTTGCCGATTTCGTTCGGCATGGTGGCGGAGAAGAACAGGGTTTGGCGGCGGGACGGGATGGTGGCGACGATGCGCTTGATCGGCACGATGAAGCCGAGGTCGAGCATGTGGTCGGCTTCGTCCAGCACCAGGATCTCGACGTGGTCGAGGCGGACGGTACGGTCCTGCATGTGGTCGAGCAGGCGGCCGGGGGTGGCGACGAGGACGTCCACGCCGCGTTCCATGGCGCGGACCTGCTTGCCCTTCGGCACGCCGCCGAACATCACGGTGACGCGGCAGCCGATATTGGCCCCGTAGGCGCGGAAGCTGTCGGCGATCTGGCTGGCGAGCTCGCGGGTGGGGGAGAGGACCAGCACGCGGCAGCCGCCGCGGGGGGGCTGGCGGCGCTCGGCGGCCAGGCGCTGGAGGATGGGCAGTGCGAAGGCGGCGGTTTTGCCGGTGCCGGTCTGGGCGATGCCCTGGACGTCGCGGCCGGCGAGGACGAGGGGGATTGCCTGGACCTGGATGGGGGTGGGGACGGTATAGCCCTCGGTGGCGAGGGCGCGCAGCAGAGCCGGGTCGAGGCCGAGTTCTTCAAAGGTGGACATGTTTCAGCGGACTTTCAGGCCGGCCGCGCCCGCCTTGTATTCACGGAGGGCGGCAGCCGTAGGGAAGGGCGCACGTGCGAATGCAGGCGCGCGCGGCGGACGGGCCGCGAACCGGCGCAGAATGGGGAATGGAACGGGCTACCGAGTGGTGCGACGGCCTGCTTGCCCGCCAGGACCCGGAAAATTGCATTCCGGCAGCTGGAGTTACGGCAGTGGGGCCATCCCTTCACAGGGGAAGGGAACACAGGCTGGCAGCGCACGGATCAAACTCTAGGCGCGCAACACTTCGTTTAATTGTGCGGCGCAGCAAAGTCAAGCGGAAAGGGTGGGGCTCTTCGCTGGATCCGCTGGGGCCTCGCGTCCCTGGTGGGGGGGCGGTACCAGTTCCTGCTGCCTCGCCGGGTGGCGTGCCACCGCATACCTCCAGCCCGGCACCGACCCAGAGAATGCCGTCGCCTCCAGCACCGTCGCGCAGAGCTTTCCTAGCACACCCCGGCGCCATAGGCACGCCGACGCGGGAGCCCCGCAGGTTTGCGCATTATACCAATCGGCCTGATGATTGACCTATGAGAGAAGGCAAGGCCAGGGCTTCGCCCTTGTGTCTGCGTGATCTGTCATTGTGATGGGGTTGCGGGGACGGATGACGGTCCATCCGGCCGGCGGCGCAGGCGCTTGGGCAGCGCGGCTCACCGCCCCGAGGCTGCGCCGCATTTGGGGCAGGTGTCCTGATGACAGGCGCGGCAGAACGGCTTGTCGCAGCCGATGCAGGGGCCAAGTCCGGCTGGGGTGACGAGGTGCACGGCGTCGTCGCAGGCCAGGCGTGGGCGTTCAGCCGAGAAGCTGAATTCGCACACCGGTGATTCGAGACGGCGGGCCAGCGGGTTCCAGTCCAGCAGAATGGTCCGTTCCGCCTTGCGACGCCGGATCTGGACCTCGAAGCGCTGCACCGGCATCTCCAGCACCAGTGTCTGAGTCCATGCCACGTTCACGCGCATGGAATACTGCCTGGCGAGGTCGTCGAGCTTCGATTGGTATTCGCGTGCGATCGCCGCAATCCGCAGTTCCTCTCGGGGCCGCCCCGGGTCGGTCTCGGCCTGGCCGGCGGCACGGCGGGATGCCGCCTGATAGAGGTCGTTGTGATAGTCGTAGAGGCGATCCTGCTCGCGGCCGAGCCGTCGTTGCAGACCCTTGACGAAGGGCGCCAACGCCGTATCGAGCCGCGCCGGCAGCGCGCGCGCCACCAGATCGAGCACGCGCTGGCGATGCCAGGCGGGCGGCAGGTCAGCCGCATCCGGTCTGGCCGGCGCCACGCCATCGCCTTCGCGCCATGGCGCCACGCCATCACCTTCGAGCCATGGTGCCACTGCATCCAGCACGGCGTCTGGCAGTGCGCCGGTCGCCTGGTTCACACCCAACCGCAGCACGCCGTCGCGCTTGTCGTCGGACACCGCGGAGTAGTGGAAATCGAGGATCAGATAGCTGGTCCAGGCCGGCGTTACGCCGAGCAAGCGGAACGTCGCGTTGTCGAGCACCAGTTCATGGCCGAGCATCCGCTCCGGGTCGGTCAGCGCGCGCAGCTCCGGGCGCACGATATGCCGAGCCCAGCGTCCACGCTCGCCCAACAGCCGGGCGAAACGATCGAGCCAGTCGGTTTCGAGGCCCACCCGCCGTGCGTCGGACGGCAGCGTGGTGCCGAAGCCCAGCCGGCACATCTCCGCCACCCCGAGTGCGACCTGCAGCGCGGGCGGCGCCAGCACATCCAGCCCCTCGGGTTCGATGGGCTCGACCAGCGCCCCCTCGGCGGTCAGCAGATCGGCCACGAAGCGCTGCATGCGTCCCATCTCAGGCAGCATCCAGCTCATTGCCGAACAACGCTTCGTCCAGTTCCTTCGCGCCCTGATACTGTTTGCGCGCGGCGAGCAGGTGGTTTTCCAGCGCCGTGAAGGCCGCTGCCCGCGTTGCTTCCGTGCCTTGCAACCAGGCTTCCAGCACGAGGGTGGAAAACTCCTGCCGGTCGTCGAACTCGCCGAGGATCGCACCCACCTCGCCGACGACGAGCTCAAACATATTGATCTTCTCGTCGAGGATGCGCAGGACCGCGTCCTCGATGGTATCGGCGGTGACCAGATTGAACACAAACACCTCGCGCGTCTGGCCGATCCGGTCGATGCGCCCGATGCGCTGCTCGATGGCCATCGGATTCCACGGGATGTCGTAATTGATCAGCGTGTTGCAGAATTGCAGGTTGCGCCCCTCGCCGCCCGACTCGCTGCACAGCAGGAGTGGCACCCTTTCGCGGAATGCGGCGACCGCGGCGTCTTTCGCGGGGCCGGACATGCTGCCGTCGAATTGAACGAAATCGGAGCCCTGGCGACGCAGCCGTTCCGCCAGATGCGCCATGCTGTCGCGATGGTGGACGAACACCATCGTCTTCTCGGCTGGATTCTGCGCCAGCAGCTGTAACAGGGCGGCCTCCTTGGCGCCGGCGCCGAGTGCGGCCATGCGCCCCGCCAGCGCCATCCAGCGAGGGTCTTCGGGGTGCCGCTCGCCGAAACGCGCCACCGCCGCCGCCGCCGCCACGGGCGAGGAACCGGCCGCACTCAGCAGGTGCTGCACCGCCAGTTGATGCTGCCCGCTCGCCGCCAGGCCGCGCGCAAGTTCGCTCAGTTCACCGTAGCATGCCGCCTCCGCCGGCCCAGGCATCGCCCGCAGGGTCGAGGCATGCCGGCGCGGGAGCCGCAGCGCCGCCAGCGCCCGCGTGTTGCGCACCATCACCCCGCGCATCAGGTCGCGCAACCGCTCCTGGTTGGCCGGCTCGCGCGGCTTGCCCGGCACCATGTAGACGGCGCGGAACTCCTTCTGGGTCTTGAAGATGCCGGGCTTGAGCAGTGTCAGCAGGTGGTAGAGCTCCAGCAGGTTGTTCTGCACCGGAGTGGCGGAGAGCAGCAGGAGGAAGCGCTTCTGCAGGCTGTTCACCAGCCGGTAGCTGGCGCTGGACTGGTCGCGCAGATGATGCGCCTCGTCGACCACAACCGCATCGTAGCCCTGGCTGGCGAGCAGCTCCGCGTGATCCTTGCGGCGGGCTGTGGCGATCGAGGCGATCACCCTCGGCTGGGCCCAGAATGCCGCCGGATCGTTCCGCAACAAGGGGTCGTGGCTGGTCGCGCAGTCCAGACCGAACTTGCCTGCCATTTCGTCGCGCCATTGCCCCACCAGCGACGCCGGCACCAGGATCAGGATGCGCGTGACCATGCCGCGCAGTACGTATTCCTTCAGCACCATACCGGCCTCGACGGTCTTGCCGAGGCCTACCTCGTCGGCCAGCAGCACCCGGCCGCGAAACTGCTTCAGCACCTTGCGTACCGTCTCGATCTGATACCAGTGCGCCTCGACACCGGTGAGCGCGGGCAGGCACAGCAGTTCGTCGAATCCCTCGAACAGGCTGAGCCGGGTCAACTCGCCGCGGAGGCGGAACAAGTCCGGCTCAGCTGCCGCGGCTTCGATTTGCAGCGCCTGCGGGTCGGTGATCTCGATGCGCATATTGAAGCTGGCTTGCAGCCGCTTCAGCGTCGGCAGCGCAGGTGGAAGCGGTGTGGCGGGTGGCGGTGTTGGCGCGCGGCGCGGCAGCGGTGCCTTCACCGGACGCTGGCGTACTGTGTGCGGCACCTTGACGCCAGTCCGATCCCGTCGGATTTGCGCCAGCAGGTCGTTCAGCCATGTCCGCATTGCATAGCCGCCGACGAACCAACCCAGCGCGGCATGCGGGACGGTGAGCCCGTCGGCCTCCAGCATCGCCCAGGCCCGCGCGGCTTGGCCCTGTTGCCCGAAAGCCAGCGCGGTGAGCAGGCAAGCAGCTTTGCCAGTTCCATAGCGTTTCTGGTAGCGTTTCAGGAACACCAGTGCGCGCTCCGGCTTGCCCGCGGCCAGACCTGTCAGTGCTGCGAGCAGAAGCAGTTCGGAGTCGCCGGGATAGGCCCGCATCGCCTCGTCGGCGATGTCCACCGCCTCTGACGAGCGAGCCTCCAGTGTGTCGCGCAACCGCCTCGCCCACTGCGCGCGTTCGGGTTGCTCGGCTGTGGTTCCGTCAAGCATCGAGATCAGGTCCAACGCGTTTCCTTATTCATCGAGGGCTGATCCATATCCGCGCGTCTCCGGCTGGAGTTTTACTCCCTCCCCCCGAGTCCCTCAAACTCTTCTCCGTTCGGCCATCAGAGGTAGCTCGGTTAATCGCGACAGTGTTTTGGTTCCGAAAAATAGATCGCCTATCGTTCCAAAATTGCCAACCTATTGGAATTTAGGGTTGTTCCTGTAGGAAAGGTCCAGGGGCTTGGCCCCTGGCGGGTCTGGGCAGAGCCCAGCCTTCCTTTATCCTGGTGCCTAT
>Ga0105050_10010529_pt1 | contig 10097 bp, 11 predicted proteins | sample FRY01_FD_78088 | JGI IMG/M metagenome (GOLD analysis project Ga0105050, IMG submission 78088) | Freshwater microbial communities from Lake Fryxell liftoff mats and glacier meltwater in Antarctica - FRY-01 | ecosystem: Environmental > Aquatic > Freshwater > Ice > Glacier meltwater ... | reverse complement strand
GCAGTCTCGACGAACGTTGCTCCGCCGAGACTGCTTTTTGGACTCCCATTGGACGCAGGAGTAGATGCCTCAAAAAATCCCCCATTCTGGACAGATGCCACTAAAATCCGAGAAGAACCATTATATTCTTATCCACCCAAACTGCCATCTCTACTATTGCTAATCACTCGCAAGCCTCAAAGCGTTCATAGCTGGGTTGGCGGACCATGCTGCACGCTCACTTGAGCACCCTTCCGTCTGACCGCGATGAATGAGAAAATGATATTTGCATCCAACCGATTGACAGACTGGGGGGTGCAAGGAGATCGTTTGATTCGGGTGAACAGTGAATCGCCGACGCGGGCTGTCTTCTTTTCTGCTCCATTCGGTGCGACAGTTTTTTCGCCAAAGGAGATTTGGAATGCGCATACTTTTCACAGGTGGTTCCGGCAAGGCCGGTCGTCACGTCGTCACCCACCTGGTAGCTCGCGGGCATCGAGTGCTGAACCTTGATCTAACGCCGGCAAAAATTCCCGGTGCGTTTGACTTGACCGTTGATCTGACGGACGCAGGGCAAGTTTTTTCCGCATTGTCGGGTATCACTTGGTTCGACGATCTGGACACCGGGCAGGGCGTTCAGAGGTTCGACGCGGTGATCCATTTTGCCGCGATCGCCCGCATCCTATTGCGCCCCGACACCGAGTGTTTTCGCATCAATACGCTTTCGACTTACAACGTGCTAGAGGCGGCAGTGAAGTTCGGTGTGCCCAAAATAATGTTTGCCTCTTCGGAAACGACCTACGGCATTTGTTTTGCCGATGGCGAAGTGCGCCCGGTATACATACCAGTGGATGAGGACCACCCCACCGTCCCGCATGACACCTACGCCATGTCCAAGGTCTGCAACGAGGCGTGCGGCCAGTCCTTTCATGCCCGATCGGGAGCCGAAATCTATGCCCTGCGACTGAACCAAGTGATCGAGCCTCATGAATACGCAGAGCTCGCGCCGCAGTGGCGATCTGACCCGGCCTGCCGTCGCCGTAATATTTTTGCCTATATCGACACGCGTGATCTCAACGATTTTATCGACTGCGCGCTCGTCGCCGATGGCCTCGGCTATCAGGTATTCAATGTTGCCAACGCGGATTCCTCAGTCGGAACTCCCAGCGCCGAACTGGTGGCCAAGTTTTACGATGATGTCCCCCTGAAACGCGAGCTAAGTAAGTTCGAGACTTTCTATTCCATTGACAAAGCTCGCGAAATGCTTGGATTTGCTCCCCAGTCGCGTTGGAGATAGATTCATTCGGCTTGCGTCTTCGACATGAACTTCATCAATCGAGCATCCAATTGTTCCCGATCGACATTACTTAGTCGGTCGCCCATCATCACAAGTGTCTCGGTTTGAGCGATCGTGGTTGCAAGCTTCATTAAGCAGATTCGGTCGCCAACTGAAATGGAGTTGAGTTTGCTGAGACCGCGAAATGAGATTCACGATCAAATCAGCGTTCTGCTTCGCGGTCAGTCCGGTCAGCTTTCTTGCGGCAGGCCGCCCCATAACGTCTGCGTACCCAGTAAAGATCCCTTCGGTAAGCATGAACGGAATTTGACGGTCGAGCACAGCCATCAGCACCCGGTAAGCCAAGCTGCCCTCGTGTCGGCACGTTCCTGCTTTCCAGTGACTGAAGCGGCGTAGCCATACATGGAGGTGCTCCGGGCGTTTACTTCAATGGTGATGCTTATTTCGGATGCGTGCTCGACAAGGCTTCAAATCCCGAAACGACGTCGAACAGTTCCTCGTCGATACTGCCCTGACGCTGACGATGGAACGCGGTGCGCAGCGTCTCTAACAATTCGTCAATGTTCTTATCGGCTCGCTGCATCGCGGCCAGACGACTGGCATTCTCGCTGGCGAGCGATTCGGCGCAGGCGCGAAATAGCGAGATGAACATGTATTCGTGTATCAGCGATTGCAACGTCACAAAACCGCTTCCTAATACTTCGGGGAGTTGCTTAGTCGGCCAAGGAAGTTTGATCAGACTTTGTTGCCATTGCCTATCCAGTGGCAACAGTCGCTGATCTGAGGGCTGGTATAACGATCTAGACTGTGGGCGGTTATGGAAAACGTAAACCGTAGTAGAGCCATCCTCAATTCGCTGCGTGATACTTTCAACCAGGATCCGTCCAATCAACGGCGCTATACCCTTGACAGAAGTCGGAACCTCAAACAGTCCCTTCAACGGCAGACCAGAATCCGCCAATCGCCCATGCACACGTTCGCCCACCGCCCAGACTTCGTGTTTGCCAGGTATTCCAGCGAGTATCTCAATCGCATAGTCCGCGATCATATCGTTGAACTGTCCGACTAAACCCTGGTCCGAACCAAACACGATGGCTGAAACAATTACAGATTCAGGAGGTGATGCGAAGTGACCCACGACAGGGGGTGAGTCACTTTTTCGAAAGCTCGCACTCAGCGCCAGTTCGATCGTCTTATAATAGTCATGCAAAGCCAGCACTGATCGCTCGTATTGCGTAACACTCGAGGCAGCCATCGCTTTCATCGTGCGAACCACTGATTGCAAATCGCCGGCGGTGCTGATCTTGCGACGCAGGTGAGCCATGCTGTCGCTCATGACGTTTCCTCAACTGCAGACGGAGGTGCGGTCTGGAACGCTTCATTCGACGTGGGAACGAATCGTGCGATCGCCCGCCGAGCCATATCGACGATCGCTTGATGGTCTTCGTCACTGAATTCTTTTGCTGTATCTAGTCGCTCGCGGATGTCCGCGGGCAAATTCGCCGCCTCATCTTTCACCGACTCTTCGGCTTCCATCATTCGATCGATAGGTACCGCATCAAACAACTCTTCGCTTAATGCAAGCAAGATCGCGAGTTGTGCTGGAACCGATACGGGTGAAAACTCGGGCTGCTTGAGGCACGTGCGGATCCGCTGGCCATGTGTGATGATTTTACGAGTGCTCTCATCCAACCGAGCACCAAAGCGAGCGAAGGTTTCCAGTTCTTCAAACTGAGCGTAAGCAAGCTTTAGATCACCGGCGACAGTTCGGTAGGTTGCTCTTTGCGCTTTGCCACCGACACGCGAGACGGATTTACCAACATCGACAGCAGGCAGGACTCCCAATTCGAACAGCGATGGCGATAAGTAGATCTGCCCATCGGTAATCGAAATCAGGTTCGTCGGAATGTAAGCTGATATATTTTGAGCTTCCGTTTCAATGATCGGAAGGGCCGTCAGCGAACCGCCTCCCAACTCTTGTCGCAAATGGGTTGAACGTTCCAACAAACGAGAGTGAATGTAGAAAATGTCGCCGGGAAAAGCTTCGCGGCCCGGCGGTCGCCGCAGTAAAAGAGACAGTTCACGATAGGCCCGCGCATGCTGGGTCAAGTCATCATAGACGATCAGTACGTCGCGACCTTGTTCCATAAAGTGCTCGGCGATGCTCGTCGCAGCATACGGCGCGATGTAGGCCAAGCCGGGTGGGTCGTTGCCTTCGGTGACAACCACGACAGTGTATTCCAGTGCTCTATTTTCCTTTAATAGTGCCACCGCTTTCGCCACCGCAGAAGCGCGTTGGCCAATCGCGCAGTACACACAAATTACGTCGCGTCCTCGCTGATTGATAATCGTGTCGATCGCAATGGCGGTCTTGCCGGTCTGCCGATCCCCGAGAATCAATTCCCGCTGTCCGCGCCCGATGGGAATGAGCGCGTCGATAACTTTTATCCCTGTTTGCAGCGGTACCGTTACCGGAGAACGATCCATGATAGCTGGCGCCGGCCGTTCGATCGGAAGTCGCTGCCCACAGTTCACGATACCTTTGCCATCGATTGGCCGTCCGAGCGGATCAATCACTCGTCCTAACAACGCGTCTCCCACGGCAACATCCATAACGCGCTGCGTACGCCGCACCTCATCTCCGGCACGCAACTTAGAATAATCACCTAACAGCACGACGCCGATTTCGTCTTCATCAACATTAAATGCGATTCCATATACGTCCGCAGGAAACCGAACCAGTTCTTCGAAACCCACGTTTGGAAGTCCAGCGACCTTAGCAATTCCGGTCGCTAAACTCGTGATGGTCCCGACCTCTTGTAGCATAAGTTTCGGTACAAAAGACTCTCTCACCTGATTGATTTCGCTCATCGCGAGATCAATCACAGCTTTCAGGTTTTCTGGTTCCTTTATCATGCGTGACTCGCTGCTGATTGCGTTGGCTCACGTTCCGTTTCAGAACCGGCATCCGGCCGTTCGTCAACCTTTAACAATTCGCTGATCCCAGTTTCCAACGATGTCAGATAGTCCGCGATACTCCACGCCAGTTTCTTTCCACCGGCCGTCAATTCAATACCGCTGATGACCTCAGGTGCCGTTTCGAACCGCGTATAAACGTCCGCCGCAAAGGTTTCGTTGATCGCTTGCTGGATCGCCGCGCATTGCACATCGGGAAGCGGAAACGCACTGCGAATTAATGCGGGATCGGCAGCGGTGGTTACAGCTTCGACCAGCTCTGCCTTTGCTGCTGTGTCCATGTTTCGCAATCGCTGGATAAACGTGTCGCTGACGCGTTCTTCCAAGCTTGCGCCCGCCAGATCGCTCAAGGTTTTTCGCGCGATCGAAAATACTTCTTGCTGCGTGCGCTGCATCAAAGCCTGGTTCAAATTGCGGGCGTCGGTTTTCATCGAGTCTTGATATTTCTCTTTGAACTCATCCGCCGCTTTACGAGCTTCCTGAATCAGTCGTTCTCTCAACGTTCCGGCTTCGCTTGTGGCTTTGCTGATCAAATCAGCCCGCTGCTTATCCAACTCATTGTTTTTCCTCAAGAATTCATCTCGTTCCATTTTTGCTTCCACACGTTTGGTGTCAGCGTCAGCAAGGTCCGCCGCGATCTTCTTCTCACGTACATCAATGGCGTGAAGAATCGGACCATACAGGAATCGCTTCATCAGCCAAACTAGGACGAGAAAGTTGATCGCCTGCGCAGCGACTGTAAACCAATCGATAAGCATCAGTTACTTTCCTGTCGCTTGATCGATGACGTGATTCCAGAACGGATTAGCAAAAATGAGAATCATCGAAACGACGAAGCAATAGATGGCCGTCGATTCGATCATCGCGAGCCCGACGAACAACGTGCGGGTGATAGTGGACGAGGCATCGGGCTGTTGCGCCAACGCATTCAAAGCTGTCGCCACCGCTTTGCCTTCTGCAAACGCAGGTCCCAAGCAACCGAAGCTGGTGGTGATGCCCGCGATCACGATTGAGGTCATTGCAATCATTGTCATGTTGTCCATGATCTTTCCTTTGTGTTGTAGGTCCAAGTTTTGATGCTCTATTTATGGTCGCCTTTCGCTCGGAAAAAGCTGCGAGTGAAAACCCTTCTTTCGCCGGAGCGGAAAGCGACGATAGCTAAGTCATTTGTTTATAGTTTCGGGTTTCTCTTTTGTCCCACGCACTCGCGTAGCCGCTGCGATATAGACGGCTGCTAGGATGCTGAATATGTAAGACTGGACCATTCCGGTGAGAAGGCCCAGGGCTGTCATCAAGATTGGGAACAGCAATGGTGTGATAGTGAGCAGGATCGCAATGATCATTGCTCCACTCATCATATTGCCAAATAGGCGGATAGCCAACGCCAGCGTCCGCGATACTTCGCTGATCAGATTGAACGGCAGCATGATAAATGTTGGCTCAATGTACGTTTTCAGATATCCTCGCAAACCATTCGCTTCAATGCCAAACATCGGAACCGCGACGAACACACACAGTGCAAGCGCCACGGTGGTCGACAGCGAGCCAGTCGGTGGTTCGTAGCCAGGGATTATCGTAAACAGGCTGGCGAAGGCGACGAACAAAAATAACGTTCCCAGAAATCCGAGATACTTGTAAGGTTGTTTAAGTCCGATATCTGATATTTTTTTTTGGATTGCACAAACGACGATTTCGAGCAAGTTTTGCCATCGACTGCGCTCGTGGTTGGTGGAAAGATTGCGTGTGATCAACTTGGCTCCGATTGCCATAACCAGCATGATGGCCCAGGTAAAGACAATCGTGGCGTTTAGCGTAAACCATCCGTAGTGCCAGTAGATCAATTGGTCAGGACTAAGACGCATGACCGGCCTCCCGATTTGTGCAGCTCGAGTCTTCGATCGGCGATCGCGTTAGTCGCGTCACGATCAGACGCGCTGTGATCAATCCGACCATGCACGCCATCATCCGTGTCCATTGTCCAGCGCTCACGAAATAGAATCCGCTCAAAACGATACTCATCCGGATCAATCCGCTACCCAGCATCCATATCGCGGGATGCTGACTTGTTAGGCACTTGCGAACGGTCCACCATAGCCCACCAAAAAATATCCCGCCCAGCAGCATTCCAGCAACGACAGAAAAAACTAAATACGGTACATCATTCATCGTCATTCTCCTGTTCGTCTCGCATCGCCTTGTCTTCTTTTGCCACCCATTGCCAGGCACTCCAGCAGCCGATGATTAGCCCAGATACCAACAGCGTCAGTGTCCACGAATGGGTGCCCGCGTGGTTCCTGTCTAGCCATGCGCCGATTGCTGCTCCAACCAATGTGGGAACTACAATGGACCAGCCGATCAGTCCCATCATTCCTAGCCCAAACCAAACGCCCTGATCAGTTGAGCGCTGAGCTCTCAGTTTGCGTTTCACCTTCGCGCCCACTTCCTTTCGGAAGTCATGTCGACCCTTGGAGTTGCGGCTGTCTGGGGGGTTAATCATGATGCAACTCCGACAGACGACGAACGATATTGGTTTCCAGTTTAGCCATGCTTGATCGCACGCTCTGTTGCTGTTCATCGAGCGTCAAGAACTCCTGTCCCACCGCCGCTCGCAGATGTTCCAGATCGGTTCCGGCAATGGCGTTGCGAACCGAAACCAGAACATCCAAACCAGTCTTAACCAACACGCCTTCGTCAATCGCTGTGAACACCTCGCCGTCGGACTCCGTTTCGTAGGTCAAAATTCCCGGCGCCAGCGGCGCGACGCAATCCAATCGATGCGGCCGCAGCCCGAACGAACCTTCGCGTGTTTCCGCAACGATGCGTGCAACGCCCGTTTTGCTGGTGAAAACCTGAAACGGCAACAGGATTCTAAGACGCATGAGATTCGACGACATGCTTGTCCTTTGCATCGGCTTGTGTTTTCGAAGTCGACTTGCCTTTCGATCGTGCGTCGGATTTCTCCTGCGCCTCTTGGATTGTTCCGATCATATACAAATCGCCCTCGTTAGCGTCCATGAATTCATCTTTAAGAATTCGCTCACATCCATCCAGCGAGTCTTCAAGACTGACCAGTTTTCCTTTTAAGCCCGTGAACTGTTCGGTCGTAAAAAAAGGCTGCGTCAGGAAGCGTTCCAAACGTCTAGCTCGCCCGACAATTTTTCGATCGTCCGGCGATAGCTGTTCTAGGCCAAGCATGGCGATGATATCCTTCAAATCGGCGTACTGAGCCAAAGTGCGGCGGATCTCCTGAGCCAACTCATAATGTTGCTGACCAACGATAGTCGGCGTCGCCATCTTGGAGCTCGACTGCAGCGGATCGATCGCGGGGAACAGTCCTTCGCTGGCACGTTTTCGGGACAGTACAATCGAGGCGGACAAGTGTGAAAACGTATGCACGGCCGCCGGATCGGTGAAATCGTCGGCGGGAACATAGACAGCTTGAATAGATGTGATGGCACCGGTGTCGGTGTTGGCGATGCGTTCTTCGAGACCTGATAACTCGGTACCCATGGTTGGCTGATAGCCCAATCGCGACGGCATCTGTCCCATCAAACCCGAGACTTCCATACCGGCTTGGATAAAGCGGAAGATATTATCGATCAGTAGCAAAACATCGCGATGTTCGTCGTCGCGAAAGTACTCAGCCATCGTGAGCGCAACGTGTCCTACTCGAAACCGTGCACCGGGTGGTTCATTCATTTGGCCGAACACCATCGCCATGTTTTTCAGCACCCCCGCGTCCTTCATTTCGCGGTACAACTCTTCGCCTTCACGGCAGCGTTCGCCGATGCCGCAAAAAATGCTGACTCCTTTTTGCTTGCCAACCATGTTATTAATCAGCTCGGTTAGCAACACGGTCTTACCAACGCCTGCGCCTCCGAACAGTCCAGCTTTGCCGCCACGCTCGAGCGGAAGTAAGACGTCGATGACTTTAATCCCGGTCTGAAAGATTTCAGATTTTGTCGATCTTCTTGCCAGTGGTGGCGGCGCACGATGTACGCTTCGTAGCGCGACGTCCGCAAGTTCCTCTCCACGATCAATCGCGTTGCCAAAAACATCGAACATGCGTGACAACAAGCCTGGACCGACCGGTGCTTGCAGCGGTCCTCCGGTATCTTCCACCGTCATGCCGCGAGCCAACCCTTGCGTCGGTGTTAATGCAATGCCGCGAACGCGATGGGCATCGAGCTGCGCCAAGACTTCAATTACGATCTGCTGCTGATCTCCGGCACGCAGCACCGTGTAGATTGGCGGAAGTTGGCTGTCGAACTTGACGTCGACCACGCTACCGCGGACCGACACAACTACTCCTTGGTTTATTGATTTCGTATCTATCTGATCTCTGGCTCCCCTCTCCCTGTCCTCGGGGAGAGGGGCTGTGGTTGTGGCGCCGTCGGAAGGGAACTTAGTATTTTTTTCTCTCACGACACCACCTCAGATGAAGGCTGTGCAACGGGCACAATCGCATTCGGAGCGTCTACTCTTGCTGGCTTGGTTGCAAACAGGAACTCTGGAATCTTTAAGCTTGCTACACCGATTCGCGAGTCGGCCATACCGTAGTAGATGTCGAACCGATCGGGTTGGCCAATATCGCTGCGGCAATCGATGCCGGTAGGAAATACCACATTATCGACGACGCCGTCTCGTTCGCCAGGAAAACTGGGAATCAATATGGGATCGGTTGAGCGGTAAAGAATCGTTCTGGGATGCTCCTTCGAAAGTATCATAACACCGGCGGAATAGCAGAGTTGCTTTCCTGATCCTCCAACACCCTCCGTCGCATGCACGCCGTGATACACAATCATCCATCCGTGCCGCGTCATCATGGGCGGAGTGCCGCCGCCGATCTTCAGCGATTCCCAGGGCTCGACGGGCGTGGCCAAGCGGTGATGCGAATTGAACAAGCCGAGATGCTTCGCCTTAATGCCTTCCAATTCCATCGGGCAATACGAAATCCAAATGCTCTCGTGTTCGATATCGACCATTCGGGAGCATTCGTTGCACTCGGTTTCTTCCGGCCTCGAGCCAATAAATAGCGGTCGATGAATCATCGCAAGTTGCAATTTTCCACGGTGGTTCGGTATGGCCACCGGAAAAAGACTTGCATCTTTGTTATCGACATGTACAAAGTCAAGCCCGCGAAACGGTTCAAAGGTCGCCAGCCCAAGTCGTTGCCAATGAAATAAATCGTCGGAAACCGCCAGCGCAATCCGAGGGCCAGCTCGAGTGAGTGCCGTGTAAGTCATTATGTAACGTTCGAAGCGTTCGATATAAGTTACACGAGCATCTTCACATCCACCGCCACCGTCCCCTTGCAGTTCGTAATCCGCTTCCGGTTCCAATACGATTCCCATTCGCTTAACCCCACAAGGGTCGCCCGCATCGTTAAATTGAACTTGAGCGATACCGATGCGCGAGTAGTTCCCTTGGCCGACCAAGCGTGGAAACAGATACAATCTCCCATCAGGACCACGAGCAGCAGCCGGGTTCAGTACTCCGCCGACTTCTTGCGGATTGCCAGGTTCGGGTTCCATTAAGAGGCAAAGTCGCTTTACTTCAATGTCATGCATTATCTTTTCTTTGCGTTGGGGCAGTAGACGAGGCTACGAGTCCTTCCCGCCCATTCATTCGTGGGGCCTCGTGGCCTCGTCCACTACTTAAACGGTTCTTCTTGGATTTTAGTGGCAAGGGTGAGGTTCGATTTCGGTCTTTCGACCTCGGAACAGGGCGGTGGGTTTTTGCAGGCATCCGCTCCTGCGTCCAATGATTTGGGAGCAGACGTTGAAACGTGGTACTCTCGTCAGTGCCGGGAAAAACCGACTCAAGCTCTGCGGGGACGCAACTT
>Ga0105050_10010526_pt1 | contig 10100 bp, 7 predicted proteins | sample FRY01_FD_78088 | JGI IMG/M metagenome (GOLD analysis project Ga0105050, IMG submission 78088) | Freshwater microbial communities from Lake Fryxell liftoff mats and glacier meltwater in Antarctica - FRY-01 | ecosystem: Environmental > Aquatic > Freshwater > Ice > Glacier meltwater ... | reverse complement strand
TCTTCGGCTATAAGTATACGACTTTGATTTGTTTCGGGTTTCCAAATAACGGAAGAATGCAAGTTCTTATCTTTTATTGTTTCAACAACCATATCAGGTAGAATAGATGACGCTATTGCTTTTTGTATTTTATCATATAATTGTATTTTATTAATTGGTTTGTTAAGTTTACATTCAAAATCACATCCATGGTCGAACGTGTCCAAAGATGATAATGCTATCAAGGGTAATAAAGGTCTTTCATTTTTTATTAATCTTGCTAATTCAACTCCGTTCATATCTGGCATACATATGTCGATCAAACCAATATCGAAGCGATACATATTGTTAGATATAATACTTATTGCTTCTTTAGCAGATGCTACCATAGTTGGTATTACACCCCATGTATGTAGTAAGTCCGCAATTAGTATGCGATTATCGACATTATCATCTACTACTAATATCTTTCTACCTTCCATGACTTCAACCACTTCATGTATATCTTTTTCGAAATCATCGCATGTTAAAAACTTAAACGTGGTGGTGAATGTCGACCCTTTACTTAGGCTACTCGTTACAGACATGTTACCACCTAACAGAATTGATAACTTTTTACATATAGCCAGTCCTAGACCCGATCCGTCTTGGTTGTTTTCACTATGTAGTCTTGAGAACGTATTGTATAAACCGTCCATTTGTTCGATCGGTATACCAATACCTTCGTCTATCACTTGAATACTCAACATATTTGTAGATTCCAAACTGAACACAACTGTTATTTGACTACTTATAACTGAGTATTTATGTGCGTTAGATATCAAATTTACCATTATCTGGACCACTTTCTGTTTGTCGGCAATTATGTATTCTGGTACATTCGAGACGCAACGAAATATGAGTGATTGTTTCTTCTGCGAAATTCGTTGCCCTAATATATTTTTCAGACAGTCTTCCAACTCTTTCATTGAAAAACATTCGTTACTTGTTCCCATTTTACCAGAATTTAACCTACTTACATCCAGAATATTATTTATTATTTGCATTAGTTGTATAGAACATTCTGTCATTGACTTAACATGTGACTTTTGTTTTTTAGTTAATTCCGTACGTTCCAGTAACTGAGCGTATCCAATAACACCATTTAGAGGTGTCCTAATTTCATGACTCATGTTAACTAGGAACATATCACCTGTGTTAGATTCATTGATTAACCCATTTAAAATGTGTACGAACGGAATTAACGTATGAACAATTTCAATCGAATACTCTTTTTTTCTACCAAAAAGACATAATTTAAACTTACTATATGGTATGACAATTAAATTGCCAGAATTTTCACTTACTATCAGTGGACTTTTGATGTTTTGGAATTTAGTATCCTCAAAACACGACGTCTTTTTATTACTGAATATACTCCCGTCGTTTGTGTATATAGCCACACCATCTGATTTAGTAAATCTTGATATAATATTCATCAAAATCTTAATGTCGTAAGTGTTCATTGTAATATATTCTAATAATTCATTATATAACACCATTTATTTATAGTAATTTTATTATAAATAAATCTTTCTATTCTTCGTCCTGAATCTCTGTAGATTCCAATATTTCATACAAATCAGATTGTGTATTATTAACTTCAAATCCATTCATCATATTCTCGATATCAGGGGATGGTTGCTCTTCTTGTCCATCCATCATCTTACCATAATCTGGTTGCGAACCGTCACCTTTCCCAGACATCATCACACCCATCATCACACCCATCATCTTTCCAAAATCTGGTGTTGCACCGTCACCTTGTCCACCCATCATCTTATCAAAATCTGGTTGCGAACCGTCACCTTTCCCAGCCATCATCGCACCCATCATCTTTCCAAAATCTGGTGGTGTACCTTCACCCTCTCCACCTCCAAGTCCCTTCATCATACCACTCATTAACTTTCCAATATCTGGTGTTGCACCGTCACCTTTCCCACCCATCATCGCACCCATCATCTTTCCAAAATCTGGTGTTGCACCATCACCTTGCCCACCCATCATCGCTCCCATCATCTTTCCAAAATCTGGTGGTGCACCTTCACCCTCTCCACCTCCAAGCCCCTTCATCATACCACTCATTAACTTTCCAATATCTGGAGATGTACTATCATTATCGGAATCTTTCATACCTGTTACAAGACCTTGTACACTGTTTATAAGTTTTCCAATATCTAAGGTACCGTCTTTTAAACCAGAACCCATTCCGTTCACAAGGTCACTCAACACACCAGAAGACATAATACCCTGTATGGCATCCAATGGATTGCCTTTTGGATCAACACTACTTTCTATTTTATCGAGAATACCAGATATAAATTCTCCTTCTTTACTTAAACTCTTTTTACTGAGTAGAATCTGTTTGGCTTTTCCATTCGGGTCAACTATAGCAGAGATTGTGAGTATATGTTTCCATAAAACTTTTTTGACATCGTTATCAGCGATTAAGAAAATAGACTTCATGTCGATACTTACCTTTTCTGAGTACGTGATTTTATATGATTCTTGGTTAATAAGTTTATCGTTCATCGCCGTTATAGCATCCCTATTCAAAACACAGAAATCTCGAAAAATGCTGATATGCTTTGCTATCGCAACCGTATGACTGAATGTAGTTTTTGAAATTAAATGTTGGTACAACTTTAGAGAATGTTGATCGTTTCCGAATGTACTGTCTAACTCTTTAATAAAACTTGATATAGCCTTGAATGCAATAAAACTTATATCTGTTGAAGTCATGTTTTTATTCTATATATTTCTATTTTAAATAGGGAAATTGAATAAATAGAAACTTGTATAAAGGATAATTATACATATTAATAAATGAGTGACGATAAAACAAGTATAGAATATAGAATCAACCAACTAGAGTTGAAAGTAGAAGAATTAACATCTATTCTAAATATTGAGAGAGCCAAAGCAGATATATATCGAGAACTTCTAATATATAATACTGATATAAAATTCAAACCGGAACAACCCAAACCACATAAGAAAGCAGTTACAGAAGTCGTAAATTTGGATATAGAACTAAAAACAAATAATAAAGTAGTTGTCGAAGTAATAGATACGGTTCTGATTGACATACCAATCATATCATACGACAAATTAATCAATGAAACTTATAACACCATGAACGATTCACTGGTAAAAATACGCTCTTTAAAAACATTCAGTAAGTCGATGAACGACCTTCAAAAAACAAGGGATACATTACTAGTTGTAATCGGTCTTGAAGAATACAAAAAACTATGCAATTCACATGTTACGGCGCTAACTGAAATTTTCACTGAAAAAGGTTTTTCCGATAAGAAAACAGAAACACAAATATCAAAAGGGTTGTCATCACTAGAAATGAGACTTATAAAATATACAAACTATTTTAACTCTCATCTTGCAGTAGACGATGTCAGGAAAATAACAGAAGCATTGGAACGCAGTCAAACGAAAACAATTGTATATACCGTTTTTTCAAGTACAGAAGTAACAACTGGACTTATTAATTATGGTTCTGTCCTTGTTAACATGAAGTTAAATCTACAACGAGTTTTATTCAACAAAGGTTGTATGAAGAATATAATATACATTGCTAACCCGAAATCAACAAAATGCGACCCGTTTAGTTTTTATACTCTAGATTCTATAACCGACAAAAAACGTAGTTGGAACATGGATTGTCGTCTCGAGGAATTGACGACATCTATTCGCAACGATCTTTTACCTTATATGATAAATACTTTCAGAGAATTATACAAGGATGTTTTCGGCGACAACGACTACCGAGTCGATTACAAGATGAAGTGTCAATTGACGGAATGTGACTGTCAACAACTGCTTACTAATATTTTCTTGGTCGTTAGCAACAATCAACTTAATTCCTTGTTGAAAACATTAGTGAGAGACAATTCAACTCATATTAAGACTGAAGACGACAAGTTTAATATACAGTCAGATGACGCTATGCAAAAAAGAAGATGGAGTTCATTTTGCGATTCAGAAGATTCTGTAACTAATCAGTTATTCGACACAATTAAACTCGATGAAATTAAACAATTTGACATGCTATACAAAACTAAATAAATTAAATTTGATTTTTCTAATTAAATAAAAAATCAAATTAATAAGAACCAAGATGGAAAATGCATCGTTTTTCATAGAAGATAAGGCTTTGTTTGGTAGTTTCCCAACACAGACACAGGTTAATAAATTAGAGGCGATTGGTGTTAGACATTTCGTAAATCTGACACACCCAGATGAGAGTAAGATAAATCCTTATACTACTAACCACAATTATATATCATACCCAATTATAGACAGATTCGTACCTGAAGATAACTTAATTTTTTCCAGATTTATATATACTTTATGTAATCTGATATCCTTGTTACAAGAAGGGGAAAAAATTTACATTCACTGTAAAGGAGGACACGGAAGATCGGGATTGGTTGTTGCATGTGTAACTGCCAAATTTTTCAATATCTCACCTAATACTGCACTTAAACACACGACCAAATGTCATTCAAATAGAACGATAATGAGAGATTCGTGGAGACGGATTGGATCACCGCAAACATCACATCAAAAAGACTTCGTTAGAAGTGTATGTGGTATTATAAAAATTGAGATAGGTCATATTCTACATCCGTCATCGGATAGCGACACGATCGAATTAAACAGTGAATTGATGAATACAGGGTTGAAATACATAAAAATAGACGGAGAAAGTAACGATGATTTGGCAAAATCTATGATGCTCTCTAGATACAATAATTTTATATTATGAGTTTTGTTTTAAAAGATTTCTTGTAATAATATAAAATGACAACTAGGTATATAGAAATTGATAGTACTTATAGAAATCGTCGAGACATTAATAGCGGATTTCCAGGAGATTTCCGAATTCTTTCACAAGACACAGAACAAAGAAACGAAATATTAGTCGACGTAGTTTCTGATCACGTACAGATGGTTCAATGGCGAAAGGGTAATTTCTCATTAACACCAACAGACACACCTACAACTTTTGCAATCAGACAAGGAACTCATGGAGTGCAATTAAAACCATCTACTAACCAGTTACCAGACGGTTCAAATGTATATATTGGACATGTAGACGAATTACATTTAACAAGTATGTTAGGTAATAGTCCAACTTATAATGGTATATTACAGATACATGATGACTATTATTGGGGTTGTAATACTTCAGTTATTACAGATGGAATCTCTAGTTCCGCTAGGATCATCTCATATAAATACATTGGTAACAACGAGTGTATAGTTGGGCTATCTAGCCCGGTTGTTATCGACGATACGTCATTGGTTGAGATATCAGATCCATCTAATAACTATGATAATGAACAGGAGTCTGGTAAATCTAATGCATGGGAATTCGTACCAGGTGGTCCCCAAAATATTTCATATCTTGGTGCCATCGTTTACGTAAACAGTCAAGGTATCTCACCGTCTTCGTCGAATCCACTAACATATACAATAACAAGGCATGATAAAGATCGTAACATGATTGAGTTAAACAACGGTCTAAATCTAGGGTTGATTGGACCCACTGACGAGTTTATGATTAGACGTCTTCCAATTAGAAATACCGCACTCCGTAATATAAGTTTACATAACTTCTTTGGTAACGCATCATTTCCAAATTCAAATACTGACTTTCTAAATTCGTTCTCGTTTAAAGGTGGTACAAACATGAATAATATACGAGTTCATGATTTTATAGAAATCGAAAAACCAGTTGAATACGGACATATATTATTGACGAGAATATCAGAAACACAATTCACAATGAGTGCGGCCGGAGACCCAACACCATCCACAACAAATGACGCTTATATCGGGTGCACTATTCGGTTCATTATGGACAAAGGGTTTGGAGATTCTGACTTCGTAAGTGAAGACAGGAAAATAACCGCTTATGTCGGGGCTACTCGTACAGTAACTATCAACAAGGCTCTCAATAACCCTTTGTCAGATTACTCTGGAAATGGTGCTACCGTAAGTATAATGATTATAAGTGATGTAGAAATAAAGGAGATTTCAGGTAAAAAAGATTATAACTTCAGCGTTTATTCACAGACTCTGAATGGTTCGTCTATAGGCGGTGTAACAGGTACTAACATCCTTAATCTATTAAATTATTCTGCTAATCCATCTGACCCCTTGTATTTTAATGCTTCTAATTGGATAGATGATGGAAACCCTATTAAACCTTTCACATCATCAGTTGATGACAAAATCATATCCGAAAACATATTATTTGGAGCAGTTAATTTGTTAAGTGGTTCAAGTGGACCTCTCAAAGGTTGTGTTATTATTTGGGATGATTCAAATGGTGGATATAAGTATGGTTGGGTTAATGAACATGTAATTCAATTCGAAAGCGGATTTGGTGGAAGGAGATTGCATAAATATAATTACCTAGTAATTGATACTGATTTAGCAACTGATGTAGGCTTTATACAACAAGGAAACGCTTTCAACTTTCAAATTAGAACAGCAACTATGAAATTTCCTTTCATTCGTAATCCGTATGCAAATTACACAATAGACACTAAGATAAATTTAGCAAATGTGATTCCCTTTACCGAAGAAAACTCTCGTAGATTAATTATTCCCCAGAATTTCACAGATGTTAAAGAATATAAAGTTACACTTGTTAATATATCTTTACCAAACAAGGAGTTGCTATGTTCAAAGGGCGGGTATATAACGGAATATCCTTTCGTCTATGTGAAACTCAGGACGAAAGAAAACTCAAATAAAACAAATAATGGTTTTTTTTACTCTAATAATCCTAACAACAACAAGATGGATTTCCGCGTTATCATTGATAATTTTGTAGACGATATCACAACAAGTCATGTCGCACTTCGAACTAGTGATATGTCAGTAGAAAATTTCAAACTTGATAAAAACGATCAAATTGAATTTGCTGTTTTCATGCCAGACGGCTCCAGATTCCAGACAGTAGATGATGATCAGGTTTCTCCCTTCAGACCAAATCCAACATTACAGATTTCTGCTCTATTTGCATTTAATGAAATAATCAAATAATATTTCTTATAAAAGTGAAAAACTTTATTTTTATTTATAACAAAAATAAAAATATGTCCATAGAAATCAATATAAATGAATTATCTGATTCACACTTAGCAAAAGTAAACGAAGAACTTAAGATTGAACTAAATGACAAATACAGTTTCGGACCTACTAAATACATGATTCCGTACGAAATTACTGATTACGATTCCGTATTATTACCTTTCGCATACTCAGTCCAAAAACTGAACTTAAAACGAAGAAGTCGTGATTTGTTTACTCCTATGACTTCTCCATTCGAAGGGGAGTTAAGAGACGAACAGAATGTAGTTAAAACAGAGGCTATTTCAATATTGAATAAGAAAGGTTCTGTGATATTGTCAATGTATTGTGGATTCGGTAAAACGATCACAAGTATAAATCTAGCATGTGCTATCGGTATGAAAACATTGGTAATAGTAAACAAACTGGTCTTGATGAAACAATGGGAAGAAAGCATAAACCGTTTCTGCCCATCTGCTGTAGTCCAAAAAGTTACACCGAAATCTAAACCGGACGCATCCGCAAATTTTTTAATTATCAACGCTATCAATACACCAAAACTAAGTAAAGAATTCTTTTCAACTATAGGCCTTGTAATCGTCGACGAGGCTCATTTAATAATGGCAGAAACTGTAAGTAAGTGTATGCAATCTATTTCCCCTAGATATCTGATTGGGTTAACAGCGACTCCGTATAGACCAGACGGCCTTGATGCTCTTTTAGAGTTCTATTTTGGTATAGACAAGATTATTAGGGAATTATGGAGGGAGCATCTGGTATACAAAGTTGAAACGGGGTTTGAACCTATAGTTGAATTGACAGCGCAAGGAAGAATGAACTGGGGATCTGTTTTAGACTCACAATCCAAGGATAAAACTAGGAACGAGTTGATAGTTGATATTATCTCTCATTTCAAAGAACGCAACTTTCTAGTAATGGTTAAACGAGTAGAACAAGGGGAATTACTTGAAAAAATGCTATTAGAACGAGGTGAGGATGTTACATCTTTGGTCGGTGCTAGGCAAACTTTCGAAGTGTCTTCACGAATACTGATTGGAACATGTAGTAAGGTTGGAACTGGATTCGATCATCCGCGGTTGGACACACTTTTACTTGCCGCTGATGTAGAAGAGTATTTCATTCAATATTTAGGGAGGTGTATGAGAACTAGAGACGGAACTCCTATCGTGTTTGATATTGTAGATGATAATGGTGTTCTGAAAAAGCATTACAATACAAGGAAAAAAATATATTTAAAACATGGTGGTAAAATTCAGATTTTTGATAAAGGGATATTATAAAAATGAAATAATTAATTGTTTCTAGAATAAGATTTAAAAATGAAGATTCTAAATCTCCCAAAATTTGATGATATTAGAGTATCTACTAAGACATTCACAGCAAATTCAAATATAACGATTGACATCCATCAGTTGTTCGATATTATATCAGTTGTTCCGTATGAAGTACAACCAAAGAAAAGAGGTCGTAAAAAGAAAGGCGACGTTAAAATTGAGCAGTCAACTGTTCCGTATGGCTCCATAGTCACGGTAAAATGTGAGGGGAAGATGAAAGGAGTGGAACTTAAACCTAAAAGTAAGAAGAACGAAAATAAAACAAGTTGGTTTAGGAATGCGGTAACAGTAGTTATTATACTTGACAAACCTATTAATTTTAAGGTATGTAAAAATGGAACATTTCAAATGACTGGTTGTACGAATGATGTACACCCTGAAATGTGTATCAAAACAATATGGAATCTTATAAAAGAACACACGTCAGCCTATTCTTTTACTAGGTCACCAGGTTCTTTTGATGTTTTAGTTGTTCCGTCAATGAGAAATATAGATTTTGATTTAGGTTTTAACGTAGATCGGGATAAACTCAGTAGATATCTAAATAATGAAGACACTAATTTACATTGTCTATTAGAAACGTCTTTTGGATACACTGGTGTAAATATCAAGATACCTCTTCAGAATACACGTGACAATATGGAAGTTCAGAAGATTAAATGTATTGACGGTGTATGGAATATGTCGATTACTAATTATTTGGAATATCTAAGTATATTAGATGAAAAGAATCGTATAAAAAAAATCAACGAAACACGTTACAATACGTTTCTTGTATTTCATAGTGGAAAAGTTATATTCTCAGGGTTGACGGCTGATTTCATGAGAGATACATATTACTCTTTCACATCAATTATACAAGAAGCGATTGATATAATTGAAGAGAAATTAGAAAAAAAATAAAATAAAATAAAAAGTTTACAATAAATAAAATATGCCTTATGATTCTGCTATGCTCGCTAAACTTTTGGTAGTTGTTATGGGAGTTGTCGGTGTTTTGATTATAGTTCTTACTTGGTTCGCTTCCAGTGCTTCAACCGGTTTTATTAAACCATCAGACGATGTTGATGACCCAGAAAAGAAAGAGAAATCATTCACTCAAAGTATGATTCTTCTCATCATTGTCGGAACAGCATTATTTGTTGCTTCCCTTGTAATTTTCGGCGTAGGAAGTAAATTACCAAATGGATTCCAGACGATAGGAGAAGCCGGTGGAGTCAAATTGTACATGGGTTTCGCTGCTTTATTAGCCATCACAGTTCTCATCCTCGCGTCGATTTCATTATCTCTCCTCAAACCATCCGATAACACTAAGGAGGGTGGTAACGAAGGTACAGTTGACAATCCAAACAATGCCGCTGGATTCCTTGTCACGATGATTGTTCTCAGTTCCGTCGCACTTGTTGTTGGTGGAGGATGGGTTGCGAAAGGACCTCTTACCAACAAATATGACGAATTTCAATCAAGAAGAAGAATGACTGGTGGTAATAGCCCAGACATGAGTGAATTTGGTTTCGACTTTGAGTTCTAAAAAATAAAAATTATTAACGTTACATAACATTAATAATATAAAAATGATTTTTTCAATAATTTTTGTGAATAAAATTACCTCATCCTATCATG
>Ga0105050_10010522_pt1 | contig 10104 bp, 8 predicted proteins | sample FRY01_FD_78088 | JGI IMG/M metagenome (GOLD analysis project Ga0105050, IMG submission 78088) | Freshwater microbial communities from Lake Fryxell liftoff mats and glacier meltwater in Antarctica - FRY-01 | ecosystem: Environmental > Aquatic > Freshwater > Ice > Glacier meltwater ... | reverse complement strand
TGGAACTTGGCCCTCGGCCTGCTCAGCCGCCTGGTGCCGCAGTTGCAGATCTATTTCGCCGCCATGCCGGGGCAGATCGCCGGCGGCCTGCTCCTGCTCGGCCTTCTCGCCTCCGCCGTGATGACCGCCTGGCTCACCGAGCTGCGCACCGGCTTCGCCGCATTGCCGGGGCTGTGACCTTGGCAGGGACGTAGCGGTGGCCGAGGAGACGAGCCCGGGCGACAAGACCGAACCGCCATCCACGCGGCGGCTGGAACGCGCGCGTGAGGACGGCGATGTGCCGCTCTCCCCCGAACTGCCGGCGCTGGCCGTCCTCGCCGCTGCTGCGGTGATGCTCGCCATGGCCGCGCCGGGGCTCGCGACGCTGCTGGTGCGCCGGCTCGGGTCGATGGTGGAGCAGGTCCACGAACTCGACCCCACGGCCGCGCTGATGGCCGCCGTCAAGCTGGCCGCGATCATGGCGGCACCCTTCCTGCTGGCCGCCATCGGCGCCTCCGCGCTGGCCACGCTGCTGCAAACCGAGTTCCTGCTGAACGGCAAGGTGCTGAAGCCCGACTTCGCCCGGCTCAGCCTGGTGCAAGGCCTCAGCCGCGTCTTCGGCCTCGCGGCCCTCGGCAATGCGGCCAAGTCCGTGGTCAAGGTCGCCGTGGTCGGCACGGCGGGCTGGATCATCATGGCGGACGCGCTGCCGGCGCTGGAACACGCGGCCGACTGGACCGCGGCCGCCCTGGCCGCCCATGCCACCGACCTCGTGCTGCGCGTCATGATCGCGATGCTGGTCGCCCAGGCGCTGATCTCGGTGGCCGATATCTTGATCACCCGCATCCGCTACGTCCGCCGCCTGCGCATGAGCCGCGAGGACCTGCGCCAAGAGGCCAAGGAGATGGACGGCGATCCGCTCGTGAAGGGGCGAATGCGGCAGATCCGGCTCCAGCGCGCCCGTCGGCGAATGCTGGCCCAAGTGCCAAAGGCGACCGTGGTGATCACCAACCCGACGCACTATGCTGTCGCCCTTGCCTATGCGCGCGACAGCGATGCCGCGCCTCGAATCGTCGCAAAAGGGGTCGACTCGATGGCAGCACGGATCCGCGAGGCCGCGGCCGACAGCGGCGTTCCGATCGTCGCGAACCCGCCGCTGGCGCGCGCGCTGTATCCGCACAAGCTGGACGGCGCGATCCCGGCCGAGTTCTTCCAGCCGGTAGCCGAGATCATCGCCTATGTCTGGCGCCTGCGGAGCCGCCCGGCATGAGGCGCCTGGCCGCGGGCCTGGGCAGGTTGCGCGGCGCGCGGCGCAGCACCGGCGAGGTGCTGGGCACCACGGTGCTGGGTGCCCTGGCCGAACTCGCCGACCCCGCCGCCCGACAACTGTTCGAGGGCGATGCCAGGGCCCGCGCCGTGGTCGACGCCCAGGGCCGGATCCTGCGCGCCAACCCCGCCGTGGCCCAGTTGCTTGGCCCCGGCGCCGCCGGCCGGGCCACGCTAGCCGAGCTGTTCACCGCCCAGTGCGTCCTGGCCGTGCAGTCCGCACTCGGCCGCGGCGTTGAGCCCGTCGCGCAACTTTTCGTCCAGGCGCGGCACGATGACGGCACCGCCATCGACCTGCGCCTGTCGCTCGCCCCGGTGCGCGAGGCCGATGGGCAGGCCCGCGGCGCCGTGCTGACCCTGGACGACGCGCGGCCCTCCGCCGAGGCGCTCGCCTCCGAGGTCCAGGCGCGCAAGCTCCAGGCCATCGGCGCGCTGGCCGGCGGCGTGGCGCACGACTTCAACAACCTGCTCCAGGCGATCGCCGGTGCCGCCGAGGCGCTGACCGACCGGGCCGGCCTGCCCGACCCCGTCCGCGAGGAGATCTCCGTGATCCTCCAGGGCAGCCGGCGCGGCGCGGCGCTGGTGCGCCAGTTGCTCGCCTTCTCCCGCCAGCAAACCCTCCAGCCGCGCATCGTCGCCGTGAACCGCGCGGCGGCCGACCTCGCCCCCCTGCTGCGCCGCAGCCTCGGCGAGCGCGTGCGCCTGGAGTTGGTGCTGGAGGAGCCCGGCCGCGCGGTCCGGGTCGATCCCGGCCAGCTCGACCAGGTTCTGGTCAACCTCGCCGTCAACGCCCGCGACGCCATGCCGGCGGGCGGAACGCTGACCCTGCGCACCCGTCGCCTGGCCCTGCTCGCCCCGCGGCAGGGCAGCACCGAGACGATCCCGCCGGGCCGCTACGTGGTCATCGAGGTGCAGGACACCGGCACCGGCATCCCGCCCGAGGTGCTGCCGCGCATCTTCGAGCCCTTCTATACCTCCCGCCCCGGGACCGGCACCGGCCTCGGCCTGTCCACGGTCATGGGCATCGTCCGCCAGTCCGGCGGCTTCCTGGAGGTGGAGACGGCGGCGGGGCAGGGGACCACATTCCGAATCCTGCTGCCCCGCAGCCAGGAGGCCGTGCCACCCCCACCGGAGCCGCCGCCCCTGCCGGCAGTCACCGCCCCCGCCTCCGGCACCATCCTGCTGGTCGAGGACGAAGACCCGATCCGCCGCCTGGCCGAGCGCGCGCTGCTGCGCCGCGGCTGGCAGGTTCTCGCCGCCGACAGCGCGGAGGCCGCGCTGGACCTGCTGCCGCCTGGCACCCCGGTCGCCTGCCTGATCACCGACATGGTCATGCCCGGCATGGACGGCGCAGCCCTGGTGCTGGAACTGCGCCGGCGGCTGGGTCGCCCGGACCTGCCCGCCATCATCGTCTCCGGCTATGCCGACCTGCCGCGCCACGAGGCCATCGGGGCGGCCGCCACGGCATTCTTGCCGAAGCCCTATGCGCTGAGGGAGCTGACCGACTGCGTGGCGGCACTGGTATCGGGCGAGGCGGCCGTGGCGCCAGCCTAGGAGAGGGCGCATCCCGGTTCGGGAGGGCTTGCTTGGCATCTATGTTCCTTCTATGTTCTGAAAGTCTCGCGTTTGGAACAGACGATGACCAAATTCTTAACGAGCGGTCTGAACCGTAACAACTCACCACGAACGCGGTGCCGGTGCCTTCAACCGACTCCGCAATGTGCGGCTACGCTGGACTCGGTTGCAGGTCGTAAACCATCATTCCTCGCGCCCTGGCGCATCCACCCACGCCGCATCTCTGGAGCCCACTGATGGACAAGAACAAGGCCCTCGACGCCGCGATGGTGCAGATCGAGCGCGCCTTCGGGAAAGGCTCGATCATGCGCATGGGTGCACGCACCCAGGACGAGCAAATCGCGGTCATCCCCTCCGGCTCGCTCGGCCTCGACCTCGCACTCGGCATCGGCGGCCTGCCAAGGGGCCGCATCGTCGAGATCTACGGCCCCGAAAGCTCAGGCAAGACCACGCTCGCCCTGCACGCCATCGCCGAGGCCCAGCGCCGCGGCGGCACCTGCGCCTTCATCGACGCCGAGCACGCGCTCGACCCCATCTATGCCCGCAAACTGGGCGTGGACGTCGACAACCTCTTGATCTCCCAGCCCGATGCCGGCGAGCAGGCGCTGGAGATCACCGATACCCTGGTGCGCTCCGGCGCGATCGACGTGCTGGTGATCGACAGTGTCGCCGCGCTGGTGCCGCGCGCCGAGCTTGAGGGCGAGATGGGCGACAGCCACATGGGCCTGCACGCTCGGCTCATGAGCCAGGCGCTGCGCAAAATCACCGGCAGCGTCAGCCGCAGCAACACCATGCTGATCTTCCTCAACCAGATCCGCATGAAGATCGGCGTCATGTTCGGCAATCCGGAAACCACCACGGGCGGCAATGCGCTGAAGTTCTACGCTTCCATTCGCCTGGAAATCCGGCGCATCGGCCAGATCAAGGACCGGGAGCTGGTCGTGGGCAACCAGACCCGGGTGAAGGTGGTGAAGAACAAGCTCGCCCCGCCGTTCCGCCAGGTCGAGTTCGACATCATGTACGGCGAAGGCATCAGCAAGGTCGGCGAACTGATTGATCTCGGCGTCAAGGCCGGCGTTGTGGAAAAATCCGGCTCCTGGTTCAGCCACGACAGCCAGCGCATCGGCCAGGGCCGCGAGAACGCCAAGCAATTCCTGCGCGACCACCGCGATGTGTCCGACACCATCGAGAAGAAAATCCGCGACGCCTCCGGCGTCGTGGCCAACGCGATGATGACCGACCCCGAGCCCGACGGCGACGCGGAGGCGGCCGAATAGCTTGCCGCCCGACACGCCGGGCCTTCCGCTCGACGCCGACGACGAGGCCCTGGTCGCCGCCGCCCGCGCGGTGATCGAGGCCCATCACCGGCCGTTCTGGCATACCGTCGCCGCCGCCATCCGCAGCCGCGACGGCCGGGTCTGGACCGGCGTCCACCTGGGCGCCACGGTCGGCCGGCTGGCGATCTGTGCCGAGCCGATCGCCCTCGGACGCGCCATCCTGGAAGGCGACGGCACCGTGGCCACCGCCGTCGCCGTGCGCCACCGCAAGCCGGAGGAGGAGCCCGGCCGGCCCGATATCGTATCCCCCTGCGGCGCCTGCCGGGAGTTGCTGATGGACTACGCCCCCGACGCCATGGTGATCCTGCCCGGCCCGCTGAAGCGCCCAGTCCGCGCGCTGCTGCCCCTGCCGTACCGGCGCTGAAGCGCATCATCGCGATGTGCCCCGCCAATCCCTACTACCAGGGGCCGCTCAGCGACCATTTCGACGGCACCCGCTTCCACCTCGCCGGCCACGTCGCCGACAAGAAACTGGGCGACCGGCTACGCTGGCACCTCGGCGGCGGCAAGGCGCGCTGGCCGAAGCAGATCCCCAGCCCCTTCATCGACGCTCCGCCGGTGCGCGTCGTCGGGCTGCGCGTGGTGCTGGTCGGCCATGCCAGCTTCCTCATCCAGGTCGCGGGCATCAACATCCTGATCGATCCGGTCTGGTCCGACCGCGCCAGCCCCATCGCCTGGGCCGGCCCGAAGCGGGTCAATCCGCCCGGCATCGCCTTCTCCGCCCTGCCGCCGATCGATGCCGTGCTGGTCACCCACAACCACTACGACCATCTCGATCTGCCCACCCTGGCCCGGCTGCGCGCCCGCCACAACCTGCGCATCATCGCCCCGCTGGGCAACGACACCATCATCGACGCCGCCCTCGGCCAGGGCACTACCGAGCCGCTCGACTGGGGTCAGTCCGCCATCCTGTCGCCGGAAGTCGCCGCCCATCTGCGGCCCTGCATCCACTGGTCCGCCCGCGGCCTGCGCGACCGGCGCATGGCGCTATGGGGGGCCTACACCCTCACCACCCCGGCCGGCGTGATCCACCATGTCGGCGACACCGGCTACGGCGACGGCGCCACCTTCCGCGCCATCCGCGCCGAGTTCGCCCCGCCGCGCCTGGCCATCCTGCCGATCGGCGCCTACGCCCCGCGCTGGTTCATGCAGCCCCTCCATATGGACCCCGCCGAGGCCGTCCGCGCCATGGCCGATCTGGGCGCCGGCCAGGCGCTCGGCCACCATTGGGGCACCTTCCAACTCACCGACGAACCTGTCGACGAGCCCCCCGCACTCCTTGCCACCGCCCTGGCCGAGGCCGCGATCCCCACCCCCCGCTTCCCCGCCCTGCGCCCCGGCCAATCCTGGTCGCCGGGGGGATGACCCCCATAGACGCTAGGATAAGGGAGCTGGGCTCTGCCCAGACCCGCCAGGGGCCAAGCCCCTGGACCTTTACTTACAAGAATAATTAATTATTACAATTAGTTGAGAGTTTTGGAACGCCAAGGGTTTCCTGGCTGCGCCAGCAGCCCCAGATTGATACACGGCATCGACTGATGGCCGCTCGCACGGCCACTAAAGATAACGGGATCAAAGGGTCTCTGACCCTTTGCAGGTCCCGTGGCACGGCTTCGCGCCGCGACGGCTGAGCCCTCGCCTTTCTTATCCTAGCGCTTATGGGGATGACTCCATCACATTCTAATGCGAATGAATTGCAACCACGCCCGCACCCTCGACCACTGGGGCATCACCAAATTCGGCAAATACGAATACAAGGAATCGATCGAGGAAATGCGCCACGCCGATGCGGTCATCCAGCGCATCCTGTTCCTCGACGGCCTGCCCAACGTCCAGCGCCTCAACAACATCATAATCGGCCAAAGCCCCGAGGAGATCCTGCGCTGCGACCTGCGCCTCGAGGAAAAGGCCATCGCCGACCTGCGCGACGGCATCGCCTATTGCGAGCAGGTCCGCGACTTCCCCACCCGCGACCTCCTCGCCGGCATCCTGCGCGACGAAGAACACCACGTCGATTTCGTCGAAACCCAGCTCGACCTCATCGACCGCACCGGCATCCAGAACTGGGTGCAACTGAACAGCGAGGCCGCCGGCGGCGAACACTGACGCGGCGCGCCAAACCGGCTTCTTCCCGCGCCGCACATGCGCTAGCCTCCCGACAAAACCCGGGGGGATACAAACCATGCGCAACCCATTGCTGGGCGCCGCCTGCCTTCTTGCCGTCGCCGCGCTCCCCGCCCCGCCGGCCAGTACGTGCCGCCCGCCGTACCCGGCTCCAGCCCCACCCTCAAGCCGCTGCCCTTCGATCTCGACCGCGCCCGCGCCCTCATGAAGGAGGCCGGCTGGGCCGACGGCTTCCAGGTCGCACTCGCCGGCTCCAACGACCGCTACCCGAACGACACCCAGGTCGCCCAGGCCATCGGCCAGATGTTCGCCCGCATCAACATCAAGACCGACGTGCAGACCATGCCCGCCAGCCAGCTCTTCAGCCGCGGCAGCAAGCTGGAATTCAGCGCCATCCTCTCCGGCTGGGTCGGCAACGGCGAGCCCTCTTCCGTGTTGGTCGCGCTGATGGCCACCTTCGACGCCAAGGCCGGCATGGGCGCCTCCAACCGCGGCCGCTGGTCCAACGCGGACTACGACGCCGCCCTCGGGGCCGCCCTGCGCACGATGGACGACACCAAGCGCCACGCCCTCTACGCCCGCGCCGCCGAGATCGCGGTTGCCGAAATGGGCATGATCCCGGTCTACTTCACCATCAACACCTGGGCCACCCGCAAGGACCTCGTCTATATCGCCCGCGGCGACGAATCCTCCCTGGCCACCGGCCTGCGGCCAAAATAAAGGACCAGATCATGACCGCTCAAACCCCCGATACCATCGCCGCCGCGCTCTGGACCGAGTGGCACAAAGGCCGTCACATGCCGAAGGAGTGGATGGGCCGCCTGTCCATGGACGAAGCCTACCGCGTGCAGCTGGCCCTGCTCGACCGCTTCGCCGCCGCCGGTGAGCCGCAGGCCGGCTGGAAGGTCGGCCTCACGGCTGCGGCCATGCGCGCCCAATGGAACATCCACGAGCCCTGCTTCGGCTTCCTCCTGCGCAGCGGCCACAAGCAAGCCGGCCACCGCTTCCGCTTCTCCGGCATCATCTCCCCGGGCTTCGAAAACGAGCTGTGCCTGCGCATCGGCACCCGCCTCCAGGGCCCCGGCGTCACGCTGGACCAGGCCATCGCCGCCGTCAGCCACGCCGCCCCGGCGCTGGAAATCGTCGAAAAACGCGGCCCGTTCAGCGAAGATATCGCCCTGGCCATGGCCGACAACGCCCAGCAATACGCCTTCGTCACCGGCGCCGAAATCGCCCTCACCTCGTCCAACCGCAACCTCGCCACCGCCATGGTCGAGGTGGACGTAAACGCCACAGTGATCGACCGCGCCGCCGGTGCGGAGGTGATGGGCGGCGGCGGCTTCCTCTCCGTCCAATGGCTGGCCAACAAGCTCGCCGAATTCGGCCGAGCGCTGGAACCCGGCATGCTCGTCATGTCCGGCTCGTTCACCAAGCAATATCCGATCGCCCGCGGCGACCGCATCGAATCCCGCTTCACGCCGTTCGGGGCCGTCGGCGCCCACTTCGACTGATCCCGCGTCGCGCCGTGGTGCGTTGCTAGGCGCGTCGCGCCGTCGGTGCGTTGCCAACCGCCGCCGCGCCGTCAATGCGTCGTCAGCCGCCGCAGCCATTCCTGGGCGGTGCGCGAGCCGGCGGCGGCCGCGGCGCGAAACAGCCGGGTCGCCTCTGTGATGTTCTGCGGCGCCCCCCAGCCCTGGTACAACATCACCGCCAGCTCGGCGGTCGCCGTGGCCGACCCGTTGGCCGAGGCACGGCGCAGGTGCTCCAGCGCCGCCTGGTCGTCCCGCGGCACGCCATTGCCAGCCTTGAGGCGTGTGGCCAGGGTGAGATCGTATAGCGCCAGCAGCCGCTGCAACCGCGTCTCCCCCTCCAGCCGCGCCGCCGTCTGGTACAGCCGCAGCGCCTCGCCAAGGTCTGGCGCCGTCACCACCCCCTCAAACACCATCCGCGCCGCCGCCCGCGCCGCAATCGGCTCGTTGCGCTCGGCCGCGCGCAGATACAGCGAGAGTGCCAGTGTCGGGTCCTGCGCCACGCCCTCGCCCGCCTCGTACATCCGCCCCAGCGCCAACTGCGCCGCCGGATGCTGGCGTTCCACCGCGCGCAGGTACCACGCGGCCGCCTCCGCCAGGTTCTTCGTCACGGCGCGGCCGGTCTCGTGGAACACCCCCAACTTGTACTGCGCCTGCGCGTCGCCCCGGCTGGCCGCACGCCGATACCACGGCAGCGCCGTCTCGTCGCTCGCCACCACCCCCGCGCCATTCTCGAACATGCCGCCGATCCGGCGCAGCGCCTCCGGGTTGTGCCGCTCCGCCGCCAGCCGCAGCCAGCGCATCGCCTCGTCGAAATCCTTCCACACGCCGCGCCCCTCGGCATGCGCGACCCCCAGGGCAAGCTGCGCCGGGGCATGGCTCTGCGCCGCCGCGCGCCGATACCACTCCACCGCCCGCGCCTCGCTGGCGCCGATGCCGCGCCCGGCGGCGATCATCCAGCCCAGGTTCGTCTGCGCCTCCGCGAACCCCCGCTCGGCGGCACGCAGGATCCACGCATAGGCGGCCGCGTCGTCCTTGGCCACGCCGGCGCCATGGGCGTGCATCATGCCGATCCGGTTCTCGGCCGGCGCGAACCCCCGCTCGGCGGCACGGCGATACCACCCCGGCGCCGCGGAATGGTCCTGCGCCACCCCATCGCCGCGGTCGTACAGCCCGCCGAGATTGAACTGCCCCGCCGGCAGGCCCTGCTCCGCCGCCCGGCGATACCACTGCATCGCAAGGTCCGGGCGCGGCGGCATCCCGCGCCCCCCTTCGTACATCAACCCCAGCGCGTTCATCCCGCCCGGATCGTCGCGCGCCGCCGCCTCGCGGAACTGCTCGAAAGCCAGCGCATCGTCCCGCGGCACGCCACGGCCATCGAGATACATGAACCCCAGCGCCACCCTGGCGATCGCATGCCCCTGCGAAGCCGCCTGCCCGTACCACACCGCCGCGGCCACCTCGTCACGCGGACCGCCGAGCCCGTTGGCATAGAACCGCCCCAGCGCGTACTGCCCGTTCACATGCCCGCCCTCGGCCGCGCGCTGGAACCAGTACAGCGCCCGCGCCAGGTCCGGCTGCCCCAACAGCGCGCCCTCATACAACGAACCGAGATTGCTCGCCGCCGCCAGGTTCCCCTGGTCCGCCGCCGCGGTGAACAACGCCTCCGCCCGGTGCGGGTCGCGCGGCGCATCGCGCCCGAACGACAGCAGGAAACCAAGATTGTTGCGCGCGATCGCCTCGCCCTGCGCCGCGGCCCGCTCATACCACCGGATCGCCTGCGCCACGTCGCGGCCGATGCCCCGGCCATTGTCGTAGGCGATCGCCAAGCGCAACTGCGACAGCGCCAACCCCTGCTCCGCGGCCTGCCGATGCCAGCGAAGCACCTCCTCGGGGTTCCGCGCCGCCTCCACCCCAAGGTCCAGCCGCACCGCAAGCTCGTGCTGTGCCACCGCCAGTCCCTGCTCGGCGGCCTGTCGGAACAGCGCGGTGGCCGCCGCATCGTCGCGCGGCGCACCGCGGCCGGCGGCGATCATCCGGGCGAGATGGAACCGCCCGTTGGCATTGCCCCGCTCGGCGGACCGGCGCAGCCACACCACCGCCTCACCGTCGTCGCGCTCCACCCCCTGGCCCAGCGACAACACGCGGCCCCATTCCGCCTGCGCCCTCGCCTCGCCCTTCTGCGCCGCCGACTGGTAGGCCCTCGCCGCCCCCGCCAGGTCCTGCTGCCCGCC
>Ga0105050_10010519_pt1 | contig 10105 bp, 7 predicted proteins | sample FRY01_FD_78088 | JGI IMG/M metagenome (GOLD analysis project Ga0105050, IMG submission 78088) | Freshwater microbial communities from Lake Fryxell liftoff mats and glacier meltwater in Antarctica - FRY-01 | ecosystem: Environmental > Aquatic > Freshwater > Ice > Glacier meltwater ... | reverse complement strand
GATCGGCGGCCCAAACATCTGATTTTGTTGGGTTTGGGTGAAGGGCGACCAGCAAACGTTGCGCAGCGCATCAAATGCCATGTGTCTGAAATTGTTGCGTTAGTTTCGAATCAGACTCTAAGGCCATTCTGCAACTAGGTGTGGCCCTGATGTCGGATCCCGCCGATGCATCTACCGGCCATCCCGGCGCAAGATCTGCCCTTTCTCTTGCAGCGGCGGGGGAGGATCTTTCGGTGCGCGTGACTGCCGAAAACCTGCTGCGCCTGATCGAAGACATGCCCGCGCCCCAACCTGAGGTTACAGAATGAACCTGCGCTATATGAAACTGTGCGTCGGCGGTCTCGCCGCGATCGTTGCAGCCCTGTGCGGACCTGCGGCGCAGGCAGAACCCAATGCCTACGGGTGCAGCGCCCTTGATGCGGCTTCGGCCCTGCCATCCGTTCAGGGGTTGGACGGCGTGTTCTACCGCGTCCTTGCTGATCTGCGGATGCGGCATCCGATGCAAGATGCGGTGATGACACAGATGGCCGCCCTATCCGCGGCTTTGGAGACCAACGGGACGACCCTGATCTATGTGACCGTCCCCACCAAAAGCCAGGCGATGCCGCAGTTCCTGCCGCCGATCGCCCACGACTATGCCTTTGACAGCGCGACGGCCACCTTGGTTTACGATGACATCATCGACCGCCTGACCGCGCACGGCGTGCTGGCCCCCAATATTCTGGAAGCCCTTGCCGCCGCCCCGTCAAGCATCCGGCCGTTCTTTCAGGCCGATTTTCACTGGACAGCGGACGGCGCCCGTCTGGCCGCAAAGGCGATCGGCGACGTCATGAAAGCGCAGCCGTTCTATAGTGATCTGCCCGTGTCGGAATACACCACGATAGAGCTTGCCCCAACGGCCGCGTTTTCGACGATGCGTCGCACGTTGCAGGGTTTGTGCATCGATGAATTACCCCGCGTCCAAGCCGTTGTTTACCAGACAGAGGTTGTAGCGGGTCCCGACGCTGGGGTGTCAGACATCTTTGCGGGCGGCGATGACGCCGTGCAGGCCGTGCAGGCCGTGCTGGTCGGCACTTCGTTTTCGGACTCGTATCTGGCCAACTTCCGCGGGTTCCTGTCAGAATTCTCGGGCATTGACGTGGTCAACTATGCTGTGACCGGCGGCAACCAGTTCGGGGCGATGACTTCTTATCTGACCTCGCATGATTTCACGGAAAACCCGCCCCGTTTCTTGATCTGGGAAAATCCGATCTACAGCAATCTGGCTCAGTATGGCCCGGATGCGATGGACGAACTGGTGGCGGCTGCCGGGCGGACCTGCACCACACCGCTTACCGTCACGCCATCCGACGCCCGCAGCCTGACCGCCGATCTGACAAGCGTGACGATCGGAAAGGACGACGTCATCTTCGCCGATCTGGGAACCGGTGGCCCCCGCGAGGCGTTGTTCACGCTAACGACGGCTTCTGGCATCACCCGTACCGCGCTGATGAAGCGCAGCGACCGCATGGCCGCATCCGGGAGGTTCTTCAAGCCGATGGCCAGCTTTTGGCACTCTGATCCTACCACGCTGACAGTGACCTTCGACAGACCCGTAAAAGACACCTCGACCCTGACAGTTTGTCCCTCATCCCGGAAGGATGCCTCCCAATGATCCACTATTCTCGGTTGCTCGCCTGCGTCTTTGCGCTGGCCGCCGCTCCTGCCTTTGCGCAGGACAACCAGCTTTACGAACAACCCGCTGACCCCAACGCTTCGTTCGTACGGATCGTTTCGCCCGGCGAATCCCTTGCCGTGGTCGGTGGCAACACGTTCGAGAATGTGCAGGGCGGAGTGTCGCCCTATGTGATGATGAAGGCAGGTCCGGTGTCGGTTGCGGTGGGCGATCTGGTAGGTAACGGGGACATCCCGCCCACGTCATTCTACACGTTCGTGATTGGCATGGATGGTACCCTGCATCTGTTGCAAGACACGATCGAAAATAGTCCAGCCAAGGCGGATCTGGTGTTCTACAACCTGTCGGACCTTGCATCTGTGGATCTGTTCGTGCCCGCTGTCGATGCGCTTGCGCTGGCAGACATTGTGCAGAACACCTCGCGTCAGGTGACGCTGAAGGCACCGCTGATGCTCGATTTCGAAGTGCGCAATGGAGACGTGGTTCTGGCGACCCTGCCAGGCGTTTCGATGCGGCGCCGAGCCGGGGTCACGGTCGTTTTCAGCGGTACGGCTGGCGCCTACACGGCGTTCAGCACCGAAAACCTTTATTTGAACTGATTCGCGAAGGGGACATCCCATGACTATCTACCGATCCGGGGCCAAGGTTGCTGCGGCTATCGCCTTGCTTTTCGTCCAACCGGCCGGGTTGGCAGCTCAAGCCGTGCCGCTCGTCTTTGAGCCGCCCGAAATGGAGGTGAGCCCGGTCTGCGTGGCGCGCGCATCGGATGAAGATCTAACGGCGGAATGGGGGGCTTGGGATGGCTCGTCGCTTCCGGATCAGGACGTGGGGCTGATCAATCGCGACATGCGCCGGTTGGCGGAAATCGACCCCGTCGCCTGGGATGCGACGATCCAGCGGGTGATCATCTTGCTGCCCGGTGTGTCGCGTGGCTTTAAGGCCGATCACGTCATCCTTGCCCGGATTGATCAATTGATCGCGCTGGGGCAGTTGCAACAACTCAAGTCCGAAGGGCTCGTGCAGCAACTGCTGGATCAAGGCGACGAAAGCTCGCCAAAGATACTGAACGCACTGGCTGGATTTCTGACCGACGGTATCGGCATTGACCGCGACACCGCGCGGGGCGAAGAATTGCTGATGGCGTCTGGTTATGGCGGAAATGCCGATGCCCTGTTGACCCTGTCGCGCCTTTCGGTGGCCGGGTCCGCGCCCGAAGGCTGGAACGTCAATCCGCAACTGGCGGTGACGATGGCCTTTGGGTCTTTGGTGGGTCAGATTGATCCTCTGATCTGTGACCGGATCAACCGAATCGCGCGCGAATTTTCCAGCGGCGAGGTGGTCATGACCGACCATGAACTCGCCGTCCGTTGGTATCGCTTTGCTGCAGATCTCGGGGATCCCATCGCGGCGTGGCGGGTCGCCGAATATCAACTGCAATCCGAACTCGTGACCAAGGACAACGATGTGTTGATCCATTACCTGACCAAGGCCGCCGATGGGAAGCTGCCCTACGCGCAAGTCGCGCTTGGCCGCATCTACGAGGCGGGGGCACTGGTCCCGACGGACATCGCGCGGGCCCGGACCCTTTACGAAACCGCCGCAGGAAAAGACGACCGCGCCGGTCTAATCCGGTTGTCGGGCTTTTTGGAAACACAATTGCACACCGACCCAAGTGTCAAATCCGCGTTTCTCGACTCGCTGGATCGGCTCGCGCGGATTGATAACGCACCACCATGGGTTTTTGCCAAACTGGCAACTCACATTCTGGACAATCAGGGTCGCTGGGCCGGACAGAATGCCGCGCACGACCTGTTAACGCGGGGCGCGGCCCTCGATGATCCTGGGGCAATCATGATGCTGGCAAAGATCGACTTCGGTGCCGACCGCACCGAAGCCGCCTTCTATACGACCGTCGATCACCTCATCCACGCCGTTACAACGCTGGGCGAAGCGGCACCAACCGCCGATCTTCAGGCTGCCTTCATGTGCAAGGCGCCGAATGCTCCGCTTGTAGAAGAAGCCTTATATTGGGCAGATGCAGAGGCATCAATGGGGTCATCTTCTTTTAAGTTCACCGGGCCGGACCTGCGGCGACTGGCCGAAAATCCTGATCCGCTGGTCATGGCAGCCCTGCAAACTCAGGCGCTTTACGGTCGCGCGACGCCATTGGCCAATCTGCTTGCGGTCTTGGAACATAGCGGAGCACCCGAATCCGAAGTGGCCTTCTGGACCGTCTATGCAGCCCAGTTTTCCAGCGTTGCCACGGCCCGTGCAACTTTGGCGCTTGACCAGGCCTCGACCAGGCCTGCTCGCGCCGCCGCACTGGACCAGTTCCGCGCGGCTGTCCAAGCAAATGATCGTGGTGCCGCGCTGAAACTTGCCAAGGCCCTGCTGATCGACAATGACAAGGCAGCACGTGCCGAAGCGTTGGCTCTGCTGTTGCCCCTTTCAGCAGAGGGAAATGGCGAGGCGATGTCGCTATTGCCCGTCGCGGACCGGGCGACCTACCTCAGCGATCGCGCCGTGTTCGAGGAATTTGCAAATGTGATAGACGTACGAGGAGATTTCGTGGCGCTGATGCTAGCCATGCCGTTTCTGACGGACCCGGCAGATCGCGAAACCTATCGCGGTCGCGCGATTTCGGCGATGCACTGCACGTTTTCCGAAGCGGTGGCCTTTGCCGCTGCGATGGGCGCCGAGGGCGACTTGGAAGAGGCCCGCCGCTGGCTGTCCATCGCCACACAGCTGGTCGGAAATGACGGCTGGCAGATCGTGCAACTAGCCGACAGTTTCCGCACCCTGCTGGGACCCAATGGCGAAGAGACGGCGCTTGCCTATTATGAACAAGCCTACTCCATGGGCAACCGGACAGCCGTACTGCGCCTTATGCGCATATTCGGCAATCCGAAGACAGACGCATATGATCAAGACCGTGTCGTTTCGCTTTACACCGATCTGGTGTCGCTCAGCGATCCCAGCGAGGTTTCTGTGATCCTCGACGATCTGTCGCGCAAGGACGAAAGTTTGCGCATCGCTGTGGAAGCACGTTTGGACGTAGACCAGCTATATGCAGATGCCGCTGCCGCCGGAAACCCGGCCGCAATGCGGGAACATGCCCGTCGGTTGCAAATCGCGGCAGTCACCGTCGACGATCTGAAGGAATCGGCAAAGTGGCTGATCCAGGCGTCAGAAGCTGACGACGCGCCTGCAATGGTCATGCTGGCGCAAGCCTATTCGATGGGCGTGGGCGTGCCACCATCCGTTGAAGACGCTCGTAGTTGGTTGATCAAGGCCGCGGAAGCCGGTGATGCGACGGCTATCGAAATGGTCAAGTTGTTCAGCGTCGGGCAAGGGACGGATTGATGAAACACCTTATGCAACTAGCACTCACATTATCACTGGCGGCCATGGCTTCCCATGCGGAAGAAGCCGAACCCGATCCGTACTTCTGCAAGTCAGTGCCCAAACCCGTCGTCAGCCTGGACCACGGCAGTCGCTATGTGGCGGAGGACAAAAGCCGGTCCGATTTTGACGAGGCGTCAAACAACGACGTCAACAAGCAACTCAAACCGGTCGATACGTTCATAAGCAACCTTGCCAATGCCGCCAACCGGGCCGTTTCCACTGAGGTCGACCGATCTGCGGCGGCGGAATGCGTTCTGTCGGGTCTGTCCGTCTGGGCATCGGCAGACGCGCTGAGCGATCTTTCAACAATGAATGCCCAGCTTTCGGCACCGTCCCGCATTGCCGGACTGGCATTCGCCTATGCGCAGGTGAAGCCGTTTCTGACACCATCAAAGGATCAGAAGACGGTCGAAGACTGGCTGGCCGTTCGCGCACGCGCCACAATGACCTATTTCGACACCGACGCCCCAAGGAATGCCAGCCGCAACAACCTGCGCGCCTGGGCCGCTTTAGCGGTCGCGCGAATCGGTCTGACCGTCGAAGATGCCGCCATGCTCGACTGGGCAGACGACTCTGTGCGACTGGTTGCCTGTCAGGCAGCGCCTGACGGCAGCTTACCACTGGAAATGGCGCGGCAGGAACTGGCCCTGCACTATCAGTTGCATGCCGTCACCCCGATGGTGGTGACGGCGGCCCTGCTGCAGGCCGATGGCCATGACCTGTTCATTGCCTGCGATCAGGCCATTCAGCGGGCCGTTGGATTCATTCTGGACGGTTTCGAAAACCCCAAAATGGTCGAAACTCTGACCGGCTACCCGCAATCCTATTTCAACGGATCCGAAAAGTTGCGCAGCTTTGAACTCGCCTGGGCGCCCGCCTATCTGTCAGTTGTCGACGCCCCGCGTCTTTCGGCTTTCGTCGAAGAATACGGGGCGCTTGGCAACTCAAAGATCGGCGGGCAACAATCCCTGTTGTGGGGAATGTGACGCGATCAGAACAGGATGTCGGTCGGCGCAACCGTTCCCACCACATAGATCGCAAGATCGGCAACACCGTCGTTGTTGGTGTCACCATAGATGTAGCCGCTTTTCATCCATAGGGATGCTTCCCCGGCGGCAGAGGTGCCGTAAACAAACGCCTGATTGCCTGCGACAGTCGTGTCCGCATCAATCGCCGTCAGGTCGATCTTGTCCACGCCAGTCTGGAAATCCCGAACCTTGTCGCTTTTCGTGCGCGACGTGTCTGACGCTTCCATGAAGACAAAAACGTCGGCACCCGCACCACCAAAAAGTTTGTCCTGTCCGGCGCCACCGTCAATGCTGTCATTGCCGGCACCTCCATAAAGCAGGTCATTATCCGCCCCACCCGACAGCATGTCGTCTCCATCCTTGCCCCAGATTTTGTCGACACCAGCCAAACCTTGCAGAGTATTGCTTGCATCATTGCCGTAGATTTGTTCGGCGTTGACATTGCCAGTCCCGTTGATCGGGGCAGTTCCTATCAGTTCAAGCTGTTCGACGTCGTTGGACAATGTAAAGCTCACCGTCGAACGAACTGTATCGGTCCCCCCAGAACCTTTGACGGTGGTTGAGATGTTGGTCACGTCGAACACGTCATTGCCAGAGGTGCCGACAAGCTCCAACGAAGCCGGGGCTGGAGGTGGGATCGGCGTTGGAGTTGGCGTTGGCGTTGGGGTGGGTGTCGGTGTCGGTGTTGGGGCGACCGTCTGCCACGTCCCGGCGCCGTTGAACACACCCTCAATAGCGGAAAGGGATTTGACCGACGTATCGCTCAGATCAACCACCTTGTCGTCGAACATCAACCATTCGACCCCAGACACCAGATCGGTGGATTGATCACCGACCTTGTCTGTGACCTCGTAAACTCCGTTGCCCTTGCTGGTGATCGTGAAGTTCGCGTAGGTGCCGGAATAATAAACGATATCCTCTCCATCCATGCCGTCCAGCGTATCTTTGCCCGATCCGCCAATCAGAAGGTCATTTCCAGAATCGCCGTTCAGGATGTCCTGCCCGGCGCCACCGTCAATTCGGTCATTGCCGGCACCTCCATAAAGCATGTCGTTGTCCGCCCCACCCAACAACACGTCGTCGCCGCCTTTGCCCCATATTTTGTCGGCACCCGCCAAGCCTTGCAGGATGTTGCTTGCGTCATTGCCGTAGATTTGTCCGGCGTTGGTATTGCCAGTTCCGTTGATTGCGGCATCTCCCGTCAGCCTAAGCACTTCCGCATCGCTGGAAAGGGTGAAACTTACCGTCGAATTCACCTTATCGTATCCCCCCAAAGCTTTGACGATGGTTGACGTGCTTGTCACGTCGAACACGTCCTTGCCAGAGGTACCGACAAGTTCCAACGGGGCCGGGGCCGGCGAAGGCGATGGGGTCGGACTATGCGTTGGAGTCGGAGTTGGGGTTGGAGTTGGCGCTGGCGCTGGCGCTGGAGGTGGGATCGGGGTCGGGGTTGGCGTTGGCGTTGGATCGACCGCCTGCCATGTCCCGGCGCCGTTGAACACACCCTCGACAGCGGAAAGGGATTTCACCGACATATCGCTCAGATCAACCACTTTGTCGTCGAACATCAACCATTCGACCCCGGACACCAGATCGGTGGATTGATCACCAACCCTGTCCCTGACCTCGTAAACTCCGTTGCCTTTGACGGTAATAGTGAAGTCCGCGTAGTTTCCGGAATAATCGACGATATCCTCGCCTCCCATGCCGTTCAGCGTATCCTTGCCCGATCCGCCGATCAGAAGGTCATTTCCGGCACCGCCGGTCAGGCTATCGTTCCCGCCCATCCCGCTCAGCGACGCACCATTGTCGTAGCCAGTTATGGCATCGTTCAGCCGCGTGCCCACGACCGTGCCGAACGTCACGGTATTGGCGGTTGCATCCGTCACCGACCCGTAATGCGTTCCTTCCGAGTTGAAGAACAGCGTCGGTGCGATGATGTCGGAATTGGCGTCGCGGATCGAGTTGTCGACGACGACGACGTTGTCATGATCCCGCCCGCCGTGAAAGTTGATGTCGCGGTCGGTCTCCGAGACCTGAACAAAGTTTCCAGCAGACGAAGTCCAAGACGCAAACACAACCGAATGGCGCATGTCCATATCGCTGATATTGGTAAAGCTGCTGTCATAGACATCGCGGATCTGCAGGCCATAGCCGTTACCGCCGCCGCCCTTGTTGTGCGCCCCGGTCATCGTGATGCCATCGGCGTTCACATCAATGCTGCTGGCCACGTTCACGCCCAGCGATGGCACGTCATGCGACACGATGTCGAACAGCGCCAGCCCCGCCGTGCCGTCAACCTCAATCACCGCGTTGCGGTTGTAATTGCTCATCGTGTTCGCAAAGGTGGACGGATTCGCAGTTGAAAGCCCGTAATCCACCGTGAAACCGCCCAGCGTCACATTTTCGGCGATGCTGATTTCGGTGACCTTGGTTTCGCCGGTGGTAAAGTCAAAATGCACACCCGTCGACAGTGTCACTTTCGACCCGTCCACCGCCACAACCTGCGCGATTGAGGTGCGCAGGGCCACGTCGGTGTTCGCCCATTCGGTATCGCCAATCTCATTATAGAACTCTTTTGTGCTTTCACGCCCCAGATAGACATAGTCGCCCGCCACGAAACTGTGGCTGCCGGACATTGTCATCACCTTGCTGCCTTCGGCCATATCCTTTGCCAGCGTGAATGCGCCCTTTGTGCTTCCGCTACCGATCTGAAACACCTCTTCGCCCAGACTGGACGGAACGTCGATAAAGGTCTTGTCTGACCCCGCACCGACAACCGAAATGTCATCCCGGTTGATGGTGATCGTCATGTCGAACGCGTAGTGACCCGCCTCGAGTTGCAGCGTTGCCCCGGCCAGTGCTGTTTCGATCAGCTTTTGCTACTGCGACGCCGTCGTGCCAAGTTTGACCACGACCGTGCCCGAAGCGGAATGTGCGATGCCTTCGACCGCCGCTGTGCTCGACATGCTCGTCGCGCCGGTGGAAAGGCTCTGCGAATCCGTTGTCATGATCTTAATCGGCGCTTGCGCCAGTGGCGTCAGCGCCCCCGTAGCGCTCATGTCGCCTGATAGCCCGGCGACCTGCACAGTGGCGTCGTGGGATGCCTGATTGTCAGGTCCGCTGAGTCCAAGGCTTCGCAGTTCAGACAGCGAGCGTGGCAGATCAAAAGTCGAAAATAATCTTTCCGGACTGATCTGTGTTAGCGTGGCACTGGGTAAAAACAGGCTATCATCAATTTCGGCGTAGTCCGAGTGTCGAAAAGCGGAAGCAATCGATGGCTTCTGGCTGAGCATGGCGAGATCCTGACTGTTTTGGGAAAAACCGCCCTTTGTTAGGTTGCTGAACGGGATCGTTCTGCGGTTTGCGGAGCCTTGTGTATAGTTTGACGACTTACCGTGATGCAACCATGGATTGCTTTGGGTCGGCGGGAGTTCGCTTCGCACGCTCGGTTGTTCGGACTGTCTTCAAAGCGTTCTTTGAAAATTAATGCGTTGATTCGACGCAGTTGAAGTAAATCACGGCGGGCGTTTGTCCGCGATGGGCGGCATGCGGCCTCAGGTGGTTATAGAAGGTGATCCATCGCCCGCCGCCAGCCTTTGCCCGTGATCCGGTTTCCCAAGCGTGTAGATCGACGCATTCGTACTTCAGCGACCGCTGGAGGCGGTCGATGAAGATGTTGCCCAGATATCGAGTTTTGCCGTTCATCCACTGCCCGGCAGTGCATGTTTACATGCGCGAGTATCCGTATTGGTCAAGCCGGGTTTTGCGTCCATTTTCTCTGATCCCGAAGCAGTGCGTTGGCCATGACGATCAGCTTTCGCATGATAGCTGTGATTGCCAGCTTCTTGCATTTTCCGGTTGATATCAGCTACTCAGATTTTTGCCTTCATGTCTGGGTTAAAGCGTGTTGCAACGACGACAGGTAGATAAATTGCGCGCCTGACGCTGGCGCGACCACTCTGGATGTGTTCCTTGCCTTGCCTCTTTCCCGATT
>Ga0105050_10010517_pt1 | contig 10107 bp, 8 predicted proteins | sample FRY01_FD_78088 | JGI IMG/M metagenome (GOLD analysis project Ga0105050, IMG submission 78088) | Freshwater microbial communities from Lake Fryxell liftoff mats and glacier meltwater in Antarctica - FRY-01 | ecosystem: Environmental > Aquatic > Freshwater > Ice > Glacier meltwater ... | reverse complement strand
CGGCCTCGAGCTGTCGATCCGGGAACACTTCGCCGGTTACCGCTCCCACACGACGCTGCTCGCCGGGGTCGTATTCGTGACCTCCACCGGAATCGCCTACTTCCTCGCCGAGCTTGTCCTCTGGCAGGCTGTCGCGATCGGTTTGGTGCTGCTCGGCCTGTCCTTCTGGCAGCTGCGACGCACTTTCCAGATCGCCACCGGCGGTCTCAACTACCGGCTCCGCTGACTCCGGGCCTGGCGGGGCCTGACAGTCGGGCCTGGCGAGGCCTGACAGTCGGGCGTGGCGGGGCCGGCCGGTCGGGACCGACCCCGGTACTTCCGGGATGCCCCGGCCCTGTCTAGTGAGGGCGGAGCTGGCTGACCAGGAGCATGCGCTGGCGCTCGGTCAAAGTCTCGAGCCGCTTGTTCTCGTTCAGGCCGATCGAGGCAAGCAGCTTGCGTGTGCGGGTCCGACCCCAGCGCGACTGACTGCGCAGCAGCTCGGAAAGAGTCATCGTTCCGGACTCCCAGGGACATTCCGTGATCACTCTGGTCACCGGCACTTCACCGCTTGCGACCGATCGCTTGAGCTCGGCTCTGGCCAGGCGAACCCGGTTGGCCCGCTCCAGCGCCTGCAGGTGCTGGGGGACTGCTTTGCCTGGTGCAGATGCGGGCGTGGCGGTTGCTTCCAAGGGGGTTCCTCCCTAGTGGGTTGGCGCTGTGGATGGTTGACGGCGTCGGTCATTTATGGGTGCGGCCACCCGTTCCGACTCCCTCGTCGCCCGGCCGACACATTGGCTAAAGCGACTGGAAAGAACCTATTGAATCCGCCCGGAAGCGTCAACGCCAAAGGTGGTCAAAAGCCGCAAGTAGCAGCAATTTTTTTTCGGACCGGAATCAGCCCGGGTCGGGTGATGGCAGGTCGTCGAACTGCCCGGTGACCTCGCCGATGATCTCCAGTGCCTTGTCCAGCTGGCTGGTCTCGTGGGTCGCCATCAGGCTCGTCCGCAGCAGTGCTCCGCCGTGGGGCACGGCCGGGTGGATCGCCACGTTGGTGTAGACGCCGGCTTCGAACAGGGCCTTCCAGACGAGGATCGCCTTCCAGTCGTCACCGATCACGACCGGCACCACCGGGGTTGTCGCCACCGAGCCGTCGGGTCCGGTGCCAGGATCGACCACCTTCAGGCCGAGTGACCTGAGGCCCTCCCGCAGGTATTCGGCGTTGCCGAGCAGCTTCGAGTAGAGCGCCGGACCCTCGGCCCGGCAGATCTTCACCGCTTCCAGGGCGGCACCGACTGCAGCCGGCACTCCCGAGGCGCTGAAGATGAAGGAGCGTGAGCTGATCTTCAGGTATTCGACCACGTCGGCGGATCCGGCGATGAAGCCGCCGCAGGAGGCGAGGCTCTTCGAGAAAGTCCCCATCCGCAGGTCGACCTGGTCCTCGAGGCCGAACAGCTCGGTCGCCCCGGCACCACGCTCGCCGAGCACCCCGACCCCGTGGGCTTCGTCGACCATCAGCCGGGCGCCGTACGCATGTGCCAGCTCCGTGATCCGCGGCAGGTCGGGCAGGTCGCCTTCCATCGAGTAGACCCCGTCGACCACGACCAGGATGCCGCCGACATCGGTCTGGGCACGCTGCAGCATCTTCTCCAGCTTGTCCATCTGGTTGTGCCGGAACGGGCGCAGCTTCGCGCCTGAGAGCTTGCAGCCGTCGAGGATCGAGGCGTGGTCGCCGGCGTCGGCGATCACCGTGTCGCCCGGGCCGAGGATCGCCTGGAGGCAGCCGAGGTTCGACTGATAGCCGGTCGAGAAGACGATCGTCGCTTCGGTCTCCATCCACTCGGCCAGCTCGGTCTCGAGTTCGACGTGGAGCGGCGTGGTGCCGTTCAGCAGGCGTGAGCCGGTCACTCCGGTGCCGTACTTGTCAAGCGCTTCGTGAGCAGCCCGGCGGACACGTTCGTCCCCGGTCAGGCCGAGGTAGTTATTGGAGCCGAGCATGATCGTCTCCCGGCCTTCCATCTCGACCACCGGCCCGGCCTGCGAGGTCAGCAGGCGGAAGTACGGGTTGAGGTCGGCGGCGTTGGCCGCTTCAAGCTGTTCCCGGCGCTCATGGTTTCGGACCTTCTCGAAGAGGTCCACCGGCGCCGAAGTTGTTTGGCTCATTACCCCAGTCTGCCAAAACCAGGGGCGGCGGTCCGCCTCCGGGCGCCACAGGCCGCCCGCGGCGGACCGGCGACGCCATGGCACTAGGATTGATCGGTCATGAGAAAACACCCCCGGAATCCGACCAGGAATGCAGGAGAAATTGGATAACGGCATCAAGGTGGAAGGGCTGGTCCGCCAGTTCAAGAACGGTCCGCGCGCGGTCGACGGCATCGACCTCGAAGTCGCGCCGGGGGAGATCTACGGCTTCCTCGGCCCGAACGGCGCCGGCAAGTCGACCACCGTTCACATGCTGACCACCCTGCTGCCACCGACCGACGGCAAGGCGACGGTCGCCGGCTTCGACGTCGCCAGCGAGGGCTCGAAGGTCCGCGAAGTGATCGGCGCCGCACTCCAGGAAGCGGCGCTCGACCCCCACCTCACCGCCCGCGAGCACATGCGACTGCAGACCGCGCTCCAGGGGCTGCCGCACGATCAGCGCCGCAAGCGCGGCGATGAACTGATCGAGCGGGTCGGACTGACCGAGGCTGCCGACCGGCGGGTGGGCGGCTACTCCGGCGGCATGAAGCGCCGACTCGACCTCGCGCTCGCCCTGGTCCACGGCCCGAGCGTGCTTTTCCTCGACGAACCGACCACCGGCCTTGATCCCCAGAGCCGCTCGTCGCTCTGGGACGAAGTCAGCCGGCTCTCCCGCGAGGACGGGGTGACCGTCTTCCTGACCACCCAGTATCTCGAGGAGGCCGACCAGCTGGCCGACCGCGTCGGCATCATCGACGACGGAAAGATCGCCGCTGAAGGCACCCCGGCCGAGCTCAAGTCCGAGATCGGACGGGCCAGCGTCGAGGTGTCCCCGCGCGATGGCGCCCGCTGCGCCGAGGCCAAGGCGATCCTCGCCGGCTTTGGTGAGCCGATGGCCGGAAACCGCGGCACCGTGGAGGTCCGCCTCAACGAAGGCATTGACGAGCTGGTCGGGATCGTGCGTGCCTTTGACGCGGCCAGCCTTGAGCTGGCGAGCCTGGTCCTCAACGAGCCGACGCTCGACGACGTCTTCCTGGCCAAGACCGGCCGCCACCTCGAAGGCGCCGGCGACGATGACACCTCGGAGGAGCCTCTGCCGGCCGCAGCCGGGGCACCGGCTTGATCACTGCTGTGCTGCCGCTTCAGGTCGGCGCGATGGCCGGCCGCTCGGTCGTCCGGCTGGTCCGCCAGCCGGCGGCGGTCGTCCCCAGCGTGATCTTTCCGCTCTTCCTGCTGGCAGTGAACACCGGCGGGCTCAATTCCGCGACCCAGATCCCGGGCTTTCCGACCGACTCCTACATCACCTTCGCGCTCGGATTCACCTTCATCCAGGCGGCGATCTTCTCGACCATGAACGCCGGCCAGGCACTCGCCCAGGACATCGAGAACGGTTTCTTCAGCCGCCTGATGCTTACCCCGATGCGCCCGTCCGCGCTGATGGCCGGGCAGCTTGCCGGTCTGGTCATGCTCGGCCAGATGCAGGCCCTGCTCTACATCGCCGTGGGTTACGCGACCGGGGCCCAGTTCGAGGCCGGCTTCGCCGGCATTGTCGTGCTCGCCGTGCTGGTCTCGATCATCTCGGTCGGCTTCGGCGGGATCGGGCTCATCATGGCCCTCAGAACAGGCTCCGGCGAGGCCGTGCAGGGCATGTTCCCGCTGATGTTCGTACTGCTGTTCTTCAGCTCGATGGCCCTGCCGCGGGACCTGATCGAGCAGGACTGGTTCCGCTTCCTGGCGACAATCAACCCGGTCAGCTACCTGATCGAAGCGATCCGCAGCCTGATGATCGTCGGCTGGGACCCCGAAGCCCTGGCGCTCGGCTTCGGCATCGCGATCATCCTGGCGGTGGCTACGATCGCGAGCGCCGCGTACACACTGCGCGGAAGGATGCTGAAGAGTTGAGCGCCTACTTCTCCTCGGCCCTGGGAATCACCTGGCGCTACCTCCACAATCTCTACACACGACCGGCGATGTTCATCCCGTCGCTGCTCTTCCCGCTCTTTTTCCTCGCCGCCTTCGCCGGCGGACTGTCGGCGGTCGGGGATGCCCCGAACTTCGATTACTACGACTTCACCGCCTTCCAGTTCTGCTTCATCCTGCTCCAGGCCTCGGCCCTGGCCGGAGTATTCGCGGGTTTCTCGATCGCCGCTGACTTCGAGCAGGGGATGGGCCGTCGAATGATGCTGGCGACAAGACCCCGCAGCGCGATCGTGCTCGGATACGGGATCGGCGCCGCCGCCAGGCTGGGAGTCACCTGGACGGTCGTCACCGGGGTCGCCCTGCTCGGTGGCATGAAGGTGTCCGGCGGTGGCCTCGACCTGGCCGGCATGTACAGCCTGGCCCTGCTCTCAAACGTCGCCGCGCTGCTCTTCTCGGCCGGCATCGCCCTGCGATTCAGGTCGCTTCAGGCAGGTCCGCTGATGCAGATGCCCGTCTTCATCATCCTTTTCCTCGCCCCGGTCTACGTGCCCCAGGCCCTGCTCACCGGATGGATCGAGCCGGTCGCTTCGGCCAACCCGGTCACCGCCCTGCTTGACGCCGCCCGCAGCCTGATGGCAGGCGAGCCGACCGGAATCCTCGCCGCCTACGCGGTCGCCTTCGGCATGATCGCCGTGCTCGGCATCTGGGCGATCACCGGCCTGCGCCGCGCCGAAACCGCTGGCTAGCCCTGCGGCTCCACGGCTGTGGTCCAGGTCTGGCCCTGGTCGTCGGAAACGAGCACGCGCCCTCCGTCGACCGAAGCGAGAAGGCGATCATCGCCGGAGCTGAAGGCCTCCGGAGCCGCGCCAATCGATCCGGCATCGGAGAAGCCGCGGCCTCCATCATCCGATGCCGTCACCGTCCCCGAAGCGTCAACCATCAGCAGGCTGTCGCTGGCTGGCCAGGTGAGAAGGCCGGGTCCGTCTGCGGCCAGGGAGTGCCAGTTCACACCGCCGTCCCTGGAGTCGTAGATGCCGCCATCCGTGGACGCGACCAGGTGAAGCGGATCATCGGGGGCGATCGCGAGGTCGATCACCGGGGCGGGAACCTGGCGCGTTTCCCAGGACTCGCCACCGTTCGCACTGGTCAGAAAGGAGCCCGTGGTCGAGTTGACGCCGTAGATCTGCTCGCCTGAAGCCCTCAGCACATGAAGGTCGGCTTCGCCGAGCAGCGATACGGACTGCCAGGTCGACCCACCGTCAGCCGAGCGCTGCAGGCCCAGCAGCGGAGGCAGGTCGGAGTCCGGACCGGGGTGGCCCGATGACAGGAAGCTGTCAGCACCGACCACGCTGAATCCCATCAGGTCGTCGCGGGAATCCCCCACCCGCTCGGCCTCCGAGGCTCCCGGGGGAACCTGCCAGAGTCCGTTGTGGGTGGCGATCAGGATCGCGCCGTCGGCGGGGTTCACGCCGAGGCCGTGCACATGGTCGGCACCGGAGATCGTGGCGACTTGCGCCTCCGGGCCATTTTTACCGGTCGTCGAAACTGATGGCGGCGAATCGGCCGAAGGGCTGCCAGCAGTTTGATCATCGCTGCCGCTGCCGCTGCAGCCGGCCAGCAGCACCGCGGCCAGCAGCGGCACCGCTGTCACAGCCGCGAGCGCACGCCCGTTCCGTCTCGGTCCGACCTCCGGTCCGCTGCGTGAAAGCTTCACTCCTGGGCACCCGCCTTCGCAGCGGTCTGCTGATTGGACCATTCCTGTCGCCACTTCTTCATGGTCTCGATCTCGGCCGTCTGCGAGGCGATCACCGCCCGCGCCATTGCCTGAAGCTGGGGGTTCTTGCCGTCTTCGAGCAGCGCCTGCGCCATTTCGACGGCACCTTCGTGGTGGGGAATCATCATGTCGATGAAAGCGAGGTCGAAGGAGTCGGCATTCTTCAGCGCAGACGGGTCCATGTCCATGCCCATCGTCTCCGCATCCATACCAGCGTGCCCCATGTGGTCCTCACCCATTGACATCGAGCCGCTGCCGTCGGTCCCGACTTCGGGCAGGTCGCCCTGCAGGGTTTCCATCTCCGCGATCTCCTTCTCCTGAGCGGCGATGATGTTGTTGGCCAACGCTTTAAGTTCGGGGTGTTCTGCGCGCTGCTGGGCCATCGTCGCCATCATCACCGCACCCTGGTGGTGGGGAATCATGTCGGCGACGAAGGCGGCATCCGCCTCGTTGCCGACAGAGTTGCTGTCGTTGCCGCTTCCGCCACAGGCGCCGAGGACGACTGCCGCGAGAACGGTCGGGACCAGAATCATGAACCATTTCGACATCGGACAAGCTCCTTTTTCGTGGACCCACAAAGAGTCTGAGCAGCATACCCCCTATGGGTATTGGCCTCGGCCGGTTATCTCCGGTGAGGCACGGCACAAGGCGTCTGAAGAGCTGTTCGAATCAGCGACTGCCGCTCCCGGAGCGTTGTTACTCCGCAGGTACGCCGTAGAAGGTCGTGAAGGGCTCTCGGGTCCGGTTGCCGTTGCGGTCGGCGATCACCCGGTCGATGGTTATGTCGAAGCCACCCTGGCTGCTGTCGGACCGGGATTGAGTCTCCGCCTTCACCCGGCGACCACCGTTACCCCCGTAGATGCTCACGGTGACAGACGTGTCAGAGGCCGATGAGCGCACGACGACCGGGGCGTTGGTGTAGTTGGTCCAGAGCAGGTCGATCGAGCCGAAGTCGAGAGTTGATTCGCGACCGGGCGGATAACGACTTATGTAGAAGCTGTGGGGGGTATGAGAGTCGATCTGCAGGCCGGCGAAGTAAGCGGCGTTGTAGGCGGTGGTCGAGCACTGGGAAACACCGCCACCGACCGTGTCGATCAGCTTGTTGCCCTCGCCGATGGTGGGGGCGGGTTTGTAGCCGTTCGCAGTGGTCCGTTCGCCGGCGACCCCGTTCAATGAGAACTGCTCGCCAGGACCGATCACGGTGCCGTCAACCGTCTCCGCCATTCGCTGGATGTTTGTCACCCGGGGCTCGCAGCAGCTGTAGCTGGTGGTGAAGGTGCCGAGCAGCGACGTTGCGTTCTTGGCCACGGAGGTGGTCACGGCCGGCTCCACCCGTTCGGTCGGGAATCGCACTTGGTGGCTGCCGTTGCGCACTGCTCTGGTGGTGGCGTCAACCGCCCGGTCCTGGAGGACTCGGCGCCCGTCCCGGGCCGGCCTGACGGTCGCCACGCCGGGCTTCGGACTCCAGCTGAGGTCACCCTGCTCGGTGAGCGTCACCGGTGGCTGGGCGGGCGTATCGAGGCCGGCATCGCGCACCGGGCGATCGCGGCCTTCGGCGAACTCCGAGACGAGCGATTCGACCCTTTCCGTGTTTGCTCCGAGCCGGATACCGGGGTTGGGATCTCCACCGGTCGACTCGATCGCAAGCACGCCTGCCAACTGTCGCGGGGCGAATGCGGCGCCGCCACCGGCGGTGCGAATCCGGAGGGGCTTTCGCAAATAGCGCTCGGTCTCGCGGGCTACCGACGCCACCTCTGCCGGACTCGGAGCCGACTGGCGCCGGAACGGGATCTCCATCGATCCGCGCCCGGCACGGAACGCCTCGAGGAGATTCTCCGTGGTACGAGCGCGCCGGACGAGGACGCCCGCCTGAGGTTGCTCGGTCTCGACTTCGAGTGTTTCGGGGTCGATCGAAAGCGCACCGACGAAGGGCTCACGATCCACCTGGTCGGCGATCCGGTCGACGGTGCGGGCCAGCCGCTTCGAGTCGACCGGCGAATATTCCGGCTCAAGCTCCCGGTTGCCGAACAGGCTCAGTGGGCCTTTGAGTATCGCGCCGATGCCGGTTCGCCCGGATGAGTGGGCACGCTCGGTACTGCTCTCGACGTCGATCACCAGGCCGGCCTGCGGCGCCCGTATCGTGAAGGTTCGTCCCGCCCCCGAAAGCTTCACCGTGTGCGGCTCGATACCGGCGATGAGCTCGGCCGCGCGCTCTCGGGTTTGACCACCGAGCTCGATCCCGCCCATGGTGGTCCCGTCGATGACGTCCCCGGGGCTGAGCGCCCGCAGCAGGAACCCGGAAAGTACCCAGATCAAGATGGAGAAACCAGCCGCGATCAGCAAGACGGCCCGCCGCTGTCGTCGAATTGGTTCGATTGTCGAAGTCTGACAAGCGCCCAACCCGGATTTCCGCTCCTGTGGGTTTACCAAATACCCCCTGGGGGTATATGCTCACCCCAGCACGGGAGATCAACCAGTGAATCAGGAGGTAGTGACAGCCATGAGCACGGAGACCGAAAACAAGAGCAGGATCCAATTCGAGGTTCCCGACATGAGCTGCGCGTCCTGCGTGACCAAGGTCGAGCGCAACCTGAACGAGGTCGAGGGTGCCGAGGCGACGGTGAATTTCGCCACGAAAAAGGCTTCGGTCAGCTTCGACCCCGAGCTCTGCGGACCCGACGAGCTGGCCCGGGCGGTTGATCGAGCCGGGTACACGGCTGTCCTGCCCGCGGCCCCGACTGCCGGCGGCCACGACCACATGAGCCACTCAGTGGCAAGCCCCTCGGCGCTGCTTCACCGGCTGGTGCTCAGCGCGGTGCTGACCGTTCCGCTGGTCCTGATCTCGATGATCCCGGCGCTGCAGTTCGACTACTGGCAGTGGGTCGCCCTCGCGCTGGCAACGCCGGTTGTGCTCTGGGGCGGGCTGCCGTTCCACCGCTCGGCCCTGAAGGCGGCGCGCCACGGCGCGTCGACCATGGACACGCTGATCTCGCTCGGTACGCTGGCGGCCTACTTCTTCAGCCTGTACTCGCTGCTCTTCGGCATGGCCGGTGAGATCGGCATGTCGATGGGCTTCGAACTGGTGCCCGCGCGGGGCAGCGGCCTTGATCACCTCTACTTCGAGGCTGCGGGCGTGGTCACCACCTTCCTGCTGGCCGGGCGCTACTTCGAGGAGCGGGCCAAGTCGCGGGCCGGTGACGCGCTGCGGGCGCTGCTCGACCTCGGCGCCAAGGATGTCTCGATCCTGGAGACCGACGGTACCGAGCGGACCGTGCCGATCGAGCAGCTCGCGGTCGGCGACCGGTTCCTGGCCCGGCCCGGCGAGAAGGTGGCGACCGATGGCAAAGTGGTCGAGGGCGCCTCGGCGGTCGATGAGTCGCTGCTGACCGGCGAGTCGGTTCCGGTGGAAAAGCATCCCGGCGACAGCGTGGTCGGGGCGAGCATCAACGCCGGTGGCCGACTGGTGATCGAGGCGACCCGGATCGGCTCCGACACCGCACTGGCGCAGATCGCACGCCTGGTCGAAGAGGCCCAGACCGGCAAAGCGCCAGTTCAGCGCCTGGCCGACCGGATCTCAGCCGTCTTCGTTCCGGTGGTGCTTGGGCTGGCCCTGTTGTCCCTGGTCTTCTGGCTGATCGAGGGCAGCGGCGCGGCGTTTGCGGTCAGCGCCGGGGTCTCGGTCCTGATCATCGCCTGCCCCTGCGCGCTCGGGCTGGCGACGCCGATGGCGCTTTTGGTCGGCACTGGTCGCGGCGCCCGCCTCGGCTTGCTGATCAAGGGGCCGCAGGTGCTGGAATCGACCCGACGGGTCGACACGATCCTGCTCGACAAGACCGGCACCGTGACCACCGGCAAGATGGAACTGGTCTCGGTGGCAACGAGCGCCGGAGTCGAGCGCGAGCAAGCGTTGCGGCTGGTCGGAGCGCTCGAAGATGCATCCGAGCACCCGATCGCAAAGGCGATCGCTACCGGAGCCAAGGAGGACCTCGGCCCACTGCCGCAGGTCACCGGCTTCAGCAACCGCGAAGGACTCGGCGTCGAAGGCGAGGTCGAGGGCCGAAAGCTGCTGGTCGGCCGGCCCTCGCTGGTTGCTTCGGACGCGCTGCCGCCCGAGCTTGACGCGGCACTCTCAGCGGCGCAGGCCGAAGGCCAGACCGCGATAGTCGCGTCCTGGGACGGTGAGCCCCGGGCCGTCTTCGCTGTCGCCGACACGGTCAAGGAGTCCAGCGCCGGGGCGATCGCGGCGCTCAAGG
>Ga0105050_10010516_pt1 | contig 10107 bp, 8 predicted proteins | sample FRY01_FD_78088 | JGI IMG/M metagenome (GOLD analysis project Ga0105050, IMG submission 78088) | Freshwater microbial communities from Lake Fryxell liftoff mats and glacier meltwater in Antarctica - FRY-01 | ecosystem: Environmental > Aquatic > Freshwater > Ice > Glacier meltwater ... | reverse complement strand
CGCGCACCGCGATGTCGGCATCCGGCACCAGCAGGTTGATCAACGACGATTTACCCATGCCAGACTGGCCCAGCAAGATACTGGATTGGCCCGCCAATAGCGGCTGTAGGATCGCCAGCGTACCAGCCGGGTCTTTGGTGGCCGAAACACGGTGAACCGGATACCCCAGATCCTCATAAAGCTGCAGACGTTTGGCCGCGACAGGCAGGGAGGCCGCAATATCGGTCTTGTTTAAAATCAGGTGCGCCTTGACACCGGCAGACTCCGCCGCGACCAGTGCGCGCGAGACCAGATCTTCCGTAAAGCCGGGCTCCGTCGCCACGACAATGAAAAGCTGGTTCACATTAGCGGCTAGCAGCTTGGATTTGTACTGGTCAGAGCGGTATAAAAAGCTGGTGCGCGGAATGATCGATTCGATCACGCCCTGATTGGGCGAAGTCAATTGAAACAAGACATGGTCGCCCACCGCAATGTCTCTTTTTTTGCCCCGTGTGACACATTGCAAAAAACGACCTTCAGCCTGCGCAAGATAATGCCGGCCATGGGCGGCCACGATCAAGCCCGTTTGTTCCGCCATTATTGCGCCATCATTTAGCGGAAACCTTGCATGGCGATATCATCGATTTTTGCCGCGCAGATGAAATCATTCATCGACAACCCACCCTTACCGTCATTCACGGAATGGGTGTCATATTTCACCGTGCAGTGTTTGTAACTGACGATCATTTCAGGGTGATGGTCTTCCTGATGAATGACGGCAGTGATCGCTTGCACGAACGCCATGGTTTGGTGATAGTCAGTGAAATCAAAATGGCGAATGAGCTTGCCACCTTCAACTTTCCAGTCAGGCAGCGCGGCCAGCGCGGCGCTGCGTTCTGCGTCAGTGACTGCCTGCACCTGATGGGTGCAGGATTGCTGCAACAGGCTCGCGAGAGTGATCATATGGTTAACCCACCAGGAGGCGCTGAATCCGCGCCGTGGCCGGCGGGTGCGAATCATAAAACGCCGAGTGTAATGGATCCGGCGTCAGTGTCGACGCATTGTCTTCATAGAGCTTGACCAGCGCTGAAATCAGGTCTTGCGAGCTGCTGTGCTGAGCGGCAAAGGCATCGGCTTCAAATTCATGTTTGCGTGAGCTGATGGAGGTCAGTGGTGAAAACAAAAATGTGAACACGGGCAGCGCCAGCATGAACAAAATCAGCGCCATCGCATCATTGCTGGCGTTCATGGTTGGCGTGACACCGAGGCCCAGATAAAACCACGTCTGATTTTTCAGATAACCCAGCAAGGCCAGCAAGACTAGCGACAGCAGGAACAAAATACCGATGCGCTTGATTACATGGCGCAGTTTGAAATGACCCAGCTCATGCGCGAGCACGGCTTCAATTTCGCTCGGCGCTAAGCGCGATAAAAGCGTGTCGAAAAATACGATGCGCTTGGCCGCGCCGAAGCCGGAAAAATAAGCATTGCCATGGGCACTGCGACGCGAGCCATCCATCACGAACAGACCTTTGCTGGCAAACCCGACCCGCTGCATCAAGCCTTCGATGCGCGTCTTAAGGCTATCGTCTTGTAGCGGTGTAAATTTGTTAAAGAGGGGGGCGACCACACTCTGATAAAACCCCAACATCAGCATCTGAAAGCCACACCACAGCATCCATGCGTACAACCACCAGAGTGCGCCTGCCTTACCCATCAGCGTAAGCGTCACCCAGATGAGGGGCAAGCCGATTGCAGCGCCGACCAGTGTGCTCTTGGCGAGGTCAGAAAAAAACAGGCCGGGACGCATTTTATTGAAGCCGAATTTTTCTTCCAGCGTGAACTGCTTGTAATAATCAAACGGTAAATCGATGACGCTGGATATCACCAGCACCGCCACCAGCAGGCCGATCTGGTACCCCATGCCGGGACCGCTGATCTGCATGATTTCTACGGATAGCCATTGCAGCCCGCCCAACAGCGTAAATCCGACCAGCACCATCGCGTTCACTACCAGCATCACCAGCTTTAAGCGCGTCTTGGCGATGGTATAGTCGGCTGCTTTTTGGTGGGCGGCCAGCGGGATTTTTTGGGCGAATTGCGCGGGCACTGCATCACGATGACGGGCGACATGGCGCAACTGTCGGGCGCCCAGCCATAGCTTCACACCAAGCGTGGCGAGCAGAAAGGCGGCGAACAAAAAAGAAAAGGTCTGGGAATCCATAGGGTGCCTATGAGAAAATGGACGAACGTCACGCGCAGTCGCGCATCGAGCAAACGGAAAAGCCAAATTATGTCACAAGCCACAGCAGTGCATGAGGGGGACGCGATCAGCCCTCGCCCCAATGAATTCAATCTGGTCTGGATCGATATGGAGATGACGGGCCTTGACCCTGATACGGATCGTATTATCGAAGTGGCAGCAGTCGTCACTGATCCGCAACTCAACATCCTTGCCGAAGGCCCGGTGTTCGCGATTCACCAGAGCGATGCGCTGTTAGATGGCATGGACGCATGGAACAAAGGCACGCACGGTCGCTCAGGATTAATCGAGCGCGTCAAAGCCTCAACCGTCACCGAAGACGAGGCGGAGCAACAGCTCATTGAATTTTTAAAGCGCTACGTGCCAAACGGCAAATCGCCCATGTGCGGCAACTCTATTTGTCAGGATCGTCGCTTTATGGCGCGCGGCATGCCAAAGCTCGAAGCGTTTTTTCATTACCGCAATCTCGATGTCTCTACGCTCAAAGAATTATGCCGGCGCTGGAAACCGGCGTTGGCCTCCGGTTTCAAGAAACACCAGATGCACACTGCGTTGGCCGACATTCTTGAATCCATCGAAGAGTTACGCTATTACCGCGAGCATTTCATCAAAGCGTAAAGATGGCGATCAGTGGCTGGCTCTGATGCGCCAGAAGCGATAAATTTGTGAGATCGAGGCTTCGATCTCCAGTGCCAGCTTGTGGCATTTGACCGGGTCATCGACGAGTGCGAGTTCGCTCTCTTCGACTTCTTCCGCACCGAGCAAATAAATCGGGCGCAACAGGGATGCCTGTGGCGCGTCCCATAGCGCCTGCCATGCTTCTTCACGCAAAGAAATACCTTCCATAAAGCCCCAGGCCCAAGCCTCGGCGTCTAGTACTTGCTTACCCTGCCATTCATGCTCGCAAAACAGTGGTTCAAACTCTTTTGGTGCTACTTCCAGCGTCAGCTTAATGTCCGCCTGGACTTTCTCGAGCAGTTTACCGATGCGCAGGGATTCAGCAGTCGTCTTGAAATCAGGCAGGTCACCGGGTTCAGTCCCCCAGATGCACGGCACCCACTCATCCACTGGCACCGCTTCCGGTCCCACGACAAGCGCCGTCAGGAAGCCGTGCAGCGCATCCATGGTCATGGTGTCGTCGCCACAGCGATCCGACAGTAAAAATTTGTCGAGTTCGTCAAACTCTTTGTCGGATAACAATTGATCAGCAGGCATTTAAGAGACTTTTTAGTAAGGGCTAAGGGCGCAGTGTAACCGTAAGCACTGCACCGCGGCAGCTGCGCCGTACAATGCGGGTATGACCTCCTCCCAGCTTCATTCTTTTGCCGGCCTCGAGCCCGGCACTGTTCTGGATGCACTCGACCAGATCGGGCTACATGGCGACGGCCGCATGCTGGCTTTGAACAGCTATGAAAACCGCGTCTATCAAATCGGACTGGAAGCGGGGGCACCCATTGTCGTGAAATTTTACCGGCCAGTGCGCTGGAGCGATGCGGCTATTCTGGAAGAACATCAGTTTGTTGCTGACCTGGTCGCGCAGGAAATACCGGTTGTGCCACCGCTGCAGATTGCGGGTAATTCGCTGCATCACTATCAGGGCTATCGCTTTGCGGCCTTCGCACGACAGGGCGGCCGTGCCCCCGAACTCGATGCGCCCGGTACGCTGGAATGGATAGGGCGCCTGATGGGGCGTATTCATGCGGTTGGCAGGTCCACTGCCTTTCAAGCCAGACCCGCCTTGAATGTGCAGACATTTGGCGAAGAGCCGCGTGCCTGGCTGCTGGGTCATGCTTTCATTCCGCCGGAGCTTGATCCCAGCTGGCGCAGCGTCACGGCACAGGCGCTCGATGGGGTACGACGCTGTTTTGATCGCGCCGGCGACGTGCGGCAACTGCGGCTGCATGGCGACTGCCACAGCGGCAACATGCTCTGGACGGACGACGGACCGCATTTTGTTGACTTCGACGACAGTCGTAGCGGACCAGCGCTGCAAGATCTCTGGATGCTCCTCTCCGGAGAACGCGCTGACATGAGCCGGCAGCTGGCTGATCTGTTGGCGGGCTATGAAGATTTTTTTGAATTTGATCCGCGTGAACTGCATCTGCTCGAAGCCTTGCGCACTCTGCGGCTCTTGCACTATTCAGCGTGGCTGGCGATGCGCTGGGAAGATCCGGCGTTTCCCCGTGCTTTCCCCTGGTTTAATACCGTGCGCTACTGGCAAGACCGGATTTTGGAGTTGCGTGAACAGGTTGCGCTGATGGATGAAGCGCCGCTCTGGTTGGCTTGATGGGTGGCTTGATCTAGGTCAAATGTTTTGTCGGTGCACTTTGTTACAGTCAGGCTGAGCTGAACGCATTCAGCGAGGAGCAAGGCCATGTTTCGCAAAATTTTAGTGCCTACGGACGGCTCACACCTATCAGATAAAGCCGTGCAGGCAGCGATAGACTTTGCTGCTGAGACCGGCGCTGCTGTGGTGGGTGTTGCCGTCGCTCAGCTCTATCCGTTCATGCTGATGCCAGAAGCCGGTGCCATGGTGGATTTGTCTTTGTATGAAGCGGTGCAGGATCAGGCGGCACAGCAGCACATCACCAGGCTAGAAGCCGCGGCGCGTGCAGCGGGCGTTGCATGCGAAGGCATCGCAGTGCGGGCAGTGCATGCATATGAAGAAATCATCGCCACGGCTAAAAGCAGGCAGTGCGACCTGATCTGGATGGGCTCGCATGGCCGCCACGGGCTGGACAGACTGTTGTTGGGCAGCGAAACCCAGCGTGTGCTGGCGCATAGCAAGATAACGGTGCTGGTCTATCGCGAGTCCGTGGCGCAGGGGTAAATCCTGATCCAAACTCTGGCACCATTCAGTGCGCCATCAGCACCGGTACGGTCATGGAATCCAGGATGGTTCGCGTCACGCCGCCCAGCATGATTTCGCGAAACCGTGAATGCCCATAACCCCCCATCACGATCAAATCAGTATCGCGGTCAGCTGCCAGAGATAGCAGCGCATTACCGGTGTCGAGCTTGATCGTCTGGCTGATGACATTGACCTTGACGCCATGGCGCGCCAGGTAAAGCGCCAGGTCTGCGCCGGGCTGCTCGCCGTGCGCGTCGGGCTGGTCATCTGCATTAAACACCACCAGGTCAACCTGACTTGCTTGCTTGAGCAAGGGCAGTGCGCCAGTCACGGCCCGGGTGGCGGTCATGCTGGCATCCCAGGCAATCAGGGGGCGCTGGCAATTCTGGCTGAAGGCGTTGATGTAAGGCGTAACCAGCACCGGGCGCGCGCAATTCATCACCACGGTCTCTGGAAAGTCGGGCATGAGACCGGGAACCGCCTCATTCGGATCAACCTGTCCCAGCACGACCAGATCACAATAGCGCGCCTGCAGTGTCATGCCACCGGCGGCGTCATCGTCCATCAAGCGCGTCTCAAACGCTGTCAGTCCCATCTTCCTGACCTGCGTTTCAAAGGCACGCAGTGCATCCCGAGCGTAGTCATGCAAATAGTCCAGATGCTGGGAGAGCATGACATCGTGCGGGTTGACGGCACCGCTGGCGTAGACAAAACGCGAGACACCCGTCATCGCCGCCGCAATCAGGTGCGCGCCTTCTGTCAGGGCGATTTTTGCAGCCAGCGCAATGCGGGTTGGCGCATGACGAGACTGATCAACATGCACGAGAATGGATTGGTAAGGCATCGACATCGTTCCTCTTCTGGATAGATTGAAATAAAAAAATAGTCGCACCAGCGTAAGCGGGCGTTGCACCGTCGTCCAGCCACTGGATCGCATTTAACGCCCAATGTTTTTATAAAATTTGATTTAGATCAAGTCTCACAGGCTACCGCCTGTTGTCATGCTTCTTTTGGTGGCTGGAGTCGGGCCCCTTGTGCCAACATGCGTAAAGTGAAAAGGGCGGCCATGAGTATCCGCAACCTGCGTTATCTGTTTGCGCCACAGTCTGTGGTGCTGATTGGGGCGACCGACCGGGCCCATAGTGTGGGCGCCACGGTGCTGGCCAATCTGGTGGCGGGCAATGTGCAGGCAGCGTTTGCAGACCGCGTCATGGCGGTCAATCCGCGCCATCAACAGTTAATGGGGCTGCGGGTTTACCCGGACGTTGACAGCTTGCCGCTTGTACCTGATCTCGCCATTATCGCCACCCCCCCGGCAACAGTCCCGTCCCTCATAGCGCAGCTTGCCGCCAAAGGCACGCGCGCAGCAGTCGTGCTGACTGCTGGCATGAGCACGGACTACGGTGATGGCCGCAGTATCCGGCAGGCCATGCTGGATGCGGCGCGACCCTCGCTGTTTCGCCTGCTCGGGCCAAACTGCGTCGGCATGCTGGTGCCGGGTCAGCATCTTAATGCCAGCTTTGCACATACCGATGCCTTGCCCGGAAAGATCGCCTTCGTCTCTCAGTCGGGCGCGCTCGTCACAGCCGTGCTGGATTGGGCACGCTCGCGCGGCATCGGTTTTTCGCATTGCATTTCACTGGGTGACGCTGCCGATGTGGATTTCGGCGATGTACTGGATTACCTGGCCACTGACGCGGCCACGCACGCCATCCTGCTCTACATGGAAGACATCAGGCAGGCGCGCAAATTCATGTCGGCAGCGCGCGCTGCGGCCCGCAGCAAGCCGGTACTGGTGTTAAAAGCAGGCAGTGCGCCTGAGGGCGCAAAAGCGGCGGCCTCGCATACCGGGGCATTGGCGGGGTCGGATGCCGTGTATGACGCCGCGATCCGGCGTGCCGGCATGTTACGGGTGCACAGCACGGGTGCCCTGTTTGATGCGGTTGAGACGCTGGCCCGGGCGCGGCCTTTGGAGAGCGACGAGCTGATCATTCTGACCAATGGCGGCGGACCGGGTGTGATGGCAACCGATGCCTTAATCGGCAGTGGCGGCAAGCTGGCCAGTCTGTCCGCTGCGACAGTCGCCGCGCTGGATGTGGCGTTACCCGCGAACTGGTCGCACAGTAACCCTATTGACATCATCGGCGACGCGTCCATTGAGCGCTACCGGCAGGCGCTGGCTATCGTGCTTGCGCATCAGCCGCAGGCCGCCATTCTGTTCATTCACGCGCCGACTGCGATCAGTCCCAGTGCCGACATTGCGCGTGCCCTGGCGCCGATGGTGCACGTGTCAAAACGCTATATTGTTGCCTGCTGGCTGGGTGGGGCGGCAGTGGCCGAGGCACGCCAGATTTTTTCGCAGGCAGGGATTCCTGACTTTGGTACACCGGAGCGTGCGGTACAGGCTTTCATGCAGGTTGTGTCGTATCGGCGCAATCAGCAATTGCTCATGCAGGTACCCCCGGCCCGCGCTATCGAGCAGCCCATTGCGCTGACGGCCGCGCGTAAGATCATCGCCCAAGCCCTGCGCGACGGGCGCGGCATGTTAAGCGAAGTGGAGGCCAAAGATCTGTTAGATGCTTGCGGCATTCCTATTGTGGTGACCCGGGTCGCTGAGTCTGCCCGGGAAGCGCGGGCGCTGGCCGGGCAAATTGGCTTTCCGGTCGCCGTCAAACTGCTGTCGCCCGATGTCAGTCATAAGACGGATGTGGGTGGTGTCGTACTGGACTTGGAGGATGGCGACGCCGTTGAAGCCGCCGCGCTGTCGATACAACACAGGCTGGCCCAATTGCGCCCCGGTGCCAGACTGCATGGGTTTTCGGTGCAGTCCATGGCGCGGCGGCCCGATGCGCATGAACTCATCATTGGTATAACAACCGATGCGGTGTTTGGCCCGGTGATTTTATTCGGGCAGGGTGGCATTGCCGTGGAAGTCATGAACGACCATGCGCTGGCCTTACCCCCGCTGAACACTGTGTTGGCGCACGATTTGATTTCTCGCACCCGTGTAGCGCGCCTGTTGGCAGGGTATCGAAATAAACCACCCGCTGACCTGGATGCCGTGTGCTGGCTATTGATTAAAATTTCGCAGCTGGTGTCAGCCTTGCCCGAGATCGTCGAGCTGGACATCAACCCGGTGCTGGCCGATGCCCAGGGTGTGATCGCCCTGGACGCACGCATCAAGGTGGTCGCGCAAGTGGGCCGCGGTGCGCGTGACCGGCTTGCCATCCGGCCTTATCCCCTTGAACTGGAGCAGGAGATGATGTGGCAAGGGCAAGCACTGCTGTTGCGCCCCATACGACCGGAAGACGGCAGCGAGCACCTGCGTTTTTTTCAGGCGCTTGATCCGAGTGATGTGCGCTTCCGGGCTTTTTTGGCGATGCGCGAGCTACAGCCTTCGCAGCTGGCGCGCCTGACGCAAATTGATTATGACCGCGAGATGGCCTTCATCGCGGTCAGAAAGCGTGACGATGGCAGTGATGAAACCCTGGGTGTAGTGCGAGCCTTGGCGGACCCGGACAATATGCAGGCCGAGTTTGCCATCATCGTACGCTCAGACTTGAAAGGGCAGGGGCTGGGGCAGCTGCTGATGAGCAAACTGATTGATTATTTTCGCCAGCGCGGCACTGGCGCACTGGTGGGCGAAACGTTGTCAGACAATAGCGCCATGCGTGAACTTGTCAGGGATTTTGGTTTCACGGTGCGCACAGCGCCGGGGCAGGGAACCCTGGAGTTGACGCTTCGGTTGTGACAAGGCAGAGCGCGTTTTTTTTATCGTATAGGATTTCAACGCTGCGGTTTTTCTATTTTTCTAGGTCTCTGCGTTTTTTGGTGGCGTCATTTCCGCGAGGACTGTGTAGTGTTTGTTACGACCGGCAAGTTCGGCCGCTGTGTCGCCGTTCCCATTTTTTATCAGGTAATCAGACGTGGCGCGGAGGAGAATTTTTATCATCTCAAGATTGCCAGCTGCTGCGGCCAGATGGAGCGGCGTATTGCCATCCTTGTTTTGCAGGTTAATACCGGGCCGACTAGCCAGCAGAGTAACGCCGTCTAGGTTGCCGGATCGTATTGCGAAATGTAATGCGCTTCGTCCCGAGGCCTCTTGCACAGATTCGTTAGCCCCAGCGTTAATCAGTATTTGCATGACTTCAAGATCTCTCCACGCGGCAGCCAGATGGAGTGGCGTATTGCCCTCATTGTCTTGCATGTCAAGATAAGGCTGACATGCCAGCAGGGTGACAGCGTCGAGATTGCCGGATTCGATTACGGCATGTAATGCGCTTCGTCCAGACTCTTCTCGGGCAGATTCGTCAGCGCCAGCGCTAATTAGTATTTGCATTGCCTCAAGGTCTCCCTGCTTAGCGGCCAAATGGAGTGGCGTATTACCGATGACGTCTTGCATGTCAAGGCAAGGCTGACGGGCCAGCAGGGCAACCGCATCAAGGTTGCCGGATTCGATTGCGAAATGTAATGCACTTCTTCCCGAATCATCTTGCGCAGATTCATCAGCGCCAGCCTCAAGCAGGATTTCTATTGCGTCAAATTTCCCCTGCTCGGCGGCCAGATGCAGCGGAGTCATACCTTCATCATCTTCAATTGCGACGAGCGCTGCATCCTTGGCAGTAAGCAATCGTATCGTTTCGAGCTTGCCCGATATAACCGCATGATGTAAAGCCGTGCTGCCGCTGGCATCTTGCAATTTGACCTCAGCAAGAGCGTCCATCAAAGCCTTGATCATTTCCGTATTGCCTCTTCCAGCGGCCGCATGCAGTGCGGTTATCTTATTTTGATCTTGATAATTAATGATTCCGGATACATCAGTGCGCTGAGCGAGATAGTCAACGAGATCGACGTTATCTGATTTAACGGCCAGATGCAAAATGCTCGTTGCTGTTTTATCAAAAAAATCGGCCACCCCTGCGCCTTCTTTGAGTAGAAAATGCGCGGCATCCCGATGTCCATACAAACAGGCTAAGGCAAGGGGGGTGTAACCGACATTATCTTGACTGCGGAT
>Ga0105050_10010515_pt1 | contig 10108 bp, 9 predicted proteins | sample FRY01_FD_78088 | JGI IMG/M metagenome (GOLD analysis project Ga0105050, IMG submission 78088) | Freshwater microbial communities from Lake Fryxell liftoff mats and glacier meltwater in Antarctica - FRY-01 | ecosystem: Environmental > Aquatic > Freshwater > Ice > Glacier meltwater ... | reverse complement strand
TTTATTTACTTTATTAGTCCATCTCTTCCACGGTGTAGGAATTTCCGAAGCCCCACTTACTTTTTTTCTTGTTTATTTGCATCGCCATCTGTGCGTCGATTATTCTTTCCAATCGTTCCTTCAATTCTATCATTTTTTCCTTCATCTCTCGAACTATAATGACTGCTTGAATGTTCTCTGCGCATATTTCAATGGTGTAATGAAAAAGATGATTTACATGAGAGTGATACAGTATCAGAGCGTCTTGCTCTATTTTTCGATGCCTTACGCTCTTGCTGCGTAATATGTCCACATAGTCGATATTTTCTGCGAGTTGCTGCAGCTGCACTTGCAAACTTTCTTGTCTATTTTCTATTTGACGTGGTGTTTTAGCGGAAGTGCATAAATTCAAGCCGATCATGCATGATAACGTAGCATAATCAACTTTTTTTTTACACACGTTATATGTTTCTATCAGTTTCGCGTTATCTTCATTTTGTTTTATCATGGTATCATACAAAACCACGAGATCAGTCATTCTTTCCCGCATCATACGCATTATTTCGTTTGTGGAATTCTCAGGTACGAACTTGCTGTCATTGTCGTCGGACATTTGGTATAAAAAATATACGCCTTTTATATTATCAAATATGTAGTATGTGGATGAATAATGACCATCTGTGCGTGTACTAAAACGGACGCATATGTGATGTTCATAATCACTTGTTTATATATATATACAGCTTCCTATCGATAATTCGTGCGGACCTCAGATTAAAAAAGCGAGATCATATAATTTGGGTCCACAACTTGATTTTACGCCGATTATAAACACGTCCAAACACATTGTTCACAATCGCTTGTTTATATACATCCCAGACCGCATCCGTGAAAAACTCGCTGATGGTCCGAGGTTTTCGGTACAAGTGGGTATGCTTCTTTACACTCGAAAAAATATATTTTTATATAAACATATATAATTATATAATTATAAATTTTCGAGTGTAAGGAAGGGGGGGCACTTGTGGCGAAAACCTCCAGCCCATCAGCGAGTTTTTTTGAGATGAGGCTGTTTTTGTACATAAACAAGCGACTATGAACATTAAATTTGAACGTGTTTATAATTGGCGTAAAATCAAGTCCTGTATGCGATTTTGGTGATCTCGTTTTTTTGATCTGAGGTCCGCATAAATTGTTGGGAATTGGATGTATATGTACATAAACAGAGTGTAAATATAATGGTAATAATCGTGTATTTTCATATAAATACAAGCCATTCCCGGTAATTCATGCGGACCTCAGATTAAAAAGGCGAGATCACCGAAATCACATCCAGGACTCGATTTTACGCCGATTATAAACACGTTCAAATTTAATGTTCACTATCGCTTGTTTATGTACAAAATAGCCTCATCTCAAAAAAACTCACTGATGGTCCGAGGTTTTCGGTACAAGTGGGTATGCTTCTTTACACTCGAAAAAATATATTTTTATATAAATATATATAATTATATAATTATAAATTTTCGAGTGTAAGGAAGGGGGGGCACTTGTGGCGAAAACCTCCAGCCCATCAGCGAGTTTTTTGAGATGAGGCTGATTTTGTATATAAACAAGCGATTACGAACACCATAATTTGACTGCGTAGAGATAATAAAATGTATTAAAAGACATAGAGAATATGTATACAACTGGAATAAAGATATAATATAGCCCAAGTGGGCCGCGTGCCTGGCCTTGCCAGGCGATAGTGTACAGAGAGGGAGCAATGTGCGCCCCTACAGGTGCGTGAACGCGGACGCTGAGGCCATCAGATTGCCATTCCGTAGCAAACATTGTGGGTCTTCTTGCGTTTCTTCGCTGGTGCGGGAGGGGCGGCTGCGTCGCAGACAGCCTCCATCTCCTGCTTGACGGCAATATCCACGGCAGGATCTTTCTGCTTCGCAGAGCCACCCTCGCCGCGTTGTGCATCGTATAAATCAAGCTTCTTCTGCTTGATGGGCATATCCGCTTGGTTCATCGGCCACACAATCCGCACGTTGTGTTTACGACATGCCCACATTACCTCTTTCATCTTTGAGATGCTATCGATCGGAACCATTTCTTCGTCCTCCTCGTCGCAGTACAATCCAGCATTCATGCAGGCAATAGGGCCCAGCCAGTGGCCCAGGAACATTAGTCGTCCAGAATACATCGTAACGTCCGGAGGTGCATTGCAGACACAGATCTCCACTAAAAAATCTTTGACAGGTGAGTTGCGGGCTTGTATGAGCAGTGACCATAGAAAAGTATTGGAATCTGCTTCCTGTCGCGGCTCGCGAAACTTGCTAAAATCATCGGGAATGACTCTGCCGTTGGGCCATGTCAAATATAGAGTACGCATTTCGTCTGGCAAATTCCAAAAGCATTGTGCTAAATCGACTTCATGCCGAATTGGTATTTTAACGTGTCCTAATGTAGGCTGTCCGTTTACTCTTTGTACGCAGTAGTGAGGGTGGACATTTTTGCCAGCGAATACGTCGCAGAATTCTTTTAACGTGCCAAAGAAGCTTGCTTGACCGCCTGTGTGGTGGAGACTCTTTTTTGCTTCTGCGGTCGGGTTGGTAGCAAACATTAAGAATTTAAAGTCACTAACCTGAGCGGAAAATCCTGTCAATTTATTTGCAATCTCCAAGATATCAGAGCGTTTCTCTTCATTCATGTTTCTTGCTCTGATGAAATAATTAAATGGACAGCTATATACGAGAAGGTAACCTTTTTACACGGCGTTTATTAGATAATTATGCGTCGAGCGGCACCGCGTGGGGGCGCACGGCGTGGAACTCAGGCGACTCGACGAGCGTGGTCTCGAGCTCGGCCGACTCGGGTATAGAAGCGAGGGGCGGGCCCGCGACGACCTCGGCCCAGGTTGCCGGGTCCTGTTCGGGCTTGGTGACCGGCAGGGTAGGCTGCGCGGCGGAGGGTGTCATTGAGTTGCTATGGGGCGGCGTGTTCATGAGCGTGTAGGCGTCGTTTTCGTCGTTGAGCAGCATCTCCATCTCGCGCTGCAGGTCGCTTTCGTCGGAGGGGTCCTCGCCCGTGAAGGAGGTCGCGAGGGAGAACTGGATGGAGGAGGCGTCCTGGGTGCTCTCCTCCATGTCGAGCATCATCTCCTCGACGGAGTCGAGGGACTTGTCGAGGCCCATGGCCTTGAGGACCTGCGAGGTCTCGCGGACGGAGCTCATGACGCTCTGGTTGAGCTCGCTGGAGGCGAGCGTGTCCATGTGCTGCTCGAGGGCGGCGCGCTTCTTGACGGCAGCGGTGAGCTTCATGCGCTTGGCGCGGCTGGTGCATAGCAGGGCGTTGAGGGTGCTCTTGGTCTTGGGGTTGTGTGTCTGTTTGACTCTGAGGGCGATGGCAGAGAGCTCGCTCTTGAGCACCAGTTCGTTTTTTTGTATTTCTTTTATTGAGGTTTCCAGCATGAGCTTGGCCTTCCTGGCCTGGTCGACGATGGGCGCGCCGCGCACCACGCCCATGAAGCGCAGCCACGTGTTCGCGAGCGAGTTGTGCGCGACCTCGTTGCAGCCCGGCATTGCGTGCGCCGTGCTGAGGGCTATATACGCGCCGTGGGCGTGTTGTCGGTTCCGTCACGTGTACCTGTCGATGACGTCGATGACCTCGCGGAATATGGGCTCGTAGAGGGCCTCGACGCTCGTGGAGAGGGGCACGGGGTGGTCGAGGGTCATGAAGAGGTTGATGCTGCCGTTCTTGTTGATGTTGACAAGCAGCGCCGCGGGAAGGTGGTCCGCGAGAACGGACCCGGCTCCGACGCAGGCCGGCCGCATGCGCGAGAGGCGCATGCTCTTCATGTATGCCTGCTCCTCGGATAGCATGTCGACTCGGCACTCCCAGCGGGCGTCCTCCGTCATCATGCGGTCGACGAAGCTGCACAGCACGTTGACGGGGTGCGCGAGACGGACGTTGCCGACCAGCATGTGCACCGTGGCGTCCTTCACGGCCTCGGGGGCGAAGGCGTGCTCGATGCACTGCATGATGCGGGCGGTGTTGTTGCCGCCGCGGAAGAGTGTGTTGGTGCGGCTGCGCGTGGTGACGAGGTTGCAGTCGGCGCTGTAGAGCGAGTCGGAGCACCCGAACTCGTTTTTGGCCTCGGTGACGAGCGCCTGCACGCCGGGTCGGTAGAACTCGGGGTGCGCGTAGTGCACGATCTTGCCGCATATGTTGGTGAAGCGGAAGGCGCGCGTCACCTGCGTGTGCGTGCTGGGGTCGACGCACACGGAGCTGACGCGGCTGCCGAAGCTGGAGGCCGTCTCGTTGCAGACGGCAGAGAGCCGCGACAACATGTGCATGAGCGAGGGCGCCTCTATGTGCCGCGTCAGCGCGACGTTGTTGGCCGTCGAGACGCGCACCCGGTACGAGGGCATGCGATGGTTACACGAGGCGGATCCGCTTCCTTTTATAGAGGTATTCATCAGCGATGCTTCCGTGAACCATGTTCGTGCGGGGCACGAACTCGGCATCAGCGAACGCCAGGGTCTGTCCCTCGCGCAGGCGCTCGCGGTTGAGCGAGCCGTGGGTGCCGACAGAGAACTGCAGGATCGTGTTGGTGTCGACGCACCGGGCCACGAAAGCCGAGGCCGTGGTTATTTTTATCAATTGCACCTGCATATGAGGGCCGGGCTGGGCGTGTCCTCGCTCAGTTGCTTTTGCAAAAATGCGGCTGGTCGATACAGGGCGGGGCAGGCTGGTCCTGTTGCCCGGAACGACGTGCATGACCGAGGCCTTCGTGGCAGGGCTGCTGCATGCCCACGTGCGTGCGGACGGCACGGTCGAGACGCTCTGCCTGGACTTTTCCGGAGAAAATGTGCCGCTGTGCGACGTGGCCGAGCTGCGGCTCGCAGCTGCACTGCTGTGTGCGTACCACAACAGCTTGGTGCGCCAGAACATCGAGGTACGTGAACTGTGTGCTTGTTGATATAAGACGGCACTGTTGCAGTGCCAGATGCAGGGCCAGATGCATGCGTTTGTGGAGAAGGTTTCTAGGCTGCGCTCAGAGAGCCTGCGGGTGGGTCTGCTCGCGAGCCTGCGCGCCGCCAACACCATTGAGAAGACGGAGTTCGCAGATATCATCGAGTCTCCTGACACAGCTTTGTGGAAGCTGGCCATCGTCTCGATGCTGGTCAACGACGGGCTCATTGTCTTCAGCACGGCAGAGGGAGACAGCGACGCAGAGCACATCCAGAGCGACATATCTGTGCAGCAGCTGGAGCAGCTGCGCGCGAGCTGCGGCGAGCAGGAGCGAGATGACGCCGCCCTGGAGTTCGAGCGGCAGCTAGAGCAGCTCGGCATGGAGGAACTCGGCGTAGATGACTGACTTTGTCTGTGTGTAGGTGGGAGGAGATACTTACGAACCCTATGAATCCGCAGACGCTGAAAACGACGCCGCGAGCGCAGTTAGCGACTCCGACGAGGCCTCCACGGAGAGCGACGGGTGTATGAACGAGGAGCTCGGCGTGCACCTGGACGAGATGGGGTATGAGACCGGGCACTGACGCAAATGAGCGGTAACGTATTGCCCGGATGGATCGCTGATGTATTTTTTGTTGTATTTGAGGCTGGTGCGCACAGGCTGACGCAGCGCTGGCTTACTGCCGATGGTGCGTCAGCAGTGCCCTCCCTCGCTGCGCAAGTACGGGTTCTGCGGGACGCTGGCCATGATATACGCGGCCCGGCTGCCCATCCCCTCGAGCCAGGACAAGCTGAAGGCGTTCCTGCAGGAGATCAAGGGCATCCTGCAGATGGACAAGGGGAAGTGGGATAGGTGTGCCCCGAAACGCACCGGAGCCATCTCCTTGCAGGACACGCTGCGGCTGCTGGAGCACTACAACGCATGTGATTTCGAGGTGGCCAAGTACTCTGGGAATGCGGGCGAGCCAACAATGAAGAAGTGGCTCAAGACGGCGAGCATCAGGTCGTCGTACATCGTGCATACCACAACACATGCTGTCTTTGTCGAGATCGGGGCGGTCAAGAGCAAGTGGCGCATCTACGACCAGGGGGGCGTGTACACCAAGACCAGTGGCATGTTCCTCGAGAAGAAGGGGGGTTACGGAAACCGCAAGATCAAGACGGTGATAAAGATTACATACCGGGATTGAGTTTCGATCTGTAATAAACCCGAGTGCCGTGCTACACTGCGGACTTGTCTTGATATATCTCTATTGTGTTGCTTGTTTTGTGTGGGTACAAAGGCAATTCAAATCCAGAAAGAGCTGCGCTGTCTTTTTGTATTATTATTTGTGTGTTGCGAATTGTCACATAACGTTGACCCTTCCTTGGCAAGCAGCGATGATTTTTATAGAATAGAAGTGAGCATATTGACATTTCGTCAAGAATTTCATTGTGGTCTTTCATACGATTTTGTAGTGTTTCTCGAGCACATTTGAATTTGTCAAGCTCGTCTTGTATGACTTGGTCAGTCAGGTCAGATAATCTCTTTTTTATTTGACGTCGGAAGACGATTCTTCGAGACTCTATTCGTCTGATTTCCTCTTCGACAGTCGTTTTGGCATCTCTAGAAGATATACGTAACACGTATTTTGAGAGATTGATTTTGAGTGACATTGTGTCGGGTTGAAATGCTGTTAAATAAAGGCTGTCTGTTGGCATACATTTACATATATTCTATGCGTAACGAAATTGAGTGCAGTGCTACATGAAACCCCTGATATGTGTATATATAACTCGCGGTATTTACCTGTAAATGCGTGCGGTGTGTGTCTTGTGTCTCCTGGCGTGCTCGCTTTGCCCGGCCTGTGCCTTCCACGACGTCTACTACACAGGGATGCAGTGCATGCGGTGCAACGCCAGCTACTACTGTCCGGGGAGGGACCGCATACTATGTCCCGAGAACAGCTTGTCGCACGGGGCAGACATCGCCAGTGGGATCGACGACTGCGTGTGTATAGCCGGCTATCTCCGCACCGGAGACGTGTGCGTGCACGGCGAGGCGGGCGCCGGGTACTACAAGGACGGCATGTTTGTGTCGTGTGTTGTGAACAAGCGAACTTACGTCGAACGGCCCGGGTCGGCGGACCTGTGCGTCTGCGTGCCCGGCTTTCGCACCAACGCGCTCGGCGTCTGCGTCGAGTGCCCGCATGGCTCGTACTCGGCGGCTGCCAACTCGACCGAGTGTCTGGATTGTCCTGCGCTGAGCTCGCATGTGGTCATGGGCAGCAGCAACGTGACTGACTGCGTGTGCAACCCGGGTGCATACATGCCGTCTGTCTCGGATTATTCGGTGACCTGTGCGGCGTGCGTGGGGGGGACCGCGAAGGCCGGGCCGGGCAACGGGGCGTGCGCAACGTGCGCCAACAACACGTTCTCCAACGGCACTGGGGCGACGGCGTGTCTCAGCTGCCACGCGCAGTCGGTGGCGCCGGGGGGGAGCGACTTCCGGGACGACTGTCTGTGCTTGCCGGGGTTCGAGGACAGTGGGGGCGCGAGCTGTGTCGCGTGTGGGTTGGGAAAGTTCAAGGCCTCTACTTTTAATAGTGCATGTATTTCTTGTACTGCATCAACTCAATTTCAGAATTTGACAGCGCAGTCGTTCTGTCATTCGTGTGGCGTAAACTCACTGTCTTTTGTCCCTAATCTCAGTTTATGTAGGTGTATACCCGGCTACACGACGATTCCTCCAAACTCTGTCTTGTCAGCGCCAGATTGCGTGGCCTGTGATGCGAATAAATACAAAGTTTGGTTCAATCAGGGCCCATGTCTGGCATGCGGTACCTTCATGCAGTCGCAGCCAGCTTCTGGTCTACAGAGCCAGTGTCTGTGTAACCAGGGCTACCTTTTTACGGGCTCTTTCGCCGCCTGCACCGCGTGCGGGGCGGGTACGTACAAGAACACGGTAAGCAACGGCCCCAGCGACTGCCAGGTCTGTCCGTCAGACTCGTTCTCGTCCCCGGCGAGCACGAACGAGAGCGACTGTGCGTGTAACGCGGGGTACACGCCCGGCATCTACCAAGAGGGATGCAACTACTGCGACCCAGGCTACTTCAAGGACGTGCCAGGCGCAGACCAGTGTGAGCCATGTGCGACCGGCAAGTATAACCCCAACCTCAACGCGACCAAGTGCCTCGACTGCTACGACAACTCGGCGTCGCTGGCGGGCAGCGACGCGCTGGCAGACTGTGAGTGTGATCCGGGCCACGTGCTATTTGCCGACACCTGCTCGGGGTGTGCGGTGGGCACGTTCGACAACGGCGAGACGGAGCAGTGCTCGGACTGCGTGGGGGGCACGTACACGGACCAGCCCGAGCGCACTGTATGTGCTGAGTGTGGGTCTGACTCTGCCTCGCACGACACGCCGCACGTGGCCTGCCAGTGCAACCGGGGGTTTTCCCTCGGCGACGGGGGGTGTGTGGGATGCGCGGCCGACTATTACAAGGATGCCACTGGCAACCAGGCCTGCGTCACGTGCCAGCCGGACTCGCAGTCTGCCGGCTCGGCCACGTCGCAGAGTGACTGTGTGTGCAACAAGGGCTATCACCAGGAGGGCGAGAGCACGTGTGTTGCCTGCGCAACCGGCAAGTTCGCAGACACGCTGGATGCGTCTGTGTGTGTGGGGTGTGGTTCCGGTAAATTCGCCAACACGGTGGCGCAATCTGTGTGTTTGTCATGCTGGGACAACTCTGGACATGACGACACGTACACCGGCTGCTTGTGCAACGATGGCTACACTCCCGGGGACGGGGACTCGTGCGGGCCTTGCGGTAGCAACACATTTAAGGACGAGCAGAGCAACGCTCTCTGTAGCAGCTGCCGGGACGACTCTGAATCCACGCCCGGAGCGGTGAAGGCCAACGACTGCAAGTGCGTCGCTGGCCGTTTCTTGGACGGGGACGTGTGCGAGCCGTGTGCCAGAGGCTTCTTCAAGGAAGGCGTCGGCAACGCGATGTGCACGCGGTGCGAGACCTCCTTCGTCACGAGGGACCCCGGCAGCACGACAGAGGCCCTGTGCGTGTGCCCCCCCGGACAATACAAGGACGTGCTGTGCGAGGCGTGTCCCGAGAATCACATCAAGGCCTCGTTCTCCGACGAGGCCTGCACCCCGTGCCGCGTGAACAGCAAGCGGCCTGCGGGCGCTCCGGCTGACGCACAAGCCCGGTGCGAGTGCGACCCGGGGTTCTACGAATCGACTGGCCCCGGCGGCGAACTGGCCTGCGCCATCTGCCCTGCCGGGACGTTCTCGGCGGCCCCCGGCAGCGCCGAGTGCTCGCCGTGCGAGCCCAACACGTTTTCTGGCGCAGGCAGCCTCAGATGCGAGGATTGCGGGGATTTCTCGTCGACGCACGGGGAGTCGGGCAGGGTGGATTGTCAGTGCGTGGTGGGGTATGCGCGCGTGGACGGCCCCGAGTGCGAACTGTGTGCGACTGGCAAGTTCAAGGAGGACTACGCGAACGTGCACTGCTCGCCATGCCAGGCGTGCGGCAGCGGCGAGCAGGTGCTTCACGCCTGCGGCCCAGAGAACGGTATCGTGTGCGGAACGTGCATGGCGTCCAGCTCCACGCTAGGGCTCGAGCGGACCGAGGAGGGCCTGTGCAACTGCGACGTCGGGTTCGAGCTGGTGGGTGGGGCGTGTGCGCAGTGTGTCGCCGGCAGGTTCAAAGGCAGCACGAACAACTCGCTGCCGTGCGAGCCGTGCGCGCCCTTCACGTTTGCCGCCTCGCAGGGGGCCTCGGCGTGTGCCCCCTGCCGGGCCGACTGTGCCGGCGAAGCTGTGCCGAGCTACGTCAGCGGCGAGTGTCCCGTCACCGCCGACATTTCGTGCTCGGTGTGCTCGGTGTGTGGACCCGGCAGCTTCAACAACCCGCTCTGTGGCTCCGGGCATGCCAACAATCGCCAGGACTCGGTGTGCACGCTCTGCGAGCCCGGGACCTTCTGCCCGGGCAACGGGGGTCGTGTTGTGTGCACGAGCAACTCGAGCAGCGTTGAGGGGAGCGTGGGGGTCCTGGCCTGCGTGTGCCTCGGTGGCTTCTACAAGGTGGATGGCGCATGCGTGCTCTGCCCCCTGAACGACTACTGCTACGACGACCTGCAGCACGACTGCCCCCTGCACTCGTACACG
>Ga0105050_10010514_pt1 | contig 10109 bp, 8 predicted proteins | sample FRY01_FD_78088 | JGI IMG/M metagenome (GOLD analysis project Ga0105050, IMG submission 78088) | Freshwater microbial communities from Lake Fryxell liftoff mats and glacier meltwater in Antarctica - FRY-01 | ecosystem: Environmental > Aquatic > Freshwater > Ice > Glacier meltwater ... | reverse complement strand
GCGCGTGTCGTGGCAGGCCGCTGACAACTTTGGCAGCGATGGCATCGGGTCGCAGCGCGTGTCGGTGAACGGGGAGGTGCGCTGGGCGGGGGCACCCGGGCAGGGGCAGATGGCCACCGACGTGCCGCTGGACGGCGTGGGCGACGGTGTGCACCGCGTGCACCTGGCCGTGGACGGCGATGGCACAGGCGGAGCCACCAGCGACGCCACCGTGCGCATTGACCGCACGCCGCCCGACATCGGAGAGGCCAGCACCACGGTCGCACCCGCGACGGGCCAGGCCACCATCGCATGGTCGGCAACTGACGCCACCAGCGGCCTGGCGAGCGCCACGGCCGAGGTGAACACTGCTGCCGATGGGGGGGACACCGGTCGGTGGGTGACCAGCGGCACCGTCACCAAGGCCACGGCCGGTGGGCGCCTGGCGCGCGTGGCGGGCAGCGGCATGGCCGACGGCGTGCACATGTGGCGAGTGACCGCACGTGACGACGCCGGCAACACGGTGGCGCACCACGCCGACATGCCCCTGGTGGTGGACACCCAAGCGCCCAGAATTGGGATGGCCCCCATCCCCGCCGCGTGGACCAGCACCCTGCCGCTGGATGTGACTCTGAACGACAACCTCGAAACCATCCTTGGCTTGGGCAACCTGACTGTGGACGTGAACACCGCGTCCGACGGCACCGCACGCGGCGACTGGGTGACCATGGACGAGGCCGCGCATGCACCGGGTCGCGAGCAGATGCAGGTGCCACTGATGGGGCTGACCGACGGCATACACCAGGTGCGGTTGCGGCTTCAGAACGGCGGTCCGTTCGGGCAGATACTCATCGGCCAGCGCCTTGGGCTGGTGCGCACCGACCTGACCCCACCCGATTTGGCGCGTGCTGCGCTGACCGTGCTGGCTGACAGCCGCGTACGCATGACTTGGTCGGCCGACGACGCCCGATCGGGCGTGGAGAAGGTGCGCCTGCAGTGGCTCGACGGCTGGACGTGGCGCACTGTCACGGAGCGGCCGGCGTCTGATGGGTCGGGAATCGTCACCATGGACCCCGCGCTCATCCCCGATGCCGAAGCGCGAATGCGCGTGCAGGTGACCGATGCTGCGGGCAACCGCCGGGGCATGGAGGTGGCAATGCCGGAGGCGGTGCGGCCCGCCACGCCGAGCGCCCCCGGAGTGGCTCCGAACGCACCTCCGAACGCACAGAGTGCCCCGAAGCGCATGGCCGACGAGGCGCGCGAGGGAATCCTCACCCTTGGCCTGAAGGGCGGCAGGCCGCAGGTGATCGAGCGGGTTGACTACCGCACCACCACCGTGACCTACGGGCAGGTCATCACGGTGACCGGGCGGCTGGTGGCCAAAAGTGGTGGCGTCCCCCTCGCGGGCTTCGCGATGCTGGCGCGCCAGCGGGGCCGCGACATCGGCGCAGCGGTGACCGGGCCCGACGGATCGTTCGTGATGCTCGCCGTGCCCATCACCAGCGGCCCAATTGACGTGGGCGTGCCCGACGGATCGTCGGTGGTGCCCGTACCCACCGGGCCCCGCGTGGGCGTGCACGTACGCGCCACGGTCACCCTGATGGCCAGCGCCCACGAAGCAACGCCCAAGGGTGCGCCCGTGGTGTTCAAGGGCAGGGTGCAGCCGGCGCCAGGAGGCAACAAGGCCGTGGTGTTGGAGTGGCGCGACCCGTTCCGCAAGGTCTGGCGCCCAGTGGTAAACGCCAAAACAAAGCCCAATGGCGCGTTCGTCATGCGCTGGCGGTTCCAGGCCAGCGGCCTGACCGTGCCATTCCGGGTGCGCGTTCCCAAGGAGATGGGCTGGCCCATGGAAGCCGCAATGTCCAAGAGCGTGACCGTACGAGTGCGGTAACATAATGATCATTCTCAATGGTCATATTCGTCAGGAGTCCATCGCCATGGCCACCCGCACCATCCCCATCACCGAGTTCAAGGCGCACCTGCTGCAGTTGGCATCAGAGGTGGACGCCACGCGCGACGAGATCATGGTGACCCGCCACGGAAAGCCAATACTGCGTGTGTCGCCGGTGGAGCGACCCGTTGACCTGCGGGGCAGCTTGGTGCTGCCGGACGACATCTCCGAGTTGTTCACGGCCGACGGCGAGTGGCCCGACCCCACGGTGACCGACCCGGTGGCGGGCACCGAGGGGGCAAGACGCCTGAAGGCCCCGCTCGCGTTGCCATGAGGACCGAATGCGTGCTCGATACGCATGCATGGACGGTGTACGTGACCAACCCAGACGCCCTACCCAAGCGTGCGCGCCGCTTGGTAACGCAAGCAGATCAGCTACACGTTCCGGCGTATTGCCTGCGCGAGGTGGCGGTGCTCGCTGAACGCGGCAACCTTCGCACCACAGACCCCGAGATGTCGATTGATCGATGGATGACCGCGGCACTGGCCGACCCTTGCGTTCTCGCACCGCTCACCCGACGTATCGCGCTGGAGTCGGCATCACTGCAGCGCGAGGGATTCCACCGTGACCCCGCCGATCAGCTCATCTACGCCACAGCACGCGTACTGGATGTGCCGCTCATCACCGGCGATCGACAGATTCACCAGTTCGAGGAGTGCCTTTCGAAGAAGGTACGGCGGCTGGCCGTCTGGGACTGACCCGCGGCCGGTAGCCTGCGTCGGATGGAATCCGCCGTGCTCTTCGACGCAACGCCCCTTGACCGCGACCATGCCGCTCGCGGCATTGGTGCGGCCGTGCGCGGCATGGCCGAGGCCCTGGCCGGGCTGCCCGCGGCCGACCGGCCGGCCTTCCTCGTGGCGGGCAACGGTGAGCACGCGCCGCTCGGGCCCGAGCGCTACACGGTACGCTGGCCCGACTGGCGCGTGCGCCGCGTGCCCGACCCGCAGCCGGCGGCGCGCATTGCCCGCCGTGTGCGCAAGCTGGCACCGCGCCTGTTCCACGCCACGCAGCCCGACCTCCTGCCATCGGGCGTCCAAAGTGTGGTGACGCTGTACGACCTCATTCCCGCCGCATACCCCAAGCTGTTTCTGCACGGGGCCAGCCACGCGGCCGAGACCCGCGCCTACCGCCGCTGGATGGCGCGGCTGCCCCAGGCCGAACTGCTGCTGTGCATCTCCAAGGAGACCGCCGACGACGCCGTGCGTCTGGCCGGTGCCGACCCCGCACGCTGCCGGGTCATTCCACTGGCATGCCCGCCCATCCCCGGCGCGGTGGGTGAGGTACCGACTGATCCCTACATCCTCATGAGCGGTGGCCTTGAGCCACACAAGAACCCGTGGCCGGTGATAAACGCCTTGGCGCTACTGCCCGAACCTCTTCGCCTGGTCATGACCGGGCCATGGGGTGGCCACCGCACGCGCATCGTCAAGAACTACGCCTACCGCGCCGGCGTACTCGACCGCGTTGACCTGCTCGGGCTCGTCTCGGCCAACCATTTGGCGGCCCTGCGTGAGGGTGCCCGGGCCGTGGTGGTACCGAGCCTGAAGGAGGGCTTCGGCCTGCCGGTACTCGAGGCCATGACCGCAGGCGTGCCGGTAATCGCCAGCGACACGCCCGCGTTGCGCGAGGTGGGCGGCGACGCCGCGCGCTACGAGAACCCGTTCAATACCGAGGGCTGGGCCGATGCCATCGCCGAGGCATGGCAGGAGCCCGACATCCGTCGCTCGGCCGCCATCGGCGGGCCCTCGCGCGCACAGACCTTCTCGTGGGATCGCACCGCCCAGCAGATCGTGGCCGCATACCACGAGGTGCTGGACCGTTGACGACTCGCCCGGTCGTGCTGGTGGACGCCCGTCTAGCGCGACGGCGACGCACCGGGATATCGCGGGTCATCAACGAAACCCGCACTGCGCTGCTGATGAACCCGCCCGACGACATGGACGTGGTGTTCACCGACGGCCCACCGAGCCTGCCGCGCAGGAATGCGCTCACCTCCATCGGCAACCTCATCATCGACATGCTGTGGCTCACCGTCGGCCTGCCCGCGATGGCACGCAGGAAGAAGGCCGCACTCATCCATGCACCCATGAACTGGGGACCACTGCGGGGACAGACCCCAATGACGGTGATGATCCAGGACCTGGCATTTGAGCGCATGCCCAGCCACTACCCCAGCGGGTTCCGCCGTTGGGCATCGCTGGTGGGCAGGCGTACCGCCAGGCGCGCACGGCTGGTGATTGCCACCACCCAGGCCGGGGCGCGCGACGTGGAGCAGATCTACACGGTGCCGACGAGCCGCCTGCGCGTGGTGAATTTGGGGACAGACCCCGATCACCAGCCCGAGCGCACCCGTGAACCATTCATTTTGGCCGTCGGCGAATTTGAGCCCCGCAAGCGCGTGCTCGACCTGATGAGGGCCCACGCGCACTATTTCGCAAACGCCGACTCCTACCCGCCCATCTGTCGGCTGGTCATCGCCGGTGCCGGGGGCAGCCAGCACGACGAGGCGCTGCGACGTCAGGGGCCGGGCTGCGACCTATTGGGTTTCGTGTCCGACGAGGATCTCGCCGAGTTGTACCGCCGGGCCACGTTGTTCGTGAGCGTGTCGTCATACGAGGGCTTTGGGCTGCCCATCGCCGAGGCCATGGCGCACGGCTGCCCGGTGCTGGTGGCCAACAACTCCAGCCAGGCCGAGGTGGGCGGTGACCCTGCCCTGCTGCTTGAGGATGACTCGGTGGATGGCATGGCGGCGCAATTGACCCAGCTGCTGGCCGACCGCGAGGCGCTGGCCGCACGTGGTCATGATTCCCGTGCTCGGGCTGATGAATTGACATGGGGCACCACCGCGACGCGCACCGCCGACGTGTGGCGCGAGGCGCTGGGGATGCCCCGATGAGAGTGGCCGTTGACGCCCACGCGGTTGCGCAGCCCACCGCGGGCGATGCCGGCAACGCCCGGTGGATCGAGAACCTCATTCACGCGCTGCACCTCACGGCCGATGCCGGCGATGAGATCTGCGCGATGGTGGCGCACGACGGTGCCGAACAGCGAATTGAGCCCGGCGTGCCCCTGCTGCGCGTGACCGACGCCAACGTACGCCGCCTCACGTGGGGCGCCCCGCATGCGATGGAGCGCGCCCGCGCCGACGTAGGGGTGTTCAACTACGTGGTGCCGTTCCGGGGGCGCACGCCAAGTGTCGTGGTGGTGCACGACGCCGCGTTCATCACCAACCCCGAGTGGTTCAGCAGGCGCGACAGCGCAGTGCTCGGGCGCTTGGTGCCCGGGGCGGTGCGGCGGGCGAAGGTCGTAATCGCGGTGTCGCACACCGAGGGTACGCAGATCGCCGATGCCCTCGACATCGACCCAGCGCGCATTCGCGTGGTGCGTACGTACCCGGCACCGGTGTTCACACCCGACCCTTCGGGCCACGCCACGGCGCGGGTGCGCGAGCGCTGGGGGCTCGACCGCTACGTGCTGGCGGTGGGCGACATCCACCCAAGGAAGAACATCGGCGGCCTGGCGCAGGCGGTGCAGCGTCTGGCCGATCCCGGGCTCCAGCTGGCGCTGGCGGGCCGACCGGCGCTCGGCGGTGAGCAGATTGTGCAGGGGGCCAACGCTCGCTGGTTGGGGCACGTGAACGACGAGGATCTGGCCGACCTGTACCGCGCGGCCACGGTGGTGGCGGTGCCGTCGCTGTATGAGGGCTTCGGCCTGCCCATCTTGGAGGCCATGGCATGCGGGGCGCCCACGGTGGCCAGCAACCGCGGGGCCATGCCCGAGATCGCGGGCGAGGGGGCGCTGGTTGCCGACCCCACCCCCGATGCCTTGGCCGACGCCATCCGCGAAGCCCTCGATCCCATCGTGGCCGACCGCCTTCGCACTGCTGGCCCCGCGCAGGCCGCCACGTTCACCCCAGAGGCCATGGGTAGGGCCGGGTGGCACGCGCTGCGCCCAATTGCCGGGTAACGAGTGGGTTAGGCGGGAGCCATGGCGATGCCGGTGGCCACCGCAACGCTGAGACCAGCAATCGCGAACCCAAACGCGATCCACGCCCCCGAGTACCGCCGGGCAAGCATGATCACTCCCAGTGCAGCCGCGGCCGGGACCCCTAGGCCGAAGGTTCCCATCACGTTGGCGTCAGCGGGAAAGCCAAGGTCGAAGCCCCACAGAAATACGGCAACAACACTGGTGCCGGCAAGCACGACCGCCGCTGGCAACAGGTCGGGTGACGAGTCATCCTCAAGCCGGCCCAAGAGGCGCTGCGCTGCCACGGCGAGCAGGCATACGGCAGCGGCACCGCCGGCAACAAGGACGGCCGCCCCCCATACCTTCCAGTGGGACGACCCAAGGATGTCCGGAGCAAGAATCCAGCCATCGCCGCTCCCGCCCGCATCGCCCGTGGTGAGCCCACGCCCGCTTACGATTGCAAGCAGCAGAATCGCAGCGATGCCCGCGAGCGTGGCAGCGATCGAGAACGCAGCCGCCCGAAGCTGACTCCCGACCCCCGAACTCACAAGCAGCGGAGTGGCCAACACGATCAGGCCGGGTGCCAAGACCACTGCAGCGGGATGAATGCCTGCCGCCACCCCGACCAGCACGAGTCCGACCATCGCCACCTGGGCGGCACACCGCCCCGGTTCCGACAAGACCGCACGCACGATCAGCGCGAATCCCAAGAGCCCAATCCCTGGCGCGAAGGCTGTCGTCTCCCAGTTGACCGGACGCATGAATGCCGCAACCGGCACGCTTGCGAGCGTGGCGACGAGTGCAACACGGCTGATGGCCTGCCCCATACCGGGTCCGGTCATCCAAGGAACAGCACTTATCAGCACGACGCTTGCGATCCCCAGCACAACCAAGGCTGCCACCTGGTACCCCACGAGCCCCAGCGGAGAAACCAGGAAGGCCGCCACGAGCAGGTGCCCACCCGGGCTCGACAGCCAAATCGGGCCATCAGCACCGACGATCGTGGGCCACGACGGGTCGCCCACGCCAGCTCCGTTTTGCAGGAGACAGCCACCCCCGAGAATCACCAGTACCGATAGCCCGGGTGCAAACGGAAGATTCGCCGCGACCACGGCGCCCAAGAGGACGAAAGCGATGGTGGCGACGACGGCGAAGAACACGGGGCGAGTTACACCGCCAAAGACCGAACCGGCCCCGATGACGAACCCGATGATCGCGATGACGCCCACCGCCACGGCGGCACCTGACCACAACTTCGCGGCACGATTCATCAACACCACGCGAGTGTACGGTTTCCCACCATGACGGCTCCAACCTCAGCCGCCCATACATCCGCGTCGGTGCCCCATGGCCTGTTGCGCGCCGCAGGCCCGGTGCAGGCCGGGACGTTCACCCCCGAGGCCATGGGCAGGGCCGGGTGGCACGCGCTGCGAATGGTTACCCCATGAAAATCGCGCTCATCGGCACACGGGGGATTCCCGCCGCGTACTCCGGCTTCGAGACCGCCGTAGAGCACCTGGCCGAGCAGTTCACCGCGCGCGGGCATGAGGTGGTGGTGTACTGCCGCCCCCACATGACCGAGCGGCAGCGCGAGCACGCGGGGGCGCGCTTGGTTCACCTACCCACCGTGCAGAACAAGTACCTCGACACCATCGTGCACACCGCCCTGAGCACCGGGCACATGGTCACACGGGACCGACCCGACGTAGCCATCTACTTCATCGCCGGCAACGCCCCGGTGGTGCCCTTCGCGCGCATGGCCGGAGTGCCGAGCATCCTGCAGATTGACGGCATGGACAGTGAGCGCGCCAAGTGGCCGAAGGCCGCGCGCAAGCTGATCCGCCAGGCCGAGCACATGTCGGCGGCGGCGGCCACCATCGCGGTCACTGACAGCGAGAGCGTGGCCGACCTGTACGAGCAGCGCTTCGGTCGGCGAATCTTGAGCATCCCCTACGGCGCCAGCCTGCCCGACCCCGGCACCACCGCCGAGTGCGAGCGCCTGGGCGTGGAGCCCGGCAGGTTCATCCTGTTCGTGGGCCGCTTGGTGCCCGAGAACAACGCGCACCTGCTGGTTGAGGCCCACCGCCTGCTGGCGCCTGACTGGCCACTGGTCATTGTGGGCGACGCGCCCTATGCCGATAAGTACATCGCCGACCTGAAGGCCATGGCCAACGGCACCGTCATCTTCCCGGGCTACGTATTTGGCGACGGCTACGCCGAACTGGTGCACCACTGCGGCCTGATGTGTGCCCCCACCGAGGTGGGCGGCACGCACCCGGTGATCATCGAGGCCATGGCCGCAGGTGCCCCCTTGATCGTGAGCGACCATGCCCCCAACATCGAGGTGGTGGGCGACGCCGCGGCCACGTTCCCGCTCGCCGGGGGGGCCGAGGCGCTGGCCGTGGTCATTGACGAGTTGATGGGCGACCCCGCACGGCGCGCGGCGCTTGGGGCGGCAGCGGCAGAGCGGGCCAAGGAGCGCTTCAGTTGGGACCGGTGTGCGGAGCGGTACCTCGCGATTGCGAAGACGATCATTCGATGACCGGCGCCACCACGGCACCCGACAACGAAGACGAGCCCGAGGTCGTGAAGCGCGCCATCAGTGCACGCACGGTCACCCTGGGGTTGGTGATCGGCATCCCCATCTCCATCGTGTTCCTGTGGATGGCCGTGCGCGGGGTGGATCTGAACCAGGTGTGGACGGCCGTCAGCGAGGCCAACCTGTGGCTGGTGCTCTTGGCCGTGCCGTTCGCCAACCTGCTGATCATGTTCCAGGGGTTCCGATGGCGGCATCTGGTGGGGGCAGACCCCAAACCAGGCAACCCGGTGTTCATGGCCCTCATGTTCGTGGGCGGGGCCATCACCAACGTGGTGCCCGCACGCCCGGGCGATATCGCGCGCGGTGTGTGGCTGGCCCGTATCGGCCGCATTCCGGTTGCGCGATCGCTCACCTCGGTGGGCGTGGACCGCGCCGTGGACGTGGTGACCCTGTTCGTGTTGCTGCTCGCCTGCCTGCCCTTCGTTGACAAGCCCGACTGGCTGGTGAACCTGGTCATGGTCGTCGGCGTACTCACGTTGGTGGCCGCCGTGGTGCTGGTCGTGGCTTGGTGGTACGTGAACAAGTCGGCCCGTGGGCGCGAGCGCGCATCGCTGGGCCGCGACGACAAATCGTGGCTGCGTCACAACATCTCGGGGATTATCCGGGGGCTCTCGATACTTTCGCGCCCGCGCGACGTCCTCGCCGCCTTCGCCCTCAGTTTCATCGGATGGGGCTGCGCGATCTTCGCCGGTTGGCTCATTGCCGAGGCGCTCGGTATCGGTCTGAATGCCGCCTCGATCATGTTCGTGATGGGCGTCGTGTCGCTCGGCGCGGCCATCCCGTCGTCACCCGGGATGATCGGTACGTACCAGTGGCTCATCGTTACCAGCATGGCCGTGGTGGGAGTGGATCAGGCCGATGCACTGGCCTTCTCCATCCTGAGCCAGGCCATCTGGTACATCCCCATCACCCTTTCAGGTCCATTCGCCGCATGGTGGCTCACCCGATATGAGCGCATACATCGGCCGCAGGCCGTCGTCGCGTAGGGCCGAGCCCCGGTAGCGCTGGCGCACCTCGCGGCGGACCAGGTTCCGGTAGAGCGGTGCGTAGCGCCCCGCCCCAGAGGCACCACGGTCACGGAGCCTGAGCCTCGCTCGGCGAAGGCGGGGTATGGCGGGTGCGGAGCAGGGGCAGTAATGACCTCGTCGTGTCGCGGCGGTGGGCGATCCGCGCCGCACTCGGTGCCTTTTGGACGCTGGCGCGGCTCGCCCGACACGTACCCGACCCCCGGGGCACTAGTCTCGCGACGCTCATGCGAACACGCCGACCAAAAACCGGGCCCGCGCTCGGCCACGAGAGGGGCTGGCCGCGCCTGTGGCGGCACAGCTACCGGGTCGGGGGTCGCTGGCTGATCAGGGACGCCCGCCGAGGCTGGCCGGAGCGACGCGCAGGCATAAATCGGCTGCTGGTCCCACTCGATCCCTGGAGGTACTGGGAGCTCGGCCTGTTGGCCGAGCGGCCCTTCTCCGGGCGCTGGCTCGACGTCTCGAGCCCCAAACTGCTGCCGAGCCTCCTCCAGTCCGAGGGCCGGGGGCAGTGGGTCTGCGTGGACCTCTTCTCTGCCGAGATCGACGCGTGGCGCAGGCTCGACCCCTCCCTCGACCTTCGCATCG
>Ga0105050_10010513_pt1 | contig 10110 bp, 8 predicted proteins | sample FRY01_FD_78088 | JGI IMG/M metagenome (GOLD analysis project Ga0105050, IMG submission 78088) | Freshwater microbial communities from Lake Fryxell liftoff mats and glacier meltwater in Antarctica - FRY-01 | ecosystem: Environmental > Aquatic > Freshwater > Ice > Glacier meltwater ... | reverse complement strand
TGCTGTCAAACCACAGCGCCACTTCCGCCCGCAGGTCATGTGGTGACATCTCTGTCGTCTCGATCAGGTGGTCTGCGCGGGCGCGGATCGGGGCCAGCAGATCCACCTCCAGCGCGATCCCGATCAGCGGCGTGCCGTCAGGGGCCAGCGGATGGCGGCGGCGGGTTTGGGCGAAACGGCGGATCAGCTCATCCTCGGCGCAATCAAGGTAGATCACGCTCAGCGATACCCGGGGGTTAACCGTCAGCCCATCAATCAATTCGATCAGTGCGGTAGCGTTGAAATCCCGGTTGCGGGCATCAAGGCCAAGGGCAATCGGGCGGCCATGGCTGTGGCCTTCAATCAAGCGCGGCACAAGGCTGAGGGGAAGGTTGTCAATCACCTCATATCCCATATCCTCCAGCGCGTTGATCGCAGTGCTGCGGCCTGCCCCCGAGGGGCCGGTCACAAGAACGATGCGATGTTCAGCAGTCTGGCCGCTTGTCAGCATATTTGTCCGTCAATTCCGCCGCCCGGCGCGGGCGTATTGAATTATTCCATAGGGAAAGTGGCGGTACTGCGCGCCGAATACAAGGTCTATCGCAACGCCTAGCAGGTCGGTTTGGCGTCTTGCGGGCAGTCTTTCGGTTTCCACGCGGTCCAGATCGACCACAAGCCGAAGGGGGGCCGTGTCCAGCGTATCTGCGGCCAGCAGGCCCAGGCCCCGCGCCTCAATCATGCCGCGCAGCGGGGCGGGACAGGACGCGTTTACAACGCCGCCTGCGCGCATCAAAACCGTTTGATCATCCGCGATGAGCTGAGCGCCAAGCGCCATGAGCTGCAGCGCGAGCGCCGATTTGCCCGTCCCAGACGCGCCCAGAATCAAAATGCCCCGCCCGTCGATGGCAACCGCACTTGCATGAAGGGTTAAACCCGCCATCCGCCTAGACCGGAAGGCCCACCACAAAGCGCGCGCCCAGCGGTTCCGAGGTTGCGTCCACAGTGGTCGGGCGGATATTTTCGGCCCAGATCACACCGCCATGCGCCTCAACGATCTGTTTGGAAATCGCGAGGCCAAGGCCGGAATGATCGCCAAACTGCGCCACGGGGCGTTCGGAATAAAAGCGTTTGAACACTTTGGTCAAAGCCTGTTCAGGAATCCCCGGCCCGGTATCCTCGACCACGACCAACACCCGGTTTTCACGCCGCCGCGCCCAAACTCGCACCGCATCGCCTTCCTCGCAAAACGACACCGCATTGGTGATCAGATTGACAAAAACCTGCGCCAGCCGCCCTTCAAGCCCGCGAATGACGATCGGGTCACTGGGCAGGTCGGTGATGAAATCGACACCCTTTTGCTTGGCTTGCTCGCCCAGATAATCCGACAGATTGGCTAGCGTTTTGATGAGGTTGAACTCCTCCTCCTCCTCTTTCACCAATTCGCTGTCAAGGCGGGACGCGTTGGAAATATCGCTAACCAGCCGATCCAGCCTGCGGACGTCATGTTCAATCACAGCCAGCAGCTTTTCGCGCTGGTCGTCACGTTTGGCCACCCGCATCGTGCCCACGGCCGAGCGCAGACTGGCAAGCGGGTTCTTGATTTCATGGCTGACGTCGGCAGCGAATTGTTCGTTCGCGTCAATCCGGTCGTACAGGGCGGCGACCATGCCGCGCATTGCAACCGAGAGTCGCCCAATCTCATCGGGGCGGGCCGCCAAGTCAGGGATGCGCACCCGTCCCGGGGCCATTTTTCGCGCGTCCCGGTCGCGGCCCAATTCGGCGGCGGCGGCAAGATCGGACAAGGGGTTCGCAATGGTAGAGGCCAGAACAAGGCTGAGGCCGATGGAAACCAGCATGGCGATCACGAACATCTGCAACACCTGTTCTCGCTCATGCCGGACCAGTCGGTCAATCTCCCCTTCGGCAGAGGTAAGGGCAATCACGCCCAGCACCTCTCCCGCGCTCCAGATCGGGGTGGCGACTGAAAACAGCGTGCCACCCGCGGAATCCTTCGCCATGTTGGAGCTGGTCTGCCCCGCAAGCGCCGCCGCAAACCCGCTGCGCGCAAGGCTTTCACTGTCCACCTGCACGGCATTGCTTTGCGCGCCAGACAAGACACCCGAAACCGTTTCCCAGATGGCGTTGAGAAAATCGGTGATCAGCGTTGAATGGGTCTTTGCACCATCTGCCGATGCTGCGCGCGCGCGGCCTTCCGCGGCGGCAATCACCTGACCCGATTTATCAAAGACAAAGGCGGCCACCCCCGGCCCGATGGTCACCGCCGAAAGGGTGCCTGCCACGTCGATCCCCGCAGGATCGGTCAAGGCTGTGGCCGAAACTCCGGGCAGCTGCGCCTCAAACACATCCGCAACCAGCTCTGCCTCGGTCACAAGCCCTTGTTCGCGCTGCAAAACAAGGCTGTCACGAAAGGGGTTCATGAACAAGACGCCTGCAACCAGAATAACCAGCGCCATCATATTGAAAATAATGATCTTGCGCGCGAGGGGCGAGCGGTTCAGCGCGACAATGCCGCGCCGCCCGCGATAGCCGCGCAGTTCGGGTTCCACGAAGTCGGCAGGCGCTGTCCAGTCTTCCCCCAAAAGCACGTCACCGCTTTTGCGGCTTTCGGTTTTTTGACGTGACAAGGCAGAAGATATTTGCGGCGCAGTGATCATAGCAACGCGTCACTCTTCATTATAGCGATAACCGATGCCGTAAAGCGTTTCGATGGCTGCAAATTCATCATCGGCGCTGCGCATTTTCTTGCGCAAGCGCTTGATATGGCTGTCGATCGTGCGATCATCGACATAGACTTGGTCGTCATAAGCCACGTCCATCAACTGATCACGGCTTTTCACGAAACCGGGGCGTTGGGCAAGGGCTTGGAGCAGCAGGAATTCCGTGACGGTCAAGGACACTTCTTTGCCTTTCCACGCCACCGCATGGCGCAGCGGGTCCATCCGCAACTGGCCCCGTTCCATCACTTTGGTTTCTTCGGTCGTGGCCACCTCGTCGGTAGCAATCGCTTCCTGACGACGCAGCAGCGCGCGGATGCGTTCCACCAAAAGCCGCTGCGAAAAGGGTTTTTTAACGTAGTCATCGGCCCCCATCCGCAAGCCCAACACCTCGTCAATCTCATCATCTTTGGAGGTGAGGAAGATCACCGGCATCTGGGTTTTCTGCCGCAGACGTTGCAGCAAATCCATCCCATCCATACGCGGCATCTTTATATCCAGAACAGCCATGTCGGGAAGGCGGCGGTTGAACGCATCCAAGGCCGATTGCCCGTCGTTATAGGTTTCGACTTCGAAACCTTCCGCCTCCAGCGTCATCGCAACAGACGTCAGAATATTTCTGTCGTCGTCCACAAGGGCGATCCTTGACATGGGTGTTTTCCCTATACTGCTCAATTATTTTTTTCCATTTTCACGTTTTCGCCACAAAGAAGCAACTGATATCTGCGAATCACCCGTCAAGACCTTCTCAGTTGACGACAAAAAAGCGAATGAATGACTAATATGCCTCACTCGCCCACTTAGAGGGCACTTGGTTGCGCTAACGCTCCATTGGTTGCGCTAACTGTGCCAAAGCGTCCTGTTATAACCTCAAAGTGCCGTGTTATAGCCAATTGGTCGGCCTCGGCTCCGGGGGCGACCGGGGCGCGGGCGACCGTTTCGTGCCCTGCATCACAACCCAGAATTTGTCGCATCATCGGCATCGGGAGCTTGCAGTAGATGACCACCGGACGTGTAAACCCAACTCAAACGCTTGAAAATCAAGGCATCACCGGGCTTGGGGCGGTTTATTACAACCAGATTGAACCTGCTTTGGTGGAAGCTGCCATTGCGCGCGGCGAGGGGAACTTGGGGATTGGCGGGGCCTTTTTGGTGTCGACGGGTCAGTTCACGGGACGCTCGCCCAAGGACAAGCATGTGGTGCGATCTGCCGCTACGGAAAACACGATCTGGTGGGACAACAACGCCGCCATGACGCCGGACGCCTTCGCAACCCTGCGCGCCGATATGCTTGCTCATATGCAGGGTCGCGATTATTTTGTGCAGGATTTGTATGCAGGGGCGGACCCCGAACACCGCTTGGACGTGCGGGTGGTAACGGAACTGGCCTGGCACGGCCTGTTCATCCGCCATCTTTTGCGCCGCCCAGCGCTGGCCGAGTTGGACAGCTTTGTGCCAGAATGGACAATCATCAACTGCCCTACCTTCAAAGCCGATCCCAAACGCCACGGTTGCCGCACGGAAACCGTTATCGTGATGAACTTCGACGCGTGTGAGATTTTGATCGCCAACACCGCTTATGCCGGAGAAAACAAGAAATCGGTTTTCACCCTGCTGAATTACCTTTTGCCTGAAAAAGGCGTGATGCCGATGCATTGTTCAGCCAATCACGCGGTGGGTGACCCCAACGATACCGCCGTTTTCTTTGGCCTGTCGGGCACAGGCAAAACCACGCTTTCGGCAGACCCCGCGCGCATTTTGATCGGCGACGACGAACATGGCTGGTCGGACAAGGGCACCTTCAACTTTGAGGGGGGGTGCTATGCCAAGACCATCAATCTGAATGCCGAGGCAGAGCCAGAGATTTATGCGAACACGCATAAATTCGGCACGGTGATTGAAAACATGGTGTTTGATCCCGAAACGCTGGTCTTGGATTTTGAGGATTCAAGCCTGACGGAAAACATGCGCTGCGCCTATCCGCTGGCTTATATATCCAACGCCTCAGCCACGGGGATGGGGGGGGCGCCGAAAAATGTGATCTTGCTGACCTGCGATGCCTTCGGTGTTTTGCCGCCCATCGCGCGGTTGACGCCGGCGCAGGCGATGTATCATTTCCTGTCTGGTTTCACCTCCAAAACGCCAGGGACGGAGCGGGGGGTGGTAGAGCCTACGTCCACTTTCTCCACCTGTTTTGGCGCGCCTTTCATGCCGCGCAGGCCGGAAGTTTACGGCAAGCTGTTGCAAAGCCGGATTGCCGCAAGCGGGGCCGCCTGCTGGCTGGTAAACACGGGCTGGACCGGGGGGGCTTATGGCACGGGTTCACGAATGCCGATCCGGGCCACCCGCGCTTTGTTGACGGCGGCGCTGGACGGGTCTCTGGCCAAGGTCGCGTTCCGCCGCGATCCTAATTTCGGGTTTGAAATTCCGGTGGCGGTCGATGGTGTCGCCGATGTGCTGCTGGACCCGCGCCAAACCTGGGCGGACGGGGCCGCCTATGACGCGCAGGCGGCCAAGCTGGTTGGGATGTTTGCCAAGAACTTCGGGCAGTATTTGCCCTTTATTGACGAAGATGTGAAAGCCGCAGCTATTTGAACAAAGCGGGGGGGGGGCTGTCTGCCCCCGAGCCCGTCTATCGCTGCGCGAAATCCGGGCTTCCCCCCGAGGATATTTTTGCCAAAATGAAGGCGCAGGCCATCAAAGGCCAATGGCGCGGCGGATCAGGTTAAGGCCGGTGATCACCAGCAAAACCTGGGTCCACCACCGGAAGCGCGCCTGATCCATATGGCGACCCGCCCGGATGCCCAAGATCATCCCCAAGACGGCAGGGGCGACCAATGCAGCCGAAAAGGCCCCATTACCGGGTGTCATCACGCCGGAATTGATATGGGCAGCGAGCAAGATCACCGAACCAATCAGGAAGATCACGCCCTGCACGCGCAGCATTTCCTGTTTTTGTGTGCCGATTGACATCAGATAGACAATCAGCGGCGGGCCCCAGACACCTGAAACACCGCCATAAAGCCCCGCGATAACACCCAGCCCCCATTCAGCGCGCGCTTGATGTGCAAGCCGGATGGATAGGCTTATGCCCATCAGTTGCGCCAGCGCATAGGCCGTGATCGGCACGCCCAGAAGAGCCAGAAACGCTGCTTGCGGAATATCGCGCACAAATTGCGCCGAAATGGCAATGAACACCAAAGTCGCCACCAAAAAGCGCCAGTATTTGCGCAAGGAGGCCATGAAGGCCGGCACCCCGTCGCGAAAGGCCTGTCCCAGATTGGTAATCAGCGTGGGGAGGATCAGCCCTGAAAGCGCCACCTCGGGCGGCAAGAAGGAGGAGAAGGCCGAAATCATGATCATCGGCATCGCAAAGCCCACGGCCCCTTTGACAAAGCCCGCAAACAGCGTCACCGCAATGGCCGCCCAAAAGATCGGGGCGTCCAGCCCTGCCATTGCGAAATCCATACCCCTGCCTTTCGTGGTTTTGCGTGCTATATCCCTTGTGTCGGCGCGGCACAGCAGAAAATTGACCGCGACACATTCGGTCGCAGGGCCGATTTGAATTGAAATCTTCTTGCGCTGCGGCTGCAAAGGCCTTAATCCTTTCGCAAGTGCAGCAATGATGAAGGACAACGCGCCATGGCCCATGATGGACAAATCCCCACCGATATCGACAGCCCGGTTCTGACCGATCTTATGGGGCTGACCGAGGCCGCCTTGCCCGAGGTGACGGCCTTGTTTGAGGCGGGGCGCGAAGCCCTGCGCGGTAAGGTCACGTCCGGTGGCAAGGTTTCCGCCCCCTTGATGGAAGCGCATCAATACGCCGCCCACAGCCTAAGCTGGCTTGCAACTTATCACGAAAGCCTTGTGCAGCTGCGCGCTTGGGCCACGCGGCTGGCGGAAACCGGCGCTTTGGGTGATATGGAGCGTTTGTTACTGCAAATCGGCTTTGGCGAATATCTGGCGCAGATTGCGGGCGGCATCCCGATGAGCCAAGGCGAGATGGCGCGCCTATCCGACCTTGAACTTACCTGGGTGCCGGGAGAGGCTGCGGCGCGGCTGATCGCATTTGGGAATTCACAAGCCGCCCGAAGCGCTCTGGTGGCCCTGATGCAAGACAACCAGGGCCGCGCGACCTTTGGGGCCAGCGGGCTGGACGCGGAATTGGAGATGATACGCGACCAGTTCCGCCGCTTTGCGGACGCCGAGGTGACACCCCATGCCCATGGCTGGCATTTGCGCGATGAATTGATCCCGATGGAGATCATCGAAAAGCTGGCCGAGATGGGCGTTTTCGGCCTGACCATTCCTGAGGAATTTGGCGGCTTTGGATTGTCCAAAGCGTCGATGGTGGTGGTGTCAGAGGAGTTGTCGCGCGGCTATATCGGGGTCGGTTCGCTTGCCACCCGGACCGAGATTGCGGCGGAATTGATTCTATGCGGTGGGACAGAGGCGCAGAAAGCCGAATGGCTGCCAAAGCTGGCAAGCGCCGAGATTTTACCGACAGCCGTGTTCACCGAACCCAATACCGGGTCCGACCTTGGGTCTTTACGAACCCGTGCGGTAAAGGTGGATGAGGATTGGGTGGTGACGGGCAATAAAACATGGATCACCCATGCCACCCGCACCCAAGTGATGACGCTTTTGGCGCGCACCGACCCGGACACGACTGATTACCGCGGCCTGTCGATGTTTCTGGCCGAAAAGACCCCCGGCACAGATGCGGACCCGTTCCCCACTCCCGGCATGACGGGCGGCGAGATTGAGGTGCTAGGTTACCGCGGCATGAAGGAATATGAACTGGCTTTTGACGGGTTCGCCGTGAAGGGCGTAAACCTGCTTGGCGGGGTGCCGGGCCAGGGCTTCAAGCAGTTGATGCAGACGTTTGAATCCGCGCGCATCCAGACCGCTGCACGGGCCATCGGTGTGGCGCAAAACGCGCTGGAGGTCGGGATGCAATATGCTATTGACCGCAAGCAATTCGGCAAGCCGCTGATCGCCTTTCCGCGTGTGTCCGGCAAGCTTGCCATCATGGCGGTGGAGATCATGATCGCGCGGCAATTGACCTATTTCAGTGCTTGGCAAAAAGACAATGACAAGCGCTGTGACCTTGAGGCGGGCATGGCCAAGCTGCTGGGCGCGCGGGTGGCCTGGGCTGCGGCAGACAATGCGCTGCAAATCCATGGTGGCAACGGTTTCGCGCTGGAATATCAGATTTCGCGCATCCTGTGCGATGCGCGGATCCTGAACATCTTTGAAGGGGCGGCAGAGATTCAAGCGCAGGTGATCGCGCGGCGGCTTCTGGACTGAGGCGGGGTGTCACTCCCCCGCCAACAGCCGCCCGTGCGAAGGGCGCGGCAGGCCAAGGCGCGGGTGCAGCTTGCCCGCCACAGCCACACAGCCCAGCATCGCAACCCCCGCCACCGCAAACACCCCCGGCAAGGGTGCGACCAGCAGGACCAGCCACGCCGCCCCCGGCGTGAGGATGCCCGAGACATCGCGGAAACTGGAATAGATCGCTGCCATCTCCGTCCGCTCTGACGGTTTGACGGCCATGAGGAAGGGCAACCCGCCCACCACATCCAAAACCACCAAAAGCGAGGAGCCTGCCAGCATCAACCCCACTGCCATCCAAGGCAAAGGGGCAGCAACGGCAGCGGCGAGGAATCCCATTGCACATAGGCCAAACGACCAGATGACCGACCGGCGCACGGTCAGTCGCGTGGTGGCGCGCAGAATGAACGGGGTAAGGAACAACAGCGCGTTGGACAGTGACAAGATGATGCCGCCAACCTTGTCGCTCAACCCCGCTTCGATGCAAAAGATCGGCAGATAAACGACATAGACCCACCAGCCGCAAGACCGCACCACGGCAAACATCCAACCCGCAATCAGCCGGGGCTGTGCTGCAAACCGCCCGATAAAGGCCAAGGGATTGGCGGCGGGTCGGCGCGCGCGGCTGATCTGCTTGCCGTTGCCAAGGCGCAACACCCAGAATGTTGCCAATAACGTGGCCCCAAGGCCGCCCGCCACAAGGAACGGCAGCGGGGCCCACCATTCCCGCAGCCAGACGCCCAACAAGGGCCCAATGGCCCAAGGGGCGGCCGCGTAAAGCATATTCATGGATTGCGCTTTGCCAAGGTTGGAGCGCGCGATATAATCCAGCACATAGGCGTTGAAGCACACAAAGGTGGTAACGGTGGCCGCCGCGTTGACCAAAAGCGCCAGCGGCACGGCAACCGGGCCGCCATGCACCGCAAGCCCCGCTCCCACAACATAAAGCACCGCGCCAATCGTATACATCCAGCGGCGCGGGATGAACCGCGTGGCCCAGGGCACCATCAGCCCGAAAAGCAACGAGGCCAGCCCCGCGAAAAAATACACCTGCGAGACAGATTCCGCGCTGCCCAGCACCTCATACACCGTCAGCGGCATGACCGAGATCAAAATGCCCCTCACCCCGGCATCAAGCCCCGCAAGCAAGGCAAAATCCTGCACTTTCGGCACGGGACTGTGACGCAGCAACAGGGGGATGTATTTGTTTGCCATAGCGTCCTCTGGCCCGGCGGCCCTTTCAGCCATCTGGGCGCGCTTGATGCGGCCCGTCTAGGCCCCGCGCGACAGCTTGGACGTAAAACGACATGCAAAGGCGGAATTGGAATGAAACCCAAAAAATCGCGGGATAGGTGGACGAGGCGCGCCGCCTCTGTCAGGCTCGGTCCATCCCACGCAAAAAGGATGCCGCATGCCTCTAGACCGGATCACCGTTCAAACCCCTATCCCCGCGCCGCTTGCTTCGGTTTGGGCGGCATATACAACGCCCCGCGATATCATGCAGTGGAACTTTGCAAGCCCCGATTGGCACTGCCCCGCAGCAAGCGTGGATCTGCGGGAAGCTGGCGCTTTCTCGTGGCGGATGGAAGCACGGGACGGCAGCTTCGGCTTTGATTTTGCTGGGGTCTACACCCGGATCGTCCCGATGGAGCGGATCGATTATACTTTTGGCGACCGGGCCGCAACCGTGCGCTTTGCACCAATCGTGGCCAGTGTTCAGGTCACTATGGATTTCGATGCGGAAACGGAAAACGCCCCGGAACGTCAGCGCGAAGGCTGGCAAGCGATCCTTGATAATTTCGCGCGGCATGTGGCGGGCAAGACAGGCGCTGAAACTGATCCGCCTTTGATCTGCTGCCTCAGATCCAAAACAAACTGCCATCCAGCAAGGCCCTTCCGTCTGCGCCGCCCCGATCCTCGGCGCTATAAACATCTCATACTAACCGCCGGTCCCGTTGACTCAAACGTGAGTTGCCCCGATGTCGTGCGTTTGAATCACTGTCCTGAGGGCAGGAGGATCAGATATGACGATAGCTATCACACGAACAGACCTTGACGG
>Ga0105050_10010511_pt1 | contig 10110 bp, 9 predicted proteins | sample FRY01_FD_78088 | JGI IMG/M metagenome (GOLD analysis project Ga0105050, IMG submission 78088) | Freshwater microbial communities from Lake Fryxell liftoff mats and glacier meltwater in Antarctica - FRY-01 | ecosystem: Environmental > Aquatic > Freshwater > Ice > Glacier meltwater ... | reverse complement strand
TTGATAAACTGCTAAGGTGTAATTGATTATGGGATTACAAGATAGAATCAAGGGAGTGTTAGCGGCGCCTACATTATTAGGGATATACCATTGTGCTCCTGAGAAATCGCAAGATCCATCGTCAGAAGTAGCAAGAGGGTTATAGTTACAAGCGTATTGATCCATACAGCCTGAAATCGCACCCAATTGCCAACCCATATCGTCAAAAATTCCCAGAACAACCGGACCGGGATTATGAATTACTTCACCGGTTCCCAATGCGTATGTCATCAAAGAATTAGGATCACCTGCCGGAAATGCGGCCTCGTCCAAATGTGAATAGCTAGAGCCAGGCGCCCATGTTCCAGGAGCATAAATACGCGGGCGAGTTCCACCATTAGCAGCACCACCTAGGGCACCAAGCCACCAAAGGTCGTTTCCAACAATAGCATTGCCAAGTGTAACACTTGGAGTAGCTAAAGAAGTTAAATCAGTGCCGGGACCAGTTTCTACAAATCGATCATAAATAGTAGGGAAAACCGGATTACCCAAGCCAATAAAGCCATTTGGGGAAGAGAAGTTGGCTGAACCAATAAATCCAAGTCCATGACAAAGTTCATGAAGAATAACAGTAACCAAATCATAAGATCCTGGAGGGCAGTTGCCATCTATACCGAGGTACCAGTTGGCAAAGTTGCTGTTGAAGTTGCAGTCAATATCTGCACCTCCATCTAAATCAGCATTTTGCAATGAATTTGCAAGTGCTAAAGGATAAAAAGTGTTAGCTACTGGTGCTCCTCCGAAATCCCGATAAAGCGATGAAGGACCAGCACTTCCAAGGGTAGAAGGCCCAAGTACTACCCAGTTGGCATTTACCGCAATAGGCACTGAGGAGGTTAGTTGAGAAGACCAGATATCAATAGCATGCTGAAATGCAATTTGCGCAGCAGGGGAGAAGCCATTATACGTAACATTAATAACTACTGCACGATCAGCACCGGGAACGAAATCAGCTGGTGGGCCAATATGCGTATTCATTACTTGATTGAGAGCTTCGAGTCCGCAAGACTTATGATTACAAGCATGATCACCATGCATGTGTTTTTGCTCCTGCCACAAAGATTGTGACTTGAGGGTGACGAACGACAATAAAATTGCCGAAAGCAATAGAAGTTTTTTCATAACAGTTAGTAATTGGTTAAGGTTTTGAGTCAAAAAAAATGACCATAAATTTCGAAGGCAATTTAAGTTAATTAAAGAGCGATTTAGATTTACCGATATAGCGAGAATTTGTCATGGAATTTATGAAGTAGAGACTTATACGCATTCAACTAATTGTAAATCAAATTATTGATCATGAAATTTGCCGCACATAAAAAAAGATATGAACAGCAAATATGGGAAAAACACCCTTTTAGTTAGGCATAATTTAATACGATAGAATGGGAGCTTTTGAAAAGGGGATTGAATTGATTACACTACTCAATCCATAGCTAAGTGCCACATTAGAATACGATTCGTCTTCCAGGTTTGCCGCGCTTATTGGTAGTTTTGCGGATTTTCGACGCTTCTTGATTGCGCTCTAGGAGATATTGCATTTTTAAAAGGAGAAACATGTATCCATCATCATCTTTAACATCTCCTCTTTGTTGTCCGGTAGCCGTAACTCGGTTATAGAGACCGCCCTGTGCTGGTCCAAGAGCAGGATTGCTCAAATAGGCTGCAATTTGCTCGTAGCCATCCTCCACATAGAGCGAAAGCTCGTAAGGATTATAGTATTTAGTAGAAACGTCGTCGATATAATCCGTGTTTGTGAAACGATAATTGGCCTCAAGAGATAGCGAGATTCGTCGACCAACACGTTTAGATAAGGCCAAACCGACTGGAATACCCAATGCCCATTTTTTGTATTCTTTGGGACCTCCCGGTAATCCCTGACCTTCTGTTCTTAATGGGCGCAGAGCAATCCATTCTCCATCGAGATAGGCTTTAGGATTGTAATGGAATGCAGCTAAGCCAACAAAAACATATAAGCTGCTACCACCATTCTTCCAGCCTTTAACGCCTTTGATGTCATAAATATGTCCTTTGCGAAGGTTGAGAGGAATTTCATACTCTAATAATGCTGAAAATTCCCATAAACGTGAGCGGAAGTTTAAATTCCTATTTTCTCTAAATGGCTCTTTAGTTAATTTGTCATCACCTTTCAGAGTTCCATAAGTAATGTTTGTTCGGAGATGTAATTTTCGGTAAAGGGCGTATTTGTAACCTATCATTATACCAAAATTGGTAAGTGGAAGCTCCAAATCCTGAAAGTCGTTGGTACCAATTGCGTCTTTTCCACCGAGGTCACCTAAAAAATTGCTGGCACCTAAACCAAGCTCCAATTGATGCCTATTGAGCCTCCAGTCAACTCTATTGAAGAACTGAGCTTGAGACAGCATTGCTGTGAGCACAAGAATATATGTAAGAAATAATCGCTTCAAATCGGTCAAAGTCGCCTAAAAATAGTAGAAAAAAATTATAAAGAGCAAGTTTTCATTGAACAAGATACGATTTAAGTATTTCGCGCATGGCAATTCCTGCTGAAACACTCACATTTAAGCTGTGTTTTGTGCCATGTTGTGGGATTTCCAAAACATCGTCGCAAAGAGCAAGCAGTTCATCTGAAACACCATTTACTTCGTTACCCAGAATTAGTAGGATTGGTTTTGAATTTTGGTTCACAAACTGATCAATATTGGTAGAGTTTGTAGTTTGTTCCAACGCGATGATGCTAAAGCCATTGCTTTTATAATCTGTGATCAGTTTTGTTGGATCATCACAAGATTGCCATTCTACAGTTTCAGTTGCTCCCAGAGCAGCTTTTTGAATATCCCGATGGGGTGGTTTTGGAGTAAAACCTGCAAGAATTAATTCCTGAATCCCAAAAGCATCAGCACTTCTAAAAATGGATCCAACGTTGTGCATGCTTCTTACATTATCCAACAAAACAATCATCGGGAATTTGCTTGCCGATCGGAATTGCTCTTTATCCATTCGATCCAACTCATCCATACTTAGTTTTCTGAATTTCACCCCTGATATATTAAACTTGGTTTGGCAAAAAAAAGTCCCGCAAATGCGGGACTTTTATATTGTAATCCAAAAGGATTAAAGGTTCAGAGATTCCCAGTAGTTGCGGAATTCAAGATCTTTCATAGCCTTAGCTTTCAAAGAACCATCTTTGCTAACTGCGCTGCTAAGATTGCTGCTTACACCAGAAGCATCACTTAAGCGTGCAGCAATTATTGCACGAAGGTAATCGGCAGTAGCACTATCGTCACCGCTATTACTCATAACAGTTTTAGCACCACTTGCATCACCATTTAATACTTTAGCAAGAGCAAGATTGAAGCTGTTGTTTGTGCCCATTCCACTGATTGCAGAAGCATAATCACCGTTTTGGATTTGCACAAGACCTTTGTTGTACTTCACTTCGGCACCTGCAGCAGAGGCATCAGCGAAATAATCGAGTGCTTTTTCGCGATCACCTTTCAAACGTGCGATTACACCGAGGTTGTTAGCAACAATAGGATCTGCTTTTACTTCAAAAGCTTTGTTGAATTGAGCCTCTGCTTCATTTGTTTTGTTTTGAAGCATATAAATATAACCGGCGTTATTGATTCCGCGGTAATCATTAGGGAAGTTCTTTGCCGCTTCGTTGTAGATGCGAAGTTTTTCGTTCAAATCTTCAGTAAGCGTTGCAGCGTAAAGTATTTCTTCCACAGTAAGAATAGCAGGATTACTTGAAGAAAGTTGTTGAATTTCATCATCGCTATAACCTACTAGATCATAATTAAGGCTGATTTGTGAACGACGCAATTGAGGCAGAATTTCCTCCTGAATTTCTTTGTAGGTAGCCGCAAGGTTTTTGATTTCTTGCTCACGCTTGTTTAGATCAGTGTACATTTCAAGAACACGAAGAATAAGGTTTTTGTCTTGGATATTAGACTTCTCCATTTTTTCTTTGAAACCAGCCCAGTCTTCGCCTTTTGGTGTATTCTTGAAAAATGCATCTGCGTTTTGAGTAGCAATTTTGTTTTTCTTGAACTCAGCAGCAATAGCAGCATTTGTTTTTTCAGAACGCTCTTGAGCTAAATTCTCATTTAAAGAAATTTCACCTTCCGGTGAGCAGTAAGATTCAGCATCAACACCTTTCATAGAAATACCATCATTTCCTTTGGTTGACGCAATAAAAGCGTATAGATCTTTAACATCTGTGTCTTTTAATTCGTTAGCCTTGACGTTTGAAGAGTTATAATCGAAATTGATGACTGCGTTCTTCTCTAAAGAAAGGATACGCTTGAAATTGTCTTTTGCCATAATGGCTTTGTCATCACTCTTTAATAGATAAGGAGTTGTGATAACACCTCTACCAATCGGAAGTGGGTCAAAAGTTGATGATTTACTTCCTTTAGTTCCTTGAATGCGCAATTCGAGGTTAGACTCAGCCATCGCAGGTTCATAGGCCACTTTAGATGTGTAATTGAAAGATTTTCCTTTCTCGTAAGGGATCACCTCATAGTTACCGGCAGCAGATTCGCCCTGATAGCCTTTCATTTTGAATGCCTTCTCACCACTACTATAAGTGAGAACTGGAGTAGCTTCTGCAACTACTTTCTTGTGAAAGTATTTAGCAGGAAAGGTACCTGATACTGTAAGTTCAACACTATCGCCACGAACGATAAGCGGATCAGGTTCGGCTTTAGCACCGAGTTCATCAACATACTTTTCCATTTTACCAAGTCCACCGCAACCGGCGAAAACGATCGCTATCGCAAGGAATAATGAAGAAGTAAAGATTTGCAAAGATTTCATAGATAATTTATTATAGCTTTATATTTGGCTTGCTTTCCATATCGGAAAGTTGCTGCAAAGCTAACAATCCTAATTGGAAAAGAAAAGCAGAAAATTATTAAGATGTAATTTCAGACGAAAAAAACGTCTAAGTTCCGAATAATCAGTTTATAACAACTCCCATCGACGAGAATTTTTTAATTCTCGATTCAACCCGTTTTTCGGGTTCTATAGCCTCAAGCTTAGCGAGTTGCTTAATTATTTCTTTCTTCACCACGTCAAATACTTCTTCTATATTGGCATGTGCACCACCAAGAGGTTCCTTAATAACTCCGTCGATAAGTTTATTAGATAACATATCTTCAGCGGTAAGTTTTAGTGCGCTAGCGGCAGTCACTTTATGATCCCAGCTTCTCCAAAGGATAGAGGAGCAACTTTCGGGTGAAATCACTGAATACCATGTGTTTTCGAGCATTAATACTTTGTCGCCAATTCCTATACCTAATGCACCACCTGAAGCTCCTTCTCCAATAACAATGCAAATCACAGGAACTTTGAGCTTCATCATCTCAAATAGGTTTCTGGCAATGGCTTCCCCTTGTCCGCGCTCTTCTGCTTCTAATCCTGGGTAAGCTCCCGGAGTATCAATCAAAGTTACAATTGGTTTGTTAAATTTCTCAGCTAATTTCATAAGCCTGAGTGCTTTGCGATACCCTTCCGGATTGGCCATTCCAAAATTACGATACTGTCGCATTTTAGTATTAATGCCCTTTTGTTGCCCAATAAACATTACACTTTGAGTGCCTATTAATCCAAATCCACCAATCATGGCTTTATCGTCTTTTACACTCCGATCGCCGTGTAATTCTATCCAACTATTATCGGTAATTGCATTAATATAGGCTAGTGTATAAGGCCTGTCAGGATGTCGACTCACCATAACCCGCTGCCATGGCGTGAGGTTTGAGTAAATTTCTTTGGTAGTGTCTTTTATTTTTTTCTCCAGCTCCTTTATCGTTGCGCTAACATTCACATCACTCTTCTCAGCAATCTCGAGTGTTTTGCTGAGCTGCTCTCTGAGTTCCTTTATAGGTTGCTCAAAATCAAGATAACTGATCATATTCCGAGGTAAAATGAATACGCAAGATAGTAATTGTGACTAAATAGAAATATTCATGTTCTTTAAATGAGCTATAAGTAAGTCAACGGCTTTTCCTCTGTGACTGATTCTATTTTTTTCTTCGATGCTCATTTCTGCAAAACTGATTTCATATCCCTCAGGTTCAAAGATTGCATCATAACCAAAGCCTCCAGCTCCTTGTCGTTTAAGCAATATTCTGCCATTTACTATTCCTTCAAATAGGGTAATATCTCCATTGTTTATGAAACAAATTACGGTTCTGAATCGGGCATCTCTGTCCAATAAATGATCTAATTTCCAAAGAAGTTTGTCGATGTTATCTTCTGAATTTCTGCCTTCACCTGCATATCTGGCTGATATTACGCCAGGAGCCCCGTTTAAAGCCTTCACTTCGAGTCCGGTATCATCGGCAAAGCAATTCAATCCAAATTTTTTATAAACATATCTCGCTTTCAGAATGGCATTTTCTTCTAATGTGATTCCAGTTTCCGGGATGTCATCCAAACAAGCAATATCATCAAGCGAAAGAACTTCAAATTCTTCCTCTAATTTCAACCCAATTTCCTTTACCTTATGAGCATTGTGTGATGCAAAAACAAGTTTTAATCTAGTGGCCATTTTCTAATTACCTTATGATTTGGGGTTTCGAAAAAACGTTTAACAAAGTGAAGTTCCTTAGGGATTTCGTATTTGTCTAGCCTTTTTTCGATTTCATATTTTAACAAACTGAGCTCTTTTTTGTCGGGATTTATTCCCTCCATAATTAAAACGAGTTTTTGACCGAAGAGCTTGTCTGCAACACCAACCAGGTAGAATCGCTGACTTATAATTCCACTTAGTTTATTTTCAAGAATTTCTGGATGTAATTTAATTCCACCAGAGTTAATGATGAGATCCACTCTTCCTAGCCAAACAAAGTGTTGATTGTCAATAAGTTTCACGCTATCTCGCGTTTGGAGTTCAAAGTCTGGTTTTCCTTCAAAGCTTATTTTTAAACACTCTTCCTCATTGGTGCTAAATCGAATTCCGGGCAAGGCTTCAAAAGCCTGATCAAGATTTTTACTCACTTTTCTGAATGCTACATGGGTTGCAGTTTCGGTCATCCCATAAGTCTCATAGAAATTCCCTTTCAATTCAGAAAGTTTCAATTGAATCTCTGGCGGTAATGCCGCTCCGCCAATAATGAGATGTTCAATTCTTGCCAAATCTTTAGCATCGTCTTTAAGTGTTTGAATCACTTGCAAAGGAATCATGGCTGCAAATCGGAATTTGCCTTGTACATTACGCAATGGCGTGGAAGTTGGAGGGCTTGCGTGCAAGTTGAGATCACCTTCTAAAGCTCTTACAATCATCATTTTTCCGGCGACAAATCGAACCGGTAAACAGAGTAAAATAGGATCACCTGCCTTGAGGTCGAATAATTTTAGAGTTCGCTCGGCACTTTCTCTCATGAATTCTTTACTCAGCCTGATGTTCTTCGCTTCGCCAGTAGAACCTGAAGTATGCATATTGATATATGGCAATTCATTGTTCCATTCATCCAGAAATTCGGCAATTTCTCTTTCCCAATCAGGCATAGTATTTCGATAAACATTCGCATACTTTGCTCTGAATTCATCAGGTGAAAGGCTAACATTTCCAATTGTCCAGGTAACCATGTCAATTTTCAAATAAACTTAAATCCCAAACAGCATTTTTTTCAAAACAAATTTTGCCATTTTTAATATGCAATGCCGAAGCAATATTATTAGTATATAGTTGTCCAGTACCCAGTCCTTGCGGCATCCCAGCGGTATCTTTATGGCTGACCCACTGTGAAATAGCATTTAATCCAATATTAGATTCCAATGCAGATGTGGCCCAAAAACCTATATTTCTTTCAGAAGCCAAATCAATCCATTCATCGCAACTAGAAAATCCTCCAAGTAAACTAGGCTTAAGAATGATGTAAGCAGGTTTTAATGTGTCTAAAAGTTGCACTTTTTCATAACGTGTATTTACCCCAATTAGTTCTTCATCTAGTGCAATTGGAATTACTGAATTCTTGCAAAGTTCAGCCATCTTTTGCCATAGTTTTGCTTTAATGGGTTGCTCGATGGAGTGTATGCCAAGCGGAGCTAATTTATGAAGCTTATCGTCAACGTCATCCGCTGAAAATGCGCCATTGGCATCCAGCCTTAATTCCAATTCATCTGGAGTAAATCGTTCCCGAAGAGTATGAAGCAATTGCCATTCTTCGTCAAAGTTTATACCTCCTATTTTTAGCTTGATACATTTATATCCTTCCTCTATTTTGTTTTGGATTCGGATGCGCATTTGTGATACATCGCCCATCCAAACTAAGCCATTGATTGGAATACATTTTTTTGAATCAGCAAAATCTCCAGGAAATGGTTGCAAAAGTGCCCCGCTTTTTAAACTCGTAATAACCATTTCCATCGCCATTTTTAATGAGGGGAGATTATTTAGTTGATCAGGAAAATCCAAAAATGATTGGAGATTTTTACAGATTTCTGTTAGTCCTTTTTCAATTTCATTTTCAGATTCTGGGCTAAGTCCTGATAAATATGCACATTCGCCAATTGCCCTAATTTTATCATTGGACTTTACAATAAGAAACCAAACGGGCCTTTGATGTAGCGTGTTGCGGGATGTTTTTGCAGCAAATTTAAAATGGAGCAGGTATTTTTTCCAGCTTGCTTGTAGCACTATCATAGTTTAATACATACGCTGCACAAACCACTCTATGGGTCCGTTTTGGATTAAATCCTTGGTTGATGTAGCTAAGATAAAGATAAGAACGACGTAAGCCAATGAAATACTAGAGGCTATTGCCATTTGTCCTTCAGCTGTTCCATGCAGTAAGCCTGAAGTTGTAATGGCAATCAATAAATAACTTAAATGAAACTGTCCAATTCTGAAAACACCTCCCCAGAATTTACTTTCCATCATTTTAGCACTCAGTAAACTCGATGCAATCAATAGAAGATTGCAAAGAGGGAGCGCCATGAGCAAAAAAGCCGGACGATAGAGGTAAATATTAAATGGGAATAAACGTGAAGCGCCATGCTCATCCTGCAGATAACTCCCATTAAAGGAATTGTTGATTAAAAAGTTAGCCAATATGCTGAATGCCAGAAATATAACTGAGCTACTGAAGAAATATCGGAACCATTTTTCTTCTCCAAAATTCTTTCGACCGATAATCAGTCCAAAGAAATAAAACATAAGCCATGGCAGCATAGCATCATGTCTGAGAAAAATGAACATTTCCCACCAATGTTGCTTACTATTTAACATCATTGAAGCATCTTCAATATTTCCCATTGAAACAATAAGCGATAGAATTGCGCCTGAAAACATGAAAAAATATAGAAAGCTGGTGTGAAGTAGGCAAATTACCGGACTTAATAAAACACAAAGCCCAATGCCAATAAGGAAAAGATCATCATTCAAAAAGTAATTCAGAAGTCCTAAAATAATAATGGCGCTGCCTCTTACAAAGAAATATCTGAGACTGCGCTTTGGCCCGGGAAGTGCTGTTCTAATAACGAAAGAGGATCTAAAACCGAACATGTAGAACAGAAATGCGGGAAAAACGTCTTCTACAATATTGTTTTCAAATGTTCCAGCAAGCGATTCCCAACCGCTGACTGAACCAGAAATGATCAATGCAGAAAATGCCAAAAGTGCTATGGCCATTCCGAGGTCAATACCAACGACTCTGCCTTGCTTCATGATGTTTGCTGAACTTGTTGAGGATCGGAATTCAAATGTAGTCTAAAATGCAGCAATCTAAAATTCGACCGATATTAAAAATGCATGAACATCTGTTAAATAGTAATGTGGCTAATTCAAATCAAAAATGGAAATTCGCAATGGCGTTTTAAAGGATTTGTGAGAATAGAAAGAGCAATGAAAAAAGAAAAGTAGATGGGGCTTCTTTTTTGAGTTCCGGATCAAACTGGGCTGCCGATTTGGCTTTCTTCACTTTTAATAAGTGGATTAAAAATGGTGGAATGGCCAGTAAATAAAGCCATTCAAGAATCTCATCTGATTGAATAAACAAGTAGGAGGTGATGGAAAACCAAGCAAACAGAATGAGGGAGAAGTGATAAACTTTGGCTTTTTTGTTGCCTAATCGAACCGCT
>Ga0105050_10010507_pt1 | contig 10114 bp, 8 predicted proteins | sample FRY01_FD_78088 | JGI IMG/M metagenome (GOLD analysis project Ga0105050, IMG submission 78088) | Freshwater microbial communities from Lake Fryxell liftoff mats and glacier meltwater in Antarctica - FRY-01 | ecosystem: Environmental > Aquatic > Freshwater > Ice > Glacier meltwater ... | reverse complement strand
CACGGCGCCAGGTCAACCGACTTCCGAGCTGCAAATATACAATATGGATGGCATTCAACGCATCGAAGCAAAGCTGTCCAAAGACCTTTCGGCTGACCCCGAGCAATCAAAGCGCATTGTTCTGCAGCGCATCCAGCAGTTGAGCACGACGGATCGGGGGCAGATGCAACATGCCGCAATTGGATTGGCAAAAGCGGTGCAGTACGGCGTTGATCGCTATCCAGCCATCGTGTTCGATGGTGAGGTTGCGATCTATGGAGTGACCGACATCCGCGAAGCGCTACATCGATATCAACAGTGGCGTGAAGGCGGGAAGCAATGAGAGGGCAGAGGTTCCTGTCACTTGGTTTAGCTGCGTTGCTGACGATGCCCCATGCCGGAATGGCGGGTTCGATCACGACACCTGAGATCGTGGCCAAGACCACGGCGGCTGCGTTTTCCTGTATGCAGTGGATGCCCATCGGAACGTGTTTCTGGTTGCAGTGTTCATTGTTTGGTTGCAGTGTCAGGACCTCACTCAAGGTCGGGCACTACAACCCGGACCTGGTTGTCAGTAGCTACAACGAACTGGGTGGCAACCCTTGGACAGAGATCCGGGCAACGCTGGGTCTCGCCCAGAAGGCAGCAGCGAATGGATTACTCGGTTCATTGTTGCCGGTGCCCATTGATAGCGCCGGCAACCGTACCGAAGGCACCTCCAATAACCGCGACCACAAGAATCTGGTCTTCCGTGAGACGGATGCGATCGGCCATCCACTCAGTTCGCTCTCGGGCATTGTCGCCGGCGTGGGGATGTTGTGCCAGACGGAGACAACATCCTTTGTTCCCTATTTCCAGTCCGGGCTCGATGCACTGTCCTGGCGCCAGGAGGTGCCGGAGATCTTCTACCCCGCGAGTTTTATTCCGGGGCTGCGTGAGATCGGCACCTGGCCGTTGCAGACCTGGGGTGGGGTGTATCCGCGTACCGGGTGGACCACACAGGCCGAGGAACCCAAGGCCGCGGCCATCAATGCGCAGCGGGCCGGCGATATCGTGACCCGCACGGCGCAGCCACATGTATACGTTCCAGTCAGCGGATCATCGTCTTCGGGCCAGAAAGTCTGGCCACCGGGACCGCTGATGGAGAAGGATCGCCGCACCGGTACCTGGCAGATGATGGTGCCGCGTAGCGAGTCGAGCTGTAACGTCTTTGGCACGAATGATCTGGCCAGTCTGACAGGCTGGGGCGGAGGCCGGGTCGACAGCGCGGGCGACTATGTCTGGAATCTCTGGCGACCCTACAAGTGTTGCCGGCGGCGCGGCCAGTTCTTTCTGTTTTCTATCGACTGGACTGCTTATCCCCCATGAAGAAAAAACACGGTTACACAATGACGACAACACCCGAATCGACACAGTTCAATCCACGCAACGCGCGGGCGTTGCTGTTGGTTGTCCTTATGTTATGGAATAACGCTTACGCTGCCAAGGCTCCAACAGAGGATAGCCTGTGGTACTACGAGATCGGTGGTGCGGAGCCGGTATCGGCGCCGGCCAATCCGTCGGTGGTCTCAGTTACCCTGGGTGGTTCGGCGCAACTTGGTCTCGGTTACAGCTGTGGCAAGTTTGATCCCGTCGCGGCGGTTACTAATACGCTGAATAACATCGGCTCCGGTATCGACAACATGCTGAATGCCATGACCGCCGCGGCGAGTGCCGCCATTGCATCCCTGCCGGCGCTTATTCTGCAAAGGGCCAACCCCGGGCTTTACGACATGTTCCAGAACGCGCTGTTGCAGGCCGAGGAGACCATGCAACTCGCCACCAAGTCTTGCGAACAGATGGAAGCCGAGATCGCCAAGGGCAAGAATCCCTATGCAGACATTGCGACCCTGTCCAAGGGCAACGACTGGAAACTCCAGATGGGGATCGGTGGCAATGATGCCGTGACCGCAAAGGATGCGGTTGAGACATCCAATGGCGACAACGGTGTGCCGTGGATCGGTGGCCAGGCTGGTGGTTCGGGTCAGCCGCTCCTGGAGTTCACCGGCGATATCGTCAAGGCCGGTTACAACATCAATATGAATCGGCCCGTCACTGCGGCGGGACCGGTGCCGCCGGCGTCAGCAACCCGGCTGTCAGAGGTCTGGGCCACGCCCGCCGATGCCAGAAACTGGGTCGTGGATGTAGTGGGCGAGAACATCGTGACCACCTGCGATACCTGCCGCAAGGACAGTATTCCCGGCACCGGATTGCTACCGAAGCTCTATCAGGAGGCGGGCACGGTGACGGTGGAGATTCAGAATTTGGTCAGCGGTGCGACACCGCCGACGCTCGCGAACCTGGATAATATCACCGCCCCCGGTGTGGCCATTACGCGTCAGGTCATCGAGGCGATTCGGGAGATGCCGGCCTCCGAGCAGAGCCTGATCATGGGTCGGCTAGTGTCGGAGATCAGTACTGCGCGTACGGTGGAAAAGGCCTTGTTCGCCCGCCGACTGTTGCTCACCGGCCGTCAGGTGCCAGAGGTCTACGCTACCGAGGTGGCCCGCGAGCATGCCGACACCTCCATCGCCGAACTGGACAAGGAAATCGAGAATCTGCTGTTCGAGACCCGGGTACGCAAGGAAGTCGTCTCCGACACTGTGATCATGTTGCTCAAGCGCGCAGCGGCACGACGCCAGTCATCCTTGAACACGCCTACGGTGCCGACGATCGATCCCCGGCCTTTGAGCAATGGCCGCGTCCCGTAACCGGTTTGCGATGCGCAGACGCTGGTTCGTGCTGCTGACCCTGCTGGCATTCGGGTTGGCGTTGAGCATTGGCGCCTTCCTCTGGCACTCGGTGCAAACCTCGTCCGTTGCCGCACTTCAGACCCGGATCGAGATGATGAAGCCCGCCTTCACCACGATCCGATTGCTGCTGATTGGCCTGGTGGCACTGGCATGGCCGGCGATTACGCGAGGACTCCATCGATGGGGCCGTGTGGATGAGGCGGGGGCAGCGCGGTTGCTGTCCCTGCGTTGGCGGATCGTGACCTGGATGGTCGTGATCGAACTGGTGCTTGGGCAGAACCTTCTGAGCCGATTCCTGGTTGCATTGCAGGGGACCAATACATGACCGTCGATAGCTATCTGGAATTGTTTACTACCCTGTTCGGCTGGGCCTTTTACGGCATCCTTTGGGATGTGTTGCTGGGAACGGGCATCGTGTTCCTGCCGTTTCTCGGTATCCTCATCGACAACTGGCGGGAGCCGGCCGAGGGAGGCGAGTTTGGCACCGTCACCGGGTTGTCACTGCGCCGCATGGAGATGGATCTTTTCATCGCCTTGTTGGTGGTGGTCCTGGCCGGTCAGCCGGCCGCGCTGACACCGTTGAACTCCGCTACGCTCAGCTACAGTCCGCCGCCGACCTTGATCGATCCCACACCCACCACGGCAACAGTCGCCGCCCCCCAGAGTACCTACGGCACGACCGGGTTTACGGGTTCGCCGGCAACGGTAAACATCCCGGTTTGGTGGTATGCGGTGATGGCTATGACGTCGGGTTTGAATCACGCGGTGGTGGAAGGGCTTCCTTCTGCAGCCGATATGCGCACCTATGAACAGCAAGCCCGTCTGGCCACCATTGCGGATCCGCGGCTGCGACAGGAAGTCAGTGATTTCTTCAGCCAGTGCTACATCCCGGCGCGCTCGAAATACCAGGCCGAGCGGCCGGCAACGGCTGCGGTGAATGCTCTGTTGAGTACCTACGGACCGGATGATCCGGACTGGATGGGGGCGCATGTCTATCGCGACACGCCCGGCTACTACGACACGCTCCGACCAGCCATGCAAATCTCGGGCTGGACCTACAATGCAGCACGTGACACTGAATATGATCCAACCGCACCGCCCACCTGGGGCAAGCCCTACTGCAAACAATGGTGGGAAGACGGCGCGATCGGCTTGCGGGAGAAACTGATCAACGAGGCCGATGCCACATCCACCGGGTTTTCAAGCCTCGTCGTCGCCGTGGCACCGGCATTGGCCAGCGAGAAGCAGAACGACGCTGTTGCTCGCACCGTGCTCACCAACTCCCCGCCGAGCTGGTCGAACAACGACCTGGTAGCAAACAACTCCGGTAGCACGGGCCTGCTGAGTACCGCCGAGAACTTCGTGAAAGGTGGTCTGGCCTCAGGCGGTGTGGTCACCGCCTCGGCCATGTTCTCGGTGACCATGACCGCAGTCCTGCAGGCACTGCCCATGATGCAAGCCGTGCTCCTACTCGGTATCTATGCCTTGCTGCCCATGGTGGTAGTGTTGTCACGCTACTCCATCTCCATGATGGTTATTGGCGCCATGGCCATCTTCACCGTCAAGTTCTGGAGCGTGCTCTGGTACCTGGCACTGTGGGTGGATCAAAACCTCATCATGTCCATGTACCCGGACGTCAACATCTTCCTGCAGATCTTCGCCAATCCCGGCGAGCATGACATCAAACGCATGCTGCTCAACATGATCACGACGAGCCTCTATCTGGGCCTGCCGTTGCTCTGGAGCGGCATGATGGCGTGGGCAGGGGTGAATATTGGACGATCTATTACAGCGGCAACTTCACCGTTGGCGCGACCGGCTGATGATGCGGGGAGGCAGGGAGGCAGTATCGGTAAGGCAGCAATCTCAAAGGGAATAAAGAAATAAGACGCAGCTACATATCGTCTTCATACCAGCCGTCTGGATCTGCTCCTGAATCGGCTCGTCCGGTCCGGAAATTGTGTTCACCAAAAAGGTCTGAACCGTCACCTTGTGGTCGATCGCTGGTTTCCGATTTATCGGTTGATGCGAGCACACCCACGATCGTACCCAAAAATACACCAGCAGCTTTAATAAACGAAAGGATCCTTTTTATGGTGTTCATAGGTAACTCCATTTGAATCTAAGATGCGAATGATCATCGGTCATCTGATTGTCAAAGCGAAGGTCACTGATGACCTGTCGTACATAATCATCGCCGATTGCGTTATTGCAGCCGATCAATAAACAGTCCCCAGTAGAATTCTGCTGCTCCCTCGGCTGTGAGCAGTTTGTCACCACCTTGCCCCATCCGGGCCATTCCCATCGGTTTCAGAAATAGTGAAAAACCATCATCTTCAATAGACAACGATTCATTGTAACTGTTCCCTCCACCCAATCCGCTATGGGAAAACAGGATTCCTTTAGATATAGAGGCACCATCTCCCAGCCAAATTCCACACCGGCTGCGCTCTTGTCCACCCATGTAGACAGCCGCTTCGAAGCGATTCGCATCGACCCGTTTGAAACTGGTTTCAACGTCAGCGTTTCGCGCTTCCAGTTCCGCGAGTGAGCCCTCAAAGTATTGTGCAATGAACTCAAACGCTTCATCGAGAAACTTGTGCCGCTGCCGGTCGGTAAACTCCTGGCGAACCCTGAGATTGCTGGATCGAGCCCGCTGGTTGAGCGAAGGCTCCTGGGTGCGTTCAACAGGTGTTGATTCAGCGTGCACTATGACAGTCGATGCTGGTCTCAGCTGTTGGGCTAGCTCTCGTATGGCACAAGCGACATCAAGGAATGCATCGTCCAGAGTCTGATGTTTTGTAACCGGTTTGCCATCGGTTGGAATGGCCTTCAACTTACCAAATGGTGCGCCCTGCCAATCACAAGGCCGCAGGATAACGGGGATCACACGGGCATCCCCACGTTCATGGCGTTCCATCGCGCGTGTCATCTCGATGTCATAGCAATAGTCCGAATTCAGGAAGTCGGGGCTCACCAAAAGGAGGAGGATGTCAGCCGATTCCAGGTGCTGGTCGATTTCGCCGCCGAGCTCTTCGCCTGGACCGATCCGATGATCACTCCAAATATCGATCACTCCCTGACGCTTAAGGAGTGACAGATGTTTTTCCAGTTCATTGCGCAACCCTTCGTCCTGGTGCGAGTAGGAAAAGAATACCTCCATCATCATCTCCTTCCGGTAATAGCCGGTATGTTAGTCATAACATCTTGATTTTCGGTCCCTTCCAATTGGGAGTCGGAATACGGGCCGTCAAAAAAATCTAGCTTTCATCTGCCTATTCTAATACTCTATGACCAAATATTCCCGATTGTATTGGACAAAGCTGTGAAAGTCTCATCGTGGGTGATTTCTGATTGTTCCAGGGTTGCTTGTGGTGTGGGCTTCATTAAAGAGGTGCTAGGCGATGACAGATGATCGTTGGCTTTCAGTAGATGAAATTGCCACCTATCTCGGGGTCAAGCGGGACACCATATATAAGTGGATTGAACGCAAGGGGATGTCAGCCCACAAAGTGGGTCGGCTGTGGAAGTTCAGGAAGGAAGAGGTAGACGAGTGGGTTCGATCCGGAGGGGCAGTGGATAAATCGGAAAATGAATCCTGAGGTGTAACGATATGGCGGAGCCGATTCAGGAAACGGTAATGCGTTCAGTCCATGCGGCAGAAAGTCTGTACCACAGACTTGTAGTGCTCGTTGGAGAGTCAGGTTCTGGGAAGACAGCTGTCCTTCGTGATGTAGCGAGTCAATTAGGCATTTCAGTTATCAACATCAACTTGGAAATTGCAAAACGCTTGCTCGAAATGACCGCAAAACAACGCATGCTACAGCTCCCGGTGCTTCTCGATCAGATTGTGGACGCAGACAAGGTCACGGTAGTGCTCGACAATCTTGAAATCCTTTTTGACAGGGAGCTCAAGCAAGATCCTTTGCGACTGCTGCAAAGGATCGCAAGAAACCGATGTGTGGTTGCGTCATGGAATGGATCAGCGAAGAACGGAAAGCTTACTTACGCCGAATCAGGTCATCCGGAGCATCGGGTCTATGAGTCTACGGATATCCTGATTGTGGGAATGGACGGTGCAGGAGCTTCCAGCTCGGCAAAGAAAAACAAAGAGGCAGGGCAAGTATGAAATACGGAGATCTTATCCAGTTCGATCCGATTGAGTCGGTCGTCCAGTTGCGCGACGCTGACAAGTCTGGTGCCGCGCAGCATCTCGTGAGCACTTATGTCATTTCCGAAGAAATGGCGGAGCGGTTGGTCGGATTGGTGATTCCTCAGTTGCAGTTTGAGCATCCAGCCGACAACAAGGGCATGCTGGTCGTAGGTAACTACGGCACCGGTAAATCTCACTTGATGTCTGTGATCTCCAGTCTTGCCGAAGACGCTTCTCTGCTGAATGCACTGAACCATACAGGTGTTGTGAATGCTGCCAAGCCGATTGCTGGTCGATTCAAAGTCATCCGTACCGAAATTGGCGCGACGACGATGTCGCTACGAGACATTCTGGTCGCTGAATTGGAAGAGAACCTCGATAAGCTAGGTATCAAATTCGTCTTCCCGGAAGCAAACACTATTTCCAGCCACAAGCATACATTCGAAAGGATGATGGATGAGTTCTACAAGGCATACCCGGACCACGGGCTTCTCCTGGTTGTTGATGAACTGCTCGATTTTCTTCGCACCCGTAAAGATCAGGAACTGATCCTTGATCTTAATTTCTTGCGCGAAATCGGTGAAGTCTGTAAGGACCTCCGTTTTCGCTTCATCGCTGGTGTGCAGGAAGCTATCTTCGACAGCCCGCGTTTTGCTTTTGTCGCCGACAGTATTCGTCGGGTCAAGGACCGCTTTGAACAGATTCTGATCGCTCGCAATGATGTAAAGTTTGTCGTGGCCGAACGTCTGCTTAAGAAAACGGCGGAACAGCAGGCCAAGATTCGTGACTATCTGACCCCGTTTGCCAAATTCTATAGTAGCCTCAATGAGCGGATGGATGAGTTCGTCCGTCTATTCCCGGTCCATCCCGACTATATCGACACCTTCGAGCGCGTGACTGTGGTCGAAAAGCGCGAGGTGCTCAAGACTCTCTCCATGGGCATGAAAGGCCTCCTCGACAAGGATGTGCCAAAGGATGAGCCGAGGCTGATAGCTTTTGACAGTTACTGGGATGTACTCACCACTAATGCAGCATACCGAACGCTGCCGGAGGTAAAGCAGGTCATTGAATGCAGCACGACATTGCAGAACCTGGTGAATGCAAATTATCCGAAAGCGAAGAACAAAGATTTTGCGCAGCGTATTGTCCGTGGCCTTAGTGTGCATCGTTTAACAGTCGGTAGTCTTTCCTCACCTAATGGGCTGACTGCTGAAGCTCTCAGAGACTCACTCTGTTTATTCGATCCACTAATTGCCGAACTGGGTGGCGAGGACGCAGCGGAAGATTTGAGAGGTGAAGTAGAAACAGCGATACGCCTGATCAGCCAGGCTGTCAGCGGACAGTTTATCTCGGCTACAGAAATTGATAGCCGGGGTCGCTTGAGTGGGCAGTTTTATCTCGATGTATCGAAGGACATCGACTATGACGAGAAAATAAGAAGTAGGGCAGAAAGCCTGGGTGGCGAACAACTTGACCGCTTCTATTACGAAGCGCTCAAACGCGTCATGGAGTGCCAGGACGCTACCTACATCACCGGCTACAAGATCTGGCAACACGAGTTGGAGTGGCAAGAACACAAGGCCGCCCGCACCGGCTACCTGTTCTTCGGTGCGCCCAACGAACGATCTACGGCAGTACCGCAGCGTGATTTTTATCTCTACTTCATTCAGCCTAATGATCCCCCCCGTTTCAAAGATGAGAAGCAAAGCGACGAAGTTTTTTTCCGGTTAAAGGGGACTGATGAGGAATTCCAGACTACGCTGGAGAGTTATGCGGCTGCCCTGGATCTGGCTACGACATCATCGGGGCACGCTAAGGCAACCTATGAATCCAAGGCCAACGGTTTCCTTCGCAAACTGGTGCAGTGGCTGCAGAAACACATGAGCGACGCCTTCGAGGTAAGCTATCAGGGCCGCACTAAATCCATGGTCGAATGGGCCAAGGGTAAATCCATCCGCGACCTGTCAGGTCTTTCGCCCAGTGATACCATCAACTTCCGCGATCTGGTTAATGCGATCGCCGGCGTCTGTCTGGCGCCAGAATTTGAAAATTGTGCACCAGACTATCCTTTCTTCACTGTGCTTATCACTGGCAACAACCGCGTCCAGGCCGCACAGGATGCCCTGCGGGCTATTGCTGGACAAAACCGAACCAAGCAGGCCACCGCGGTGCTGGATGCATTGGAATGTTTTGATGGCGAGAAGATTGATCCTTATAAATCCAGGTACGCCAACTTTATTCTTGATTTGTTAAAAGCCAAAGGACACGGGCAGGTGGTCAACCGCAGTGAGATCATCCACGATGACCACGGCCTGGAATACACAAACCCTGGCGTTGCCCGGTTGGAACCCGAATGGACAGTGGTCATCCTCGCGACTCTGGTCTACTCCGGTGATATCGTGCTCTCGATCCCCGGCAAGAAATTCGACGCCACAGGGCTTCAACAGCTTGCTGCCACGGGCATGGACGAATTGATCCGCTTTAAGCATCTGGAGCAGCCCAAGGAATGGAACCTGCCAGCGCTTAAAGCCCTGTTCGAACTGCTTGGCATGACCCCCGGTATGGCTCAGCTCGTCACCCAGGGTAAGGATGAACCCGTTCAACAGCTTCAGCAGGGAGTGGGCACGATTGTCAAACGCATCGTCACGACGCAGCAGACAATGCGCGACGGTATCGCTTTCTGGGGACTGGATCTGCTCGCAAAATCAGAACTAGAAACTCAGAATTCGGCACTGTTAAGCGCCAAAGAGTTTTTCGAAAGTCTGCAGGCGTTCAACTCCCCCGGTAAATTGAAGAACTTCCGCCACAGTGCCCAGGAAGTCACCTCCCACGAGAAGGCTGTCAAGGCGCTCGACGAACTGGATGCCCTGCGCGAATTTGTGGTCGACCATGGCCCAACCGCGTCCTGGCTCACCACAGCCGAGGCAGTGTTACTGGCCGACCACGACTGGGTAGACCGTATGAAGGCGACTCGGCAGGACATCCTGGACAGTCTGAAAAACGCGGATCTAACTGCATTACCAGCGCAGTCGCAGGATGTTGCCGGAAAATTGCAACGGCTCAAGAAGGAGTACATTACCGCCTACAGCGCACTTCATACCAAATCCCGCCTGGGCGTGAATGATGACAAACGCAAGGTGGCGCTGCTCAACGATCCCCGACTGCAGATCCTGCTCAAGTTGGCCGGAAT
>Ga0105050_10010505_pt1 | contig 10114 bp, 6 predicted proteins | sample FRY01_FD_78088 | JGI IMG/M metagenome (GOLD analysis project Ga0105050, IMG submission 78088) | Freshwater microbial communities from Lake Fryxell liftoff mats and glacier meltwater in Antarctica - FRY-01 | ecosystem: Environmental > Aquatic > Freshwater > Ice > Glacier meltwater ... | reverse complement strand
ATCTGTGCGCGCGCCAATTGCCTGGGAGCAGTCCTCCACCAGGAAAATTCCATTCTCGCTGCAGATCTCTGCAACTCTCTCGGCTTCGCCAACCAGACCGTAAAGATGCGTCATAACGACAGCTTTTATTTTGGGAGTATCACCCACCACTGAAAACAAATCATCAGCTGACATCTGACCATCGGCAAGACAGTCAATAAATATAGGTAACGCACCTGCTTGCCTAATGGCTGTCATTGCGTAACCACCAGCGTTTGGAACTGTCGCAACTACGTCCCCAGCACCAACGCCGAGAGACCTAAGAGAGATGAGTAACGCATCCGTCCCGGAAGCAACCGCGATTGCGTTCTCGACATCTAGAAAGCTGGCTAGGTTCTTTTCGAAAGCTTTGACATTTACGCCGAGAATATAATTCCCCGACATGACAATGTCTCGGAAGCTCTCTAAGGTCCCTTCGGTGTCTGCAACCGAGAGCCTACTTAAGTCGTTCATTGGTATCACTTGAATGACCTCCTTAGTTGCGCGTCTGACATGACCTGCCCAAGCAAAAATTGAAGGGCAGTAATAAACTTTAGCTTCGATAAGCCCGCCGCGCCTTTGGAAAGGCGGGAGCTTGAAGACCGGATGGTCGGGTTTGCCTCTTCCCACTTCAAAAGAGCCCCTAAGTATGGCTTGTAAATCAACTTTTTCGCCGACATCGAGGCCAATGACAAGTAGGGTAAGTGACCTAGAACCCAAGCAGACTTAATTCTTCTAATCCCCTGAGCGTGAAAATAGTAGACCGGCTCCCCGTCCACTGTGAGCTGCTCATTGGAATCGAGAGCCAACTTAGAAAAGCCTAAATTCCAAGGGGCCACATTGACGCCTGGTCGCTTGTCCACGACCACCCCGTTTGCTACCTTGAAGAAACTCTCCAGATATTTCTGGTCCGCGTACCTTCCGTCAGTAGGAACATCGGAACACCAGTCAAGACAACTGTCCGCCCAATACTTCAGGGCCGCCTGCCCCTCGTTATTATTTCGAAATGCCACAAGGCCTACATTAAATTCCCCGTACTTTGCTAACCTCTTCTGATTCCAGGCGAAATGTCGGTGCGGCGCAATGATTACGTTCGCCTTATCAAAATGAATCAAATACTCCTCTAAGGGCCTAAGAAAATACAAGTCGGCGTCCGCGTATACGAGCCATTCATCCGGGGAGAGACTTGAGATTTGGCTCATGAGGAATGAGGGCCCAACGCTAAATATTTTCTCCACTCGGTTTCTGTCAGAAATGATTCTCGCAATTGGCCCATGAGATGCAAGGTACTCAGAGACTCTTTGGGATTTGGCATCCAAGATATTTTCAGCGCTAGCAGTCTCATCCAATAAAAGAACGGTTCGTCCATCTCTCTCAGTCAGACTTAGAGAGGAGAAGAGAGACTCCCCTCGACTTTGATATCCGGAATCAAAGTAAGTGCAGACCCTCAAGATGCGTCTCCTAATTTCAATTCAAGGTTATACATAAGTTCCAAAGCTGTCGAAAGTTCTAATTTGCGCTCTCTTCAATTTAACATTCCATCCTTCTAGATTATGAGTGTTTAGCAGGAAACAATGTATTAACCCTTGAAACGATCTTCCAAAATAAGACATCTTTGCCTCACAGGCTTGAATTTGTAACGGGTTTCAGGAGTCAACATGCTCATTTGATTTAAGTCAACAATTTTGAAGGGCCTTCATTAATCGAGGCTGGAGCTGAAATTGAATTTATTAGTGGCAGAAAGGCGAATGACGCCTTTCTGTTCTTACCAAGTTGCTGCTAGTCGCGCCAGAGTACCGGAATCAAAAATTGGTAACTAATTGAAGAGTGAATGCTTTTCGCCGGTCATGAGAGGAAGAATTTTTTCGGTCTCCGACTTTCGCGCTCTACCTAAAACTAAATCAAGTGGCCTGTAGACCAGATAAAAGTATCGATCCACGCCCTCAAAAACTAGAGTGAGCCAACGGGGGAACTTATATCTTTGACTTTCTAGCAATCGGCCGCCGACCTTAAAAGTTCCAAGATTCATCTGCAAGTCGAGCCAAAATAGTGACCTTTGTCTCGTCCGCTCTTTGTCATGCTTCTCCTCTAAAGCGGCAGTAAGATTTTGGAAATAGTCAGAAGGAGTCAAACCGCTTCGTCCGAGCTCCGCAGGAAATCCAGGTAAACCGGAATCATAGAGAACTACGGGGAGGCCCTGAAGTGCTGCTTCTAATCCCACGGAGGACCAGCCCGTGGAAACGACGCTGACTGTGGAGAGTAAATCATAAACCGATATATTTTGGTCCGGATGATTGAGCTTGACGTTAGCGGGCAGTTCGGAAAGTAGATCTTCCCAAACCTTTGCCATCTCGGAGCGAACATTGCTTCTGGAGTTAGGGAATTCCCTAGGATGCACCCTTATTATTAGATTTGTCTCTGGTCGAACCCTAGCCCATGAAATTGTCTCTCTCACCCAATGAATTTGCGACTCAAAGACTCTCCCCGGATACCGCTCTTCAGAAAAGCTGCCGTTCGACCTGGCTGCAATCACTTCGTCAGTGCTGTTCAGTGCAAGAAGGACAGTTTTAGAGCCGGGCTCGATGTTCAGTTTCGATCGCACAGCCGTCAGGCTTCGAGTCTCAGGCGCAGAGTAAACCCTATGAGAAGTCGCAGCCCTAAGGCTGCGAGAATGGTTCTCGATTCTTTCTACTCGTCTAGCCGGCACTAAAAAGAGCTCCTTGGTGGATTTAAATTCATCTCGAGCAGGATTAACGATTCCAAATTTCCGCCAGTCCCAAATCTCTCCATGAGAATAGGTCTCGCTGATGTTGTAGCTGCCGTTGAGGTAGAGAACCCTATGACCAGCTCTAGCCGCTTCAAGGGCAACGATCTGGTGCGTGGCGTACGCGGGATTTCTTACAACCACCGTTAGGGGACCTTTGTTCTCGCTAAAAAGGCGTCGAACTGCCAGACCTGTAAGGTAGCAATTTCGGATCGCATCTTCTAATTCTGATGCCGCTTCACCAGTGAAATTGCCGTCCAGAATCTTGTGGTTAAGAATGACTTCGTATGAGGCAATACTTGCAAGCCTCACCCCATCAATTTCCAAATCGAGGGGCTCTACCAATTCCATGGCTGACTGAGCGATCCTTCTTGCATGGTCTCTGTCCAGTTCGCTTACGCGACTGCCCAGCCACTCTGTTTGCTGAATCGCACCATTTAGAGAAGAGGCCATCATCTTTGAGGTGAATTTGCAATCTCGACAGTCCAATTTTTTTTCTACTCGTAGAGAACTACTTTTTCTAGCTGACCTGACAGCGCACTTTCCATCAAAAAGTCCATCGCAACTGAGGAATGCAACCTCGAAGCCTCTGCCGCTCAAGTCTGAGGCTAATCTGGATTCCATAGATGAGTGCACCCAGAGCCCAGCTTCAAAGTTCACAATAAATATTTTTTCAAATGTTTTAACTTTTGCAGCCACGTCCACGAGACTACCCCAAAGGATTCCGATTAGGGAGATTCAAGCAACGACGCTACTAAACGGGACTCCCAAGACATTCTTGGTGCTGCTCATTTAGAGCCGCTTCATCCGTGACGTTTCCTCGAAGCTTACCTTTCTCGAGACTTGGTCTTGACGTTTGTAATTTCGCCACTTTGAAAGAACAAAAGCACGGTTGAATCCGATAGATTTAGGGGAAGACGGTTTAGGGAGTCCTACCGAAATTCCTGCTAAGACAGAGCTATCAACATCACTCAAGGTTTCAATTCGACCAGACGTAACTCGTTGTGAATATCAAACTAATCAATGATTTCAATGACGCCACTGGTGACCCCGAACAAAAATGAGCGCTAAACGAGTTGCTAGTTTGCTGTCCAAACTGAGATTGATTATCGAAGACCTACTGACTCAGGATTTGCCCTCGATTCGGGAAGTGTTTCTCATGGAACTTTGGCACGACTCCGCCAACGCCTCGCTTGAAGAACACCATTTCCGGAGAAACCGCTCGACTACTGGCCTTTGGGGATGAGCTCGTGACTTGAAACCACCTGGACATTGGATACTTTGGCTGTTCTCGCTCTCTGGACGTCTACACATTAACCTTTATGCAATGCTTGCCGCTGGATTATTATGTGGCAAATTTCGGCTAAACATGCCGAGTTGAGGAGATTGAGCTTTCCAACACCGCCGTTTCAGACATCCTTGAGCGTAATCCAGATGTGGCTTCGAGGATTTTTTGGAAGAGCCGGCCTGCCGTGTGCCTCTTGTGACTACTCAAAGTCCGAGTCTCTCAGTGATGCACTTAACATTCATATTGTGGGGCCTCGGCAATCCTCCGTCCCGATGGCGAAAGTAAATGCCTTCCTGGGTTCAAACTGAGAACGGCTGTAAGCCGGCCGAGGTCCTTTAATTGGAAATGAAGGTGTGCTCTAGAGGTCATGTTTTCGGAACAGTGCTGAGTGTCAGCTTCGGCACTAAAGGAGTCAGCGGATGTGGCTCGATGCCCAACTATTGATTTCTCCGACGCAGCTCCCCCTTCTTATTATCAAACACTGTGACTGGCATGACGGGCTTCTTTTTGAGCAATCGAGCTTTTGGGTTTCTAAAAATTTGGTCTCTTGAGTTTCTTCCTTTCAAAATCACGCCGAAATATCGAACAAGCATCCGGCACTAGATAAGTCAACCACAGCCGAGTCATGAGAAATTAACGAATTGTAAACGACAGTCCATTCCTAATCTCGTACAAGACCTCCAACCATCTAGCCTGATCTGGAAAGACCAGCTAACCATTTGATTTATCTGCAAGACGCAACTTTGCCGTAGGCACCTTGTAATGGCTCAAGCAGTCACGATAGTTGCGCAAAAAATGGTTTGCCCATAAATTTGGTCTAACTCGGCGACAGAAACCCGTTTCAACAAGATGGTACTTTTCAAGAATGAACAAATTTGCCTTGGCTCTTTGGAAACTCACTCGCTGGATTCCTGGCGCCTTCCAGGTCAGTCAGGCCATTTATAGGACACGGTTTAGGGCCACGAAAAAAAAGCTAACTGTCCAAGACAGGCCGGATCGTGCAATTGGGTTTTCAGGTTTAGCTATTATCGCGCCGGAAGCAAATGTAAATGGGAGAGCGATGACTGCCTCGCCCGGGAACCCCTACTTCGAGTTGTGGGCCAGCGCTCTAGAGCGATATGGCGCTGAGAGGGTCTTTGCACTGCCGGATTCACTCTTAGGCGGGGGCGTCGAAGAAGTTTTGAGGCTCGTGAATAAATTCAAAGTATCTCACATCGTTCTCAACCCAGAATCTCCAGACAATCCTGCTACCTGGGAGCTTCCCTCGGCACTTTGTGCGATTTCTGAACAGTCCAGAGTGACATTTTGGTTCGTCCTCTTTGATTCGGTTCACTGGGATCACATCTTCAAGCTCAATTGGATTGGAGATAAAATTGCGAAGGGCGTAGTGTTGCCAATCGACCGAAAAATCGGTAAGAAACTGAACAAGTCTTTGTTTGAAGCGAATAGTCAATGTCTACCAATATCAGACTCAACAATTTCAAAAATTCCCAAAGTTACTGAGCAGAACAAGCTAGAGGAATCGATTTCATTTCTCGGAAAAATATATGAATATAGAGAAAGGCTTTTCAGTCATCCTGCTTACCGGGACATAGAGGTAAACCCACACATAAGCGGTGAAGTTCGTCCAAGTTATACTGAATTTCTAGACTCCATGGCTAAATATGTTGGAACACTCAACCTCTCACGTGCAAGTTCTTATCCGAAATCACAGCTCAAGTCGAGAGTATTGGAAGCAGCAATAGTTGGCTGCCCAATAGTGACGGACGACGCAGGTCTTGCCGCGCAATACTTAGGTTCGCAGCATCTAGTGGTTACCGCAAGAAACAAAGGCCAACTTGAAACACTTCTTGGGAACGGTGAAGCGCTTCGGCTTTTAGGGTTAGTCGACCGGAGAAAGCTGATGGATCATGCCAGGACTATTGCCCCAATAAGTTTCTGGCAAAGCTTCGAGAAGGCGGACGGGCAATTCATTTCTATCTGACTTGTTCTTTTGTTCAAGTCTCGATAAAGCCATTAGGCCCAGCCAGGGGTGGCCGCCAGTCTGGGATTCAACATTCCCCGCGATCGGAGATGTCGAAGCAATTAGAACTCCTTCAGCCTTGCCCTCAAGAAACTTTAGCTTCGGAGTTTCGAGGCCCAAAAGCGGACCCAGCGCCCTCGCTTCCTCGGTTATCAGACTACTAATTGGCAGAGCTATCCCAGAGCTTAAGAACTCCGCACCGTTAGCTCCGTTTCTCATTTTTAGCATCAGGCGCACCACCTTGTGTGCGTCAGAGATGTCCACCAAGGCACTCGGATTCCTGGGGGCCTCAGCGGGTTTGCTGGTAAAGAGTGCCGCAATGTAATCAGCTGCAACCCAACCCACGTAACCCTTTTTTTTGAAGATGGAGTCATGATTAAAGAGAATCGGACTGTCCACGTAGATGCCCCCTTCTCGAGCCTGGGCACTTATCCGTAAGAGTTTAACCTTAGCTTCCCCATAAAAGTCGGTTGGGTGTGGAGGGGTTTCTTGATCGACTTCCACCAATCCCTCTACGCCCTCCAAGTATCCGGAGTACATGCGACTCGAGAGCGGCAACGTCAATCCGCAATTAAGGTTTTTGGCAGTTTTTACCAAAAATTCGGGCACATTAGCGTTCAGCCACGTCGTCGCGGCCATGCTATTTGTACTCTCTCTCATGGTTCCAGCAGGGCCGTGATCCGATGCAAAATAAAAAAGGTGAGTAGGGTTGAATTCAGTGAGGATAGCGCGTAAGTCCTCAAGGTTTCTAAGGTAATCAGCGCCAGTGTAAAGAGTTAGCCTCGGATCGCCCTCAGCTAGTCGACGCAGTCTATTATCTAATTTCCTAGAAAGTGCTAGAACCCTTGCGCCCTGTTCCAGTGAGAGGACGGTCGAAAGAAACCCATCCTGACCGTTCGCCCCGATGATGGCTAGCCGTTCATTTTTCATTCTTGCGATAATCTTTCGGTATGGGAATTTCGAAATGCAGACTTTGTGAGTCTTCAAAACTTTACACCGTGCTTGAAATGGGCACCTTTTCCCTGTCAGGTGTTTTTCCAGAGCAGCCGAATGACCCAGTCTCTCGAGGCCCACTAACCTTGATGCTCTGTCAGGATTGTTCCCTAGTGCAGCTGTCTGAATCATTTAGGGCAAGTGAAATGTATGGAGATAATTACGGGTATCGCTCAGGGCTAAATCCGTCGATGGTCAAACACCTCGAAGAGATCGTCGACTACTCAAAGACTTTTGTGAATCTCAAGCATGATGATGTTGTTCTGGACATCGGAAGTAATGACGGGACTCTCCTGAGGAATTATGACCAGCAGTTGAAAAAAATTGGCATCGATCCCACATCGGCTAAGTTCGCTGATTTCTATGACGAATCTTCGATGGCAATTGCAGGTTTTTTCGACCGAAAAACGTTCTTACAGCAGTCGCCAAAATCGGCCACAATAATCACATCCATAGCGATGTTGTACGACCTAGAAGATCCTGTCGCTTTTGCCATGGATATTAAGGCGTGTTTGGCGTTGGACGGAGTATGGGTTTTTGAGCAGAGCTACATGCCCTGGATGATCCTGACTGGAGCCTACGACACGATCTGCCACGAGCACATCGAGTACTATTCCCTAACATCAATATTGGAAATGCTAAGGCGCGCTGGCTTATCCGCAATAGATGTGGAGATTAATGGGGCGAACGGCGGCAGCATTAGGGTCACAGCGTCCCATCTCAAAGAAGGCCTGGAGGTGACTCAAACCGTATGTGATCTAATTGACTGGGAAGAGAGCATTAATCTTTGCTCAGTGGAGTTTTTTGTAAAGTTCTCCGAATATGTTCTTCGACACGGCATCGCACTGAAGCAGTTAGTCAACTCTTACCGGCATGAGGGTAAAAGAGTCCTTGCCCTAGGTGCATCTACAAAGGGCAGTATTTTACTCCAGCATGCGGACCTTAAACAAAAAGATATCGGAGCAGTCGCCGAAATAAATGAGTTTAAGTTCGCGCGTTGGATGGCCAACTCCGACATACCCATTCGGAAGGAGTCCGATGCCCTACTTAAAGAGTTTGATGTTTATCTAATTCTTCCCTGGCACTTCAAGGGCACCTTTTCCAAGCGCCTTGAGGGTTTCCTGGAGAAAGGGGCGACCATAGTTTGGCCCCTACCAAACCTGCAGGTCCAAACTGCGAAAGAAACGATTACAGTCGATCAAGTCGCCACCTCAATGCGAGTGCCCAGTCAGCTGAGTGGAACAATATTCAAGTGACAATCGCTTGGTGTCATTTCAGTAACTGTCTCCGCATGCGGTTTCCTGTTCTTACGAATTGAAAAGCTAGGGAGACCGCCACCCCCCCCAGAGAGAAAGCTAAAAGCCGCAAATTTTCCCTGAGAGTTAGGTAAATCCCAGAAGTTACTGAGGGGTTGGAGGCTAGCGATAATGGGGCTTTTTTTCCGCGACCATGCTGGAAGTTTGAGTTAACGCAGACCCCCACGTAACCTCGAGCGTATTGTTGGGGGCCGAGCCCAAAATATAGCGATCGAACCAGTTCCCTTGAGCTGTGGAATGTCTTAAAAATTGGCTCCCTAGGGGCAAATGGCCTGCCTGATGCCCTTACATATTGCGTGTACCAATTGAATTCATTGCCCACTATTTCAAGCATTTCCTTGAAGCTCTGAATCTTCAGCTTGGAAAAGAGATGCTGGCGAAGGTCATCTATAAATTCACTCTGGAGAATCTGGAAGTTGTGGATACTCAAGAAGACACTGCCTTTCGACACTTCTGTGGCTTCAAAGATTTTGGTTATGTTCTTCATCCTGGGCTGGAAGGTTGATGCATAATAGGCGTCCTCCGCCATTAATTCAGAGTCCGCCAGCATAAATGTGAAAGGCATCTGACTGGGCTGGTCGATAAAGTCGTGAAGAAAGAAGTCCCTAACAAATACACCATCGGAATCGAGGCACAGGTAGGATCGCGTCAGACCTAAAGAGCCAAACGCCAACTTATAAATTTGCTGGTTCATATAGCCAGCCTGAGCGTTTCCCTCGGATACGCTGTAGGTCGGCTCTTTTATGCTCTCCTCGGCCACAAAGTCTACCGATCCGGGAGCTAAGAACGATTTGAAAACATCGTAATCTCTCTCCGGTGCTAGGAGAAATACTGGAATCCTCTCCATGTTGAAGTGGGCAATACTTTCAAGCATCCTTTTTGCCATTACAAGATCTCCCCTGTAGGTCTTTAGCAAAAGCCCGAAGTCGTGTTGGAACGTTGTTGTCAAATTGAAATTAGTCGTCATGAATCACACCTTAGAGCCTTCATCAAAAAGCAGGGAACAATTGCATTTTCGAGAGCAATTGGCACAACACGCTAGTAGCGCAATGGTGCTCTTGTTGTCACAGACGCCAGATGCAAGGAGGTGGAGAGAAAATTTTGATGTCGTTAAGCTTCGCACGTGGGCACAAAGGGCCGGAGGTCAGGCGATTGAGGCGTGCTGCTGGCGGTCTTCTGCTCAATCTGGAACATCACCTTGAAAAAAGTAGGCTGACGGCAAGAGCTCCATAGGGAGACGCCGGTTACCAAGAAAATTTTCGTTTGCCGTGAGCCCTTCTTCTAAGGAACACCTCTTCCTAACATTGAGAATCCGTTGACTTAGAAGGTTAAGGTGAGTAGTAAAGAGGCGCCTTGTGACCCTTTCCGGCGCAAGGGTGCTTCGCACATTAGGCAAGACAGACTTCTTGTTCGATCCTCAGGGTGGAATGCGGTCCAGTCAAAATAGACAGTAGGTGGCTCCTAAGCGACCCGTTGGACTAGGTCCGAATCTTTGAACTGAGGGACTCAAAGACTTATTAGGCGGATAGTCGCGGTTTCAATGAGTTTCTAGTCAAAACCTGTGCTCGATGGTGAACTATAATAGGAAACTACGCCCTCATATTTGGGTTAAAATTTTGGTAACGTGATCACTAGAGAAGTTTTTCCGACCCGAAGGAGCTCATGAAGACCGCCTTGATAACAGGCATCACGGGCCAAGATGGCTCTTACCT
>Ga0105050_10010498_pt1 | contig 10117 bp, 12 predicted proteins | sample FRY01_FD_78088 | JGI IMG/M metagenome (GOLD analysis project Ga0105050, IMG submission 78088) | Freshwater microbial communities from Lake Fryxell liftoff mats and glacier meltwater in Antarctica - FRY-01 | ecosystem: Environmental > Aquatic > Freshwater > Ice > Glacier meltwater ... | reverse complement strand
CAATTAAAGTGATCTATGATAAGTAAGTAGCTTGTTTTTAGATCAAGATCATATTTTATGGTATTATCTATTAAATTTTTAATGTTTTTATATTTTTCAATTAAATATTCAAGAGAATTAGGATAAAGCCTACCCATTATTTCTAGTTCTAGCGAACTTAGTTTTATATCAATTCCAGCAGATTTCTTAATAAGTTTATTCATAAGATCCAAAATATTATCTAAAAATTCAGACCATAACGACCTATTTTTGTCAGATAATTCCTTAAGAAATTCCAATTTTGTATCTATATTATGACCATTTGCGATTAGTGTAATAAATTTTACGTATATATCATCCACAAGATGAGTATCGTCTGATCGATAGTTAATCTTTGCGCACCTAGATCTTATTGTTGGCAATAGGCTAGAAGCTCTTGTGGCAATCAAAAAAATATAAGTATTTTTAGCTGTATCTTCCAGGAGCTTGAGACAAGAATTTGCTGCATTTACGTTCATCAGATCTGACTGATAAATTATTGCCACTTTATAAAGCGCAATAGATGGTGTTTTATTTAGAAATTCTGTTAACTCTCTTATTTGATCAACTGAAATATTTTTTGTATTAACTGTCGCAGATTTCTCTCGTTCAATAAATTTGTAATCTGGGTGCGTTTCCAGCGGAATATCACCGATAAGCAAAAAACTACTTATAAAATCGTTTAAATCTTTCAAAGCTGTTACTGTATCATTTGCTGCAATGAGCCAACTATTATAGAGTCTGCCGAGCTTGAATTTAGATGCTAAATATTGTTTTATCATTTATTTAGTCGATTAATGTGTATGATCGTGATTATGTATATAAAAACCTAAATTAGATAAGGTTTGTATAAAATCCTGATTCTTACCTAATTCATTTGGATGTCCACTACAACAAATATGATGATTTAAACATATAACCTGATCTGAATTCCGCATCACGGTAAATAAATCATGGGAAATCATAAAAATCGTAAGTTTAAGATCTTTTTTTATATGTTCAATTAATCTATAAAATTCTTGCTGGCTTGTAACGTCTAAAGATTTTGTTGGTTCATCTAGAATTATCAGATCTGGATCATTCAATAATGTAGCAGTTAAAAAGAGTTTTTGTAATTGTCCGCCTGAAAGAATTGAGATATCCTTATGTTTTATATTATCAAAATCCGAAAAAACTAATAGATCCTTATACTTATGTTTTATTCCATTGGGTGCTATTAAAGTTAAAAACTTTTCTGCGCTAATTGGCAAATTCCGGTCAAAATCTAATGTTTGTGGAACATAACCAATTCTTAGTTTAGGATTAATTACTATATTTCCAGAGGATGGCTTTTCTAAGCCAAGGATTAATTTTGCAATTGTTGTTTTACCAGCACCATTTGGCCCTATTAGAGTAGTTAAATTCCATTTCTTGATAATAAAACTAACATTATCTATAAGAGATTTGTTGCCAAAATTTTTAGATACATTTGAAAATTGTACTAATATTGTCACATTTATATTCTAAGAATTCTAAGCACGAGAGTAACAGCAAAGTAATATTAATTACCTTGCAATTTCCCAATGGCCATCAGGTTTACGGCAGGCTCTACCATAGGCTTTTTCTTGCTTCCCTCCAACAATTATCACTTGGGTATATTCCCTGCAATATTGTCCTTGATCATTTTTAAAAGCATGCGCAGGAATTACATAACCATGATTACCGCTGTCAGGATTATTCCATTCGACGTTACTTCCTGAAGGTGCTGCCTCAAGTGCTCTTTGCGAGCTAAGAGCTAGTATTTGTCTATCTTGATCATCCAGACCCTTGCCTATCTGACCGCCTATTAAAGCACCAGCCAAAGCGCCAATACCTGTGGCAGCTAATTGTCCACCACCTTTACCAAAGCGTGACCCAAGCAAACCGCCGGCAAGACCTCCAATTAAAGTCCCACCTCCTTGTTTATTCATTCCACCACTGCAACCTTGTAGCATTGATCCTACCAAAATAATTGCAATAATTTTAAATATTTGATTCATAAGAATTAGTTTTTATATAAGTTAAATTTGACATTGATATTAATTAATCAGTAGTATAGGCTGAATAAATTCATAAAACAACGAAATTTATCATTTAGTTATAAATTAATGTCTGAAATTAAAGAGCATAACTTAATAAAATTTGCATCATATGTATCAGTAATTATTGCTTCAATAATTTTATCAATTAAAATTTATGGATGGATTATTACTGGCTCACAGTCTGTTTTAGCATCATTAATAGACTCGATGCTTGATATTTCATCATCTTTGATTAATCTAATTGTAATTCATTTTGCATTGCGCCCCCCAGATTATAATCATAGATTTGGGCATGAGAAATTCCAAGACCTAACAGTTTTTTCTCAGTCTATATTCTTTTTGGCTTCAGGTTTATTTACTTTATCGTCTTCTGTAAAAGCTTTGTTTTGCCACTCACCACTTAAGAATATAGACGCAGCTAGTTATTCAATGTATTGCTGTTGTGCCTTGACCCTTGCCTTCGTTTGTTTCCAATCTTATGTTGTAAGAAAAACTAACTCAAAGCTTATAGCGATAGATAAACTACATTATTTTACAGATTTTCTAACAGATATAGCGGTTATCATTTCTATAAAACTAAGTGCGTCAATATGGTATCTAGATTCTTTATTTGGTGTCGCTATATCTTTCTATATAATGTATTTTTCAGTTGTCCTATTTAAGCAAGCAATAAAAAATTTAGCAGATGAAGAATTCGGAGAAGAAGATAGAGCAAAAATATTATTTATACTAAGTCAGCATAAGGAAATCAAAGGTGTTCACGAACTAAAAACTAGATATGCAGCAAGCAAACCATTTATCCAATGTCACTTGGAGATGGATGGTAACATGTCATTATATGAAGCTCATGTTATTAGCGATAAAATCTCCAGCGATCTATTATCAGTATTTAAGGGTGGAGAGGTAACTATACATCAAGATCCTGCTGGTACAGAAGAAAATGTGAATTATCGTGAAGAAATATGATAGACACTAGTGTTTTTATGCAAGCGGCTTTGGAAGAAGCTAAACAAGCTTTTGTAGAAAACGAAATTCCTGTAGGAGCAGTTATTGTTAATAGAGTAACTAAAGAAATTATTTCAAAAGGACATAACATTGTTGAGCAGGAGAACAACCCCCTTCTTCATGCTGAAATAGTAGCAATTAACAATGCTTGTAAATTCGTAAATAGTAAAAATCTCTCTGATTATGATATTTATGTTAGTTTAGAACCTTGTGCTATGTGTAGTGCCGCAATATCATTTGCTAAATTTGGAAATCTATTTTATGCTGCATCAGATCAAAAACAAGGGGCTGTTGAAAATAATACAAGGTTTTTTGCTAATAAAAGCTGTTTTCATCGACCAGAAATATATTCAGGTATATCTTCAGAATTTTCTGTGCATATACTTAAAAGTTTTTTTAGTAAAATTAGGAAAGATAAGCTATAATGCTTAAAAATTAAAATTTGAGAGAGTGATACAATGTTATTTCCAGTCGGTGTTTTAGTTGTCTTTTTATCCGTTATTGTAGGGTATAAGATGCATGCGGGTGATCTATCTCTCCTTTGGCAACCAAATGAAATCGTAATAATTGTTGGAGCTGGCATAGGTTCAATTCTTATTGCAAACCCAATGTTTCTTATTATAAAAAGTATCAAATCTTGTTCCTATCTTTTTAAAGGAAAACCATATGATAAAAATGATTACCTTGAGTTATTGCTATTTAGCTTCAATGTTTTTAAAATGATGAAGATAAAAGGAATGTTAGAAATTGAATCCCATATAGAAAATTCTAGTGAAAGTGATCTTTTTATACAAGCACCTTCAGTCAGCCAAGATAAAATGACGAGTAATTTTATTAAAGATAATCTTAGGCTGTTAACTATGGGTGTTGATAATGTATATCAGTTTGAAGACATGATAGATAGAGAGCTCGAAGTATATCAAGATGATTCAAATGCTCCTAGTAAACTCTTTTTAACGTTAGCAGATGCACTGCCTGCTCTCGGAATTGTCGCTGCTGTTTTGGGTGTTATGGTAACTATGAGAAGTATCATGGAGCCGCCAGAAGTCTTAGGTTCATTAATTGCGGCTGCTCTTGTTGGAACTTTTACTGGGGTTCTATTGTCTTATGGCTTAGTTGGACCTGTTGCAAGCTTTTTAACTAAATACGCAGATTACAAAATTAAATATCTTGAATGTATTAAAACTGGGTTCATTTCTTATTTGAATGGCAATCCACCAATTATTATAGTCGAATTTATGAGAAAAAATGTACCAGAGGATTGTAGACCGACATTTCAGGAATTAGACAGTTTTATCAGTAGTAGTTCAATGAAGATAATGAATTAATTATGTCCAATAATAATAACATAATCTATAGAAAAAAAAGAGCCAGAGCAAAACCAGTTCAGGCTTATGGCGGTATGTGGAAAGTGGCTTATGCGGATTTCATTACTGCTATGATGGCTTTCTTCTTGTTATTATGGCTTCTCAGTGTTACATCAGATAGCACATTAAAAGGTGTCGCTAAATATTTTACACCTACTGAATCTGTTAGTGATAAAGCTGGGCTTGGATTTGAAGGGGGAGTTGATGCAAATATCGATAATGGAATAGGAGCTCCTCATTCCGCTGCAAATTCTTTAATTTATGGCTCTCCTTCTAGAAACCGAAGAAAGATTGATGATGCTCATAAAAGCAGCATGATGGCAGATGCAGAGAAGCAACAATTTTTAGCAATTATAAATAATATTAAAAAAAATCCTGAACTACAAGATTTCTCAGACAATATTAATATTGATGTTACTGATGAAGGCCTAAGAATTCAAATTATGGATAGCGATAATCGCCCTATGTTTAAGCCAAATACTTACCAATTACAACCATATATGAGTAAGATTTTGACTGTAATTGGAAAAATGATTAAAGATCAACCGAATTATTTGTCTATTAGTGGACATACTTCAGCTATAGAATATAATAAATTACAATCGATTGATTCTTGGAATATATCTTCTCAACGTGCAAATGAAGTCAGGAAATTCTTGACTACAAATTTAATAAGTGAGCATCAAATCGTTAGAATAATAGGAATGTCAGATAGAGAACCATTTGATCCAAGTGATCAATATAGTATAAAAAACATTAGAGTAAGTGTTACTTTATTGAATAATGCCTCTGTTAGTCCTTTTCAGCAATCGGCTCCGGATAAATCTTTTAAGAAATAGAATCATCGTTTTTGTAAGTGGGAAAACACCGCAATTCGTAGAATTTTATGAAAATATTAAATATAATGTTAAGCCGAGATCTCGGTGGTATACAACAAGCATTTTTGGATTATAATAATGCTTTTAAGCTACAAGATGTTGAAGTTATTAATGTTACTAGTTTATTTGCTAAAATTAATAACAAGCTTCTTGCGAATTTCAAATTACTTAATCTTGGCCCCTGGGATATAATTTCAAGTCTATACTTAAAGCTGCTAATTAAAATTATCAAGCCAAATGCAATCATTGCGCATGGCAATAGAGCTATAAATTTCGCTAAAAACAATAATATTACATTAGTTGGTGTTGCGCATAATTATAGCATTAAATGGCTTAAAAAATGTGACTATGTTATCGCTCTGACTAACCATATGAAAGAATATTTAATTCTACAAAATTTTAACGAAGCGAAGATTTGCGTAATTCCAAATATGATTTCGATTAAAAAGAAGCCATTAAATAAAAAATATAGGAATCCAGTAGTTATAGGTACAATAGCTCGATTTGTAGAAAAAAAAGGAATTGATGTTTTTATTGAGAGTCTTTCAAAACTTAAAAAGCTACAATATAGTTTTAAAGCTGTCATTGGCGGAGATGGAGTCGAGAAAAATAACTTAATTAATTTAACAAAAAATCTTGGTCTTGAGAAAGATTTATCTTTTACTGGATGGGTAAAAAATAAGGACAAATTCTTTGAAGATATTGATATATTTTGCATACCTTCGCTGCATGAACCCTTTGGGATTATTGCGCTAGAGGCAATGGAATATTCCTTGCCCATAGTTGCATCACGATCTGAAGGTTTATCAGAAATAATAAGAAATGAGCAAGATGGACTACTCTGTAGGATAGGTTCAAGTGATGATTTAGCAAAAAATCTTGCATCTCTAATAAACGATGAAGAGCAGGCCCATAACTTTGCAAGCTCCGCCTATTTGAGATTAATAGAGAATTATGATATCAAGGTATTATCTTTGGATTTAACAAATTTTATCAGAACTTTTTGTAAGGGATTATCTATTAAATAATGCTGACTTTGTCTGTAATGAATTATTGTTGTTGTAATCTAAACTCACAGTAACAAATTTCTTGTATTTTCGCTAGAAAATATCATTTTATTCTTTACTATAACTTATGATTATAATATATTTATTAACTATAACTTATAATGTTAATAAATTACCTAAGGATTTATGGAAGACAAAGAGTCATGGCTATCCAAATTTGAAGAATGTTACGCTTCAGAAAGATTCATTACGCAAGTTAAAAGGTTAGATCTACATAATATTATTAATATTCAAGAAATAGAAAAAGCCATATATTACGCTCGTAAATACCATGGAACTCAAATGAGACAATCTGGCGAGCCATATTATTACCATACTGTAGAAGAAGTTGCCTATATTGCATCGAGTTATTTCCTAAATACCAATGTTTTTGTAACTTCTATACTTCATGATGCCCTTGAAGATACCAAACTTACTTTCGAAATGATATCTGATATTTTTGGGTCGGTGATTGCTGGGCAAGTCCAAGATTTAACTAGAATTAAATTCGATGGCACCAAAATCACTGCAGGTGATACTGTGAATTTATTATTTGCTCAACATAAAAAAGATATATTGCATCTTAAGCTCTTCGACAGACTCCATAACATGAGAACAATCGGAGCTAAATCTCCTGAAAAAGCAAAGAAGATAATAGAAGAAACTTTTGCTTATTTTGTACCACTTGCTGTCTACCTGAGAATTCCTAAAATAACTCAGGAACTGATTAAATTAGGTTATGAAAACTTGCAGGTTAAATTAGAAGACAAGCTACTTATAAGTTACCTTGAAAAATTACTTTGGTAATTTCCAGATTCCTTTTCTAGTTTTTCAAAATGCAATACCCCAAATGCAAAACCTACACTTACAGGAATCATAATAATTAGCAATCCTGCACTGCCAAAATACTCAACTAAATATACTAGCCCAAAAGACGTAGTAATATGCATTAAAGCTCTGGATACGGCGTATGTCATACCTATACATGTAAAACGTCTAAACACTGGAATATGAGTGTAGAAAACTGGTGTAGCAGGGTTAGTGCTAAGAATAAATAATATAAAAAATGATTGCATCATAAATAAATGCAAAGGACTAGTAATAAAGCTGAGTAAACAAGAACAAATTAAAATTGCTGGTAAAAATATCATCACTTTCGCTTTAAGTATCCTTAAAGGATGTATTCTACTGCTTAAATATAGTAATATTAAATAACCTAGTAGACTAACAATTGAGACAATAAAATTTTGGTGAATTACTTGTTCAGGACTGTAGCCAAATTGATTTTTAAGAATATTTCCACAATATATATATATAAAATAAAAACATACAGGCCATCCACACTGGATTAATAATAATGATAAAACAGTTTTTTTATTAACTTTTTCCTTCCAAATAAGACTACCTTCAAGCCTGCTTTTATCTATGCTAACTTCTGCAAACGTTTGCTCCAATTTACGTTTTGCATCAGCAAAATCTGGTGTTTCTCTAAGTGCTGTTCTAGCAATTCCACCAACGACCCCAGTTGCTGCACCAACCCAAAATGCAATACGCCAATTGAGTCCAAATGAAGTTACTAATGATGCAACTGCTAAAGCTGCAGTTCCCCCTAAAATAGAAAAAATCGCAATTAATAATACAGCTGAATATTGAACTGGTGGCTTTGTAATTTCAGTTAAATAAATTTCTGCACCTACAATTTCTCCCATAGAAGACATTCCCTGCATTATACGACATCCTGTTATTATCCAAGATGCTGCTATTCCTATTTGTTCATATACTGGTAAGTTAGCCATTATCACACATGATGTAGCCATAATAAAAGTGGTAATACTAACTGTCGATTTGCGACCTATTATCCCCCCTATCCAACCAAATATAAGAGCTCCAATAGGCCTAAAAACAAATGTAGAGGAAAGGTAAAAGCAGCAAGAAGAGAAGCTGTGTGAGGATCATACTTAGGAAAAAACAATTCATTCAGCAATACTGCCATGTGTACATAAAGCATTAGATCGAAATATTCTAAAAACGTGCCAATTGACAACAATCCAACAGCTTGCTTCTGTTCTCTGGTTAGGATTCTTTGCTCTTCTTTGATTCTTATTGCTTGCATAAATTACCAACTTACTAATTTCTGGTTAAATATATCAAGTGATTTTAAGCAATTCAAGATTTTCTTTTAGAATAATCAAAAATATAACAATTATTCATTATGTGAAATATTAAAACGTTGTAATACTTTTTGATAAGTTTTAATAGCAGTAATTGGATCATCTTCTATAGCTTCAAAACTAAGTTTCTCATTTGTACTCATATCCCAAAGACGACAATTATCTAAGCTTATTTCATCGGCTAACATTATAATAAAGTCTTCATCTTGGAACACTCTGCCAAATTCAAGCTGGCATTCAACTAACCTTATGCCCACCCCTGCAAACAAGCCAGTTAAAAAATCATATATTCTAGTAGCTTTGTTTTTAAGTTCCTTAAGTTCTTCTTTTGCTAACCAACCAAACCCTATAATTTGATGTTCATTGATAATTGGATGTTTCAGCTCTCTATTTTGGATTCTAAAATCAATAATTGGACTATCAAATACATAGCCCTCTTCCATACCGAACTCTTTAACGTATCTGCCGCAAGCAATTGTAGAAACTGATAGCTGAATAGGTAAAATATCTACATACTGTATCAATTGTTCTCGCATATTGATCTTTTCAATCAAATGGTTTTCAATTCCGACCATGTCAAGTTTCTTCATAATAAAAGAAGAAATTTTATTATTTATAATTCCTTTACCAGAAATATCAAAAATTCTACCATCCTCTAATTTAATAGAATCGGTGAAAGCCATAATTATGGTAAAATCTTCTTCTGATCTGTAAAGAATCTTACTTGATCCTTGATAAATTTTCTTTTTCATTATTATATCTAAATTTAAAAAATAAGGTTGAATAAATACTTAATAAAAGCCCAGCTTGCAGCCATAGCAGCTGCGGCTATAATGAGGCCGATAATTGATGTAATAAATCCTACAATTATGACCAATCCGTCGCGATTTAACAGGCCAAGAGCCATTATTGCGATAGCAAGGGCTGGAATAGCATTTGTTAGAGGCAATGGAATAGCAACTGAAATAGCGCAAATTAGCGATATAAGACCTATAAATTGTTCACAATAGACAGATTTAGCAAAGCCAAATCTTGGCCTAATATATCTCTCTACTATTTTAATAGTTGGCATTACTTTATTACTTATATTGATTAAAGCAGAATTCTTAATTTTATAATCATTAATTTTCCGAGGTAATCTAACCTTGGTAAAACCAAGCAACATTTGTATTGATAATATTATAAGGGGAGTTCCCATAATAGTGGTAAATCCAGGCGGGTATGGAAGCGGTATAGCAACTGGTAGAGAAAAGAAAATCATAGCAAGTACTATTCCGTTTTCATGAAATTCTTCTACTATTTCATATATTTTAGTGCTACCAGAATCTGGTTTTCGAATAAAATTATCAAAAACTTCCGATATTTTAGTACTATCTAATATTTTTTTATGATCTAACATGGTCATTTAAATACTATGAAATTTATTTATTAGACGTAGGTCTATTGTTGTATCTTCTTATTGCATAAACGTTCAACATGTATCTTAAACCTATCAATATCTTTAAGCAACTACCTAATATAACATTATTAAATTTAGGGAAAAACTTTTGAATATAGATAATATTACCCCTT
>Ga0105050_10010497_pt1 | contig 10118 bp, 8 predicted proteins | sample FRY01_FD_78088 | JGI IMG/M metagenome (GOLD analysis project Ga0105050, IMG submission 78088) | Freshwater microbial communities from Lake Fryxell liftoff mats and glacier meltwater in Antarctica - FRY-01 | ecosystem: Environmental > Aquatic > Freshwater > Ice > Glacier meltwater ... | reverse complement strand
TTTATAACTACTTTATGGTTTTCGTAATATAAAGCAATGGAGGTACAAGCGACCATAAACGCAATAGCTCCGATAATAACTGCGTTAGGAGAAAGCGTGTGGTTTAAAAAATAATAAAGGCCTAAACCAATAAAACTGCCGTATAAAATTATGTAATGAACAACATAAATAGATAAGGTACTTTGTCCTATTTTCAATAAAGTTGGATGTGTTAAAATTTTACGAATCAACATAAAAAAGGCAAACACCAAAAATACATCTCCCAAACGAATAAATAAATAATTACTAAAGAAAACATCCGCAAATAACTGTACTTTAGTAGTCTCAGCCAGAGTTAAAAATAATTCTGATGAACCGAATATTAAAGATAGCCCAAGCAAAATAGCAACTGAAATAGCAATGGTATAAAGGAATTTGTAATCTTTAAATTTAGAAAACATAAGAGATAAAAAGGCACCGCAGGTAGCATAACCAAACCACGGGAAAATAGTAAATACAGAACCATTTGCTTTTGTGAAGTAATTAGCTAAAACTTCTGGTAAATATGCGTGAGACCACTTTATATAGTTTGGTTCAAAAATGAATAGGATGATGGTTATAGAAATTAAGGAAATTGGGAAAAACAATTTTTTTTTGGTGGAGAGCAAATACAAACCAATAATTCCTAATATCGAAAATCCAATGCAATGTAAAACATCAACAAAATAAAACGAATCGTAGATTTCGCCAACAAGTAAGCCCCAAAAATTTAAACGTAATAAATATCCAATGAAAATAAGTTGTAAACCTCTCTTAATTCTTTAGCAACTCTTGGGTTCTCAAAACCTCGAGTATCACCTTTTACGAGTAAATAAGTGAAAATAAAACCAGAAACAGTGAAGAAAACAGGTGCCGTAACACCCCTAAAATAGGACCAAATAGTAAATCCTACATTCGTTGTATCTCTAAAAGCATTGTCCAATAATCCATCTACAAAATGTCCTTGAAGCATCATTAAAATAGCCCAAGCGCGCATGGCGTCAACAAAATAGAGTCTGTTTGTTTTAGATATCATATAAAATATACTGTATATACTTGCTAAACAGTATGTTTGAATTTTTTCAAGTGCAAAATTAGATAAAAAATGTTTATGTCAGCATATTTTACGGTATTTTCGTTGAAATAAAAAATACAAGTTTTAATGACATCAATTTTAGCTTTTTCGGGAAGTAATTCATCAGTTTCCATTAATTTTAAACTTGTCAATTTTACAGCTAGTTTACCCAAAAACCAACATGTTAAGGTATTAAATATGATAGATTTTCCTTTTCCAATGTATAGTTATGATGAAGAAAAAAACAATGGATATGATACTTCGCTCTCTACCCTAAAAAATTTAATATTAAATTCTGACGGAATCCTACTTGCAGTAAATGAGCATAATGGTCAGCCTTCGGCTTATTTTAAGAATGTTATCGATTGGTTATCGCGACTCGAAATAAAGTTTTTAGCGGATAAAAAGATTTTCTTAATGGCGACTTCGGACGGAAAACGTGGCGCTATTAGTGCTTTAGAATTAGTAGCCCATTTATTGCCTAGGTTTGGAGGAGAAATTGCAGCTACCTTCTCACTTCCTTCGTTTGCTGAAAATTTTGAGGAAACCAAAGGTATTATCAATAAGGAATTAGCCGCAGCACATCAAAAAGCACTACAATTATTTCTGTCTAAATTATAATTTATTTTGCGTAAAAAGGTTTCCTACACAGTTGATGATGCTCAGAAATTTAAAGTTTCGCTCTTGCAATGGGCCCAGAAGTTCTATGAAATTGTTTGGTTAGATGGCAATGAGCATGCACAAAAATACAGCTCGTTTGATGCTATTTTGGCGGTTGATGCTATTACAGCCATCAAAACCGATGCTAATAATGCTTTTGAAGATTTAAAAATCTATCAAAAGGAATCCAAAGACTGGCTTTTTGGCTATTTGTCATATGATTTAAAAAATGATATAGAACAGCTTATATCAAAAAATTATGACGGTTTAGAATTCCCTGATTTGTATTTTTTTCAACCTAAAAAAATTATCAAAATCCAAGGCAAAAAGGTAGAATTTATTTATTTACAAATGGTAGCCGACGAAATTGAAAATGATTTTAAAGTTATTTTAGCGCTAAAAAGCAATAATGATTTAGAAGTTTCAAAAAACGAAAAATTGATGCCTATTAAAATGCGCATCTTCAAGGACGAGTATTTTAAACAAGTGTCAAAAATGTTAGCACATATCCACAGAGGTGATTTGTACGAAGCTAATTTTTGTCAAGAGTTTTATATTGAAAATCAGACTATTAATCCATTTAAAGTGTATCAAAAGTTGAATTCAATTTCTAAAGCTCCTTTTGCATCTTTTTTAAAAATAAATGATCAATATTTGTTGTGCGCTTCTCCTGAACGCTACTTAAAAAAACAGGGAATAAAGGTAATTTCTCAACCTATAAAAGGAACGGCAAAACGTTCTAAAAATAAAAAAGAAGACAATCAGTTAAAAGTCGATTTAGCAAACAACGAGAAAGAACGAGCTGAAAATATTATGATTGTTGATTTGGTGCGTAATGATCTTTCTAGACATGCTCTCAAAGGCAGCGTTAAAGTAGAAGAATTATGTAAAATATATACTTTTGAACAGGTGCATCAGATGATTTCTACGGTTATAACAGAGGTTGAAGCAGATGCAAACCCTATAGATATTATAAAAAGTACATTTCCTATGGGAAGCATGACTGGTGCTCCAAAAGTATCAGCTATGAACATTATAGAAGATTTAGAAGCTTTTAAACGTGGTTTATATAGCGGGGCTGTAGGTTATTTTTCTCCGGAAAACGACTTTGACTTTAATGTAGTCATTCGCAGTATACTTTATAACGCAAGTAAACCTTATATTTCTTTTGCGGTGGGAAGCGCGATTACAGCAAAAGCCACTCCTGAGCATGAATACCAAGAATGTTTGTTGAAAGCAAAGGCCATGCGTGAGGTTTTAGAATAAAATTTCATCAAAATAATTTAATCGTTTCCATTTTGTTATTTTTACATCGTGTTAAACGAATTTAAAAGACATCTTCAATTAAATTTCCAAAATCTGTTGCAACAACCTTTTCTCTTGGCTTGTAGCGGAGGTGTTGACAGCGTAGTATTGGTAAATTTATGCCATAGCTTGCAGCTCGAATTTTCACTAGCACATGCCAACTTTAAATTGCGCGGTAAAGAAAGTGATAAAGATGAAGAGTTTGTTCAAAAATTAGCTATTTTATATCATAAAATTTCTTATTCAACTACTTTTGATACTGTAGATTATATGAATAAACACAAAGTATCACTTCAAGTTGCTGCCCGTGAACTTAGATATGGTTGGTTTTCAAGTATTTTAACAGAACAGCACATTTCAATGCTAGTTACTGCGCATCAAGCAGATGATAATTTAGAGACTTTTTTAATCAATTTATCTCGTGGCACAGGTATTGAAGGTTTAACGAGTATTCCAGAAAAAACACTTCTTATTTCAAGGCCCTTATTGCCTTTTTCAAGAGAAGAAATTCTTAATTACGCAGAAGAAAATAAGCTGTCTTGGCGAGAAGATGAAACGAATAAAGAAACAAAATACTTACGCAATAAAATCAGACACCAAATTGTTCCTCATTTAAAAGAATTACATCCTAACTTCTTAAATAATTTTTTAAAAACACAAGCTTATTTGGGCCAAACGGCAAATCTTCTGGAAAATCATATTGAAACATTAAGAAATACAATTTTCAAAAAAGAGGAGGATGTGATTCGGATTTTATTTAGTGATTTAAAAACCTTAAGCCCTTTAGAAACATATTGTTACGAGCTTTTTAAACCCTATGGATTTTCTGATGCGCTTGCCATTACTAAACTGTTTGAAAGTTTAAGTGGTAAAGAACTTCTAAGCACTACGCACCGCCTGTTAAAGGATAGAGATTGTTTTTTGCTACAAGAACTGAAGGCTAGAAATAATAGCTTTTACAAAATAACTGAAGACGATTCATCAATTTTATTCCCGCTGCACATCAAAAAAGAAGTAGTTTTTAACTTAGAGGAAATATCAAATGAATGCCTATATATAGACACCGCAAGCGTGAAGTTTCCATTAGTTATTAGGAAGGCCGAAACGGGCGACTATTTTTATCCTTTTGGTATGCAAGGCGTAAAAAAACTGAGTAAATTCTTCAAGGACGAAAAATATAGTCAGATTGATAAAAAAAATCAATGGTTGTTATGTTCTAAAAATGAGATTGTTTGGGTCATCGGAACAAGAGCGGATAACCGCTTTAAAGTATCTCATTCAACCAAAAAAATCATAAAATTCACTTTAGTGAAGTAAACAGAGTTTTGATATTACTTTTTGTTTTAATCTTTAATTTTTCGTTTTCTACCCACAACGTTAATCACCCTATTTCTTGGTCTCAAGAAGTAAACAAAATTTCATGTGTGTATAAATACTATTGATTTTGAGAATTTAGGAATTAATTATAAATTTAATTTAAATCAAAACCTACATGAATACCGAGAAAAATCCCTGCATCATTTCAAGAATTTTAGAAGTTATTGCTCTCGGAGTCAATATTTTTCCTCAATTACTGAGTCATTTAAAAATTATTTTTATAAATTAATTAGCTATTTCTATTGAGAGAAGAAAAGAACACATTATATTTGAATTAGACCTTTAATGGCAAAACCAAAATCTGAGCTTAATGAAAAATTTTATTCTCTTTCTTTTTGCCGTTTTCACCTTAAATGGCTTAGCACAAACAAAATCTATCAAAAAATCGCCATTATTAACCGAAGCAACGGCGAGTAGTGTAGGAATGTCTGAGGAACGCTTGGCACGTATTGATGCAATGTGCAATGAAGCTATCGGAAGTCAGGTTCCTGGGATTGTTGCATTGGTTGCTAGAAAAGGTAAGATTGTATTTTACAAAGCTTACGGAACTGCTGATGCCTCCGGAAAAGTTTTAAAAAAAGATGCTATTTTTAGAATCGCTTCTCAAACTAAAGCCATCACTTCCACAGCAGTCATGATGTTATGGGAAGAAGGAAAGTTTAAGTTGGATGATCCTATTTCAAACTATATTCCAGAATTTAAAAATGAACAAGTTCTTGATTCGGTTTTAAAAGATGGTAAGTATTTTACTGTAGCTGCTAAAAACCCTATAACCATACGCCATCTTTTAACGCATACTTCAGGAATTGGATATGGCGTTATTGACGTTGATCCACGCTTCAAAAAAATCTATGACGACGCAGGAATTACAGATTTATTCACTACCGAAAAAATTACGATTGCAGAAAGTGTAAAAAAATTAGCCAAACTACCATTACATCATCATCCAGGAGAGAAATTCACCTACAGCGAAGGATTGGATGTTTTAGGCTATTTTATTGAAATTATGTCTGGACTGCCTTTAGATGATTTTTTTAGAACAAGAATTTTAGATCCACTCGGAATGAACGATACTTGGTTTTATCTGCCACAATCTTTAGAAAATAGACTCGTAGCAGTCCAATCCAAAAAAAATGACCAATGGGTGAATTATGCTGCAACGTTTTATGATACGGACTATCCAAAAAAAGGGGCTAAACACTTCTTTTCAGGTGGAGCTGGACTTTCAAGTACGGCAAAAGATTATGCTGCCTTTTTACAAATGTATTTGAATAAAGGGGAGTTAGATGGAGTTCGAATTTTGAGTAGAACTACTGTTGATGTCATCATGGCCAACCAAATAGGCACTATTTGGGAAGGTGGAGAATCCAATTATGGTTTAGCTTTCAGCCTAATTAATGACAATGGAGAAGATAAGGGAGGTAAAGGTAGCATGGACACCTTTGAATGGGGAGGTTACTTTAACACACAATATTTTGCCGATCCACAAGAGCAGGTAATTGGTATACTTTTGAAACAAACACAAGCCATTAAAAATGACGAAACAGCGTGGAAATTTCGACAATTGGTAGGTCAATCTATTGATGATTAATTAAAATGATTTGTACTTTTTTTGGATGCAAAAAGTTTAAACTACCCCATTATATAAGATTTAATTTTAAAATTAATTTACTTTGAAAAAACTAAAAAAAATTGCCCTCGTTATTTTAGGAATTTTAGTAGTTGTTGCTATTGGAATCTTTATTTTTATTCAAAAGCTGAAACCCCAATACAGTGGCGAAGTAGCTTTGGCACAACTAGGTAATTCAGTAGAAGTCTATTATGACAAATATGGAATTCCTCATATTTATGGTCAATCGGAGAAGGATGTCTTTAAAACCTTGGGCTATGTTCATGCTCAAGATCGACTTTGGCAAATGGAGTTATTGCGTAGAATTGCTCCTGGGAAATTATCCCAAGTTTTCGGAAAAGACATGATTATTACCGATAAATTTTTACTTTCCTTGGGTATTGATGATGCCAGTGAAAAAACGGTCGCTAGTTTGGATAAAAACTCAGAAACCATTCAATTAACGCAGGCTTATTTAGAGGGTATCAATGCTTTTATTGATGAAGGCCCGACGCCTGTAGAATTTTATTTAACTGGTTTAGAAAAAACGCATTTTGAAATTAAAGATGTCTTTAATACCATCGGTTATATGGCTTTTAGCTTTGCTATGGCGCATAAAACAGATCCTTTACTGAGCAACATTAAAGAAACATTGGGAGCGCAATATTTGACAGATTTGGAGATTGGGGAAAATCCTAATCTGACTTTAATTAACAATTATCCTATCCAAAAAGATACCATCAAAAGAACGATAGCTTCTTTGGCGTTTGCTGCCCTAGAAAAATTACCAGTTCCTTTATTTGAAGGGAGTAATAGTTGGGTAATTGCGCCGGAAAAAACCAAAAATGGCAAGGTTATTTTCACTAACGATCCGCATATTGGTTTTTCACAACCATCCGTGTGGTATGAAGCTCATGTGAGCACCCCAACTTACGAAAAGTATGGCTATCATTTGGCAGGTGTACCCTTTCCCTTGTTGGGTCATGACCGTAATTTAGCATACGGAATTACCATGTTTGAGAATGATGATATCGATTTTTATTATGAAGAGGTGCATCCAACAAATGAAAACCAATATAAATATAAAGGCGAATGGAAAAACTTTGAAATAATTACCAAAATCATCAAAGTAAAAGATGAAGAAGATCTTACGTTTTCGTTTAAAAAATCTATTCATGGGCCAATTTTAAACGGAATAGCAGATGAGATTACGGGTGATAAATCCATTGCAATGAAATGGATTTACACCGAAATAGAAAACAAAACGTTGGATGCTTTTAACGCAATTATTCATGCAAAAGGCTTAAATGATTTTAAAAAAGCATTAGTTGATATTCATGCACCCGGTTTAAATATTATGTATGGTGATGCAAAGGATACTATTGCATGGTTTGCAACTGCTAAATTATATCAAATGCCTGATAGTATAAATACTAAATTAATACTCGATGGCAGTTCAGGTAAAGATGAACCTTTGCGTTATTTGGATTTTTCTGAAAATCCACATGCTGTAAATCCGCCTTGGTATTATGTGTATTCTGCCAATAACCAACCCGATTCTATTCTTGGAAAAATTTATCCAGGCTACTATTTACCCGAAAATAGAGCTAAACGGATTGTCTCGCTACTAGACGCAAAAAATGATTGGGACATGACCTCTGCAAGTGCTATGATGAATGATGTTACCTCAGCCGTTAATCCTACTATTGCAAGTAATTTGATAGCGGTTCTTGATATTTCAACCTTATCCAATCAACAAAAAGAAGTGCTTTTCATATTAAAATCTTGGGATGGTGCAGCTGATTTAAATAGTGTTGCCTCGACAGTTTACCACAGATGGATTTACTTCTTCCTAAAAAATACCTTTAAAGATGAACTAGGAGAAGATCGGTTTAACCAATTGTTAGGCACTCATTTTATAAAAAGAGTTATTGCCCCAATGTCTGGTAAAAATGAGTCCGTTTGGTGGGATGACTTGAGCACCGATTCAAAAGAAAGTAGAATTGATATTGTCAATAAGTCATTTTTAGACAGCTATGCCGCCTTAGAAACTTCACTAGGTACAGATTATAAAAAGTGGACATGGGATAAAGTACATACCATCGAGCATCCACACCCAATTGGGCAGATTGAAGCCTTGCGATCTTATTTTAATGTAGGGCCTTTTCCTATAAATGGCACCCGTGAAGTAATTAACAACCTGTCTTTTAACTACGCAGAAGACGGACTACACAAAGTATCTTCTGGACCATCAACTCGGAGAGTTATCGATTTTTCAGATATAGAAAACAGCATCAGTATTTTACCTACGGGTCAATCAGGAAATATGTTTAGTCCGCATTATGACGATCAAGCACAAATGTTTGTCAATGGGGAATTCAGAAAAATGATGATGAATAAGGAAGAAATACAAAGAACTTCGAAATCAGTCTTAAAAATTAAACTTTTGAAATAAAATAAATTTTATGTAGTCACAATACTTCTCTCAAAAAGAATATTTTCCTATTTTTAGAGAAAATAGAATGTATGCTGACAAAAGTTTTTGGGAGTGCTGTATTTGGAGTAGAAGCCACCACAATAACCGTTGAAGTAAATATAGATAAAGGAGTAGGCTATCATCTAGTTGGTCTACCTGACAACGCCATTAAAGAAAGTAATTATCGTATAGCGGCAGCATTACAGAATAATGGCTTTAAAATTCCTGGTAAGAAACTAACCATAAATATGGCGCCAGCGGATTTGCGAAAAGAAGGGTCTGCCTATGATTTAACCTTAGCCATTGGTATTTTGACGGCATCAGGGCAAATAAAATCTGAAAACGTAGAAAAGTATATCATTATGGGAGAACTATCTTTGGATGGCAGTTTACAGCCCATAAAAGGAGCTTTACCTATCGCTATAAAAGCTAAAGAAGAAGGATTTAAAGGATTTATTCTTCCAAAAGAAAATGCCAGAGAAGCAGCTATTGTAAGTGGATTAGAGGTTTATGGAATTGAAAATATTGAAGAAGTTATTCATTTTTTTGATAAAGAAACTCCACTAGAACAGACCATTATTGATACCCGTGCAGAATTTTATAAAACCCTAGATTTTCCTGAATTTGATTTCTCGGATGTAAGAGGACAAGAAAGCATAAAACGTTGTATGGAAATTGCCGCTGCAGGTGGTCACAATATTATTCTCATTGGTCCTCCGGGAGCAGGAAAAACTATGCTTGCCAAACGTTTGCCATCTATTTTACCACCAATGACACTACAGGAAGCTTTAGAAACTACTAAAATTCATAGTGTTGTGGGGAAAATAAAAAATACGGGATTAATGAATCAACGGCCTTTTCGAAGTCCACATCACACGATTTCAGATGTTGCACTTGTAGGTGGCGGTGCCTATCCGCAACCTGGAGAAATATCTTTATCACATAACGGGGTTTTGTTTTTAGACGAATTACCAGAATTTAAACGAGGAGTTTTAGAAGTTATGCGTCAACCTTTAGAAGACCGAGAAGTTACCATTTCCAGAGCACGTTTTACGGTTACCTATCCAAGTAGTTTTATGTTAGTGGCAAGTATGAACCCAAGTCCCGGCGGTTATTTTAATGATCCTGATGCGCCAGTAACTTCTTCCCCAGCCGAAATGCAACGATATTTGAGTAAAATTTCTGGGCCTTTGTTAGACCGTATCGATATTCATATTGAAGTTACACCAGTGCCTTTTGAAAAACTTTCTGATGAACGCAAAGGTGAAGGCAGTGTAGAAATTAGAAAAAGAGTAACTGCAGCTCGTGAAATTCAGACCAAACGTTTTGAAGCTATGGAAAACGTACATTACAATGCGCAAATGAACACCAAACATATTCGCAGCTATTGCAAAATGGATGACGCCTCCAAAGAACTACTAAAAAACGCCATGGAACGTTTGAATTTATCAGCTCGCGCCTATGACCGAATTTTAAAAGTTGCCAGAACTATTGCTGATTTAGATGCTGCTGAAAATGTTACCGGAATGCATATTGGGGAAGCGATTCAGTATAGGAGTTTGGATCGTGAGGGGTGGTTGGGATAATTTAAAATTGTT
>Ga0105050_10010494_pt1 | contig 10122 bp, 11 predicted proteins | sample FRY01_FD_78088 | JGI IMG/M metagenome (GOLD analysis project Ga0105050, IMG submission 78088) | Freshwater microbial communities from Lake Fryxell liftoff mats and glacier meltwater in Antarctica - FRY-01 | ecosystem: Environmental > Aquatic > Freshwater > Ice > Glacier meltwater ... | reverse complement strand
TTTCTTCCAGCCGCCGAGGTAGCGTTGCTCGATCCACTGGCGGTGGCGCTCGACAATGCGGTGGCGTTTATTGCCAAAGGACTTGGGCTCTTTCTCGCACTGCTGGCGGGCGTCGATGATCATGATGCGCCCGTTGCGCCCGATGGCGGCGCGGTCGTTCCGCAGCAACCAGATATAGGTGTAGATCCCGGTATTGTAGAACAGCTCATTAGGCAGCATGACGATGGCGTCGAGCCAGTCGTTTTCGAGGATCCAACGGCGGATCTCACTCTCGCCCTCTCCGCAGTCGCCATTGCTGAGCGGGGACCCATTGAAGATGATGGCCGTCTTGCTGAGGCCTTGTGCGGGTTTCTTTTGCTTCGCGAGGATGGTCTGAAGGAAGAGCAGCGAGCCGTCGTTCACAGCGGGCATGCCGGCGGAGTAGCGGGAGGTGAGCAGCTTCTCCGCCTGATCTTGGTAGCCGTCCTTCCCGCCCCAAGTGACGCCGAAGGGCGGATTACTCAGCATGTAGTCGAAATGGTTCGCCTTGTCCGTCTCGGGAAACTGGTCGCCGGGATCGTTTCGTTGCGGATCGTGGGGAATGAGCGAGTTGCCCCAATGGATCGTGGCCAGCGCCTCACCACGAATGAGCGCCTCAGAGCGGGCGACGGCGTAGGTCTCGGCCATTAGCTCGGTGCCGTGTAGGGAGATGAAGCGTTCGACGTTGGCGCGTTCCTCGTCGGTGGTGGCTTTGTCTAGCAGGTGTTCCTTCGTGACGTAAAGCATGCCGCCGGTGCCGCAGGCGGGATCGTAGATGGAAGTGTGGCGGGTGGGGATAGGGATCTCCAGCAACTCGACCATCAGACGGATGACCTCTCGCGGGGTGAAATGATCTCCCGCAGATTCGGCATGAGCTTCCGAGAAGCGCCGGAGCAACTCCTCGTAAATGTAACCCATCTCTAGGCTGGAGAGCTGATCCACCCCCAGATCAAGAATGGAATACTGATTCAGAATGGGGGCCAGACTGGCGTTCCTGACCATCTTCCCGATGACGGCGCGGTAGTCGAAGCTGTCGAGGATGTCCTGCACATTCTCCGAGAATCCTTTCAGGTAGGCGCGGAAGTTCTGTTCGAGCAGGGTGTGGTCCTCCTCGTAGATCTTGCGCAGCGTCCAAGTGGTGGCATTGGAGAAGCCGGGGGATTGCCGGGGGTTCAGCTCCATGCCTTTGACCAGCTTTTCGAGTTCATTGTCGGAAATGCCCTTCCGCTTGGCGCGGATCTCGGTCGCCATGTCCTCCCGCCACTGGATCAGGACACACTCCAAACGCCGGATGGTGATGATGGGCAGGACGACGACCTGATACTCGTGCGCCTTGAATTTGCCGCGCAACCGCTCCGCCGATTTCCAGATTTCTTCGGCGAGATTGTTGAGGCGGGCTTTATCGAGATGGGATGCAGGTTGTTTCATGATGCGAAATTCGGGATTCGACTACCGAACGAAAGGGACGATTCGGCGCATAGTGTGAGACGATGCAGGCGGGTCATCGCTCAAAATGAACGAGACAAGCAGCGGAGGGAAAATCCGATGAGGACATGAAGCATCTGTTCGTTCGTTTAATTCGTTCGGTTCGGGTGAGACGGCCATCCGCCCCGGTCCCTCTATACAGATAAAGCCGGCCTGACACATCAGAAATTCCCGGCATTTCTCCTTCCCGCTGGCTGCGCCTCCACACGTCGCGAGCCGCCTCAGATCTACCAACCACCAACACAAGGAATTCAAGCCTCCAGCGCCCACCGGCGCTCGGAGGCTTTCGCCGTTTATGGGCAGCAAAAAAGCGCCCGAAACGGCTGGTGGTCACACGAACACAATTCCGTGTCCCGTCTGACTGCCGCCAAAATTGAAAGATACAATAACATGAGTCCTCAAGCAGGAATCCAGTTGGTAGAAGAAATCGCACCTCGGCTCCGGTCGGCCATCCCGTATGTCGTCGGGAAGGTTGGCATCGATGATGCCGAGGAATTGGTCCAAGACGCCATCGCCATCGCAGCTCAAATGCTCGACCGGTTGGAGCGCCAAGGAAAACAAGTGACACCGGGCAACATCGCCTACTACACGATCCTGAACATCAAATCGGGAAGACGGAGCACAGGCGCTGGCAGAACCGATGTGATGATGCCGGGCACACGCATCGCGGGTCGGTGTGGTGTCCTGTCATTGGAAGATGAAGTCGGCTACGACCCTGAGCTCGATGAGCCCATCCGCATGGATGGTCTCCTTACCACATCCACGGATGATCCAGCAATGGAAGCCGGTCGGAACCTCGACTGGGAATCGTTCCTTGAATCCCACGACTATCGCTACGGAGTGATCGTCCGAGGGATCGCAGAGGGGAAGACCTCCCGGGAGACGGCACGAGAGTGCAAGGAACCGTATTCCCGAGTCAGGAGGTTGCGGGCCAAGCTGGCAGACGATCTCCGGGAGTTCATGGGGCCGGATGCCTTGAGCCAGTCCCTTGAGGTTCCGTCGTGGAAACGCGATGTCATGGCCGGCAGAGAAGCCGCCGCCTGCAAAGCCGACCGGAGGCACGCGTAACCCCTGAATCGAGAGAAATACAAGGAGGCCAGCTCCCGCCCTCAAAGCGGTGAGTTGGTCTCCAAGTTTTCCGAAAGGAAAAAATGAGCACACTCCGCTACTACAGCCCACGCATCGCACGGCCTCTGATCACCCGTCTCTACCATGAGGCCAAGCGTCGGGGAATCCCGATGACAGCCCTGACCGACGAACTGATCGCAAAAGGCCTGCCCATGGCGCAACCAGAGTCCGAAACCCAAGCAGAAGAACCAAAAGGATCGAACGATGAAGTATAAAAAAATCATCCTCGGCATCCTCCGGGACATCTCCATCGAACTGCTTAAGCACGGGATCGAGCGTTTGCGAACCAAGCGATCAGGCCCGAACCGAGGCAGCCAAAAACGCAGCACCTCACCAAAACGCTGACGCCACACGAAAACCCAACCGAGAGTCCGGGGGAAATCCTCCGGGCTCTCACCCCATTTCAAAAAGAACCGGTCCTTCTTTCCACCACCAAAAGTACTTTAAAAACAGCTATATATATCTCCTAGTGAATGAAGGAATCGTACCAGTACGAGGACCGGTAACCGAGGTGTACGCCGATTTGTAAAGTTGTTGGTGGACAAGAAAGGATTCAAAAAAGGTCCAAGGTCGCGCTGAGGGTTTCGCCGTGTGACCTTGGGAGACGCGAAATAAGAAGGCCACCTACTCGGCCCCTCAAATAAAAGGTCTAATCGCCATAATCTCCCGTTCGCTTAACAAATTTCCATTTCTCCACCGTTCTCGACGCGCCTCTCGTGTCAGAATAGGTGTATGTTCCGCTACGATATGCCATGACTCCGAACCTCTGGCCTTCGGCGACACCTTTGACACCTTCCATGAAAAATTGTGGACCGATCGTTTCGCCAGGCCCATTGGTTGGTGGATTTACTCTTTGGCCGAGTATTCCATTCGATATGACTTGTGAAACCTCGACATAAAATTTTGTAGCCGACTGTTCTAACTTGGCCTCAGAATTAGTTTTCTCAACAAGTTCCGCCTCTCTCTTTGCAGAGGAAATAGCGTCTATTCTGTGTTGCTGAATCGCAGTCTCCCGCTGCATCGTCTGTGACTGATCAGCCTGTTGTATCGCTTCAGCAACATCGAGATCATTTGTGAGTATGGATTTATCGATCTCAAATTCTCGCTCGCCGCTCTTGACCTTCATTGTTAAGACAGAATCAGAAATGCGTTCAACAAGTGTTCCTGCTGGAATTCCCACGATTCCATCCTCAGTGGTGACCTGTCTACGTTCAGTCAAATAATAAATTCCATCAGGTGCTGCGCGTGTGGGAGAGGTATCACTTAAATCTGGATTTGCAGTTGCCCGACCTGCTGGTGCAACAAGAACTGCCTGTGGATTTGGAATTAACAGGCGTTCGCCTTCGCTAGCCGAGATACTAAAGTCTCCGTTGGCGTTTCGGTAAAGAACCGTTAATGACTTTACCTTCCCGGGACTGGGGTCCCCGCCGAGTGACCCATTACTGACCTTGATTTGAACTTTCCCATTTTGTATTTTTTTGTTTAGAATCGGGGTGACATCACGCTGAACGTCGCCAGCAGAATAAGCGGCTTTTAATATGGTGAGTCTTTGCTCTGCTTTCAGCTGAGATGCGAGACTGAAGGATAGCCCGATTGTAACGGCCAGCAAAAACGCGGGGCCTCTTCTTTGTTGGTTCTGGCTCAAGAAATTTTTCATGAAAAATACGGGGAACAAGTAAGACCTATTCAGATGAGTGATTCATTGACAAGCGAAATATCCTAAAAATCGGATCTCTGCCGGTTTGTCGACCATATGCGCATTCTGGAGGTGAACCCAGTGGAGGTAATCCGTTATTTGATGAAAGGACGGTCGGAGTCACAACCCGCAGGACTTCTCATATGCGCGACCGTTCTTTGGATTCACGGAAAGATTTTGCGCCGACCTCCATGACGGTCGAGACGGCCCGGTCCAGCACTTGCGTTGCCATCAATGGATCCGCAGGATTGCACTGTGGCCCCGCTTCAATTGGGATCCTCTTCAGTCGGGTCAGCATCGCTTCAATAGCCCGCCGACAGCCCGCTATAAACATGCGGCGATCAACGAGGTTTCCACGTCGCTCCTGTTCTTCCCGGTATAATTTCTCCGCCATGAACCGCTCTCTCATCGCTCGGGTGCTTTCCACAAGCCGGATGCTTCGGCTCGGACTGTCTCGCAACCGCGCATCGTGATAATCCTGCGAGGCGCATTCTGATTGGTAGATGGATTCGTTCAGTGCGTCCAAGAGTGAATCCCCCGTCCGGATCGGTGGATCAAGTTTCACTCTGATGACCTCGATCCTTTTCTCCACCTCGACCGTTGCCATCTTCCGATTGAGTTTCGAGGTCGTCGGCTTCTTCATCGGTTTTTCCTTCTCGGCCGCTGCCTTCTTTTTCAGATTCTCCGGCTTCGTTGACCCCCGAGTCGGCGGTCTCTGCTGTCCTCGCTCCGCTCTCCATTTATCGGCGGCGGCAAACGAGCTGGTCGGGCATCCCTGTTTCACGAGCTGGAACACTCGCACCTTCGAGACGCCCCATCGTTTCGCGATCTGTACCTGTGTGGGCATACGGCATTCTCTCGGGTGTCAATTAAGCCCCCCCTTAACCTGAAAGTTCACCCTATCCACGGAAGTTGATGGACAAATGTGCCTCGAACCCTTCGGTCTCTGACCTTGAGAGCCCAAAGCAAGAAGACTACCTATCGACGGCGGCAATTTTCAGTTCTCGCTTGTTTACTCCTTGGCGAGACAGACACCTTCAATGGGAGAGTGCACCTTGGACGAGAAAGCAATCTGAAGCATACGGACACAGTACCCCTAAACAGGGGCAATGTGTCTCGGAAAGCGCTCTTGGCGCGAGTGAAGTCTCGAAGTTCCCGAACACCGGTTTCCCGGAACTACATGTGTCAGCAATACTGCCGCTCGGTCATCCTGTAACGGCTCATGTAGCTAGCCCGGCCTTTTAGAGCCAATGGCGGTTTCTACAGGGAATTGAACCCTGCTCGATAGTTATTCTCAGACATCCCACTCGTTACCATTTTCAGGGCGAGGTCCGACTGCGCGGCGAAATTTGCTGGCCGCCTTTGTTTCTGGAAATGACGCCTCCAGATTTGACGGTTCTCTTGATCAGTTTACGCGATAGGCCTGTTGAAGATGTGCGAGCACATCGGACCAGTGAAATCGGACAGTTTTGCCGATTTTAAAAAATGGTACCCGTCCGCCTCGCATCCATTGGTCAAGTGTGCGGGTTGAAATCTTGAGGCGCTTAGCCGTTTCGGGTTTATCGAGGATTTCGTCTGAGCTGGTCGTTACTGACAGACTTGGCGTTTCAATATATGGATTCTTCGTCATGCGACGAGAATACGCAGAAGATTTGATCTTCTTTTCGGTGTCGGCACTGCCCGAACGTTTGTCGGCCCAACCCGTGAAGATGTCCTCTTGATTTTATAGAAAACCTTCAGACGGACGCCGCTTCGATGCGGATGTCGGCCAAAATCAGGCCGAATTGCTTTTCGTTTTTCGTTGACCGGTTCTTGCTCGACTGCGTTTCATTGTTCGAAAAGCAAGAAATTCTTGTAGGTATTCTACTTCGAATACTAGGCGCTGTCTCAGTCGTCCCGTGTGACGATCAAATTCGTCGAACTCGCCCTTAAGGGAATGAGGCGTAAGCGCTTGATCTTTCTTGGCGGTAGCGTTGTGCTTCATCCAATTCGAAGCGCCGCTTAATCCGTGTACCGTTCTTGTGGGGTCTGAGAGTTTTGCCCAAGCACGTATGCTCCGTGCCTTTGGGGCGTCACCCAAAAGATCCCATATTTTGGATTTGTCTTTTGCCTTGTACGCAACGGCGATTTTCTCGCAATACTCCCCGGCATGAAGCCATATGAGTGCGGCAGTCCTGATCGCATTTTCTTCACGAGATAGATCGCTCGCAGAAAGCTTTCGAATCTTTCCTTTCGGAGCGTTGGGTAACAATTTTTTGCCTTCGCATGCCGGGAAAACCAGAGCCGCGAGTTGGGCGAGGTCTTGAGGAGTTGGGAGTTGCTGTTTGTCCTTCATGCCGTTGCCTCCATCGGAAGAATGTTCTCCGCACCATCAGGTGCGAGGGTGAACCAAGTTCGCGCTTCAGCGGGGGTGCAAAGCTCTCGGTAGTGCTGGAATATCATCCGGGGCGAGTTGCCGGCCTCCAACGCGACCCGGTTCACGTCTTGAAGCTCCGCGAGGCGGTAAGAGATGAAGCTGTGCCGCAAGGCGTTCGTCTTCCACGAAAAATGAGCAACCTTCTTTGACTTCTTCTGCCGTTCCTTGTTGATGGCTTCGACGGTGTCGCGTTGGGATTCAAAAAACCACGGCTTGCTGTGCGGCCAGACGTGTCCTCCGTCGCGTCCGGCAAGGGCCAGCCATTGCGCGAGGTTTGGCGTGATGGGCACAAGACGGCGTGAAGCAGTCTTTGCCTTGCTTGCAGCGATCTCGATGAACCCGGGGCGACGTTCGACGTCTGACCATTCGAGCCGCAAAATCTCCTCAGAGCGCAGACCGGCAAAGGCTGCCAGAGCCAAACATGGTCGCAAGTCAGTTGAACAATGAGCTAGGAGTTCTCCCATTTCCTTCGGAGTGAAGATTTCCACCGGGACGGCTTTTTCAGTCCGCTTCTCGATGCCGGCGAGAAGATCCGCCTCTTTCGAGAGCCAGCCGCGATCTTTCGCGAACCCGAAAAACGTCCGAAGGGTCGCGAGCGTGTTGTTGTAGCCGCGTGGGGCGAGCTTCAGGCCATCCATAAAGGTGCGTAGATCATCTGGAGCAATGGCGCTGACATTGCAATTGAATGCCGTCACTAAAACTCCGAGACGGTATTTCAGATCGGCTAGATATGTGACGCTGACGCCTTTTTGTTTTTTTGCTGCGGTCATGTCTGCGACAGCATCTTTTACGGTTTTGAGAATTACGCCCTTGCCGTGGTGGCGCATATAAAACTTTGCTGCTTCAGCTAGGGAAAAGCCGTCGAGGGTCTTTTTGGCCTCGGCGAATTCAATCGCCGCCACATCGAGAGGGAGGCCGAGGGGTCGAATTGCTTCCAAGGCGCGCCCGTAGATGAGTCGGTCTTTGCCGGTCACATGCAACGCATCCAGATCACCACGTGAGAGCTGCGCGGCCTTGGCCTCCGCCTCCTTCTTCGCCTCGTCGAGATCAGGGAAGTTCAGACCGCAGCGCTTTCCGCCCATGTAGAAGCTCACACGAAAGTAGGAGCCAGAGGGCTTCTCTTCGCGGTAGATCTTCACCACGGAAGAACCGCGTTTGACGGTGAGTGGGAATTTTTCAGATTTCGCTTTCATGCGTTAAATAACGCAATGACCGTCCGAAAACTGTCCGAAAAAGCAAGAAGGAAAATTCGAAAGAGCTGTAAGTCGCTTGTTTACTGAAAGATAAAAAAGCGACCCTAACGGGATTCGAACCCGTGTTACCGCCGTGAAAGGGAGCGGGCCTACTATGGTAAAACTTGACTTGGTGCCAAATTGGTGCCAAGTTTTTAGCATGAAAAAGCAATGGCCCAAAATCATCAAGGTTGAGAAGAACGGAAAATCAATGCTGATGGTGGATGCGAGAAAAGGCGGACAAGGCGAGCGAAGGTTTTTCGATACCAAGGCCGAGGCGGACGGCTTCGCCCATGCTCAACGCATCCGGCGGCATAACGAGGGCGGAAACGGTTTCGATGATACACGTCTTACGAAATACGGATGGACAGTTGCGAAGGCCATTGACTTCGCCCTCGCCCATCTCGACAGGCAATCCGCCAGCACGCCACTTTCTGATGCCGTAAGGGCACTTTGCGCCGCCAAGGACTCGGAGGTAGGGGCACCCCGCCTAGCCGACATTAAGAACCGGCTGGCGCGGTTCTCTGCGCACTTCCCCCGCAGGACAATCGCCACAATCACCGAGGCGGAGATTGCCGACTTCCTTTCTACGATCCCGCACCCGGTCACCCGAAACGACTACCGGAAAGAGATCGTTATGCTTTGGCAATACGCCACCGGGAAGAGCAGGGGATGGGCGACCCCGCTGGACACGCGAAACGAATTAAAACGCGCCGCCGAACCGGAGAAGGCCCGCATCATCCTGACCGTTGAGCAGGCGGGGCGACTCATGGAGGCGTCACTTGATCCCGAGGTACTCGCCCTAAATGCCCTTGTCCTTTTTGGAGGTTGCCGCCGTGAGGAGGTTGAGAAAATGGACTGGCAGCACGTGGATTTTGAAAGCGGACACATCAACATTACGGCTGCAATCTCGAAAGTGAGCGCGGAACGCTTCGCCCCTATCTGCGACAATCTCCGCGGATGGCTGGCGACCGTGGCGAAGAAGTCCGGCCCGATTGTTTCCCGAACCATCACCAAGCCCTTACGCGACACATGGAAGCGGGCAGGGGTCTATCCTTGGCCTCAGGATGCTCACCGCCATTCGTTCATATCCTACCGCCGCCAGATCGTCGGAGACTCACAGACCGCGCTTGAAGGCGGAACGTCGGAGACGATCATCAAGCGCCACTACAAGCGGCCCGTGACGCGAGCGCAGGCGGATTCCTTTTTCAGTATCAGGCCGCTGGCCGACTCGAAGGTCGTGCAGATGGCGGCATGACGCCTTGGTGAGTCTTTATTACCGACCGGACGCACCGCCAGACCTCGCCGGAAGTCCAGTGTTCGCCATCGCACTCGACCGTGCGCCAGTAGTTGACCATTCGCCGCGAAATCTTAAACCACCGCGAAGGACAGGCGGTACGGCCAGATATGCGGACTTCTCCCAGCTTGTCGCCTTGCACCCCCCCGGACGCGAGCACGAGCACCCATTCCGCCGACCCCGCCGCATATACCAGCTCGGCAGCGGCCCCGCGCAGCATCCCATCTGCGACCAATGCGGCAATGGCTCGTTGCTGCATCCCCTTGCTCGTTTTTGTCTGAACGGATCGACGTAGAATTTCCGGTCGTAGCGCGTCCCAGCAGGCGACCACCAGCAGGCCCGGCGGGGCGATCATCTCAATTCGCCGGATAATGTCAGGGCAGACAGGGGCGGATTGCGCATCCGCCATGCTCACCGAGGACACCCCGACCTTACCGGACTCTTCCGCGACCGCATTAAGCAATTGGGAAAGCAGTTCCAGGTTGTTTTTGTCATTCGCACAGCCGACCCGGGCGCGCCCTTTCGTTGACGGCTTTTTGTTCTTCCGTCGCCAGAGAGTTGAGCGGTGAAGGCGTTGCATAATGGAACACTACCAGCCTAGTCATGGAAGACCATAAAAAAACACTACTATCGCTCCGCTCACAGGCGGAACTCTTGAGCATCTCATGGCGGCATCTTCAAGAGTTATCAAAGAAACGCTTGATCCCCACCGTCCGACTTGGGCGAAGGATGCTCTTCAACCCCATTCACGTCGCCGCCGCGCTGGAAAAACTCACCGTCAAATCCCTCTAAAAAAAAGAGCCGGTCTAACCCTCCTAGGCGACCGGCTCAAAACGAAACTGAACATGGA
>Ga0105050_10010489_pt1 | contig 10129 bp, 10 predicted proteins | sample FRY01_FD_78088 | JGI IMG/M metagenome (GOLD analysis project Ga0105050, IMG submission 78088) | Freshwater microbial communities from Lake Fryxell liftoff mats and glacier meltwater in Antarctica - FRY-01 | ecosystem: Environmental > Aquatic > Freshwater > Ice > Glacier meltwater ... | reverse complement strand
TGTTCCGGTTCAACTCGACGCGCTCCTCGCCCTTCCTGGTGTGGGTGACTACACCGCAAGGGCAGTGCGGTGTTTCGCCTTTGGAATTCCCGGCCCTGTGGTGGACACCAACGTCCGCAGAGTGCTTGCACGCCTCATCCGGGGAGACGGTGAAGCAGGACCACCTCGGAATCGTAAAGATCGTGCAGCGGCTAATAAAGCACTGGAGGCTGTCGGATCGCCCGAAGAAAAAGTTCTCCTTTCTCAAGGGCTAATGGAGCTGGGGGCTGTGGTGTGTACGGCGCGGGCACCGCGCTGTAGAGATTGCCCCGTCGCTGATCAGTGCTCGTGGAGGCGGGAAGGATACCCCGCGTATATGGGGGCCAAAGCTCCCACTCAACCGCAATTTCAAGGCAGCGATCGCCAAGCGCGGGGAGTGATCATGCAAGAGCTTCGCGCGAGCGACACCCCGATTTCTCGAGATCTCTTTCGAACCCTCATCCTCGATGAGGGTCAATGCAATAGGGCGCTTAAGTCTTTGATAGCTGACGGTTTGATCTCAACAATCAGAAAAAGTGATTTTCTTTTCACGCTCGCGTAACGGTTGTCCTCAGAAGGGTCGTGAACTTGGCGTAAAATTCGCCGGCATCAATCTCTTCGATGACGGTGGCGTTAGCCTTACGGTTTCCCACCATTCTGCTTTCACGAGAATCCATAAGCGAGTAACCTCTGGTCAATTCGGACTGAGTTTCCACTTCCACATATCTTGACGAACTGCGGCGAACGAGTCCAGGTTCCATCAAAAGCATTGCGGTAAGCGAGTCCGGATGGGTACTTCCAGGGACTCCAACCGAACCATTGAATTCTCTGTTAGGTGCGTCCAGAATGGAAAAAAATTCGCTGAGCGGGGTGCCGATTTTCCGAATTTTCTCGAGTTGTTGGTCATCCCATGTTGCCTGGGACAGCGTAAGAGTCCAGGTGACTATCGTCGTTGCGAACCCTGCGCTCAGAACCATTTGGGCCGCTTCGGGGTCCACAAAGAAGTTGTACTCGGCAGCAGCTGAGACATTCCCTTCCGAATTGTCGCACCCTCCCATAATCCAGAGCTCTCGAATCTTGGTTGGTAAATCCCGATCCATAGCCAAGGCAAGAGCAACATTGGTGAGCGGCCCGATAGCAATGATGTCGATTTCTCCTGGGTGAGCATTCGCCAACTCAACGATGGCACGAGCACCGTGCATATCTTCTGCATCTTGCAAAGGAGCAGGCCAGTCGACGTTCCCTTTCCCGTCGCCATGCGCTTTAGCCTCGTACCAAGGCTTCAAGAGGGGAGCGGTGGCCCCGCGAAAGACGGGTACCTCCCCCGGCCGCCCAGCCTGGTCAATCGTAATGAGCGCGTTGTGTACCTGCTGGTCAAAATCGACGTTGCCCGCCACAATGGTGACGGCCTTCAAATCAGCTTCAGGATGCAATAACCCTACAAGCAGGGCAAAACTGTCGTCGGCAGCAGTGTCCGTATCAATGATTAATTTTCGCTCCATGAATTAGTCCTCCCACTCTGTTTATGGTTGAACGCCTGGCTGGCCCACGACGATGGGAGTCTCCAGTTCCTCGGGGGGGATGCTTTGCTTGCGTGGCTCTTGCACCCGCCACGCAAGCACCAATCCCACCAGAGCAAGTGCCGAGGCGGTCACAAAAATACTTGTGAAACCTACAGCAGGCTCTAAGGCGCCGGCGAGGAGAGGACCCGCAATAAAGAAAGGGGCTAAGAGGGTCGAGGTTGTCCCCAAGTAGAGCCCCGTTTTGTCCGTTGGCGACATCTCAATTGACATATTTGGGTCTCCAATCACCGTCACTGCGTTCGCTCCGCCCAGGAGGATGAAAACACCGATATACGCCGATAAAGACTCGGCGAAAGTTGCTCCCACCATGCCACAAAGTATAAAAATCCCACCCGTTATGACAACCACTCGCCATCCTCGAAAATTGCCCACCATCCCTAGACCGAATCCCACTACTGCTTGAGACAAGATAAAAACTGCGGCGAGGAGTGCTGCATCTGAGGGCACAAGCACTCCCCTCAGACCGTTGACTACGACAAAGCCCACCCCGAGAGTGGACAGCGCTAAAAAGGCCCTAGCCAGTAAAAATCTTCCGTAGTTTCGATCGCCCACGACGATTCCCGGGATTTTTCGCAGAGTGGTGAGGAACGGCGGTCTCGCCTCCACCAGCGGGTAAGGCTCCTCCTTCAGGCCAGCCACAAAGAAAATTGAGAGGAAGGACAGCACAAAGCTCACCCAGAAAACTATTTGAGTACCCCCCGGAAAGCCCTCTTCTTTAAGGACGCTTTCCGCCCATAGCGCGGCGGAAAACCCCAAAATGCCTCCGATGAGCTGGACTGTTCCAAAAAACACTCCCCGCGATTTGGTTAATGCTTTCGCGACGAAATCGCCATACACGGGGCCGATGAGGCCAGTCGTAATGGCGTAAAAAGCGAACGCCGCAAAAAACAAAACAATGACGAGATTCGGTGGTGCTGCGCCAATAAGCGTCGCACTCAGCGCGATAGCCAGAATTCCAACGCGTTCCGCAATTACAATTCCAAGAAAAAGGGGCTTCCTTCTTGCCCGACCTAGTACCAGGTGAGCACCCACTAGCTGTGGCAGAAAGTGACCGATGGCAAATGTGGCGGCGACGAGTCCTACCAATAAGGAGCTTCCCGTCAGCGCTGAAATAAAGGCAGGAATAATTGTCACTTCTGAGAGTAGCGAGATAGCGAAGGCAAAGGTTGCCCCGTCCGCAACCAGAAACGCAAAATTTCTCCGGCGATAGCGTCCCATAGCTTTCGCGTACTCGGGTGCGACAAGCCTCAAGCGGGCCACATCGGCGCTTACGGCCACTGAATACCCTCCTTATCCTGCTGAATGAGGATGCGAAGCGACTCCACAGCCGTCGAAAGCAGACCCTTTCTTCCGGGATCCGTGTCGGGCCCAACGCCCATCATGTGCATTACCCCGCCAGCGCGGACTCCGTAAATAGTGCTCAGTATGAATAGGGCCGACGCTTCCATTTCGCTGCAAATGGCGCCACCCCTTCTCCACGCAGACCATCGATTCTTTAGTAGGGATGCCATAGGCATCCTTTCCGGCTCGACTTCTCCATAAAAAGAGTCCTTCGACTGGCTGATTCCGCGCAAGGTTTTTACACCGACAGTTTTTGCGGCCGAGATGAGTGCTTCGACAATTTGCGGGTGAGCGATAGCGGGAAATTCCGTCGGAAGGTAATGCTTCGTTGTCCCCTCGTCACGTATTGCCGCTGTGACGACAGCCAACTGTCCAGAGGGCGTGTCCGTTTGAATGGCCCCAGAAGTACCCACCCTAATAAACGTGTCTGCTCCCGCCTTAATCAGCTCCTCCACAGCGATCGCCGTGGATGGACAGCCAATCCCCGTGGAAACAACGCTCACCAGCACTCCCTCTAGGGTTCCGGTATAGGTCACGTACTCGCGATTCGTCGCGATATGGCGTGAATCATCGAACAACGCAGCAATCGGTTCACACCGACCTGGATCACCTGGTAGCAATACGTATCTTCCCACATCACCGCGTCTGATTTGAAGGTGGTGCTGGAGGTCGCTCACGCGAATTCTGCCTCACGATCGTGGCGGATGAGCTCGCGCATTCCCGCAACTGCTGCCGGGAGGAGGTTTTCGACGGAACCCGCCTCCAATTCCTCTTTTGTCATTGGTGACTGATCAGGATGACCCAGAATCATCATGATTCCTCCAGCCCTGACTCCGAGAGTGGATGCAACAATGAACAAGCCAGCCGCTTCCATCTCGCTACATATCGCCCCCCCGGCCATCCATGCAGTCCAACGTTCCTGGAGCCGAGATGCCACGGGCATCCGGCCGGGCTCGTGTTGCCCATAAAACGAATCCTTGGACTGAGAAATTCCGATGTGAACCGTTTTTCCCTCCGACCGTGCCCCCACCGCGAGTGCGCGAGTAATGTCGATATCAGCAACGGCCGGGAACTCGATTGGGAGATAGTGGCTCGTTGTTCCCTCATCTCGAATCGCGCCGTGAATAATTCCTACATCACCGGGCTTGATTCGCTCTTGCATAGAGCCCGAGGTGCCCACCCTTACAAAAGAATCAGATCCCACCCTAACGAGCTCTTCCATGGCGATAGCAGCAGAGGGACAGCCAATTCCTGTCGATGTCACAGAGACCATTTCCCCGTCCAGGTATCCAGTCCATGTCTCGTATTCCCGGTTTTGCGCCACCAGCTTGGGCTCATCAAAAAACCGGGCGATGGGCTCGCATCGTCCCGGGTCTCCGGGAAGAAATACATAGCGACCGACCTCACCGGGGGCCACTCGGATGTGGTATTCCCTGTTGTCATCTTTGTTCATAGCCATAGCGATATCTCCTTAATCGGTGGGTAAAACGAAAGCGCAAGAGATTAACTCTTGCGAAAAGAAAGAAAAGTTGCGCCAAGGATTACTGAACCGAAGATCGTAACCGAAACGCCAAAAGAGATGAGTACCGTGCGCGGCGAGAAGGAAATCATGTCTGAAAGGTTCCAGAGTCCCGGCTGCATAATCGAGTAGACCATCAGCCCAATCATCACTGTCGCACCGCCGATACCGTAGACCCAGTCTTGAATCCTTACGGCGACTTGGCGATAACTCGTCTTGTCCCCACTGGAACCGAAGCCTCTCGACTCAAGCGAGACCGAGAGCTGCTGAACTCTCTCAATCGCGCCGACAAATACCGGAACGAAACTCGGAAGGACAGCGGCAAAGCCGCTTCCCTTCATCCCCCTAGATTTCTGAGCGCTCAAGACGAGGCCCACCTCTCTTTGGAACACGGGGATAAGTTGCAAGGTCATGGCAAGCATGAAATTGAAGGTGTAGGGAACCTTGAGCTTTGAGAAGGCAAGGAACAGATCGCTGGGGTGCGTCGTCATCACCATGACCAAAGACAAGAGCATCGATGAAACTATGCGGCCGAGCAGTACCAATGCGTAGTAAAATCCGTCACCGTAAAGAGTTACAAAGCCGACCTCTGCAAGGACTGTCCAAGGCTTATCCGCTGCTGGGCCCAGAACTTGGAGCGCAATGAGAGAAGACCCGACCGGGACAATGAGGTAGGCGGCTTTGAGCAGAGGCCGAAAAACACCACCCAGCAATGCCATAGCTACCGCGAAAAGAGCCATTCCGTAAAGGATAAAAATATTCTGAGTGGTAAAAGCCAAAATCACGTAGATCACTATCCACAAAATCTTGGGGACCGGATGGATGCGGTGAATTACTGAATTCCCGGGAATCATGGACGTCGGCATTGCCGTCTGAATAGACATTAGCGCTTGCCTTTCTCTAGCCGGGACGCAATATCTGCGGCCAATTCTTCTGGGGTCAGAGCGATGGGACCGCCTAATGGGTAGACGGTCTCCAGCGCAATATTGGTAATTTGTGGGGCCTGGAGATTCGTGGTGAGCATTAGCTGTTGGTCAGCGAAGACCTCGCGGGGCGAGGCGTCAGCAATGATTTCCGTGTTCCGCATCACAATTACCCGCTCCACAACCTCCGCCAGGAGAGGCATGTCATGTGACACACAGATAACTGTTGTCCCGTCTTCCGCAAGGCGCCGCATGAGCGAATTTATGATTCGCGTAGTTTGATGGTCTTGACCCGTTGATGGCTCATCCAAGATAATAATCGAGGGTTTCATGGTGACGACAGAGGCTATTCCAACAAGCTTCCGAATGGGGAAAGAAACCCGGTATGGGTGTTCTTCGATGAATGCAGCTAAATCAAAAAATTCGACGGCCGCTGCGACGCGCTGAGCAATCTCCTCTTCTGGAGTTCCAATATTTCGGGGCCCAAATTCCAATTCATCTTTAACAGTTCTCGCGAAAAGTTGGTGGTTTGGGTTTTGAAACACATATCCAACGTGGGCCGACATTTCCTGGACGGTCCGGTCCGTGGTAAGCAACCCATTCACATAAACAGTCCCTGATGTGGGTTTCAAGAGTCGGTTGAGGAGCTTCGTAAGAGTGGTCTTGCCTGAACCGTTCTGGCCAATCACGCCAAGCAGCTCACCTTTTTTGACTTCGAGGTCAACTCCTGAGAGCGCAACGACCTGACCGTTGGGGTAGACGTAATGCGCACCGTCCATCTTGACAGCGAGGTCGGTCTCGATTTGCGATGGAAAGGCGTGTTTTCCTCGGCGCGCCATCACGCTCTAACCCCGAGTAGCGCGTTGACGGACCGAACTGCCTCTCCAGTATTAATCGGCACGCTCCCCTTCCAGTGCCCCTTTTTGCCGAGGATATTCGCGAGGGCAGTCGCTTCGGGAACTCGGAGGCCCAGCGCCTGAAGCTCATCTGCGCGCGAGAAGATTTCTGTGGGAGCCCCGTTCATCACGATTCGGCCGCCATCCATCACGATGATTCGGTCCGCAAACTCCGCAAGCACCTCAACCTCGTGCTCAATCACAATCACGGTCATGCCGTACTTCTGGTTCAGAGTAGTCGCCATACCAAAGACCTCCTGCTTACCGATGGGATCGAGGTTCGACGTGGGCTCATCCATGATGAGAACCTGAGGCTTCATGGCTAACACCGCAGCAATCGCGAGCCTCTGCTGCTGGCCGCCGGAGAGGCCCAGCGGAGAGCGCTCTTCAAAACCTTCAAGGCCTACCAGGTTAAGCGCCTCGGATACCGAGCGGCGCATCGTTTCGTAGTCAATCCCAGCGTTCTCCAACCCGAGCGCAACTTCTTCAGCACATGTCATCTGGCTCATTTGGAACTCGGGATTGTCAAATACTATCCCGACAATTTTGGCCATTTCCCGAACGGGGTAATCTTCGACGTCCAGGCCGCCAACGATGATAGTTCCCTCGCGTCGGCCTCCGAGCATGGAAGGCACAACACCGTTCACAGATAACCCCAAAGTAGTTTTGCCAGCACCGTTAAGGCCAATCACGCCCACGTATTCTCCTGGCATGATGTCCAGTGATATATCGCTGAGCGCGGGTGAGGCGGTGCCCGGGTAGGTATAAAAAACTGAATCAAAATGAACTATCGGGTTAGGCATAATTTTCTTCCTCATTCTTGGGGAACAGCAGTTTCCTGAATGTGGGGAAGGCGGAGTACCGCCTCCCCCACATTTTTGTCAAGGGATTGACTGGTAGTTCTCTATCCTCCAGCGCCTATTGCGAGGAAGACAACGATGACGAGAACCCCCACCACGATGCCGCCCACAGCCCAAAGGATTCCCTTGAGCGGAGTGGACTTCACCAAGTTGATGTTCTCCGTCATCGCCTTCGGAAGCGCTTCAATCACCGCCAGGGCAACGAACCCCCCGATGATCTTGTCGGCCAGCGAAGTCAAGATGTTCGACGAGAGCACCGAGGCTACAACTCCTTGCCCAATTGCTAGGAAGGTTGCGGTGAGAGCGTCAGCACCTGCACCAGTCGCTCCACCAAATACGAGGACAATGATCGGCGCAGCAACAATTGTGCAAGCAATGGCGACAATGACGTTAAGCAAGAAGAACTTCGGGATCGATCTCCCGAGTCCCCATGCCCTCACGCCATAACCCCAAATTAGCGCGCCCACGACGTTGACCAGGGCGAACGGCAAGGTGGTTGGCCCTACGATCAGCGCTGCCCCGCTGTTGGTCAGCAGCCCCACAAGGGCTCCCCACCAAGGCCCCAGAACGATGGCTGCGATGGCCGTACCAATCATGTCCAGGTAGACGGGCAAGCGCAGCGCGCTCGCGATGATACTGCCGACAATGTTCAATGCAACGCTGACGGGGATGATGGTCACAAGCAGAGTTGTTGGAATTTTCATTCCAGAACTCCGGGCCTTTTGAGGGGCCGCTGAGGTGTTACTCATGAGTATTCCTTTCGTGCTGCAATTTAAAGTGCGCATGCTGCATTGCGTGCGCACTGAGATTGGCTCGCTGCGCTCTTGACAGAGCGCAGCGAGCTATCGGATTTGATACCCCGGCTGGAGTATCGCCACCCACTAGCGTAAGTGTTTTTTCGAGATGGAAATTCGTCCCGAGAAAACCCTCCTCATAGTGGGTGGAGCTTGATGAACACGGCATCAGTAAGACCCCGCGCCCAATTCTGAATCGCCCGAGACAATGCTGATTCCTGCACTTGTACCAACCATCTGCGCGCCCGCCTCAAGAAGGGCCATCGTCTGGCTAAAAGTGGTGATGCCTCCGGAAGCCTTTACCCCAACCCCACTGGGGCAATGCGAAACGAGAAAACTAATACTTTCCGGATTCGCCGTCTCGATAGCGGCGCTACTGGCATTCTTCAGATACTTCACCCCGGCGCCAATGGCGGCTTCAATCGCAATAACTTTTTGCTCGTCGCTCAACAACGGGAGTTCTAACATGACTTTGATTGGAACCCCGGCGGACTCCACGACCCCGCGGATATCTGCGGCGAATTCGTCGTACATTCCACTCTTCAGCCACCCAATTTGGACGCCAATGTCGATTTGCTGCGCACCCCGTCGAACCAGTTCCGCCGCTTCAGCTGCTTTCCCGGCAGACGTCATCAGCCCGACCTGAGGGAAGTCAAGAGCCGAAGCAACGAGGACACTCGTGCCCGCCAGCTCCGCTCTAACCACCTCAACCCAGCTCCCCTGCACCATGGCAGCTTGGAAACCATATTCGAGGCATTCCCGAGCGTGAGCCACGACCTGGTCGCGGGTCACTGCGGTGCCAATGAGGGTGTGTTGAATTGCAGCGGCCACGCTTTGGTGGCTCCAAGTTTTACTCATCGACAACGCCACTTTGCTCAAGGAGGCTATCCGAGTAGGGCAAGGAGGGAACCACTTCGCGCCCTCCTACTGTGACAGCAGCCACCCGCATTGCTTGGCCAACCGCTTCTGAGAGAGGCGAGCCTTGCACCAACGCGGCAGCAAACGCGCCTACGAAGCTATCCCCCGCTCCAGTGGTATCGACAACTTCTTTGGCCGGCACTGCAGGAAGAAAGACTCCACCCTCCCCACTATCCAGATAAACACCGCTCGCGCCCAGGGTGATAACTACGGCACCAACACCGCATTCGAGAAGGTGGCTCGCAATGTCAGCAGGCTCATGCAGGTCCATTCCAAGAGTCTGGACGCTGTGAATCGCTTCGGATAAGTTAGGCACAAAATAATCAATGCAAGATAAAACGTCCGCAGGAATTTCTACCGCCGGAGCTGGATTACACACGGTGATAATTCCTCTCCCTTTCGCGTGACGAAGGGCCTCAAAACCGACGAGTGGGTTAAGTTCGAAGGACACAACCAGCGCCGCGGAGCGATCAATGACTCGATAGAGACGCTCTAGATCGGCCACGGCCATTCCCTCCAGCACACCCGGAGCAATCGCGATGCGATTGTCTCCTTGGGCGTCCACCAAAATGAAACCAATCATTGTCGGTCCGTCCAGGACAACAACTCCGTCCGTGTTGACGCCTTCTCGCGACCACAGGTCGCGCCCAAGCTCCGCACCCAAGTCTGTGCCTACGGCAGTGATGAGATTCGACGCCAGGCCGAGCCGACTAATCTGCACGGCCTGGTTCGAAGCCTTCCCACCCGGACCCTCACGGTATTGGGCACCAGTGACAGTTTCGCCGATGTCAGGGTATCTATCGAGATACATCGTCTTGCCCATGCCATAACCACCGAGCACTGTAATCTCCATTGATTGTCTCCCCGACCACAATCAAACGTACCGAGTAAACCGATAGGAAGAAGATAGCCCCGCTGTATCTATCGAGCAACTTCATGCTCATATGCGCATGAACGATTAATTTGGGGTGCGGTAGTTATTACTCAATTATCTTGCGATAAGGGTCAGGTTCCCCCGCATACTGCGCAGATTGCGCCTGTGCTTCTGTCTGGATGTCCCGCGCTCGAGCCTCATTGAGCAAGTCCGCGATGGCAGCAGCGTTTTCAGGGATACCGTCCAAAATGAATTCCAGCGAGGGGGTCAGGCGAGCCGTGATGTTCTTTCCCACCTCAGTGCGAAGCATCCCTGTGGCAGCACTCAGGGCTTTCTGTGTGTCCGCGCGTTCTTTGTCGTCACCGAGCACTGTGTAAAAAACACTCGCATGTTGCAAGTCACC
>Ga0105050_10010486_pt1 | contig 10131 bp, 11 predicted proteins | sample FRY01_FD_78088 | JGI IMG/M metagenome (GOLD analysis project Ga0105050, IMG submission 78088) | Freshwater microbial communities from Lake Fryxell liftoff mats and glacier meltwater in Antarctica - FRY-01 | ecosystem: Environmental > Aquatic > Freshwater > Ice > Glacier meltwater ... | reverse complement strand
GGGTTTTGCAACGTCCGGGTTTTGCAACGTCCGGGTTTTGCAACGTCCGGGTTTTGCAACGTCCGGGTTTTGCAACGTCCGGGTTTGCAACGGATTTGCAACGTCCGGGTTTGCAACGGATTTGCAACGTCCGGGTTTTGCAACGGATTTGCAACGTCCGGGTTTTGCAACGTCCGGGTTTGCAACGTCCAGGTTTTGCAACGTCAGGGTTTGCAACGGGTTTGCGACGTCCGGGTTTGCGAGTCCGGGTTTGCGAGTCCGGGTTTGCGAGTCGGGTTTGCGAGTCCGGGTTTGCGAGTCCGGGTTTTGCAACGGGTTTGAAACGTCCGGGATTGCATTTCCGTTTTGTGCTTGCATTTTCCAAAACAACGTGGGCGCGGGCCGGCCTACTCCGCTCCGAATCGGCGTAAGCGGGTGACCCGCCTTGTTAACAGCGGGTCCGGCTAAGGACCACCTCAAGATGGTAAGGGCGATGTTGATGTTGAGTGGTAACAGTTGGTGCGCCCGAGGTGTGACGGAAATGAAGCATGCTGTATTGGTCATGGCAACTTGGGGGTCGCGTCTGCATTACCTAGGGTTTGCGGTCATGCGCATCTATGCGAGTAGTCTGCCTAAACTTTTGGCTGTGCTTTGGCCGAAGCGGGAATGTACCCGAAATATTTCGCGATTAATCAGCCCGAGTGCACGTTTCCCCCGACTACTGTATCTTGTCACCAATGCCGGGCGGGAGCACGTCGCCATGGCTCGCCAAGCATTAGTGAACAAGTCAGCAGACCCCCGTGGTCCATAATATCTCGGCGTGATATGCCCTTCTAGGGTTGGTAAACGGTCCGCCGGCCAGACCCGATCCAAAAACGACACACGAACAACAATTCTGATCGTAGAATGATAGGGGATTTCGATTGTAATTCATTCTTAGGACGCGGGTCGGGTCGACGGGCCGTTTACAAACCCTCCACCCAATTCCGAAAATGCATTCGAAACCCATAGGAAAACTCCATGTTTGGCTGTTCGGACTTACTCCTAGCCGGAAGCAACACGCGCACGCTTGGGCGCCCCTCGTCGCCTTAACCCTTTCATGACGGTGCGAGCGAATTCGCTCGTTTTTGACTGATTCGCCCTAGAACAAGCGCGCGCATTTGACAATGTCCTCACTGCCGTCATGAAAGGGTTAATGCTCTTCAACTCCAGCGTCTTCAACCGCATCCGCTTCATGTTCTTCGAGAGATGCCTTGTTAAACGCCGCATTGGTTTCCTCAACCAACTTGTCCAAATTAGCCTTCAGGTCGGCCTTGCTCAGTCGGGATGCGGCCATTATCTCACTCAACCACGCCGCGAACCGAGGTGTACTTTCGTCAACGACAAGCTTCACGGTCCCAATGAGCTTCCCAAAGTTCGCGCGGAACAGGTTGCGGTCGCCTTCGGCCATGCGCGACGAGAGGCCTGGAAGCTCGGTCGCACGCGCAAGAGTCTTCACGCCGTCTTGCTGCGCCAGCAAAAGGACGGCGACGCGCGTTCCGATGAAGCCTTTCTTCATCTCTGCCATGTGGCGAAAGGCGAGGTCCAGCTCACGAAGGCGCTGACACGTGATGTTGTCGGGGTTTCGGGCGTCCCAGAGATTTTGGTACTTGGCAACGATGGCGTACACGATAGTCAGCTGGAGCTTCATGTTCAGCTCGTCAAAAGTGCTCGCCTTCAAGTTTGCCCACAAGCTCTCGGCGATGTCGAAGCACTTGGCAAACAACGCATCTGCAAAAGAAGCCATTTTGGAAAGAATGGTGGAGGATCAACGGTAATAGAAGGTTTTACCCTTGCCCTGGATATCACAGAGACGCTCCATGCGCGTAAAAATGAGTTGTGAACCAAGCCCAAGCGCGATTTCTTTTTCTTTGCACTGAAAGCGGCAAAAACCTGCGTCTCGCAGGGGCAGGTTTTATGTCAGCCCAGAATATATTCGCATGCGGATCACGGCATTCCGGTGCTTGTTTGCATTGCATCCTTGCGCTTCTTGCTCAGCGTGCCAAAGAAGCGCTTGACGCGTGCTTCGTCCGGGAGAGGCTCTTCGTCGAACAATGTTGAATGGCCACAGCAGCAGAGCACTTTGGCTTTCGGGAACGCTCCCCCTCGTCGAACCAGCGTGTCAGATACACAACACGGATACGGTCGCAACAGCCCGCGCCCAGCCAGGCTCCAGGAGAGGTACCACGGCCGCGTTTGCTGCAACGCACCGTCCTTGCTTGCGGTGTTGGTCGGGACACAAGCGGAGCTCTCTGTCTGCGTCGTCATCCGAATCGCCGCGGTCATCTTCAGGCTCATGGCCAGAGTCGCACGCGTTTGTACTGTCGTGCCTTCACAGGTCCTCCGTTGCACGTGCAGCACTTCCGGCGCATGCGGGTTGGACAACAGCCGCCGCAGATTCGACACCACTCCTCCTTGTGCCCGCAGCTACGTTGTACTGCTGGAAGAGGTATGTCAATGGCATTCAGGACAGCCGCTCCGGGAAGATCACCAATGGGAGTCGGCGCATTGGCCAATTCGGCAGCCGATGTCTGGTTGCGTCGGGAACTCTACAAGGAGAGAGGCAGCGGGCTCAGCACAACCACAGCATGTCGCCAACGTAATTTGCATAGTATACACGTGTCGAGAACGGCGGCAAGGGACCCTGGGCTGCAGGAGGACAACAGTTCATAACGATTCAGGCAGACGTAATTTCCCGGGCAACAATGTATTTTGCGGAATCCCCCATATGTTTTCGGTGTGGCGTCAACCTCCCGCCAACACTGTTTGGCGTTCTGCAGCTTTCAAATTTTTAGGCACGACAAACGATGACTTGGGGAGTCATGAATGCAACATATTGGCCGCTTCAAAAGATTCTCAGAGCACGATGCGCGCCCGCACCAAAATCCGCTTCACTCGCCTGGCGAGGTGGTTCTTAGCCGAACCCCTGTTACCCTTTCATGACGGCGCGAGCGAATTCGCTCGTTTTTGACTGATTCGCCCTAGAACAAGCGCTTGCATTTGACAATGTCCACACTGCCGTCACGAAAGGGTTAATACTCTCAATCCGGGCCTGTTTGTTTCCGGGTTCCCACGTTGGCTTGCATGGCACGTTGTTGGGATAGCTCCATAGAGCTGTCTTGAACACGAAGGTTGAAATTCATGCCATTGACATCCTTGATCGCCCGCAAAAATGCTTTTATTGAACGGCCGGGGATACGGCGTCATGTCTAACTTTCTTCTCATTTTGCCTGGCCGCATAAGGAAGTCTTGACCGCCACGAAACATGATCTGTGAAGGGCTGCGGGTTGTGATCTCTTCAATCCTTATTTCGTCTCTCTGGCCCCCGACGCCATCCACCAGGCTGGAAAACAGTCGGGGAAGAGCATTCAGGGACTTCAAAAGGAGTGCGGGGAACATGGCACCGCGGGTGGATACATTGTTGTTTGCAACGGGTTTGCAACGTCCAGGCTTGCAACGTCCAGGTTTGCAACGTCCGGGTTTGCAACGTCCGGGTTTGCAACGTCTGGGTTTGCAACGTCCGGGATTGCAACGTCCGGGTTTGCAACGTCCAGGTTTGCAACGTCCGGGTTTGCAACGTCCGGGTTTAGCAACGGGCTTGCGACGTCCGGGTTTGCAACGTCCGGGTTTGCAACGTCCGGGTTTTGCAACGTCCGGGTTTTGCAACGTCCGGGATTTGCAACGGTTTGCAACATCCGGGTTTTGCAACGTCCGGGTTTGCAACATCCGGGTTTTGCAACGTCCGGGTTTGCAACGTCCGGGTTTTGCAACGGTTTGCAACGTCCAGGTTTTGCCGTCCGAGTTTGCAACGGATTTGCAACGTCCAGGTTTGCAACGGATTTGCAACGTCCGGGTTTGCAACGTCCGGGTTTGCAACGTCCGGTCCGGGTTTTGCAACGTCCGAGATTTGCGACGTCCGGGTTTTGCAACGTCCGAGATTTGCGACGTCCGGGATTTGCAACGGTTTGCAACGTCCAGGTTTTGCCGTCCGAGTTTGCAACGGATTTGCAACGTCCGGGTTTTGCAACGTCCGGGTTTTGCAACGTCCGGGATTTGCAACATCCGGGTTTTGCAACGTCCGGGATTTGCAACATCCGGGTTTTGTAACGTCCGGGTTTTGCAACGTCCGGGATTTGCAACATCCGGGTTTTGCAACGTCCGGGATTTGCAACGTCCGGGTTTTGCAACGTCCAGGGTTTGCCGTCCGAGTTTGCAACGGATTTGCAACGTCCAGGTTTTGCCGTCCGAGTTTGCAACGGATTTGCAACGTCCAGGTTTGCAACGGATTTGCAACGTCCGGGATTTGCAACGTCCCGGTTTTGCAACGTCCGGGATTTGCAACGTCCGGGTTTTGCAACCGGGATTTGCAACGTCCGGGTTTTGCAACCGGGATTTGCAACGGTTTGCAACGTCCGGGTTTGCAACATCCGGGTTTGCAACGTCCGGGTTTGCAACATCCGGGTTTGCAACGTCCAGGTTTTGCAACGTCAGGTCCGGGTTTGCGACGTCCGGGTTTGCGACGTCCGGGTTTGCGACGTCCGGGTTTGCGACGGGTTTGAAACGTCCGGGTTTGCATTTACGTTTTGTGCGCAGAGAACACGCTGAAACCGCCTCGACAACTGTAATGCAGAGTAGAATTCCAGACGTTCCACAGGTGTGGCAAACCTTGGCCGTTGCTCCGCGCGACATATTATCGGGTATTCAGCAACCGCCTTGTCATGTTTCCCGCCCTCCCCCTGAAATCCCTGAATGCGCTTCCTCCACTGTTTTCCAGCATGGTGGATGGCGTCGGGGGCCAGCGAAACCGAATCATGTTTGAAGACATAGAGTTTTACAATGGACAGAACGTTTCTGTCATGATGTTTGCTGCCCGTCAAGACTTCCCAAGGTCAGGTCGACTCCTGATGGTATTGAACATGAATTGTCGTATTCCCGGCCCTTTACTCAAAGCATTTCTGCGGGCGATCAAGGATGCGAACGACGGCATGAATTTCCAGCTTCGCGTCGAGCACCGCACCATGGTGCTATTCCAAGGACATGCCGCGCAAGACAACGTGGAAACCTGGCGACAACTGGGCAAACCCCGAGTTGATTATATTGAGATTGAAGTTCCCTATCCCAATCTCGCCCAGCCGGGCCTGGTCAAGTCCCTTCTGCCCTTGTTTGCCACCAAGATCCTGGTGCCGTACCTGACCGACGCCCGCACGTTCCAAATGGGTGTCGGGCATTTAATGCGAACACAGCTTGCCGATGACAGTTTTGTGGTGGATTTTGTGCCAGTGGAGAAGTACGTGAAAAACGAAGGACAAAAGATGCTGATGGACAGCGATGGCGCTGCTCGGTCCGCCCGGCCGCACTTTACCAACAAGCAGCACGTGTTTCCGCCGGGTGTTGCAGGGCGCATTCAATCCTTCCTAGGAACCGAACTGCCCGCAAGCGTGTACCATAAGTACAGTCCGGTTCGAGAGACGTTGAGAGAGGACTGGGAGTCCGTACGCGAGGAGAGGGAAACGGCGGCAGAGCGCCAGGAGGCCGCGAGGAGGCCACGAGGCATGAGGGAGGGGAGCGCCGCTGCGGCGGCTGCGGCACCAGACATGGCAGGTGATGATGGGGAGGAAATGTGGGCCGGGGCAGCGGCCGCCGAGAGGCCAGACATGGGAAGGTGGGCAAGGAGTCGGTCCAAATCCAGATCCAGGTTGAGATCAAGGTCTACCCGACGGCCGCGCGACTAGAATGGTTGACCACCAGAAGACGCCAGGCGTAGATGTCTGCAAATGTAATAAACATGGCAACTTCGTCATGGCGACCTCCGACAAGAAGGTGCCGAGCCCCAATCCGGTCCCTGGGCCGAGGCCTAATTTCGTCCCTGGACCGGGTCCCACCACGGGAATGTCCGGGCCTGAAATTGCGGGCATCGCGCTTGCATGTGTGGTGGGGGCCTTTTTGGTCCTATGGGTGGGCCTCCACTTCGGCATGCCGGACGACGTCGGGAATCCCAAGAAAAAGCCCACAACCTCCAGAAAATGAAATGAGGGTCTGGGTCAGAATATTCTGTTGAGTGCGGGTGACCCGCGGTAACGGGTTTTCTGGAGCCGTACATTTACAACGCGGGCGACATGGAAACTCGCAGCACGAGCGGGAGACGGAAGACAAGGCCACCGCCGCGCGACTCCGCCGCCGTGCTGGACCTTCCCATCGACCAGGCAACACTGGGGCCCGTGACGCACGCGGCGGTGGCACGCCTGTTGGCGGAAGTTCACCACGGCTCCCGCCAGAGCTTCGAGCTGAGCCACCGCACCCTGCGGGAAATGACCGAGGCGGACAGCCCCGAAAACATCCTCATCGTGGAGTGCTGTCTGGAGGAGGTGAAGGGCATGCTGACCTGGCCCCCCTCGGCCGGAGTCCACATCCGGGGTCTGCGCCTGTTGTGCGCCGTCACCGCGCAGCGCCCCGCGGCCTCCGCCTTGGCGCTGGGCTTCGGTGGCTTGCACGGCCGCGTGGCGGAGTTGGTGTTGGCGGCGGCAGAAGAGCGAGCGCCGGCGAACCCGACGTGGCTTTTGGCGGTCTCCACGGCTGTGCTGTGCCTGGCCGGCTTTTGCTTGTTGGAGGAGGGCAAGGACATGCTGGCCGGCGAGCCGGGGTTGGTCCGCGCGCTCGTGGACGTGTTGGGCGCCACGGTGCACCCTTCGCTGGACGTAGCCCTGGTGCGGCTGTTGGGGAACTTCATGTTCGGCAGGGCGGATTGCGTGGCCCACGCGGCCCAACATGGATTGGTACCCCTGTTGCCGCAACTGGTGGACAACCCCGCGGTGCGTGTGGAGACGTGCAAGCTCATCCGCGCGTTTGCCAGGTGGGGCGGCGAGCCCGCCCTGGCGTGCGCCCGACTCGTGCCCGCCTTGTGCACGCACATCCAGCTGGACGCGCGGCTGCCTGACCGCGAGGAGCCGTGCGCACAGGCCCTCTACGCCCTGGCGTCCATTTTGCATGCCGTGCCGGGAGCCGGGGAAGAGCTCCGCGAGCGTGGCCAATTGCATGCCCTGGTGTCTGTGCTCATGGTTACGTCCCTGCGAGTGGTGAGCGCCGCCGCCTCGGCCGTGGCCATGGCGTGCATGAACAACCCAAGGAACCAGGCGCAGGCGCACTCGCGTGGCGCCCTGGGGCTCCTGCTGCGGCCCTTGGTGAACGGACGGGCGTGTCCGCCGGAAGTGGCGTCCACGCTGCTAGAAACCCTGCTGCACTTGGTGAGGGACAGCCGGGAGAACGCAGAGGTGTTGGCGTCGGACTCCCGAGCCGTGAAAGGCCTGGTGGACCTATGCCGCTGCGGCCAGGACAAGGTGGAACAAGCCTGCACGGACTTGCTGAGGTTGTTGACCAACCTGGCGTCCAAGTCCGCCGCGGCCACGTTCAGGTCCTGCAAGGTCGTGGAAGCCCTGATCCGCCAGCCGTACGTGGCCGCGTCCTTGGACGCCATGTCCTCCAGGCTCCATCTGCTCCGTTGCTTCACCATGGACGGAGACTACAAGGGCGTGTGCTCGCGCCTGGCCCGGGCCGACGTGTTTCAGTCCCTACTGGAACCTCCGTCCCTACCGTCCTTCGACCTGCTGAATGTGTTGCGCATTCTGCACGGACTGTGGGCGGTCGCCCCGCAGACCCGCCGGACGACGGCCCTGAAGACGAGGCTGCGGGAGACGTTTGCGGCCGCCGGCGCCGTCGCTCCAGCCTGCGTGCACGTGACGCAGTTTCTGAAAAGGTGCGCCCCGCAGTTCGCGTGTTAAACAATGCATTCCACGGACGGAATGCAAACATCAAGACACGACACAGACATTTGCATGTGTAGTGTATAACGCGATTCCGCTTGAAATGGACCCCGCGTTGCGGCAACACAAGGCGGAGGTTTTCCGGGCGCACCAGCTCAGAGCGGCGGCGGCTACAACCGCGGCGGACGCGCGCGCTGCCGACGAACTTCGGGCGTTGAACAAGCGGCTGGCGGCAGCCCTGGAAGACAGGGAACTGTTTACGCATTGCGAGGACTGTGTGTCCAACATGTACTTTCGGGCTCCTCCCGAAATGCTGCCCTTCCCCGTGGTAATTGGTGGTTACGTGGACAGTGAGATGCCCATTTTGTACGCAGGGCCTGCCGCGTTCGCCAGACTTCACCAAGTGGAATCGTATTACCTGGCCGACTCTCCCTTGGGTGTGTTGGTGCAAGGCAGCCTTCACAAACTGGTGGCGTTGTACGGCGCGAGTATTCGCCTGGACGCCACCCTGGAACCCATGGCGATTCTGGTTCCCTTGCGCCTGGCGGACAAGCGATGGGCCCAAGTCGGCGCGAGCGTGCTTCTTCAGCAATTAAGCCCCACCAGGGGGGTCCTAACAAAGGCCACCGAGATTGTATTGTCGCCGCAGAGCGGGTTTGAGGCGGCTGTAGCACGGCGGGGTTTCGTCCCCGGCTCGGAAGCGGCCATTCATTGGTTACAAGAAGTATTTCACGCCATGTTGATTGGAGGCTATCCCATTTGGAATGAGGGAGACAGCTTCCGTCTGGACGACCAGGTGATGACAGTGGAACGAATGTACGCGGGCGTTTTACGGCGAAGGACGTCCACGCTCATTTCATACACATTCGTCGAATACAGTAACCTGGGAGTGGACGTGGTTGAACGGTTTGTGGAGGCCGACGAGGACGAAGACATTGCAGCCAGGATGCGGAGCCTAGCCAAGGAGTTGGCAATTCCGCGGGCCGTTCTGGTGCTCATGTTTAGATGTATGTCTGGGGCCGCCATTTCGCGGTTCTTGTACGACGCGGACAAAGACGCCGACAAGGCGTTCCAAGAACTACGCGCCCGTTTCAAACACCCATGCGTGGCAGGCGATTATATGGAGCGTCTTTCGGAGTAGATCCAATCCTCTGCAGTGCGCCATTTCATTTGCGCGACCCCTTCCTGGACTTGGATCTGGATCTTGACCTGCTCCTTGCCTGGTCTCCCATGTCTGATGTGCCGTCGACCGCTGCGGCGCCTCGCTTGAGCATCATTCTTGACTTCTTGGTGGCCTCCTGACGCGCTGCCACCTCACGCCTACCCCTAAGTACAGACTCCCAGTCGGCTTTCAAGGGTGCTGGCACCGGCGCGCTGTATCTATGGTACCGGCCTTCAGGCAGCTCAGCTCCCACGAAGGACTGGATCAGGCTGGCAATACCTGGGGGAAACACCCGCTCCTTATTGGTGAAGTACAGTCTGGCGAGTCGAGCACCGAGATCCGCCTCCATCGCCTGCTCCGAGCCGTCGTCCACGACGTGCTTCTCCACGGGGACGAAATTTCGAAACCGAAACCCCCCCTCCTCATTATCAAGCTCCGGCGTATTCACGTAACTACCGAGTATGACATCGAAGCTGCGGGCCGACACTAGTGTGGGCACCACAATCTCGCTAGCCAACAAGTACATGACTGACTTGACCTGGTCAGAATTGATGAGCACTCGAATGAAGTCGATCTTGGGTTTCCCTAGTTCTTTCCATGTTTCCAGGGTGTCTCGCATGGAACGTTTTTGCAATAGCTGCATGGCTCCCTCGTTGACAAGGAGCTGGAAGTTCATGCCATGGTTGGCGACCTTTACGGCCCGCAAAAATGACTCCACCAAGTCGTTGGCAACATCGGTGGACATGGACAAGTGTATGTACATCTTCCCTGGTTCTTCGGATCTGCGGAAATAGACATCCACTTTCGAACGGTTGCCTGTGCGGAAGTCCACGATATTCCTGATCTTGATGCGGTTCCTCGGGCCCTCGGCGTCATAGGCCAAACTCGAGAACAATCTGTGGAGAGAAGAATCTGATTTCAGGGGGAGTGCGGGGATCATGGACATGTTTTGGCGGTTGCTCCACAGCCGGCTAAATTGGCCGCACGCATAACGGAGGCCTCGCAGTGCTGGGATAAGCTTGGCCCTGCGCGCGCGCGATGGTCCAGCTCCTTTCAAAACGGACGGCGCCTATGCACGTGCAAAGCGGGAGTTGTACCAGAAACACTCGAGACCTTGTTTCCGAGGGGCCCAAAATCATCAACGCCATCAGGCTGGCAACCAGTCTCTGCCCTTTGGCTTTGCTTGAAAGACAG
>Ga0105050_10010481_pt1 | contig 10136 bp, 11 predicted proteins | sample FRY01_FD_78088 | JGI IMG/M metagenome (GOLD analysis project Ga0105050, IMG submission 78088) | Freshwater microbial communities from Lake Fryxell liftoff mats and glacier meltwater in Antarctica - FRY-01 | ecosystem: Environmental > Aquatic > Freshwater > Ice > Glacier meltwater ... | reverse complement strand
GTGGAACGCCGCGTCACTTCCAGCACCAGCGCGATCAGCATCCAGCCGACCACGATGTCCATCGGCTCGGGAAAGATGTAGCGGTCCAGCAGGTCGTCGCCGCCGGAGACCAGGTACCAGACGACGTAGAGGGCCGCGGCAATGAGCGCCGCATCCCACAGCATCAGCCGGTGGCGGAAGCGACGCGCCACCGGGAACAGCGCGAAGCCGAGCACCATCGCGAAGGCGACATGGACGTAGCGCAGCGTGGTGGTGGGCACGATGTCCCACGCCGCCCACAGGTGGAACAGCGACATGGCGAGCGCGACGGCGACCGCGGCATGGCCGAGCAGGCCGGGGAGGCGGTTCTGCGCCCCCTCCTCCTGTTCGATCAGCGCCTCGACCTTGCGGGCGGTATCGTCGTCGAGCGCGCCGGGCTGGACCTCCGGCGGCAAAGCGGAGTGGGACATCGAGCGCCGGATCAGGCCATTGTCGCGCCGGCGGCTTTCCAGAACGCCTCCGCGGCGGGGTGCCAGGGGATTCCGGCCGCCGCGGTCTTCTGCGCCGCGAGCGAGAAGTTGCGCGCCTCGGCATGCACCTTTGCCCAGTCCTCGCGGTTGCCCCAGGTGATCTCAAGGATCTTGGTCACCAACTCCGGCGCCATGTTCTCGTGCACGGCAAGGATGTTGGCCACCGAGAGTTGCTTGTTGGCGGTAGCTTGGCCGGGATAGGTGCCGGCGGGAATTTCCTCGGGGAAATAGACCGGGCCGTTTTCGGCGACGATGCGCTGATGCAGGTCGGCATGGTCGATCATCTGGATCGTCGTGCCCGGCGTGGCCGCCAGGTCGGTGATCGCGCTGGTCGGCACGCCGGAGACAAAGAAATAGGCGTCGAGCTTGCCGTCGCGAATGGCGTTGGTCGATTCGGCAGGCGACAGGCGCTCGCGGGCGCGGAAATCCTTCTCACGGTCGAGGCCGGCGGCGGCGATGACGCGGAAGGCGAACAGTTCGGTGGCCGAGCCCGGGGCGCCGGTGCTGATGCGCTTGCCCTTGAGGTCGGCGATCGACTTGATGCCGGTGGCCGCGGTGGTCACGATCTGCATCCGGTTGGTGTAGAGCACGGCGATCGCGCGCGCGGGCACGGCGCGGCCGCGGAAGGGGCCGGCGCCGCTGATGCTGTCGACGGCGGCGTCCACTTGGCCGAACACCATGCCGGCGCGGCCGGCGCCCAGCAGCTGGAAGTTAGCCACCGAGCCGCCGGTGACCTCGGCCGTGGCGCTCATACCTGGGATGCCGCGCGAGAGGTAGTTGGCGAGCGCGCCGCCGAGCGGGTAGTAGACGCCACCGGTGGTGCCGGTGGCAATGGACATCTGGATCGCGGTCTGCGCGCCGGCCTGGCTGGACAGCGCGAGAGCCGCGGCCCCGAAGGCGAGGCTGCGGCGGCCAATGATGTTGGACATGGTTCTGGCGTCTCCCGGTGACAGGGCTGTTACAGGATGCTGCCGTGGGTAGAAGGGAGTGGGGACGCCGACGTCAAGGCCCCGCATGCAATTGCACGAGTTTCTACGCGTTTCGATGACCTCGACAGTCAGGCCAGCGCGCGCCGGGCGGCCCGGGTGCCGCGCCATGCGGCGTAGACCTTGGTGAGTTCGGCGCCGAACAGGAAGATCTGCGTCGAGTAGTAGATCCATAGCAGCAGGATGATCAACGCCCCGGCCGCACCATAGCTGGAGGCGATCGCGCTGCGGGCGAGATAGAGGGCGATCAGCGACTTGCCGACATTGAACAGCAGCGCGGTGAGCAGCGCGCCCACCACCACGTCGCGCCATGCAAGCCGCGTGTCGGGCAGCACCTTGTAGATCGCGGCGAACAACACGGCGATCAGGATGTAGGAGACGACCGCGTTGATCGCGCCGAGCACTAGCGAGCCGAAGGCCAAGCGCTCGTTGACCCAGCCGCCAAGGCCGGCGAGCACCGCGCTGACCACCAGGGAGACCAGCAGCAGGAAACCGAGGGAAGCCACGAGGCCGAGGGAGACGATGCGGGCCTGGACCAGCCGCGAGACCGCGATCGCCCGCGGCGCGGTGCGCTAGACGGCGTTTAAGGCGGATTTCATTTCCCCGAAGACGCCCGAGGCGGTGATGAGAAGGGTGACCGCACCCACCACCGAGGCGACGATGCTCCCCGTGCGCGAGGACGCGCCCTGAAGGGCGGCCTGCACCAGTGCCGCGCTCTCCTTGCCGATCAGGTCGGTGAGCTCGGCCGTGACGGCACCGCGCGCTGCATCATCACCGAACGCGAGGCCGCCGAAGGCCACTACGATGAACAGGATCGGGCCGAGCGAGGTGACGGTGTAGAAGGAGATCGCGGCGCCGCGGCTCAGCAAATCGTCATCGATGAAGGCCACGACGGCATCGCGCACCAAATACCACAGCCACGCCAGCATCCGGCGACCTCCCATGCGTGCGCCCCAGCTGTGCCCTCATGGGCCACCCGGCTAACGCGGCACGGGAGGGGACGTTCCGCCTGATGCCAGGCGGAACGCGTTTGGATCAGGCCGCGCGGGGCTTGCGGCCGCGGGTGCCGGGCTTGCGGACGGCGCGCGGTGCGGCCTCGGCCGCAACGGCGGGCTTGCGGCCCAGGCCGATTTCCTTGGCCAGCGCCGAGCGGTGCTTGGCGTAGTCCGGCGCGACCATGGGATAGTCGTGCGGCAGGCCCCAGCGCTCCCGATACTGCTGCGGGGTCAGGTTGTAGGACGTGGCCAAGTGCCGCTTCAGCATCTTCAGCTTCTTGCCGTCTTCCAGGCACACAATGTGATCGGCGAAGACCGATTTCTTGATTGGCACCGCGGGGTCGAGCTTCGCGGGTTCCGGCGCTTCCTTGCCTGCGCCGGCCAGGGTCTTGAACACTGACTGGATGAGGGCGGGCAGCGCGTCCGGCTGCATGGGATTGTTGGCGACGTGGGCGGACACGATCTGCGCCGTCAGGCCGAGAAGATGGGAGTCTTTGGAAACATCGCTCATAGGACTGTGCTCATCTGGTTTCGCCACTGTATAGGCCAAGGATTCGTCCATTGGCAACGCATCTTTACCAAATTTCCCCGATTTAACGACAATTTTGTTTCCCCGGCTCGCCGGGGGGGGCGACGCCGCGTCCGGTGGCCGACTGCGGGCAAGTAAATCGGCCATGAATGCCCCGACTCGAGCCGGGGCTGCTCTGGTGCCTTGGGTGCCGATACTTGGAGTCGGCGATGCCCCCCGGGACCCGGCCGCGGGGCGGCGACGGCATGCGGATATGAGGGCGGCAAATAATCGTTGCCGGTCATTCCTTGGGCGGCGTGGCTGGCGTAGAGTTCCAGCAAATGACAGGAGAGTTGACTATGCCAGGATCCGCCCGCGTGCTGCTGTGGACCGACACGCCCGCCGCCTATCTGGAGGCGATCGCGGCCGCCGGGCTGGAAAGCCGGGTGGCGGTGGAGACGCTGGCGCGCACCGGCCAGCCGAGTGTCGAGCAGCGCGCCGAGGTGGAGGCGATGCTGGCATTGGCCGCACCGCCGGGGCTGCTGCCGGCGATGGCAAAGCTGCGCTGGGTGCAGGGGCTGACGGCGGGGATTGAGGGGTGGCTGGCGCTGCCGGACCTGCCGGCGGGCATGATGCTGACCTCGGCGCGCGGGACGCATCGCGAGTCGATGCCGGAGAATATCCTCGGCGCGCTGTTCCACATCGCCAAGCCCTATGCGGCAATCGTGGAGGACAACAAGGCGGCGACCTGGACGCGGCGGATGGCGATACCGCTGAACGGCCAGACACTGGGGATTCTGGGGCTGGGGGCGATCGGGCAGGACCTGGCGCGGATGGCGGCGGCGATCGGCATGCGGGTGGTAGGCACGCGGCGGACGCCGGGCGAGCTTGCGGGGGTGGAGACGGTGTATCCGCCGGAGCGGACAGGCGAGGTGCTGGCGCAGTCTGACTTCGTGGTGCTGCTGTTGCCGTCCACGCCTTCGACCGACAATTCGGTGGATGCGGCGATGCTCGCGCGGATGAAGCAGGGTGCCTGGCTGCTGAATTTCGGGCGCGGGGCGCTGATCGTGGATGCGGATCTGATTGCGGCGATGGAGTCGGGGCATCTGGCCGGCGCGGTGCTGGACGTGTTCCGCACCGAGCCGCTGCCGAAGGATCACCCGTTCTGGACGGCGAAGGGGATCATGGTGTTGCCGCATATCGGCGGCGGGCATCCGGACCGGGACCGGACGGTGGCGAAGCTGTTCGTGGATAATCTGCGACGGTTCCTGGACGGGAACGCGCTGCGCGAAGTGGTGGATCGGGCGGCGGGGTATTAGGCGGAGGGGGCCATGCCCGCGCGGGGCCCCCTGCCCCGGTCAGTCGAGGTGCTTGAGGTACTGCGCGACGAAGTCGCAGCCGACTTCCTTTGAATAGGCATCGATCAGACGCTGGGTGACCGGGCCGGGGATTTCGCCGTCGGCGACGGCCTGGCCGTTGAAGCTGCTGACGGGCAGGATGCAGAGGCTGGTGGAGGTGAGGAACATCTCGTCGGCGGTTGCGGCGTCGAACATGTCGATGTCGCATTCCTCGCAGGGCACGCCGAGCTTGCGGGCCATGTCGATGGTCATCTGGCGGGAGACGCCGGGGAGGACGAATTTCTCCCGCGGGGTTTGCAGCGCGCCGTTGCGGACGATGAAAATGTTGCTGCCGATGCCCTCGGCGAGGTTTCCGTTCTCGTCGAGCAGGACGGCCCAGGCGTCGGGGTTGGCGGCCTTCACCGGCTGCTCGGCGACGATCATGTTCAGGTAGTTGTGGGTTTTGGCGCGCGGGCTCAGCATGTCCGGCGCGGTGCGCCGGACGGGAGGCACGATCACCTGGGCGCCGTCGCGATACATCTTTGCGCGCGCCTTGAAGGGAAGCGGCATCATTTCGATGACGACATTGGGGCCGGTGTGTTCCCAGCCTTCATCGCCCACGGCATTGACGCCGCGGCTGACGCGCTGGCCGACCCACCAATCCGCACCCTCGGCGCGGAGGTGCGCGTTGCGCTCCACGATTTCCTCGGAGAGGACGACCATCTCGCGCGGTGCCATGCCGGGATCGATGCGCAGGTAGCGCAGCGAGCGGTAGAAGCGGTCGATATGCTCCACGATGCGGAAGATGCGGCCGTCGAAGGTGCGGGTCATGTCGAAGGCGCCGTCGCCGTAGAGCCAGGAGCGATCGCGGAACGGGACCATGACCTCGCGTTCTGGCATCCACTGGCCGTTGAACCAGGCGAGGCGTTCGTTGGCGAGATGATGACTGGGTTGGGACATGGGGATTTTCCTCGGGCGCTGGTGAGGGCGATCCCTGACTATCCGGCCGATTCGGCGGGGGTGCAACGCCCCCAGGAGGGGGTGGAGGTGGGGGTGGCGGAGGTGGGGGCGGCTTGGGCAGCGGCTGCAACTCGGCCGGGATCAGCTTGGCATGCAGGCGCAGCAGCGGGCGCAGGGGTCGGCCGGCCTGGGGTGCGGCGCGCAGGAAGGCCGGGAAATCGGGGCGCACCATCAGCGCCAAGAGCTGCGTTCCGCCGGCGGGCGAGGGGCGGACGCGAAGGGCCAGTCAGCCGAAGCCGGGCGGAAGCCGCATTGCGGCGCGGGGTTGGCTGGCAAGGAGTGGGCGGGGGCGGGGTGGGCGGGCGCGGGGTGGGCGGGGGACGCGCAGGGTGCCGGCGTTCCAGCGCGTCACGAGGCGGTCGAGCCGTTCGGCGCAGCGGCCGAGCCAGAGCCATACGAGCTGGAACTGCGCGGCCTCGGCGCGGCGCAGGGCGGACCAGGCGTCGCGGTCCCAGGGGGCGGGGACGGGCTGGGTGGGCGGGACAAAGGGAATGACCTCGCGACGGCCGGCCCATGCGGCGACGACCACGCGCAGGTGGTGGAAGATGCCGGTGAGCTTGGTTCCCAAATCTAACATTAATGTCAGTATGATTCATTATCATCGGCCGCTGCAAGCGCCGCGACGGATAATTGCCATGTTTCGCCGGTCGTGGTGCCATGCGTTGGGCGCATTGTTACATGCCGAATTTCTGATGGAGAGATGCGATGTCCGACATGGCCCTGCCCGCCGCGCCGGATCGCGGTGGGGGTGTTCGCGGCGATCGAGCGGGTGCAGCGGAAGAAGTAGGAAGCAAGAATTTTCTTTTTCTGTAGAAAAAGGTAACACCCAAGCACCCTCTCTTGACCGTTGCGGGGCGAGGAGTCTCACGAGATTTTCGGGTGGCATGGCAAGGGCGCGCAGGATGTTGATGCCGTCATATTCCACAGCCGAGCGAAAACAGTCTGCCGATTGTGGCATTTCTGACTCAAAACCAGCATGTCAATGGGGGGTGCTTGGGAGTTATACTCTGTTCGCACGAGAACCCGAAAATCGGCTATCGAGTCGCCCCCGACATTACCTGCCTTTCAAGCGGGAAGGGTGTTCGGGATCTTGTGCGAACGGAGTATACCACAAAAAGAATATTTTTGCTTGCCTGAATACCCCTAACCCAACCCTCTCCCCCAAGGGATGAGGGCTATGCTGTTTCTGTATTAATAACGGTGGGGGATGATGACCGGGACTTCGTCGATGCCGTGGACGAAGTTGCTGAAGACGCGCTTGACGGGGCCGACGACGTTGATGGTTGGGAAGCGCGCGAGGATTTCTTCCCAGAGGATTTTCAGCTGCATTTCGGCCAAGCGGTTGCCGACGCAGCGGTGGATGCCGAAGCCGAAGGACAGGTGTTGGCGCGGGCGGGCGCGGTCGATGATGAAGTCGTCGGCGCGCTCGATCATCTCCTCGTCGCGGTTGCCGGAGATGTACCACATGACGACCTTGTCGCCCTTTTTGATTTGTTTGCCGCCCAGTTCGATGTCTTCCAGCGCGGTGCGGCGCATGTGGGATAGCGGGGTTTGCCAGCGGATGATTTCGGGCACCATGGTATCGATGAGGGCGTGGTTGGCGCGCAGCTTGTCGTATTGCTCGGGGTATTGGTTGAGCGCGAGCAGGCCGCCGGAGATCGAGTTGCGGGTGGTGTCGTTGCCGCCGACGATCAGCAGGATGCAGTTGCCCAGGAACATGCGGTCGTCCATGTCGCGGGTGGACGGGTCGCGGGCCATCATGGAGAGCAGGTCGAAGCGGGGCGGGCCGTTGGCGCGCTCGGCGGACAGGGTGCGCATGTATTTCACGCATTGTTGGAGGATTTCGTTGCGCTCCTCCTCCGAGGACACCTTGCCGCTGAGGACGTCGGCGGTGGCGATGTCGGACCAGTAGGTGAGGAGGTGGCGGTCTTCGAAGGGGAAGTCGAACAGGGTGGCGAGCATTTGGGTGGTGAGTTCGACCGAGACTTTTTCGACCCAGTTGAATTCCTCGCCGATCGGCAGGGTGTCGAGGATTGTGGCGCTGCGTTCGCGGATCAGCTTTTCGAGGTGGACCAGGTTGGTTGGGGCGACGATGGGGCTGACGGCGCGACGCTGGTCGTCGTGCAAAGGCGGGTCCATCGAGATGAAGGACGGGCGGCGGAAGCTCATCGGCACGTCGCGGATGGTGATGCCGCCGAGCTGGCTGTCCGACGAGAACACCTTGTGGTTGGTGTCCACGGCCATGATGTCTTTGTATTTGGTGACCGACCAGAAGGCGCCGAAGCGGCTTTCGGGGCAGTAGTGGATCGGCGCTTCGGCGCGCAGGCGGGCGAACCAGGGGCGCCAGGTGTCGTCGCGGTACAGCTCGGACTGGCTGACGTCGAACTTTTCCAGCGGGGTGGTGCGGGCGAGTTCGGCGGCCTCGGAGAAGATGTCGATGGGCGCGTCGTTCATGGCGGCGGCTCCTGGTGATTTGGACGAGGTATCAGGCAAGATTCTTCTTTTTCTGTCGAAATAGAAGCAAAAAGACTTTCATCCATTTGCTGATTGTTTGAACGGGATGCAAATGGATGAAAAGTTTTTTGGTTCTTTTTTTCAAAAAAGAACTGCTTTCTTGCTAATGCTGGCCAGCGGGCATGCGGACGACGAGGCCGTCGAGTTCGGCGGTGACCTTGATTTGGCAGGAGAGGCGGGAGTTGGGTTCGACGCCGTTGGCGAAGCTGATCATGGCGGCTTCGGATTCGTTCTTTTCGCCGGTGAGGGCTTCCCAGGCGGGATCGACGTAGACATGGCAGGTGGCGCAGGCGCAGGCACCGCCGCAATCGGCGTCGATTCCGGGGACGCCGTTATTGACCGCACCCTCCATGACGGACAGGCCTTCCTCGGCCTCGATGGTGTGGGCGGTGCCGTCGTGTTCGATGTAGGTGATGTTCGGCATGGTCTTTCGGTGTTCCTCTGGCCGGCGGCGTTAGGCCGCGAGGTCTTTCAGATTGGTGTTTAGGTCGGCGAGGGCGGTGGCGTCCACAGGCTTGCGTTTCTGGATGAGCTGGCGGCCGGCCATGAACTCGGCGGGGGTGTTCACGGATTCGACGCATTGGACGCAGGCGGCGGCGTCGAGGTGGAAGACGGCGAAGGTGCGGGATGCGGGGGTGCCGCGGATGACGAGGCGGGTGACATCGAAGGGCAGGCCGGCGATTTGGAGCTTGATGTCGTACTGGTCGGACCAGAACCAGGGGATCTCGGCGGCGGGGGCGGGGCGGCCGGTGATGCTGGCGGCGGCCTGGCGGGCCTGTTCGAGGGCGTTGGGGACGGATTCGAGGCGCATGCGGCGGTTGTAGAGGGGGAGCGGGCGGTTCGTGATGTCGCCGATGGCGAAGATGTCGGGGTCGGTGGTGCGGGCGTGTTCGTCGACGACGACGCCGTGGCTGCATTCGAGGCCGGCGGCGGCGGCGATCTCCTCGTTGGGGATGGCGCCGACGCCGACGAGGGCGGCGTCGCAGGGGAGTTTGGTGCCGTCGGCGAGTTGGACGACTTGCACCCTGCCCTCCCCCGCCAGGCCGGTGACCTGGGCGCCGAGGTGGATCTGCACGCCGTGGGCGGTGTGGGCGGCGTGGAAGAACTCGGACAGCGGGGGGGAGGCGACGCGGGCGAGCAGGCGGGGTTCGCGTTCGAGGACGAAGACTTCGGCGCCGAGGACGCGGGCGGAGGCGGCGGCTTCGAGGCCGATATAGCCGCCGCCGATGATGGCGATGCGGCGGCCGGGGGCGATGGTGGATTTCAGGCGGTCGGCGTCGGCGGCGGTGCGCAGTTCGAGCACGCCCTGGAGGTCGAAGCCGGGGAGCGGGAGGCGACGGGGGCGGGCGCCGAGGGCGAGGATGAGCTTGTGGTAGCGGATGGCGGTGCCGTCGGACAGGCGGACCTGGTGGGTGGCGCGGTCGATGGCGGCGATGGTGGTGGACAGGCGGGTTTCGATGGTTTGTTGGGTGTAGAAGCGCGCGGGGCGCAGGGCGAGGCTTTCGGCGGTGGCCTCCCCCTTGAGCCAGGCTTTCGACAGCGGCGGGCGGTGGTAGGGGAGGATGGGTTCGTCGCCGATCAGGGTGATCGGGCCTTTCCAGCCGAATTGGCGCAGGGCTGCGGCGGCGGCGGCGCCGGCGTGCCCTGCGCCGGCGATGACGATTGGATCATCCGACATCAGCTTTTCAGCAGGACGATCGCTTCGATCTCGACGGAGATGTCGCCGGGCAGGCTGCCCATGCCGACGGCGGAGCGGGCGGGGCGGCCGTTGTCTCCGAAGACCTCGACGAAGAGGTCGGTGCAGCCGTTGATGACCTTGGGGTGGTCGCCGAAATCGGGGGCGGCGTTGACCATGCCGAGGACCTTGAGGATGGTGTCGACGCGGTCGAGGCTGCCGAGGGCGACTTCCATGTTGCAGATGAGTTGCAGGCCGCAGTCGCGGGCGGCTTCGTAGGCTTTTTCGATGCTGACGCCGGCGCCGACCTTGCCGGTGATGGTGGCGCCGTCGGGCTTCCTTGGGCCGACGCCGGAGAGGTAGAGGATGTTGCCGCCGATGCGGAACGGCACGTAGTTGCCCATCGGCTTGTTCGGCGGCGGCAGGATGAGGCCGAGTTCGGCGATGCGGGCCTGGGCACCCATGGTGATGTCCTCCGGGGTTGGATCAGAAGCGGACGGAGAGGGCCAGCGAGCCGACCTGGTGCAGGCCGCCGCGCTGGCGGCGGAACTCCTGGCTGGTGAGGGTGTGGGTGTAGGTGAGGCGCATGCCG
>Ga0105050_10010477_pt1 | contig 10140 bp, 10 predicted proteins | sample FRY01_FD_78088 | JGI IMG/M metagenome (GOLD analysis project Ga0105050, IMG submission 78088) | Freshwater microbial communities from Lake Fryxell liftoff mats and glacier meltwater in Antarctica - FRY-01 | ecosystem: Environmental > Aquatic > Freshwater > Ice > Glacier meltwater ... | reverse complement strand
TTCCAATTTTTGTCAAAATATGTTTACCAAACACCAAGTAAATGTAATGCGCAAAGGAATTACAGAATTTAGAACCAATCTTCCCTTTAAAACAAAATTAGATACCATAATGCATGTTTTTGACACGGTTGTTTACAATGAATTTAAATTTTATGTGACAGACAAACAACGCATTTATTTTGAATTAAAAAATGCCGATTTGTTGGACCAATTGTTGGTGGATATTTACGACATGACTGGGAATAAAATAATTTCTGACTTTCAATTGTCAAAAAATGAAAATTTTATAAGTACGGCGAAATTGGCCACGGCAACCTATGTGGTTCGGGTTAAAACCAATCAAAATAAATTGATTGAAAAACGGCTCGTTTTTATCACTAAAAATTGAGCAACGCGGGCAAATTATATATTGTTGCAACGCCGGTTGGCAATTTGGGTGACTTTAGTTTTAGGGCTGTAGAAGTCTTAAAACTAGCAGACAAAGTGCTTGCCGAGGATACCCGCACTTCAAGGGTTCTATTGCAACATTATGGCATTGAAACCCGATTGGAATCTTTTCACCAACACAACGAGCACCATAGGGTAAATGCAATTGTTGCAGAATTGCAAAATGGCGCAACCATAGCCCAAATCAGCGATGCAGGCACACCGGGTATATCAGATCCTGGATACTTATTGGCCCGCGCCGCTATGGAAAATCACATTCCCATGGAAGTAATTCCAGGCGCCACTGCATTTATTCCTGCATTGTTAAAAAGTGGTTTTGCATTGCATCGTTTCGTTTTTGAAGGATTTTTGCCCGTAAAAAAAGGAAGACAAACCCGCTTGAACGAAATTGTAACCGAAAAAAGAACCGTAGTCTTTTATGAAAGTCCGCATAAACTCTTGAAAACTTTGGAAGCGTTAAAATTAATTTGTGAACCCCAGAGGCGCATCAGTGTAAGCCGCGAATTGACCAAAAAGTTTGAAGAAACCATCAATGGCAATGTAACTGAGGTTTGTGCCCATTTTCAAACGCATGCCCCCCGTGGAGAATTTGTAATGGTATTAGAAGGAACCGATAATTTGGCCGAACCCGATGCTGAATAAAATTCCAAACGGTTTCCTTATGCTTTTTCCCGCCGTATTTTTTTGGTTGGGATGGCCACCCAATTCTATTTTCATTGCCTTGTTTTTTGCCTTTATTCCATTGTTCGAATTGGAAAAAAGAAGCTTAAACAAACGGGGCTGGGTGTTTTTTGGACAATTGTATCTTTCCCTTTTACTTTGGAATATTGCAATCAGTTGGTGGGTATGGAATTCCACGCCAATAGGGGCAATCACCATGCTCATTTTAAATACTCTTTTTATGTGTTTTCCATGGTTGTTGTTTCGGTTTTTTCACAAACGCACTGGCGATAAAAGCATTTATTTGTTCATTGTATTTTGGCTTTTGTATGAATTTATGCACCACCGTTGGGATTTAAGTTGGCCCTGGATGACTTTGGGAAATGGACTGGCCGGTGTCCCTTGGCTGGTGCAATGGTATGACATTACAGGCACCCTAGGTGGTACTGCTTTTGTTTTGGGAATGAATGTATTGATTTATAAATGGATGCAATTGCCTACCAAACGAAATTTGATTTGGCCTGTGGCTTTTTTTGCTTTTATTTTTCTATCTTCCATTTTCAATGCATGGAAATTTTCAAATTTTATTGAAAACAAAAAAATGCCTGCAAACATAGTAGTTATGCAATCCAATTTTGATCCTTGGAATGAAAAGTTTGTGCGCCCACCCGTAGATTTAATGCAGGAAATGGCAAAAATATCTGCCACCCAATTGGATAGCAATTCTGATTTGCTCCTTTGGCCAGAAACGTCTTTAACGGCTGGAATAAACATAGACTACATGGATTTGGATCCAAGTATTGGTTTTTTAAAAACGTTCCGAAATAAATATCCAAAACTAAATATTCTCACGGGTGCGGATATGGAAAAATATTACAACCATACTAAAAACCGACCTTCAAAGACAGCAAGAAAAACAGAAAGCCCTGAAAATTGGTGGGACGCATTTAATTCTGCAATATTTCTCACCAACAAAAATAAGGTTCAATATTACCACAAGTCCATACTGGTGCCAGGCACCGAACAAATGCCTTTTGTAGAGTTGTTCCCAGTAATTGAAACGATGGCAATTTCCATGGATAAAAATTCAATTAGTGGAAGTTTAGGAAAATCAGACAGCCATGTTGTTTTTTGCCACGAGAAATTAAAAGTAGCGCCTGCTATTTGTTATGAAGGCATTTATGGTGGTCACGTGGGGGAATTTGTAAATAAGGGCGCCAATTTAATTGCCATAATTACCAATGATGCGTGGTGGGGGAATACACCCATTTACACCCAACATTTGTTTTATGGAAGATTGCGAGCCATTGAACAAAGAAAATGGGTAGCTCGCAGCGCAAACAGCGGCATCAGTGGCTTTATAGACCCCACAGGAAACATTTTAAATGCGGCCCGTAAGTTTGATAAAGTTGCCTTAAAACAAACCGTTTATTTAAATGATTACAGAACCATTTATTCAAAAATAGGTGATGTATGGGTTTTAATAGTGATATGTGGAATTTGTATGGCTATGTTTATAAACCGAAAAATTCAAAATAAATAGATTTTGCAAAAATGAAAAATATTATTGGCTCTGTTGTTTTTTCATTTCCAATTTTAATATTTGCACAACAAGATGCTTACTACATGCAACTGCGTCAAAATGCTGCTTTAATCAACCCATCTTTAGTGAGCATGTATAACAAATACCAAGTTACCATAAACCGACATACACAAACCCGTGGATTAGAAGACTGGAGCAATTGTTTTTATGCAAATAACTTGCCCATTAGTTCGAATCTAATATCAGCCAATTTCCCAGATTACTTAAGTTTCGCCGCGAGTATGCCCATCCACTATAAAAAAAACAAATTGCGGGTTTGAGTATGATATATGCAAAAGATATAATTTTGTTTGAACGCAACAGAAATATCAAATTGAGCTTGTCTTTGCTTTTGGTGAATAACAAAAAAACAGAAATTCGAATTGGTTCTGAAATCGCCCATATTGAAAAAACATTTTATGGTAAACGCGCTACCTTATTTCAGGATCCATATTTGTCCACTATCCCGTCCAATACAATTACAAGAAATGCCTTTTCCTTCGGCACGGGAGCTTCTTATGTAAATAAAAGATATCACTATTTTCTTGGAGTTTCCATTCTGCATTTAAATAGAGATAAATACGTTTATCCCGCAAAGAATGGCAGTCAAATGGAGATTAAAAATACACCGGAAATTCGGTACTTTGGAGGTATAGATATTCCAAATAGTTTCAATGATAGCAATATAACATTTTCACATACAATACTATTTAACAGAATTATGTATATTTCTCTAAACAAAGCATACCCTATTGTTTTTACTTACCAAAATGCCATTAAATACAAAAATATTTTTGATATTGGATTGACATTCTCAACCCAAGCATATGGTGAATTAAAAGCTGGGCTTATCGGCGGTATCTATCCTTTAAATATACTTGTTAAGAATTAATATGCTACAAATAGTAGGCGCATTGGCCTAGCCCCTGCATTGTCCAAATCATATTCATGATTGTATTATTTGACTTATGAAGCCAATTTAACTTTCACATTTTAAATGTTCAGTTCACAAATAAAAATACAACATCTAATATTGTGGATACTATTTTCTACTAGTTTTAAATTACAAGCACAACAAGACCCATATTTTATTCAGTACAATCAATTGGGTCGTTTTTTCAATCCCGCGTTCGCAGGCGCAGAAGGTGAAATGCATATTACTGGATTCAATAACAATATTCGTCCGAAATTTATTGGCACAAAATCCCAGTTGGATGAAGGGCCTAGAAGCTGGGGCGTTTCCGCGGCAATGCCTTTCCAATTAAAAAACAACCGCACCATAGCCTCTTAAGGATCTCAAATAACCTCTATACATAACAGCGTTGGTTTTGAAAACAACCAATATTATCAATTGGGTTTAAACCCTGGTATACAATACTTTAATCCTCTATTTCACAAGCTCCAAATTGGCGTGGCTTACCGGCATATTGGGGGTTCAACATTCAACATTCAATTCCCAGACGGATATGCTACAATTAAGGTTCCATCTCAGCTATACTTAAATGCAAAAATGGAATTTAAAGCTGTATTAAAGTCAGGACTCGATATCATACCGTCTCTATTTTACCGCACCACGCAAACCTCAAAGTGGATAAACGGAATTTTATCTGTTCAGTCCAGCTTTGTATTTAAGAAATGGTTTGATGCATCACCCACAATGGATATAGTTGGGGGCAAAATATCAAATTCAGGCCTAATCATAGGACTTTACCCGCTAAATTGGTTTATGAAAAATAACCCAAATATTAATTTGCGGTTCGGTGTTTCTAGGTGTTCATCTCGTTTTATTTTCAACAGAGAACATGTTAATGAATTTACACTTCATTTTACCCGAAAAATATTTGAATACTAGTTTGTAGCATATCGTAAAAGTAAGGTTTGTAATAGTATCGCGTATTTTTTGCAATTGACAAGGCATTTAATGAAGTAAATACCGGGGTATTTACAAGGAAAATAACGATGTTAGGTGAAAAAAAACGAAGATTTTGGATTTTATAGATCTACCCATTGCAGTAAAATATTCAAAGATGACTTTTGAGATATGCTCTAAAAGCCTTGTATATTTGCAAACACCCAATCGATTGAAAACCTTCGTTCAGATAGCCTATATTTTTCACCCGGATATGGGCTATGATGTAAATTTGATGTTGCGTCATTTTGCAGGCAAATTCACCAATATCTTAATTACTTCTGAAGACGCAAGTCTATGGAATGAAACCGCCGAAAGCATTGTAGAAAAAGACAAGGCATTTGAAATACAATACCAGTGTAAAATAATTCGTTTGCCTTATTTCAAAACCAACCCAGGCAATACAGTGCCATTGATAAAAAACTTGGGTAAAACGATGCGAAATATCAAACCCGATTACACATTTGTGCATGGTTTGGAATCGCATGCTTTCTCGCTGGGAATGTTGCGTGTTTTAAAATATGGTGGATCCTTGGGATTGGACACGCATACACTGTATAACCAAATAAAAAATGCATCTTTTATCTGGAAATTGTACCGCAGTTTGTTGTTGAAACCCATCATTGTAAAACGAATAAACCGACTTAAAATTCCGATTTTTTTTACCGCCCAAGACAACCGTCATTTTCTAATTCACTATTTGGGAATAAACGAAAATTTAGTTTACACCAACGAAATAGCTACAAATTTATCTGTTTTTTATCATTTTATTGATGCTGGATTAAAATCCAAACTACAGATGCAAGATGGCGAAAAAGTAGTGATGTACATTGGAAAATTTGACGAATTTAAACAACCCCATTTGTTGTTGGATGCCATCCAATTGTATGGCGAAACGGCACCATTCCCAATACACGTAATTATGGGTGGACCTAAAAATAAAATATATTACGAAAAATATTTTGCAGTACTTCCAAAAATAAAAAATATTCGATTTACGATATTGGAATCCATTCCAAACCAAGAATTGTATAAATACTATTCCTTGGCCGATGTGGTGGTAATTCCAGAGCAAAATTCACTGAGTGCGCTGGACGCCCAGGCCTGTAAAACACCCGTAATTTTAAAAGATGATGCAACGAATAGGGAACGGGTTTTAAAAGGTGGATTGGTTTATGAAGAAAACAATATTTTGGATTTAAAAAACAAAATAGATTCCATTTTAAGGGATCCTGAATTCAGAAATCAATTGGCAGAAAATGGGTATCAATACATTGCAGAAAAATACAATTATATAACTACTATGGATACCATTCTTGGTATTTTAAACCAACATACTTCCGTTAAATAAATTTCGGATCTGTTTCCATTACATGCCCGCATTGTTTGCAGGTGCGTAATGCTTCACTGGCATAATAGTTTTTAAAATGAGGCAAAAATTCATTTTCAATGTCTTTCAATTCAAAGAAAACTTCGTGCAATTTGTTGTTGCATTTGTCGCAAAACCACATCAAACCATCGGTATAGCCTTTGTTTTCGCGGATTCGTTCAATCACCAAACCAATGCTGCCTTCGCTTCTACCCGGGCTGTGGGGAATGCCTGCTGGGTGCAAATACATGTCTCCCGCCTTTAATGGCACTTCTATGCATTTTCCGTCCACTTGAATTTTTATACAAATTTCTCCTTCCAATTGGTAGAACAACTCTTCCGTTTGGTTGTAATGATAATCCTTGCGGGCATTAGGTCCGCCTACAATCATCACAATATAATCTGTGCCTTCTGGATACAAATTTTTATTGGCTACAGGTGGCTTTAACAAATGGCGATTTTCTTCAATCCATTTGTTCAGGTTAAAAGGCATTCTTATTTCCATGATGCAACAAAAGTAATTAGAATTTTACAATTTTATACGTAACACCGTGATTGGTTATAAAGTAAACCCCTGACTTAAAGTCTTGAGTTGGCAATTCTTGCCAAGAACCATTGCTTTCGATTTCCCGAATAATAGAACCATTTGCATTATATAATTGCCATTTATCCGCAGAAAAACCCAAAATAAATAAATTACCAATTCCTTTCGTAAATGCTTCGCTGTTTTTTATGCGGATTTTTGTTCCTTTTGTAATTGATTTTTGATTCAAACTTGGAAGCAATCCCCTAGGATAAAAGGCTTTTACCAGTGGCCAATTTGTTTTTCCAACATTCATAAAACTGTCTGTTTTTATAAATATTTCTGCCGCCCTTTTCATGCTTATTCCCGGCATTAAAAATGGAATACTTGCCAACACCAATTTGAGGGTACTGTCATCGCCTATTTCATTGGCCAAATCATACAGCGCGCCACCAAACAATTGTCCATCGACATGCGCTTGGTTGGTTAAAGAGCCAGGATATTTTCGGTTATTGTCTAAATTTCGGCCTCCCCAAAATTCATTATGGCCATCCCAATTGTACACCCAGCCCGCTTGGTTTAAAGTCCATTTTCTGCTGTAACAAAGTGCCATAAAATCGCATATTCCTTCCTCAACGGCTTGTCTTTGTGTGCCTATATACCCACTGGGAATCATGGCCTCAAATGCTGCATGCGTGTATTCGTGTACCGCTGCATCTGCATCTTCTGCGTCATCTACCCCGCCATCTCCAAATTCAATAGTGGGTGGGTTTGTCAGCGGATTGTACGCACTTTCATCGGCACCAAAATAGCCATGTGCATCCAATACAACTGTATCTTTCCATGCAGAAAATCCAAGCGAATCCCACCATCGTTGTTCATTGCAAATGTGGTAAAATACATTCACTTCTTCGAATTGCCATTGGTTTCTTTTAAAATAAAAATTGTTTTGGCTCACTGCAGCAGGAGTGGTTGGTGAAGAAATTTGACCGAACGACAACCATTGGTTTTCCAATCGAAATGAATCGTTCCACCAACTGCATGGGAGAGTTACGCCCACTTGTTGGCTTTCCAATTCCGCATTAGAACTGTCATGTCTATCTCGCCAATTTCCCCCATACAAAACATTGGCTTTGCTCAATGGGTCTGGCCTGAAAACAAAAGCGGGTGCATTTGTGTCTTTCCCAAAATACCTTCTTTCATCGAGCATAAAATGATCTGTGGGTTCGCAAATATTTTCGAATTCTTTATTTTTTTCAGCGTTAATATTCCAAGCGTAAAGTTTATAAATATTTGAAGCGGCATTGTAAATCCAAATTGGATTTTGATTTTCTTGCAATGCAATACAATTGGCAAAGTTTGATTCTTCTGGCAACGTTGCAGAAATAAAAACTTTATCCGCATTCAACCCAACCGTGGCCTTGCAATTTTGTATGTGTATATTTTTGTAAGTATACCGAAAATGGTTGATTTGAAAGGGTTGATTTACGCTATAAAACAATTCCCATTTGTAATCCGGATTTGTTGAAGTAGCCAAACAGTTTTTTAAACCTTTACTTTCAAAATGGGATTTAGAAACAATAAATGCAGTATCATGCGCTTGCAATTCGTAAAATCCGAAAAGGAATTCAAACAGGAAAAGGAGCAGAAATCGCATGATTTTTCAAAAATACAATCATGCATGGAAAACTATTCAATTTTTATGTCAAAGTACGTAAAACTACCTTAACTTTGCATTCCTTTTTAAAAGTGCATGAGTGATTCAATCAAGCACGAATGCGGGGTGGCATTCATCCGGCTTCGAAAACCCCTGTCTTACTACAGGGAAAAATACGGAACACCTTACTACGGACTAAACGCGCTGCAGTTTCTAATGACCAAGCAATTAAACCGCGGTCAAGACGGTGCAGGGATTGGTGTTGTAAAACTAGACCCGGAGTACGGCAATAGGTACATTGCAAGAAAACGCAGTGCAACAAAAACCGCCATCTCTGATATTTTTGATGAGGTTCGATCTAGCTTAGAAGACATTCCGGAAGACAAACGCCACGATTCCGAATACGCCAAAGTGCATTATCCATATGCCGGGGAGGTATTGGTTGGGCATTTGCGTTATGGCACTTACGGTGGAAATTCTTTGGAGAATATTCATCCGTTTCTTCGCCAAAACAATTGGATGGCCCGCACGTTTATGATGGCAGGGAACTACAATGTTACGAATGTGGAAGAGCTGTTTCAAACACTGATAGACCTTGGCCAGCAGCCCAAAGAAAAAAGTGACAATGTTTTGATGTTGGAAAAAATTGGACATTTTATTGATGAGGAAAACCAAAGACTTTTCGCAGTGTTAAAATCACAGGGATTCTCAAACCAAGAAATTACCGATAAAATAAAAGAAGATATTTCATTGGTAAATGTTTTAAAACGTTCGTTTAAAAATGTAGATGGTGGATACAATATGGTGGGTGTTTTGGGGCATGGAGATGCCTTTGTAATTCGCGATCCAGCAGGCATTAGACCTTCATTTTGGTATGCCAACGATGAAGTGGTTGTTGCAGCAAGTGAAAGATCTGCGATACAAACCGTCTTCAATACCCGAATTGAGGATATTAAAGAATTGGGACCCGGCAATGCGCTGCTGGTTCGCAAAAATGGCGAATACGAAGAAACATCGATTGTCCCTCCTACAGAGCTGCAACGTTGCTCGTTTGAACGCATTTATTTTGCCCGTGGAAACGACGCAGATATTTACAAAGAACGCCGTGAATTGGGTAGATTGCTTTCCCGTTCGGTTGCCGATAAATTGAACAACGATTTCGAAAATTCAGTATTCAGTTATGTTCCCAATACGGCTGCCACCGCATTTTATGGTTTGATAGATGGCGTGCATGAAATTATCAGAGAAAAGCAAGCGGATGCTATTTCTAAAATGGATATCCATCAAGACAAAGACAGATTAAAAGAGATATTAAGCTGGAAACCAAGGCGAGAAAAAATACTGATTAAGGATGTAAAAATGCGCACTTTTATTACCAATGACAGTGAACGCGAAGGCATGGTCGGCAGCGCTTATGACGTAACTTACGGAACCATAAATCCCGGCACCGACACCTTGGTTGTGATTGATGACTCCATTGTACGCGGTACTACTTTGCGCACCAGCATTTTAAAAATATTGGACCGTTTGGAGCCCAAAAAAATATTGTTGGTTTCCTCTGCACCCCAAATCCGATATCCCGATTGTTATGGCATAGACATGAGCCGCTTGGGAGATTTTGCAGCATTTCAAGCAGCCATTGCCATTTTAAAGGACCAAGGTAATGATGCATTGTTGCAAGAATTATACGCCATGGCAAAAGTAGAAATGCAAAAGCCGGCTTTTGAGGAACGCAACGTAATTCAACTTATGTACGAAGGGATGACGGATGAAATGATCAGCAAAAAAGTTGCAGAATTGGTAAAACCAAAAGACTTAAAAGCCGATTTAGAAATCGTTTACCAAAGTGTAGAAGAACTGCACAAAGCTTGCCCAGGATATTCGGGAGATTGGTATTTCACTGGCAATTACCCAACACCAGGTGGAACTAGGGTTGCAAACCGGTCTTTCCTATATTTTATGGAAGGCAAAAAAGAGAGAGCTTATTGAGAGT
>Ga0105050_10010472_pt1 | contig 10143 bp, 9 predicted proteins | sample FRY01_FD_78088 | JGI IMG/M metagenome (GOLD analysis project Ga0105050, IMG submission 78088) | Freshwater microbial communities from Lake Fryxell liftoff mats and glacier meltwater in Antarctica - FRY-01 | ecosystem: Environmental > Aquatic > Freshwater > Ice > Glacier meltwater ... | reverse complement strand
GGCTTGAGCGCCAGCCCTAGCAACAGCACAGAAAAATACCACGGCAGCTTAAACGCAGTCCATTGCACAGCGCTGGCGACTATCAAAATCATAGTTGCACCCGCACACCAATAGGCGGCCGAAAGCCAAAATGACTTTAAATCGCGAATCAGGGGAGAAGGATTCGGTTGCACCTGACCAGCCGCCCAATTCAGGTAATTGCCCATCCACACCACCGGGTGAAGCCGTGCGGGGGGTTCACCCAGAAAATGGTCAACAAGCAGCGCTACAACAAGTGCAGCCGCGAAGAGCAGCACTGTTAAATCCCATACAGGTGAATCAGTCATCAACTGACTTTTGTAATGCCGCCAACGACTGTTTTACCCAGCCAAAACTAATGCGCTCCTGCTCCAGACGCAAGCCCACACGCAAACGGTTGTCGCGTAGAATGTCATACACAGCACGCTCACTGGTAGTCAGGCGTGGCAAATCACGCTGCTGGGCTAGCGCCTCGTGACCCCAATGGTCCGAATGGTGCATTAGGGTGCTCTCGTCCATCATCAAGGACAAGACCTGTGGCAGGTAGGCACGCAGTTGATCCAGCATGGCAAATCCATGGGTATCGATGTCACCCCAGTAATGCACGCTGCGCTGATGCAACCAGACCGCTCTTCTAAGTCGATCCAGGCCACCGAATCCACCGCCAAATACGACCATTGCGTTGGGGGTATCCGGAAAGGCCAGAAAATTGACCTCGTTTTCAGTGATGAACACATGGCCGACTGGCGTATTGAGTTGCTCAAACACTGTTTGAGTCACCGTCACGTCTTCTCCATAGCTGCCAGCTGAGGGCTCAAGCCAGCGAAACCGAATTCGTAGGGGTTTGTCCAAAAAGCCATAGCGTTGGCAAAACTGGGCTGCCCCCCTTGCGGATTCGTCAATCGCATAAGGCGGCAAAGCCAGGTCAAACAACCCAGCCAGCACGCTGAGGTGCAATTCAATAAATTTGCTGTCAACCCCGGCAATATCTACCTGACGCATGTAAACGCCTGGACGCGGATACGCTTGCAGCCAGCCGACCACATTGAGCAAGCGCTGCCAAACTTCTTTCAGCTCTAGCGCTACGTGAGGACGCTTTTCAAGCCAGGGCAGCAATGCGGGTTGCTGAGCTTTTGTGATGCGTACCAGCTCTAGAAAGCGCGCTGCGTCTTTGGTTTTGCCAATCAAGGTCAACGCGTCCTGCAAGGTATCCAGCCACGCTTCGTCGGGGATCCGATTACTACCCAGAACAGGACTGCGAGCCTCCCGCTCTACCAGGCGATAACGTCCACTTCCCAAGCGCAGTCCATCTGCCCAAGTGCGGGCTTCTTCAAACCGGGCGCTCAGCTCTGACGTGGTGGGGGATTGCAGTCGCAGGCGCTGCGGAAAAGTACCAGAACTATCACTTTGCCCGTTTACCCATTGATTGACCAGCTCTGACAGCAGGGTCCCCTTGTCCCACAGTTTTTGGGTTTGTTCGCGCAAGTCAGCGGCTTTAGTCCACGGCATGCACAGCCTCAATCGGCACGTTGTCAACCTGTATCGCGCTAACCAAGGCGGCAAAGCGGTCTTTCTCAGTCCGGTATTCCTCAATGCTCAAGTTGCGTAGCTTGGAGTCACGCCCTTCATCATTTTGCACAAAACCCACGCTGGCCACAAAAGGTTCAATGATGTGGATTTTCTGCAGCGGCGTGACGATCAGCAACTGCAAATTGAGCTTTTCAAAAAGCTCCAAACCGTATTGAGTCGACTCGTCAGAACCGCGGCCAAAGGCCTCGTCAATCACCACAAAGCGAAAGCTGCGAGCACGCTGGCCTTCGCCTTTTTGTGCGTCAGCCGTCCAGTCCAGCCCAAACTGGTAGGCCAGGCTGGCTGCCAAGATGGTGTACGCCAGCTTTTCTTTTTGTCCGCCAGACTTGCCACCCGAGTCCGAGTAGTGCTCATGTTCGCTGCCATCCGCGCGCCAGCGTTCGCTGGCAGCAAACACAAACCAGTTGCGCACATCCGTGACTTTGGCTGTCCACCGGCGATCCTGGTCGGTTTGCCCTGTGCGGCCGCGCAAACGCTCAATGATCGCTTTAACCTGCAGGAATTTTACTTCGGAATACTGGGTGTCAGCAGCGTCTGAAACGCTTGGGTTGTCGCCAGACAAAGACCCATCCAGGCACGCACGCAGCTCGACTTGAAAGTCACGCACCTCAACATCTTGGGTGGTTTGCGCCTGCAGCACAATAAACCGGCCGGGGTTGTAGTCGATCTGCGCCAGCGACAGATTGATCAAATCGATGCGCTCTTTGATGGTTTCTCTTTCCCTGCGCAGCTGCGAGCTGAAATTTGCCAGTTCGCGGATCGTGTTTTCTTTGAGCAAAGCTTTGAACTGGATTTCGAAACGCGGCAAATCGTCCAGCGCCAACTGGTTGAGCAGCTTGCGGTATTCGCCGGCAGCTTCAATAGAGGCATCTATTTCACGCGTGTCCAGCGGGTATTGGCTGGCGAAAAAACTCATTGCCGAGGTGACTTTTCCCATCAGGCGGCTGGCGCGCTGTGCCTCGCCATCCATCAAGCGTTGCAGGTTGTCTCGAATGTCACTTTCAGATTTGCTGCACAACTCTACCGTCAGAGCTTGGGCATTGGGTAACTCAGCTTGCCATTGCGCTTGCAAGTGTGCAAGACGCTCCAGAGTGCCGCGTGTTGGCGCTTGCCCGTCGATCTGATTGAGCAACCACGCGGTTTGGTCGCGCATGTCCTGGGCATCACTGATTTTCTGCTCTGTTTTAGCCCGGCGGGCAATTTGCTCATTCAACTTTTCTTCAGTCAGCTTCAAACTGGCTTCGAGTTCTGCCAGACGTTCTGTAAGCGTTTTGAGCACATCAGACGTAGCTTTAATGATGCTCAGTTCGTCCTGCAGTCGTGATACCTCCAGCGCGAGGCTGCGCCAATCGAGTTCACGGTAGTCTTGAAATTCAACCAGTTTATCGAGGCTGGAGAGTTGTTCGTCGACTCCTCTTTTTTCCTTTTGCAAAGCCGCCATCACACCACCCAGGCGAGCCAGGCGATCTTCCTGCAATCGCCCTTTATCTTGTAAGGCGGTCAGCTTGGCGGCGTTACTCCAGCCCAGCACATAGCGGGTGCGGTCATCGATGCGATGGCGGTCGTCTTTCTCGTGGCGCTGCGTATTTTTAATTTTTCCGGCGCGGGTGATGGCTTTTTCTTCGCGCCGAAACTGCTCCTGCGAGGGGCAGCAGGCCAGATCAAAGCGCTCATGCACCGCACGGTCCAGCCAGTTGTAAAAAGGTGAATCGGGCTTGAGGATGATTTTTCGGACCAATGAATCAACATGCGGGCTGGGCAAGCCTGACCGTACCGATGCTGGCACTTTGAAGTACACCAGTCGGCCCTTCAAATGCGTCTCATCCACCCACTGCACCACCTTGGCGTATTGCGCCTCGGGCACCAGCAGGGACAAGCCAAAGCTGTGCATGACGCGTTCAATCGCGCCTTCCCAATCGCGTTCGTTCTCACGCACCTCTATTAACTCTCCTGCAAACGGCATCGAGGCCTCGCTGTAGCCCGTCGCCTGGCACAAGGCAGCGCGAATAGCGATTTGCTGCATGTCTATGTTGCTGCGCCGGCTTCTCAAACTGGTGATCTCGGCGCTTAGGTGCTTGTAGTCGTCGTTACCGTTTTGAAACTCGACACCTTTTTCAATTTGCTGGTTTTGCAAGGCTGTACTGCGCTCCAGCACATCAACACGTTTTTGTACGCAGCTTTGCTGCTGGACCACCAAGTCCTCCATATTGCTGACTTGCAGCAGCCCCAGCTGTTTGCGCAGTTCGTCATAGCGACTGGCTTTGGCCTGACGATCTGCGCCCTCGCGTTGCTTGCGGCTGATGTCCAGCTCAATCTGCGCGATCCTGTCACCACCATTGCGGGCGATGGCGTCCCGCTGTTGCGCGCCTGCAATTGTTGGTTCAGCTTTTGCCCCTGCAGCTTATCAACTTTGGCACTTTCAGTTTCCAGCGTGTCACTGAGAGTTTGCAGACGCATATCCAGCAAGTTCAGCTTCAAATTAGCAAAGTAAGTGCGCAAGGCGTCTCTGGCATCACGCAGACCTGCCATGCTGGCAAGCAGCTCGGCGTGCCTGTCGCAATCGGCGACCAGCGGGGTCAACAGTTCTAGCTGCCGCTTGGCTTTGAGCACCGCTGCATGGGCACGGTTCAAGTCGTCGAAATGGGCAATCAGCCCATCAATACGCGTTTTGACATCAAACGGCTCCAGCATGTGGTGACGGACAAAGTCGGTCAGGTTGCCGACCGACTTCATCGACACGGTTTGATGAAACAGCTCCAGCGCCTGATCGCCGTCGATGCCAAAACGGCGGCAAAACTCCGCGCTGTAGGCCTTAAACGGATCAAATAACAGCGCGCCACTTCTGCGCAGGCGGGTGCGCAGAGCGGTGGGCGTGGTTCCAAAGTTTGAAAAATCAGCGGTGATGCTCAAGCGCTTGTCCGCTACCAAGTAAAATCGCTCAGGGGCTGTGCTGCTGTCTTTGAGCCAAAACACCTGGGCCAGCGTGACGGTTTGATTCAAGCTGGCATCATGAAAAACGCCCAAAATAACCGAGTAACTGCTGGCATCCCGCAGGGCCACAGGCTTGGCGTTGCCACTGGACTCATTGCGCTCAGACTTGTAATGCCCCAGTACGTAGGAGCGTAAAGTGCGCTCTTTGGCGTCAGCCCCTGCCGCCTTGTTGTAGGCAATGCGCTGGCTAGGCACCAGCAACGTGGTGATGGCATCCACCAGCGTGGACTTGCCCGAACCAATGTCACCCGTGAGCAAAGCGTTGCGGCCATCAAGACTCAGCACCCAGACGCGCTTGTCAAAGGTGCCCCAGTTAAAAACTTCGAGTTGCATGAGACGAAAGCCTGCTAACGCGGTGGTGGTTTCGCCATCGGATGCACCCGCACTTTTGCCGTCTCCCGTTTTTGAGAGATCGAGCAAAGGCTCTGTAGTGAAAAGATCAGGGCTTGCCGTCATCGTCTTCCGTCTCAGTATGTGCCAGCTGGGCTCGGTAGGCTGCCAGTCGCTGGTCAAAATCGGCCAGCCACTGGGCGTCAACAAACGCCTTCAAAATACGGCGCACCTCAAACATAGGTTCTTGACTGGCGGTTTGCGGCTTCAGGCGGCGTACAAAACCCAGCTCAATGACTTTGTTTAAATGGGTCTCAACGTTATCAATTAACCGTGACTCGTTGGAGCCTGCGGGTAAAAATACGCGGATCAATTCAACCACAGCATTGCGCGACAGAATCAACCGGGTGTCGCCGCCGCTGGCATCAAATTCGGCCAGTTTTTTACGCAGCAAGGCCAACAGCAAACTGACATGAAACGTCAAGGGCTGGCGACGTACCAAGCGGGGAAGTTTTGGGGTGTTGTCATCATCAGCAGCGGCAACTTTAGACTGCAAAAATGCATAACCCTCAGCCTCGTCCAGCACCAGGTCAAGTGCCAATACCGCGGTGTAGTCGCGCACGCGGCTTTGGAGGGTGACCAGCGCAGTCCATAGCAAGAGGTCTTCTTCGCGGTACACGACCCCCTTAAGCAAGGGCACGACCACGGTTGTCAAGTCGTATTGCGCTGGTGTTTGAGATTGTGTTTGCGATGGATCAAATGCCATTGATACCGTCGCCAGATCTTGCAATTTATCCATCGTCAATTCCTCACAAAAATAACGCGCGGCATGCTGGCGCTGCGCTCTTTGCCGTCGGTCGCGGTCCAACGCACGGCGTCTAAGGTGTCCTCGTCCACCACCGATTGCGCCGCCACGCTGGCCAGTTGAAGGTAGGCTACCAGTTCCCCCAGGCCCTGCTGCAAGGGACGGGCGTTCAAAAGCTCAACCAAGCTAACCTGGGCGCGTGTTTGCAGCGATTGGCGTATGTGGCTGATCAGCGCCGCCTTGTCGATGCGGACCTGTGAAAACAGCACATCGGTATCAAGCACCATATCGCCCACTTCAAGTTTTAAATTGTTGAGCAGTGTTTTGACGGGGGCACTGTAGAGCGGCCGCTCCATCGGCAAGTCGATGCTGGGGTTCAGTGCATTGATAGTGTGTACCGGACCAGTAGGCGACGTATCTCGCAGGCGCAGAGCTTTGGCTTCAATACCGTGCAATAAGTCCATGATGCGGCGGTTCTCAAGCCAGGCTTGATCGTCCAGAAAGCGGCGTAGTTGCTGCGATAGCAAAGCCACGGTGCGCTGCGCATGTTCACCGGCTTGCAGCCAGTCGTAATGCACTCGCCGCAAGCGCTTGTCGGGCGACAGCTCGGCCACGGGCGGTAAGGACAACACATGCTCCAACAGCGTGGTCAACTCTTCCTGGCGGGATTGGGACATTAAAAAATCCCAAAAAGCGCGAAAGCTTTTGCCTTGGTCTGACTCAGTAATCGCATCACGCTCGCCCATGATGCTCTGGAGCAGTGCACCCCGGCCCTGCCCATGGGCAACATCAGAGCCGTCCCACATTGCAATACGTTCACGTACTGTGCGGTCCAGCATCCTGAAGTTCGCCTCGACTTGCCTGAAGTCGCCCAGTAGTTCTTTGGCCAGTCTGTCAAATTGCTGAAAACGGTCTTTGACCGCCGTGTCGTCCAGCAAAGGCATATTTCCGCTGATCACCATAGCTATCTCAGCGTCAATGGCATCACGGCGCTTGTGCAGCTCAGCTAGCCGCGTCTCTGGGTTGGTATCGCTGCCCTGGCTCATTTGCTTGAGCAGCTCAAAAAGCATCAATAGCCGTGACTCGGTGCCTACAAACGCCCGCTCAGATAAATTAGAAAGCCATGCCAGCGCCCGCTCAGTGGCTGGGGTCAAGTCAAAATGGGGTTCGTCTGAGCCGGGCGGGTAAAACTTGCGCAGCCAGCCTTTGTCGTTAGCAGCCCAGTCGTTCAAATAGTCAAGCGCTGGTTTTGGAAATTTAGGCGCAGTCTCGTCCAGATTCTGCTCGCGAATGCCGTATAAAGTGTCGTTCAGTGCTTCAACCAGCTCTGTTTGCGCCATCACCCTGACATTGGGCGCAATGAAAGCACGATGCAAAAAACTGGCCACCAATGGCGCATGTTCAGCCGCCAGCAAGCGCCAGGCCGGATGCTGGCGACGCAAGGCTTCCAGCGTGCCGTAGTCGAGGCTCATTTGACTACCGGCATCACAGCAGTTGACACTGCCCGACGAATGATCGCCGTCGTCAAAAATAGGCGCAAGGTTTGGTCAGCGAAACATTGAAACCCATAACGGGCATAAAACGCTGTGGCCGCTTCGTCTTTGGCATCAACCACGATAGCGTACACGCCAATTTTCTCAGAGGTAACCAGCGCAATTTGCATGGCATGTTGCAGCAACGCCTGCCCCACACCTTGCCCTTGGGCGCGCGCATCTACAGCCAGACGACCTAACAGAACAACGGGTACGGGGTAGCGCGGCAAGCGCAGCCCTGCTGGCCAGTTCGTAAAGTCAATAGACGCTGAGCTGATGGCGTAGTAGCCCTCTATTTTGTTGTTGCCCGCCATCGTGGCGACGTAGGTGCGGCTGAAGTCTTTGTCAGACTGCTGCCGGGCGAACCTTTGCAAAAAAGTATTGAGGGCGGGATCGCCGCAGTTGAAATCTGACCGGTCATGCTGACGTTCCAGGCTGGTGATGATGCGCGGCATGCGCGGCATGCTCGTCATGCACGCCCGCGCATTAGGTCAATCAGGGCTTGTGTTGGTTCGGGCGGGTTGTCGAGCATGGCTAAAAATGCATCGCGGTCACGGTCAGACAGCGTGATGATTTCCTGCTGCGCTACCACCCGCGTGGCTGCCTCATAAGCGTTTTGCAGCATGAAGCCCGAGACTGTGGAGCCCATGATGGCCGCAGCGCGCTCTATCAGCGCCTTGGCCTCGGGGCTGGTACGCAGGTTGATGCGGGCGGATTCGGTGGCAGTAGTCATAAGATAGCTCCTGTGACTTCAAATTGTACGTCAATTTGACTCACAACAGTCCTTTTACACGCTCCTCTACTTCGGCTGCAACTTCCCCAAGAGTAAATACTATTGCTCCCGCCCCTTGCAGTGTTAATTTTCCGTTCAGACTAGGGCTGTCCAAGCTTAGCTCGCAAAGGAAAACCCTTCGACAAGCTCAGGGCGAACGGACAAAGAAGTTCAGACTACGCAGGGCCGGATCAATCGTTCTGCCATCAGTCCTCAATACCTCTCTGAGCCGGAATCCCCGCCTTAAACGCATGTTTGACCATGGTCATCTCGGTCACGGTGTCGGCCAGCTCGATGATTTCAGGCGGGCAGCGGCGGCCGGTGATGACGACATGGGTATGCGTGGGCCTGTCAAACAGAGTTTGTACCACCTCTTCAACACCGCCGACAGGCTCCATCCAGCCGTAAATCAACGGGTAGGTAAACTCATCGAGCACCACCATAAAGTACTCGCCGCTTTGAATGGCTGCTTTGGCTTTGGCCCAGCCGTCACGCGCGATCTGGCCAGACCGCTCCAGGTCCTGGCTCTTCCAACTGAAGCCATCACCCAGCCCTTCAATCGGTATGCCCAGTTGCTCGAACATGCGGTGCTCGCCAAAGCGGGCGGTAGGGACTTTCATAAATTGAAAAATCTTGATCTTTTGACCGTGCACATGGGTGCGGCCAAAAGCGCGCAGCGCCAGGCCAAAAGCAGCTGTGCTTTTGCCTTTGCCGTCGCCGGTGTTGACGATCAGCAGGCCACGCCGCTCGCCTTCGGGCTTTTCGTAGGGTTTGTCTTTGGGGGGTGTTTCGATTTGCATTTTTTGATACTGGTTAACAAAGAGATCACAGAGATAAGGAAAAAAAACAGGAGAAAAAACACGAAAAACACAGAGGCAAGTGACTTTTGATCTCCTTGATCTCTTTATGAAATCTTTCTAAATGTTGGGTAAGGCCACCCATTGAGTTGTCAGCTGATGAATTGCAATGCGTTGGTCAAACACGGCCTCAATCGCCTTGTGACTGGCCAAATCTTCGCATGCCCCTTGGTGCGTGACGCGGCCAGCATTGACCACCACCACCTCATCCGCCTGCAGTGCAAAGGATATTTCATGCAGCACGGTGATCACGGTTTTGCCGCTGGCCACCAAGGCTTTGGCCAGCAGCAGCCAGTCGGTTTGATGCGGCGGGTCAAGATTGGCGAGCGGCTCGTCCATCAGCAGCACCTCGGCTTCAACGGCCAGAGCCCGTGCCAGCAGGACGCGCTGGCGCTCACCGCCTGACAGTTGCCCCAGCGCCCTGCCGCGCCAGTCCCAGGCCTGGGTTAAGCGCAAGGCTTTTTCTACGGCGGCGAGGTCAGCCTGGCTGGCGGGTGCCAGCCAAGGCTGGTGCGGCAGGCGGCCCAGCATGGTGACGTCATAGGCGGTCAGATCGTCAGCCGAGGCTTCGTTTTGGCCCAGCCATGACAGTTGCTGCGCGCGTTGCTTGGCGGGCAAGCTTTGCATGGGCTGGCCCAGCAATTCTGTGGAGCCTTCAAACGGCATCAAACCTGCCAGCACCTTGAGCAAGGTCGATTTGCCTGCGCCGTTCGGCCCGACGATGCTGGTCCAGCGGGCACGCGGGAAATCGATTGAAATATCGTTCAAAACCTGTGCATTTCCGAGGCTAGCCATAATTCCACGGGCGCGGCATGCTACTGGATGCATAGCGCCTGTCATAACCCGGAACCCCTGCCCGTATGCCGGTGCATCAGCCACAGCAGATAGCCGCCACCCAGCACAGCAGTCAGCACGCCCACCGGCAGTTCTTGCGGCGCCATTAACCAGCGGGCAAGGATGTCAGCGGCTGTCAAAAGCACCGCACCCATCAGGCTTGACAGCACAATCAACCGCCCATGGGTGGCTTTGATAACTGATCGCACCAGATGCGGTGCGGCCAGGCCGACAAATGCAATCAGACCGGTTTGAGCCACTGCAGTGCCAGTAGCCAAAGCCAGCACCGCGACCAGCGCAGCGCGCATTTGCGGCAGACGCAGACCCAGGCTTTGCGCCGTGGCTTCACCCAGTGCCAGACCATCGAGCACATGGCTCATCAGCCATGCCGCCAGCAGACTCGCTGCAAAGGTT
>Ga0105050_10010470_pt1 | contig 10144 bp, 15 predicted proteins | sample FRY01_FD_78088 | JGI IMG/M metagenome (GOLD analysis project Ga0105050, IMG submission 78088) | Freshwater microbial communities from Lake Fryxell liftoff mats and glacier meltwater in Antarctica - FRY-01 | ecosystem: Environmental > Aquatic > Freshwater > Ice > Glacier meltwater ... | reverse complement strand
CCATGCCCGTAGCCCCCGGACAATGAGCGCCTCCGATGAGCAAGCCCTGTTGCTGGAGTTGAAAAACGTCGTGCATCAGTTGTATCAAACCAACGACGGTCCCCGGCTCATTGCGGAGGTGCTTAAAGAGTATCCGGCAATCCGGTCCCTCCGAGGACGTTCCGACGCGATGACAAAAATCCCGGCAACCAGCACCGTGTAGCCAGATTCATCCGCCGTGCTCCCGTGGCGATATACGGGAGACTTCATTCCAGCCTCCGCTAGTTAGAATTCGCGGTTACAGCGATGCATCGACTGTTGAGCAAACCTGACACTGGGGGTTGGAACGGGGCACCAAATCTTTGTGGCAACTCGTAGAACGACTCCAGTCGGCAGCCCCGCCGACTGCTGCCACACGAATGAAACTGCCGCCTCGTTAGAGTGGACACCGGATCAGTCACCGGACCAAACCAAAAACCACCATGGCTGCAAAACCAAAACCAAATCCCTTTCCCCCTACCAAGGGCGGCAAAGGCAAAGGCGGCAAAAGCTGCTAACACATCGTTGAGGCAGGTTTCCGGAACCTGACGCCCAAAACCGGAATTTACACACGCCTCTGGCATCGGGCGCAATCTGGAGGCCACCAAAACAAGAAACATGAAAACGACATTTGTAATGACATGTCCCGAACTTCGGGAAACAGCCACCCGAATTTTTGGAGAGAACGCGGTAAGGGAGGTGTGGGTAGCCCGGGATGAACATAAATACCTCGGCGCGGCTGTGAATAATTTAGGCTTAGAGGCCCTCTCTATTCAACTCCCAACCTACGGAGAGGTTATCATCCAGTTTACCAACGGACGAACCGTGTCTTTTGGGACTACCGAAGGGGCCCGCATTTCCTTAGTTGAAGGGTTTATGCTGGAAGTAGTAGCCCCAAACCCAGCTAACTAATTACCAACATGAAAACATATTCGTTAGACTTCGAGAGCTACTATGATAAAGAGTGCTCTGTAAAACCTCTAGGCCCCAAAGCCTACTGCAACCACCCGTCATTCGACGCCTATCTGCTTACAGTAGTTGGCGATGACGGGTTTTCCTTTGTTGGCCACCCGACGAAGTTCAACTGGGAGCTGCTCCGGGACAACCGGGTGGTAATGCACAACGCCTCTTTCGACTTTGCCCTGTATCACCACGGGGTTTCGCAAGGATGGTATCCAGACATCCCTTTCGAGTGCCACTGCACGGCGGACATGGTAGCCTACTTGGGCCTGCCTCGTTCCCTCAAGGATGCGTCAAGGCACCAGTTCGAGATCGAAGTTAGTAAAACTGTCCGCGACAACATGGCGGGCAAACACTGGGATAAGATGACTCCGGAGTTTCAGGAGCAGGTGAAATCCTATGCCCTGACCGACGCCGAACTCTGCCTCCGGTTGTGGCAGGAGCTGAACTCCCAGTGGCCGGAATTGGAACGCTTAATTAGTTCTACAAATAGACAGATAGGGATGAACGGAATCCCGATGGACCAAGCTCTTCTCCGCAAGAACCTCGAAGGGATCAAAACCCGCTTGTTCAACGCGGAACAGGCCATCCCTTGGATTCGCGAGAAGACTCCCCTCTCCCGAACGGCGATCAATGCCGAGTGCCGGAAGAATGGCATCGAGCCACCCTCCTCATGGGCAAAGGATAGCGAGGAGGCTGAGGCTTGGTTGGACAAATACGGAGCGCAGCTCCTGTGGGCCAAAGCCGTCAGCGACTACCGCCGGATCAATGCCTTCCAGAAGAAACTCGAATCCTTTGACCGGGCTACTCTGTCGGACGGGCGATACTACGGGGGCTACTATTATTTTGGGGCGCATACCGGGCGCTTCAGCGGATCAGGGGGTAACTTGAATCTTCAAAACCTACCGAAGGAGGAGATGTTTGGAGTGGAGTTCCGCAAGATGTTCAAAGCCTCCCCCGGACACAAGATCCTCACCGCCGACCTTTCGCAGATTGAAGTGCGCACCCTCTGCTGGTTGGCCAAGGACCAAGTGGCTCTCGATCTGATCCGCAACTCGGACGACATCTACGAGGCTTTCGGAATCCTGCTTGGGTTGCATAAGGCTGAGGACGGTCCCCTGCGGAACAACAAGCCTTTGCGCCAACGGGTCAAAACCATCTGTCTGGGCTGCGGTTATCAGATGGGGGCCGAGCGTTTCGGCAAGACCAATGACACGAGCTTGGAGGATGCGCAGGAAGCAGTGGGCCTTTATCGGGCCCGGATGAAGTCCGTTGTCAAATACTGGAACGACCACAAGCAGAACATCGCCACCGCCTGTGCCCTCGGGGTGCCCTTTAAGGCCGACCTCCCCAGCGGACGGGTGATGGACTACGGGGTGTTGAAACGAATGCGCGACCCGAAGAAAAAGGGCTACTTCCAGTATATCGCCAAGATGTCCAAGTTTGGCAAGAAACAGGATACCCGGATTTCCCCCGGGTTGGTGACGGAGAACATCTCCCAAGCACTGGCCCGCGATGTCTTCGCGGACATGCTGGTCCGGGTCCATGAAGCCGGGCTCCGGATTATCATGCACGTCCACGACGAGCTTGTCTGCGAGGTGCCTGAGAGTCAGGCTGAGGAAGCCTTGGCCACCGTGCTGAGGATCATGCACACTCCGCCGGATTGGATACCGGATCTGCCCGTGGCGGCGGAGGGAACCTTAACCGACTTCTACACCAAGTGAAATACCATTACCTTCGCAATCTCCGTGGCACCTCCTTGAAGTCCTTTGATGACCCGGCGGCCCAAACCTTTAAAGCCCCCACCTTCCCCACCAAAGCCGAGTATCGGGCATGGTGCGCCGAAGCGGTCACCGATCACTGCTTCTACACACTGGCCGAAGGGGACAACCCGTCCGCCCGTGTCAGCGAGGACAACCCCATCAACAAGCTTCAGGGCTTCGTGGCGGACTTCGATGCTCCGGTGGACCACAACACCCTGCTGGCCGACATCACCATGCGCAGCCACGGGGCCCCCCTGCCCACATGGTCCACCCGAACCCAGTCTGGTTACGCCCGGTTGGTGTGGGAGTTTGAAAAGCCCCTGCCCATCGCCGCGCCCTTGGCGGAAGCCTTCTTAAAAAGGCTCAGTGACTCCCTGAGAGCCAGCATGCTGCTCGGGGGGTTTGACCGCACCAGTCTCAAACCCACCCAGTTGTTCGAGTTCGGTTCAGATTGGAAGCGCATCGCTCCCCCCTTGGATTCCGTCTACGTCAGGACTCTGCTGCTCAAGGCAGCGAGCGATACCCCCTTGGCCTCCGGCGATCTGAGCATCCCCTTGGAGGAGGTGCGCACGGAGTTGGACAAGCGTTTCCCAGGCCGCTGGGCCAACGAATTTGAAGTGGGATCACGCGGCCCGCTCTTCTGGGTGGACGATGGTATTGATCGGGACGGGGCGCAGGTGCGTGAAGATGGCATGGTGTGCTACTCCGACCGCGCTGGAAAAGGCTTCGCGTCTTGGCGGGAAATCTTCGGGCGCAAGTTCGTGGAGCAGTTCGAGCAGAAAAAGCTCACCACCCTGCTGGATCAGTTCTGGTTCAATGGCAAGGGCTTCTACAAGCTGCTCCACAATGTGCCCGTGCTGATCCCCAAGGACCAACTGTGTCTGGAGTTGCGCCGGGGAGGGTTTGCCCCCCGGGCCAAAAAGAACCAGAACCTTTCCGAGTTGGAGAGCGCCCTGTTGACCATCTCCAATGAGAGCCGGGTGGATGAGGCGGCCCCCGTGATTTTCTCCTCGGAGCGGGTGGTGCGATTCAACGGGTTCTCCATCCTCAACAACAGCAAGGCGGTTCCGGTCCAAGTAGCCAGCGATGGGGACCCGACGCTATGGCCTTGGCTGCATGACTTCCTGCACCAGATGTTCGCCCCCGATGACGACGGGAGGGAGACCCTGCCCTATTTCTTCGCGTGGTTCCAGCGCATGCACAAGGCGGTCCTAACCCATTCACTGGATCAGGGACAGTTGCTCATCCTGTTGGGCCCCACCGGACGCGGAAAGACTTTGCTCACAAACAAGATAGTGGGCAGCGCGGTCGGGGGCTTCTCGGATGCCACGGCATACCTGTCAGGATCGACCGCGTTCAACAAGGACCTCTGCGGTTCCGCCGCGTGGGTGATTGACGACCAGACCGCTGCCGCCACTTACGCTGACCAGCGCAAGTTCGTGGAGCTGACCAAGCGGGCGGTGGCCAACCCCCGGCTGGAGTATCATCCGAAATACGCGGATGCCATCTGCTTGCCTTGGGCCGGACGGGTGATGATGTCCCTAAACCTTGACGCCCAATCCCTAGCCGCCCTGCCCACACTGGATTCAAGCAACCGGGACAAGATCATGGCCCTGCGCGTGCGCGACGAGTTCCAACCTGACTTCGGATCCAACCGACAGGTGGAAGCACTTATTGGGCAGGAGATGCCCCACATGCTTAAATGGTTGTGGGATTGGCAGGCTCCGGACTGGACCAAGGACCGCAACCGTTTCGGAGTCGTCTCCTATGTGGATTCGTTCATTGAGGCCGCCGCGTATGATAACTCCAGTCGCTCCGCCATTGCGGAAATGGTGGAGTTCTTCGCCAAGCGGGTGCGCGACACCCTGCCCACCCCCAAATGGCGCGGCACTCTCACCGAGTTCCAAGCCGTGTTGCACGAATGCAATGGCGGGCGCAGCGTGGGGTCTAGCAACAACCTTGAGTTCGTCCGGCGGGGGATGACCGTGCTGGAGGAAGTGAGCGGGCATAACAAAACGGTGCGCCCGGTGCGCAGTCAGGGTCAGGGAGGCGGCAAGATCTGGGAGATCTACTTGTCGCCGGACTTCGACATCGACAAGGGAACGGACTTCGCATGAGCCCCGCAGTAGACCACCTCCGTCTCCAGACCCTCCAGCGTGCATGGCAGCCTGTGAGTCCCTACAATACCCGGATGCTTGCCGAAGCCTTTTCCCACGGGATGACATGGGGTCCACGCTCCAAAGGGACCATCATCCGGGCGATGGCCCGGGGCTTTGGGGTCCCGAGCATTATCCTCGACTGGGAGGGATTCAGTGCCGCAATGTCCAAGATGGCGCAGGCTGAAGTTGAAGCCCGAGTCGGGATGATAGAAAAGCGCAACCAGATTATACAAGAAACCCTAGCCAACCTGAAAAAACCATGAACACTAAGGAACTACTGGAACTACACGACAAGACCTGTGGCATCTGCCGCACGGTGATGGAGAAGAAGAACGCCTAGCTCTGGCACCGCCACCATTGAAAAGCCCTAAGACTATGCAAACCGAAAACCAAAATCGAAGCCGACCGACCCCGAACAAAAAAGCGGGCAGGGGTTGGATGAGACGCCTTGTTCTCCGTCCGTGGTGGTGGCTGCGGGGGCGTCGCAATGTGGCGCGTTGGTGGTGGCAGGAATATCAGCGGTACCAACAATCCCATTGGGTGCTGCACTGGATGACGGAAACTTATGGACCCGCAAACTGCATGATGGGTGAACGATCGTGGAGGATCGCGGGGATACTCTGCACCATCTGGCTCGGCCCGATGCGGCTCAAGGTGTATCACAACGGCGGGAAATCGTGCCGTCACTTCGAACTGACCGACCCCGTGGACGCCTTCCGCGCCATGCAGCACGTCCGCAATCTTCCGGAGAACGCAATAGCGCACGCGCCGGGAGCCACTGAGAAGCCTTTGAAATGAAACTGGAGAGCTAGTCCCGGTCGTGTGCCGCGACTTGTTCTCCCTCTTCCGAATAACCAAACGACTATGAAAAACATTGAAAAACTGATCGAACTCCACGGCGAACTGATGGTGGAAAATCCGTATTGCTACTGCGAAATTGCCTACACCCGCCAGACCGAATGGATGGCGTGGATATGCACTAACGCCCGCGAGCAAGACCCGAACCGTAAGGTGCTGGCGACTGGTGGCGGAATGACCGCCGACGATGCCTGTGCTGCCGCGCTGGGACATTATCGGGATAACGTCCCAGCGATGGCGACTAGACCAGCGCCACAGGACTCCGATTCAAAAACAAACAACCCGCTGGTCTAGGTCGCCATCCGCGCCTTGTTCAGCATCTTCTCTCCCGAATTATGATAAAACGACCGCTAAATCCCCAGTTCTCATCCGCCGTCCTAGATGGCCGAAAATTCACCACGATCCGCAGCAAGCCTTGGCCATGTTGGAAACCCATCATGCTCTACAAATGGAGCGGTGCGGCCTACCGATCAAAACAAATCGACATTGTTGCAATTGAGGTCGAGGAGACGCTAGAGCTGATCGTCACTCATGACCGTGACGGCGGAGTGGTGTTCTCCCGCGAAAAAATCGACGGGATACCGATCCATCAAACGGAAGGATTCGACGACGCAGGCCAGATGCAGGAATGGTTCACGCAGGTCGTCCCAATCGGGAAAACTGTCGAACTATCCCTGATGCGATTTCGTCTGCTGAACGTTAGAGTGGTGGCACCGCCGACATTGGAAAGCGATTGCATCGAAACTGAAAAGCTTATGGGCGGTTGCTCACCAGCGACTTGTTCTCCCTCTTCCTCTTCTGAATAACCAATAAACGACGATGCACCTAATAACTCAACGAGATATAATCCGGCAAATAGCCAGCAAATGGTCAGCGCAATATGCACCCTTCCAAGACTACTCCCCAAGGTGGCGGCGGGAGGGAGAAATAAAATTAGGCGTCTTTATGGAGCTGACGGAACTCGATAAGGAGACAGCTACAAAGGAAGATGTGGACAAGATCATCGGAAACGAATCTTGGACGCGGATCAAGTGCGACCAGTGCAAGAAAGAGGTGACCGCCGTGCTACAAGTGGGAGAGCCGCTCAGTTATGAGAGCGCGACAGCCAACCTTTGCCAGAAGTGCGTGGAGCAGGTGTCTGCAATCTCTTGGGAGAACGTCAAAGTGGTGGCACCGCCGCCAGCGGGAGCGAGTGCTGAAACGGGGGTGAAGCCATGAGTCGCCCCAAACCATTGCTGACAGGGCGGCTGGTGACAGTTGCGCGGCTCGTCTTGTTCGTTTTCTTATTTCTTCTTGGGGGCAGGCTTCGCCTTGATCGTCTCAACCGTTGTGGTTTTGGGACGACTCTGGGCCTTCTTTACTGGGATGAATTCGCCAGTCTTTGCGTCTCTTCCAATTTTTCTTGTAGCCATAATGTGTATGTCTGATTTCGATGTTGTTAAGCCCGTGAACGCACGGAAACGCTCATATCCGCCTGTTCAGGCGGGTGAGAAGGTTATCGTCTTGTGGAAGACGGAAGACTATAAAATGGCCTGCTGCGATTGCGGGCTGGTCCACCGATTGCGCTTCACCGTCAAAGGGCCAGAACTCACGATGCAGGGTTGGCGAGATAATCGCGCAACCGCACAGCTTAGGCGACGCAGGGAGTATGGCGGGAAAGGTCATGGTCTTGATTCTCAAACGAACGCTCCTGATCTGGCACGAAAGCCAGCGGGAAAGGACTCCGCTCCCTAACCAAATTCCGCCGCTGGCATTCGTTGCCCGCATCTTCGTGTTCTCGGTCTTCCGAGACACCAACCAGACTCCGAAAAAAATGAAAACACCGAACAACAGCGCATCTGAATACGGAGAAGTGATAGTAGAAGACGGGAAGTGCGAGTGGCTAGTCACGACCAACCTGCCCGGCCACTGCCTGAGCGGGGCATCGTATGTGGACGCTACCGGAAAGCATCTCTGCACGGAACATGCGGAACATCTCAATCGACGCTTTGGGGTGGAGCTCACTCTAATTTCTCCCGAGAACGCCAAAGGTGACACACCGATATGAGCGCGAAAACGGCCAGAAAAACACGCAGGACTTCACCGCTCATGTCGGTTGCTGTCCACCGTCTTGTTCGATTTCTTCCGTGTGCCGCGGGCGATGATCGCAAGCCAGTGAGGTTTCTGCCACGCCGGAGGCTCGCGCCTGCCGTCCTTCCAATCGTAGGCCGTGCCACGGGGGCAACCAGTGGTGGCGATGATCTGTGCGGCGGTGTAGTCGGTGAGAGAGTCAGCGAAGGACATGGGCAAACCATACCCCGAAAAAATAAATCGGCAATGCCGAAAATAAAAGCTGGACAAACGTCGGCATTGCCAACACATTACACACATCAACCGACCGCGCCAATGACCTCGACCTTCAAAATCTCAGACTGCCAGCAACTAGACGCAACCTCTCGGATCGTCAGCCTGCACAACGCTGGACCTCTCACCATCCGCGTCCACGAAAGCCTTGAATCCCAAATGCAGGGAGAGAAGAGCCGCTATTACCTCTCGGTGGATCTCAAGTTTCGCCCAATGGATGCCCTTCGGGAATTCGGCTGGTATGGATACACCAAGGCCGAAGCCACCCGCGATGCGAACCAGCTCGGCGCGAAGCTCGCGCAAGCGTTCCGGCTGCTGGACATGGCCAAGGAAACGACCATGGCGGGCAAGGCTCAACTGGTCGCGATCCGCGAAAGGGATCTCGCGAAAATCCTCAACCGCTACTCGGCGGAAATTCTTTAATCGAACGACAAGGATCCGGTGCGGCGGGCGCTGGACTCCGAATAAACCAAACAGGCAACTTCCCGCCGTTGCCAGCATCCGCTTGTTATCCTTCTTTGAAATTATGAGACACAACTGCAATCTATTCCGCGCCCTAAAAATGGGCTACGTCCGATCCATGATCCGCTGGTGTAACGCCAACGGCTGGAAATACTTTTGGGTTGACACGTTCGTCAACTGGTGGCGCATCAAGCAATACAACTTTCCGTCATACAGAGACAGCAACCACCGAGACAGGCTCGGGAAAATCAGTTTTCTGACGTGCGGACATTCTCAGGATAACGCATAAGCTCATGGACGCCGACCCTAAATCTCCGCTTCAAGAAGGACGCTCCTCGGCGTTCCATGCAGCGCCTTATTATGCTCTTCATTTTGGGGACTGCATGGCGGGTGTGCCGTTCACCGCTGATGCCATCGTGACCGACCCACCGTATCAAATCGGCAAGGCGTGGAACCGTGCCTTCCACGGGAGGCGCGGGAAATCGCCACTGTGGGGAGAAGAACAGGCGTGGGACGAACTTCATCCAATCGTGCCGAGCCTCCCAACAATGGCTGACAAGTGTGTGATATGGGGAGGGAACTTCTACCCGCTGCCGCCGTCTCGGTGCTGGATGGTGTGGGACAAGCTCCAAGAAAACCGGGGAGCCGACTGTGAACTGGCGTGGGTGCAAGCCGACATCGCACCGAAGGTCTTCCGCATGTCCCGAATCGACGCCTACCACAACAAGGCGGAAGGAGTGAAGAAGACACACCCCACGCAAAAGCCGCTGCCGCTTATGGTGTGGTGCCTCCAACAGATCAAGCTGCCTCCCGGCGCAATGGTCTGCGACCCGTTCATGGGAAGCGGCACGACTGGCGTGGCGTGCGCGAGACTTGGGTTGAGCTTCACCGGATGGGAGCAAGACCCCGCGCACTTCGCCCGAGCCAAGGAACGGATCGAAGCGGAATTTCTTCTGCATAACGTCTAAGTCCATCCGCGCCGGACAGCTACCACGCGAGCATTCCCGTGGATGACGCGGGCTCTTTCATTTTAGAGAACGCAATAGCGATGGCATCCGCCGACACTCAAACTCAAACCCCACCAGAAAATGACCGATAAATCACCACTGCCCGATGCTCCCGAAACAGCGGATTGTCCATCCGCGTCTTGTTCGCCTTTTGCAGGCGTGACGAATCTCGCCTATATCGTGATCTTCCTGAGAAACGGAGGGGAGCGACTGCGGGCAATCTGGCTCGCGAAAAAGACCCTCGGGCTGGAAATCAAAGAGGCGGCGGCGTGGGTGGACAGCGTGAAGCTGATCCCTGAACCAATGCCGGAACTGCTCCCAGAATATCCGCCAGCCGATCACAGGGTCGGAATGGTCGCAAGTCACTGGCCGCCCACGGTGGAAGCAATTCTTAAGGCGAACGTCTAAGTCCATCCGCGCCGGACAGTGGCGCGAATTCAAACAAAAAGCTTATCGGCGTCGGTTGCGACGCCTTGTTCCACCTCTTCCGATTCTCCTGAAACCAAACGAAAAAATGATAACACAACAGCAAAGAGACCTCCGCAATGCCATCGTCAAGCACGCCGAAAAGGAT
>Ga0105050_10010460_pt1 | contig 10151 bp, 10 predicted proteins | sample FRY01_FD_78088 | JGI IMG/M metagenome (GOLD analysis project Ga0105050, IMG submission 78088) | Freshwater microbial communities from Lake Fryxell liftoff mats and glacier meltwater in Antarctica - FRY-01 | ecosystem: Environmental > Aquatic > Freshwater > Ice > Glacier meltwater ... | reverse complement strand
TTTCAATTAAGACGCACCAAAGCGGCGTTCGCGCAGCAGCTCACGCGGATCGGTGCCGTCAGTGTCTACCGCATCGTCTGTGTCACACGGCTCAGTTGACTCGGCATCACAGGTCTCATCGGCCGTGTCGTTGGCCGTTTGATCGTTACGCCCAAAATCGTCAATCGCTTCAGCGTCCCCGGCATCACCCACAGGGGCATCAGGTGCCGGTGTTGGCGCGGGCACAGGCGCCGGTGCAGGTGTAGGGGCAGGCGTTGACAATGATGGCGTGTTGGTGTCTGGGGCACCGGCATCTTGCGCGGCATCATCTTGTGTCGCCGGTGGGGCCGGTGTTGACGTTGACGGCGTGTCATTGGCCGTGTCGGGTGCTTCGATAGCTAACGGTTCGTTCACAATCCGACCGTCGCTGCCGTCGCCAAACTGTGCGACCCCAAAACCGGCACCGGATGCCACAACAACCACGGCTGCAGCAGCAGCCACCCGTTGCATGGTGCGTTCACGGCGCGGCACAAACGCCGTCACGTTCGCCGTGTCTTTCGCCGCTGCCGCAAGCACAGCAATGTCACGTGCGGCACGGATCTCATCAACCGGGCGGATCAGTGCGGCCTGCAACAGCGCGGCCACGTCAGCATCTGCGCCAGGGAGATTTCCTTGCGGAGGAGGCGGAAGATCGCTGCGGCTGTTCATATTTAGGAAAGCGTTTCAGTTTGGCTGTTTGGGTACGCGCCGGTGAAAAGTTTGCTACGCAGCAGGTCAAGTCCGCGCCGGTGCAGCGCTTTCACTGTGTTGTAATCCTTACCGATAATTTCTGCGACTTCATGCAAACTAACGTCGGCGATGTAGCGCAACAGCAGCACGTCACGTTGACTGTCGGTGCACAAATCAAGTAGTGGCATCACCGTGTCAAGGGCGAACCTTTCGGCCAGTTCAGCGTCCATACTGTCGGGCCGGATATGCCGTTCGAGCGTGTCACGTTCGGTTGCATCAGAGGGCCGCACTTTGTCTTTGCGCCGCTGATCGATCAGCCGATGGTGGGCGATGGTGAACACCCACGAACGAAACGCCATCTCGTCACCTTCAAAGCGGTGAAGATCGCGCACCACGTGAAGCAGCGTGTCGCTGGCCACATCTTCAGCACTAACGGCACCGCTTCCGGCCAGATAGCCGGTGAGTTGCGGTGTCAGGTCGTAATACAGTTGACGCCATGCATGTTCGTCTCCGCGGCGTGCCGCGGTAAGAACCTCTGCGAACATGTCGTTGAGCACCACACCTCTTTTGTGTCTAGCCAAACCTTAGTTCACCCACCGGTTTCGACGCTACCGCCTAAAGGCCTGCAAGGTCGCTAACGCAACTTTTGACGGGGTTGCCGTTAACGGCGTGACCGCACACCGCAACGTGGCAAACGTGGCTAAAAAGTTATCAATCGTGTCTGGGTCATAGCGAGCAAGCACCACGTTGGCATCCAAACCGTCACCACGTTCGCTTGCGTCACGCCACAGCAACGTTGGCACCCCGATACGTGCGGTTTCTTCTTGGATAGATCCGCCGTCAGTGATCACAAACGGGGCGTTTGCCAACAGCTGCACAAACGTGTCGTGCGCTAACAAATCAACTTGGGTGACACCCGCAGCAGCCAGGCGGGTATCTGCACCGGCCTGACGTAACGCCCGTTTGGTCGGTCCGTGGGTGACAAGCGTCACAGCCCGGGTGGCAACAATGCGGGTTAAAAGCGCCTCAAACTGTTTCACCCGCGTGCCCGACGTCACGTTTTCAACCCGGTGCATGGTTGCAATCACCGGCCCGGTGTCACTGATGACACCTAACGTCAACTGTTCAGCACCGGTGTTGGCACCAAGAGCGACAATGGCACCTTTCACACGGCCTTTGTGTGCCAGCGCAGCCAGATGCTGTTCTGACGTTGTGTCCGGGGCAAACAGCACATCAGCAAAGCGCATCACGATGCGCCGGATGGCTTCTTCAGGAAACGGTGCTTTTAAACTGCCTGAGGTTAAACCGGCTTCCAAATGTGCGACCGGTAACCCGACCCGTTTGGCTAGCACCATAGATAACAGGGTTGAGGGTGTGTCGCCGTGCACCACCACAATGCCGTGGCTGCGGCCAAACACGTGCGTTGCTACTGGGCGTTTACTTACCGCACTTGCGGCCAGTTTTAACGCCCAGATGGCCGCCTGGAAAATGGTGGTGATGTCTTTAGCACCGCCCAAAAACACGTCTGGTTCACGCACGTGAAGTTCACGGCGTAGCGTCGTTGTCAGTGCACCGTGCTGACCTAAATCGATCAGCCGGTAGGTCACATTTTCGGTGTCCATCAAACGCAGCAACGGTGCTGTTTTGATGTACTGGGCTTTAGTGCCCAACACGACATGAATCACACACACATCCTTAAACGTTTGCGACTATTCGACGATGAGGGTGCCAAACATGCCGTTTTCGCGGTGTCCTTCATACATGCAGTACACCAGATACACGCCACGTTCTAGCATTGTAAAGGTCACTGTCACTGTCTCATCTTGCGTAGCTTCAGCCACAATCAGATCATTTGATGCGGTCGGATTGCGGGTGAGAAGCCCGCGACTGTTGTCAATTGGGCCGTCTTTAATCGCATCTTTTAACACGTACGAATGTGCTTCACCACGTGCGCTAAAGGTCAAGGTGACAGGCGTTTGGCGTGGCACTGTGACTACGCGCGGCGCGAAGGAATAATCGGCTTCCCCAACCACTGTCAGCACATCAGTTGTCATGCGGTCTTGCGCGCAACCGGTCACAAGCAGACAGGCCAGGCTCACAACGAAAACGATACGGCGCATGCCACTCCCACCTTGGATGAATGATCACGCTTAAGCGTACGGGGTCAAGCGTGTTTTGCCGGTACCCAAACGGCAGTACAGAAAAGCCAGCGCTACCCTGCATGCTGCTGCGCCAACCAGGGAAAAATGGTGTTCAGTACGCTGTCACTTAACACGTGGCAGTGTTCACAACTAGGGATGAAACAGTTAAAGGTGCCGTCATGATCGCAAACGGGCATATTCTCGATACCGAAACGCAAAAAGAACTGCGCGGACTGGTTGATCGTGTTTGTGACGACTTTCCTGATACCTACTGGCAAAACGTCGACGAAGAAGCCCGCTACCCCGAAGAGTTCGTCGACGCACTCACCAAAACGGGTCTGCTGGGTGCACTCATCCCGGAAGCATACGGCGGCCTTGGTCTTGGCATCAACGACGCATGTGTCATTGTCGAACAGGTGCACCGTCGCGGTGGCAACGCCTCAGCCATTCACGCCCAGCTGTACACGATGGGTGCGGTGCTACGCCACGGCTCAGACGAACAAAAAGACAAGTATCTGCCTGACATTGCCAGCGGCAAACTGCGCCTGCAAGCCTTTGGGGTCACCGAACCAACCGCCGGCACTGACACGGCTTCCATCACCACCCGTGCGGTGAAAGACGGCGACAACTACATCGTCAACGGCCAAAAAGTGTGGACCAGCCGGTTTCAACATTCCGATCTGATGCTGCTACTTGCCCGCACCTCACCGATTGAAGACGAAACCAAACGCACCAAAGGCCTGTCCATGTTCTTGGTGGACTTGCGTGAAACTAAAGGCATCACCGTCAAACCGATCAAAACGATGGTGAACCACGAAACCAACGAAGTGTTTTACGACGACGTGGCAATCCCCGCCTCATCGCTTGTGGGTGAAGAAGGCGAAGGTTTTCGTTACATCCTGACCGGTATGAACGACGAACGGATTCTGATCGCTGCCGAATGTGTCGGTGACGGCCGCTGGTTTGTCGAACGGGCCAGCCAGTACGCCAACGACCGGGTCGTGTTTGGTCGTCCTATCGGACAAAACCAGGGCATCCAATTTCCCATCGCAACCGCATATGCGCATGTGGAAGCGGCCGATCTGATGCGCCGTCACGCCTCAGTTTTGTCCGACACGGGCGAAAAATACGGTGCGGAAGCCAACATGGCCAAAATGCTCGCTGCCGACGCATCCTGGGAAGCCGCTAACGCCTGCCTGCAAACGTATGGCGGGTTTGGGTTTGCCAGCGAATATCACGTCGAACGCAAATTCCGTGAAACCCGCCTGTATCAGGTCGCACCAATCTCTACAAACCTGATTCTGTCGTTTATCGGTCAGCATGTGCTTGGCATGCCGCGTTCGTTTTAACTTAGCGGTGTAGCTGCTGCTGCTGGGCCCACCACTGGTGGGCCCATTCGCTGCGCCCGCCATCAATCACACCCCATACGGTCATGCCAAACGCAACCGCCACACTCACCCACAACAGCGCCCGCCATAAGCGGTACTGACGCACCACATGCACGCTTGCATAGATGCCAAGCGGGGCAAACAGCACCAACGTTTCAAGCGACGTGCGCCACTGGGCAAAACCGCCACCACCACTAAACCGGGCCATGCGCATCTGCAACACGAAATAGATCAGACCGGCTATCGCTGCTCTTTTTGTAAACGCGGGCGCATCACGCCAAGCCACAACGATGGCCGGGAAAAGCACAGCCACATACGGGGTGTGCAGCAGAATGCCGCGATCAATGTTTAACAGCGCCTGCACCATGTTTTCTGCAGTTGCATACGGCGATGCGCTCACCAGACGGCTCAGAAAACCGCCTGTGTCATACCCGGCCGCCGGAAGCCACATGCCAAACACGGCCACCGAATACCACACTAAAGCGCCGATACCGACACTCACACCAACACCTAATGCGGCCACCGAACGGACGTCTTTACGCTGTAACAGTGCCATCACGACCGGCACAACAGCCAGATGCGGCCGGGTGAACACGGCTAAAGCGGCACCGCTTGCAGCTAACAGACGCGGTTTATCTTCGGCGATAAGCAGCAACCCGAGCGCCAACGCTGTAGTTGCATGCGGCCACAATGCGTCTGCAGCCACCGAAAAAAACGGGGTTGTAAACGCTATGACAGCGGCCGCAACAAACGCATCTTTATTTCCCACGAGCCGCACAAACACCAAAAACAACAGTGCTAGCGCCGCTGCCGTCACAGTAAGCGCGGCATAGGCGGCCGGGGCAAACGGCACAAACACCGGATGTGTCACCGTGTCAAGACGCGGGGTCACCCCGGCCAGTCGCGCCACGGCGTAGGCGGGAATGCCGGTGAGAATCACCCCGGGCATCCGGTTCACACTTAACCGCCCGTCAGCACGTTCGGTTGCCCAAAACGCGTGCTCTTGTGGCCAGGACTGCGGAAAGGCAAGCGATCCGGTTTCGACAAACAGGTATGCGGCCACCGCGGCGCCACGCGTGTCATTGGCCTGCACCCCATCGCGGGTAGCACCTGGCAGATACACGCTGACACACAACACGAAAAGCACACACGCCAAAACGCCTGTTGTGCGTGTGTTTTCACGCACACGCAACCACGTTTTCACCGTTTCCCCTTAATCACTGGCCAGCACACAGTGAGCTATCGTAAGTTCGTTCACGAAAACGCGTCACTGTTAGCGCGCGCCCAACAACACAACTAAAAAGGTAGACGATTGACCGCACCCACAGAACTACCCGCAGACGTACCCGCAAAAAATCGTCTGATCCGGCCACTTTTAGTCGCCGTGCTCGTGCTCGCACTGATTGCCGGTGTGACGTTCTGGCGGGCAGCGCAAGCCCAAAGTTACGAAGTGTGGTCACTAGACCAAGGCACCGACCGCATCCACATTTACGCCGACACGCATGAACAGATCGCCGAAATTGATGTCAGCCCAACAGCACTTCGCCAGGTGAACCCCGCGTACAACCCTGACGCTGTGCGCACCGTGCCGCACATGGTCGATTTTGATTCTCAACATCGCTACGCGTTCATCGCCGCCACCGCCGGTGCGGCAACGATTGTGATTGACACCGCCACGCGCGGCATCGTTGCCGTGTTAGAAACAGGTGCCGGTAGCCATATGGCTGCGGTCAGTAACAACGACACAGCCGTGTGGGTTGCCGCCATCGGCGCACGTGCGTTGGTTGAAATTCCGTTGGATCTTGACGCGGCGAATCCCACATTTGCCATCGGTCGCACCATCGACGTTGAAGAACTACTTCAAGACACCGGTTTCACCTACCCGTCCTTCGCGCCGGTGTGTCACGATTATGACCGTGACGGGCTGGCCTGGATCACTCTTGGCCCAGGCATCGCCCAAGGTGGCCTGATCGTGTTCGACCCCGACACAGCCACCCTCGTGCACGCCTTTGACCCCGAGCTTGTGCGGGCCAACTGCGGTATCGGTTTCACTGACGATGGCAGCCGCGCAGTGGCAAACTTTTCGGGCGTTTACGGTGCTGACGTTGAGGATGAAAACGGCGTGTGGTATGTGTTTGATGCGGCCACCTACGAACTTCTTGACGAACGTGACAGTGGCGGGGTTGACGCGCACGGTCTGCGCCGCACCCCTGACGGTGACACGTTCTGGCAGGTGAACCGCGGCTCAAGCAACGGACTTGTCATTGACGCGGACACGTTTGAAATCCGCGACGAGTTTGACGCCGGAGACACCCCTGACATCCTCGATTTCTCCGTCAACGGCCGTTACGTCTACATCACCCAACGCGGACCAAACCCGCTGTCGGGTGACCCGCATGTTGCTGCTGGTAACACCCCAGGCGTGCTGGTGCTTGACACGAAAACTGGCGCGGTTGTGACCCGCCTTACCCCGACTGCTGTCCGCAACGATGCTGGTGACGTTATTAACGACGTGCATGGCATTGGCGTGCGGCCTCAAAACGGCGACGAACAAGTTGTTGTTGCCGCGCCCGTATTTGCCCCGGTCGCTTTCGTGTCGTTTGTGAGCTGCCATCTGCCACACAGCGTGTAACTGGCGTTTGTAGCGCGTGACAAAGGGGGGTGATGTTTATCACCTCCCTTTGTCACGCTCATGCTGTGAACCCACCCGCACAGCCAGGCTGTGACTACTCAAATTCAACCCCGACTTTGCCGCGGTGTTACGACTGTTTAAATATTTCTAAATTTTGTGGCTGAACGAACACCGATTGGATAGCGTCTGACTTCTGTAGAAATGCCGGTGTACGGCCGGCTTGATTGCTAGGGGAGAGTGCGTATGGACCTCGGTGTCTTCATTCCAATCGGAAACAACGGGTGATTGATTTCAACCACGTCACCGCAGTACAAGCCAAGTTTTGATCTGAACCTTGAGGTCTGCCAGTTGGCCGAGAAATACGGCTTCGAATTTGCCCTGTCGATGATCAAGTTCCGCGGTTTTGGCGGTGACAGCGAGTTCTGGGATTACAACCTTGAATCGTTCACGTTGATGGCCGCAATCGCGGCGAGAACTGAGCGAATTAAACTTTTCGCGTCCACCGCAGTACTCACCTTGCCACCGGCAGTGGTTGCCCGCATGGCTGTCACCATCGACTCGGTCGCACCGGGCCGTTTTGGCGTGAACATCGTGTCGGGCTGAGCACCGGGCGAGTATCAGCAGATGGGGCTGTGGCCCGGGGATGAGTACTTCGGTTACCGCTACGAATACTCCACCGAATATGTGCAAGTCATGCAAGAGTTGTGGGCCAATGGCACCTGCACCATGGACGGCCAGTTCTTCCAGATGGACGACTGCATGGGCAAGCCCACACCGACCCAAAAAATCGAACTTGTGTGTGCCGGACAGTCCGAACGTGGCATGCAGTTCTGTGCCGACTACGGCGACTACCAGTTCATTCTTGGCACCGGGGTGAACACGCCAACCGCGTACGCCCCAGCCAACGAACAGCTGTTGCGCGCCAGCCAAAAAAGTGGCCGTGACATCGGTTCGTACGTGCTGTTCATGGTTATCACCGGGGAAACCGATGCCGAAGCCATGGCCAAATGGAAGCTGTACAACGCCGGTGTTGACACCAAAGCACTGTCATGGATGGCCGGTCAGGCTGATTCGGATGCTAACGCAGGCGAGGGTGGTGCCGCGAAAACCATCTCGTTGCCTGAAGGCGCGATCAACTTCAACATGGGCACGCTTGTTGGTTCCTATGCCACCGTTGCGCGACTGCTTGACGAGGCAGGGTCGGTACCAGGCACTAAGGGAATAATGTTGACCTTCGATGACTTTATTGACGGGTTGAAGATTTTCGGTGAGCGGGTACAGCCGCTTATGAAGACACGTAGCGCTGTGACTGTGTAAGAACCGAACTACAGCAGGGTGCGTATCGGGAGACATCCCGATACGCACCCTGCTTTTTGTCTCAATGCGGTGCGAACGCTTTAGTTATGTGCTTACGCCTGCGCTTCTTTGCCGGCACGCAGCCAGCCGGTCACCCGCGCCAATCTTTCGCCTTGCATCCGGGCTGCGGTTAACGCCACCTCATCGGGTGACGCGCCGCTACGCGACACAAACGATGCGCCGTACGGGTTGCCCGACACTTTCAGCAGATGCTGATTTTCATACCCCAGCGGAAGCACGAGTGAACCCCAATGGTAGAAGTGGTTGTTGATTGCCAAAATGGTCGACTCTAAACCGCCGTGCGCCGTCGAACTTGACGTGAAAGCGGTGCCCACCTTGTCAACCAGAACGCCTTTTGCCCACAAGCCGCCGGTGGTGTCAAGGAAAGCTTTCATTTGGCTTGCCGGACCACCAAAGCGGGTAGGTGAACCAATAGCAATAGCATCAGCCCATGCCAGGTCATCTAACGTGGCAATCGGCTTAGCGGCATTTTTTTCCACAAACTCGGCCCATTTGGGGTTGTAAGCAATTGCTTCGGGCGGTGCCAGTTCGGTTACGGCACGCACCCGCACGTCAGCCCCGGTAGCGGCGGCACCTTCACCTAAGGCGTCTGCCAGCGCAGCCACGTTGCCCGTCGATGAGTAATAAATAACCGCAACGGTGCAGTTGATCTTGCTCATGCCGTCCCCTTCATAGGTGCCGCCAGAGGCGACAAAATTTGTTCATACGTGGTCAGATTTGTCCGTGCGTCACACTGATCTGCCGATGTTTTGGGCGTGTAACGCCGTCACAGTTTATTGCGGTTGCGCCGGCAAAACGACTCAATTACTTTAAAAATACTATCTGACGCTCGGCAGCCAAGAGCAGCGATACTGCTTTTTATATGCCGTTTCTTAAGGTTGCTAACGGTTATTCATGCCTAGGATTACACCTAGAAGTCTTTTGCAAAACATTTTTTGAAAAGTAGTGCAAAGTACCCACTCCTACGAGTATTTTTACCGATTCAAGGTGGGATCGAAGTTACGTAATTTTTGGGAGTGAGATTAACGATGTCGCTAACCACAACTTCGACTGCAGTCCAAGAGAAAGCCCGTAAAAGCGGAGCGATAGCGCGCAGACTTCAGGCCTACTCGATTTTGGGTGCGTGGGCTGTCCTGATTGTGATTTTTTGCGCTGCTCTTGCCAGAAATTTTCTTTACTACCCAAAACTTCACGGCGATTGCCAACTCGAAAACAGCCACAGTGCTGTTAACCCTGGGATTGATCTTCGCGTTATCGGCAGGCGAGTTTGATTTAAGTATCGGTGCCGCCCTGACCCTTGGCGCGGCCGTCCCCGCTTGGTTGTTCACTTCGTATGCCACCCCCGTGTTGGTCGGAATCGGCATTGCCGTCGTTGCGGCCATACTCATGGGAACGCTGAATGCGGTGTTATGTGTCCGCTACGAGATTCCCTCTCTTGTTGTCACACTGGGATCAGGCACAGCCATTATTGGGGTGGTTGCTGGCCTGGTTGGTAACAGCACCATCTCAATCCGTGGAGACTGGTGGAACACTGCCCTTACCAACCGCACCTTTGGCCTGTACACCTCTTTTTGGGCTGTTTTGCTGATTGCTCTCGCGATTTGGTATGTGTTGCAACACACCCCCATTGGGCGGCATCTTTATTTTGTGGGCCAAAGCCGCGAAGTGGCCCGCCTAGCCGGCATCCGTGTTGATGCATACCGCTACGTCGCCTTAATCACATCATCCACCCTTGGCGCTTTAGCCGGAGCTGTGCTGCTGGGAAACACCGGCGCTGTCCAGGCCCGTATCGGACAGTTCTTCGTTCTGGCAGCGTTTGCCGCAGCGTTTTTAGGAGCGACAGCCATAGTCCCGGGGCGGTTCAACGCCTGGGGCACCCTCGTGGCCGTGTACTTCATCGAAACA
>Ga0105050_10010452_pt1 | contig 10157 bp, 15 predicted proteins | sample FRY01_FD_78088 | JGI IMG/M metagenome (GOLD analysis project Ga0105050, IMG submission 78088) | Freshwater microbial communities from Lake Fryxell liftoff mats and glacier meltwater in Antarctica - FRY-01 | ecosystem: Environmental > Aquatic > Freshwater > Ice > Glacier meltwater ... | reverse complement strand
CTAGGTGGAGCTACCGGTCCTTTGCACCATCGGCAAAGCGGCTCACCATTCGGTCCCCTAGGAGCTGGCGTTCCGCGAGCGCCCTTCATTCTTCTTATTCGACTCGCCATATTTACTCAGGCGAGGGATAAGAGACGACCGCAGGTTGCTCCCTTTACGTTTTTCGCAAAGCTTTCAATTTGCGTTTTGTTTCTTGACCTTACAATCCTTCGCTCAAGAGACTTTATATCCGCTCCAGGTATATGTTGTGCGAACAAACGCACATAAAGATTACTTTTGTTTTTAATGATAATAGCTTCTATTTTCTTTAGCTCTTGTTTCGATTTGGTATGCTTTGCCAATTCATATAAGTATTTAGAACGTTTCGATTCGAATAACGTTTTTCTAAAAACTCTTACATTTGTCTTCGCAACATATCTAAGAAACAAATAAGAAAATTTGGCACAATTCGCTGACGCAACAATCTTCTCAAACCTACGAACATCAATGTTTTTAACTCTGCAAGCGAAATTAACAATGTATCGCGTTTGTTTTGATGCAAGAATTATCTCTTGTAATCTAGCTACATCGGCTCCGACAATATTGATTGCATATAAATACGTAAATCGTATGCTGCCTGAGTTGATAATCAACTCTTGCATAGGAGATAGATCGAAATCTTTGGCGTCCAAAGAAAACATATAAGCTAGCGACGGATTCTTTAAATCAAGAATCTTATCTGCAATATATTTTAGATTATTCTGATAATCAGGGTTTTTGTAGTCTTTAACCGCAAAACCAAAATTACGCCAATACTCCATAGTTTATGGGTAACTATGGAGTAAGGCACTATCGACAATATTATGTATAGCAACCTATCAATTTTAATAGATTGTCCAGAAAACCATTTGTATAGCTTCCAAGTTTTTTGGATTTATGAATGTAGTCGAGCGCATTTTTCGCCTTGCCAGAACGGATAGCAAAGCACGGGCCCTTCCATATATCCATTTCCTCAGTACATATTGCAAATAGTCTCTGATCGCTCCAACCCATAACGGAAGGATCTGTTAGTCTGCGGTTTTGCACTGTCATATCAAGAAGCTGATAGCTAAGATCATAAGTGCGCAAGTAGTTAGCAAGCGCTAACTGAATCTTCTTGAGATTTTCAGCGATTTCGTTAGGCATGTAAGGCATGACATCGTCAGCCTTCTCATTAATGACAAGCTCAAGGCAGGCCCTTGGTGATTTTGCTAAGGAGTCGCGCGCCTTGCTGTACGCAACGTACGAGGCATTCTTTACTTTGATACGATTGTATTTTGAGTCACGAAGAACAATACCTTCGTGATCCATTGGGTTTTGCAAATTAACGAAATCCACAACCTTTTCAATGGTTCCGAGGTCGTAGTACTGTACTACCGGGACATAAACGAAAGACCCGCCTTCCTTCTCCGGAAGGCTTTCCAATTTAGTTACATTATTACGGACAGCCAAGAGTGTAATTTTGGTATCGTCGTAACGAACAACGACACGATTCCACGGCGACGTTAGCTCGTAGCAGTAAGTTTTCTCTGGATCGAGCCCACGAACAAACTCAAAAAACGAAACATTGCCCACGTTTTTCAGCCCTCTCTCGAAAAGAGTTCTGAATGTGTACTCGGGATTCAGAAGTGGAATGTCCGCCTCCGGCACTGAACGTGTCGCGACATGCCACTCATTAATGATTGAGTCGAAATAGACTATACATAGTGTACCGTCTAGTTTTTCGAATGTTTTAAGTTCTGAATCGTTCCAATTGATAGGAGCACAACTACCCTGACCATAATTGAAAAATCGATCCATCGGATACGCAAGTATTTTAGTGCTACCTGGACATATGTGCGAGAAATTCGCGCGACCATCTATCATTTTTGAATTTTCTAACAACGAAGAACCATTAGACAAAATTAGCCCACGGCACTGTTGCGCTAACGGATCCGAATCAGTAGACGTAATCTGATTGTAGTTCAAGCTGAACTTATGACCAAATCTACGATCAACTGACATCTCAACGCCATGGATCTGCTCCAAAGCAAGAAAGGTTTGCGTGCGCAGAAAATCCTGTACCAATAAAATCATAAGGCATGAGCTGTTTTCCGGCCATGCCATATCGACAGATACAGTGTTATTTTTTATCGCTTTTGCTCAAGCCCTCAGACTCGGCATCGGATGTTGCTTTTGCAATTTGCTCGTGGCTCCTCGTCAGTCTCAACTATTTCAGCCGGGCATTCGCGAGGCTCACGATGGTCGTGACAGACGCGTCCATGCTTTGGAAACTTTCTCAAGTACCATGCATGAATCTTATGAACAAAGGCTCCTAAGAATGGAATGATCATCATCAAATCAAATAGTTCATCAGCGCAGAAGTGCATTGTCTTTTTTCACCTTAACGTCAAGAAGAATGGCCTCAATTTTATAGCGCCAAACGTCGAACCCATTATCTATAAGATCTTTTATGAGAAGCATCATTGATAACCGAAGCTTCTCTTCGTTTTTGTTCTTACCAGTACAAAACGTATCATACTCAGAACGAACGGGAGTATCAAAGCTACGCTTCTTCATTAGAAGTTTAGCAGGCTTGAACGTGTGAGGAGCACAGATCTCTTTGAATTTTTCGAGACGTTCATCGAACACTGGTTCGACCGTTACGTGACTCTCGTAGTAAAGAACATCCATTACTTCCCCTCGTTGAGCTTTTCAACAATTTTCTCGCAGAAGATATCGGCAATCATTGATTTTAAACACGATTCAAGTGTTCTAAGCTCAGCTGAGCTTAAAGAATCAATTTCGACATTTTTGAACATGTTATGTACTTCCCGGTTAACGTAACCGGTTACAATCTCACCATGTTCAGATAGACGACTGCTATCATTAAAGATTCTTTTTTCCACTGCCTTTTTGTTGGTCTCGAACATACGTAGCCCCTTCAACGCCATCAATATTTAGAATAGAATCAAGCTCAATCAGCGTAACTTTGATCTTAATGTTACTGTTCTCTTCTGAATGAAATGAATCGACAACCCTGACATTAGTTTTTTCAAGCTCGCCAGTAACATCAGCAAACTTAGCCGGGACTAAGTCGAGTTTCCATAAGCTTTTTTTGATCATGTATCTTTCATTAGAACGATTTTAATTCCGGAGCATTCGAGCAACAACGAAAGCCATTCTGATAGAACGAATGAAGAGGCCCATGTACGGTTGTCATCGGTCGACAACGCGCTATTATCGGGCCCCAGTAACCGCCTTTCAAACCACTGACGTATGGGTCTCCATCAGTTCTTCCGCCAACATTAACAACCCACTCATCAACGTTTCCGGTCATGTCGAACACACCAAAAGGACTAACACAGGCTTTCATGCTGCCAGAAGGCACGCCTTTGTAGTGTTTCGGCCATTCTGACCTCGGCAACGACGGATTCATTGACTCACGGTCAATGTTGCAAGCCGTAGCATCCCGATGCAATCCATCGCCGTAAGGATACGGCTTCATGCCCTCGCCTTCGCATGCGAAAGTCCATTCTGTGGCCGTGCAAAGACGCTTGCCAACTTTTTGGCAAGATTGTTTCGCTTCATGCCAATCCATGCTGACAGGCGGAAGCTCTCCCTCTTTGTTTGGCCACTCATACTTATCGATGCAGAAGCGTTTGTGCTCGCGCGCCGCCAAGCATTTCGATGGCTCAAATTCAGCGCATCGCATCGGCCCAATTCCAGAATTCGCTCCGGCAGATTGGTTCTTATCTGTCCATTGCAAACATTTCTGTTCTACAGCCGGACAGAATTCACCATTGACGTGAATCATCCCTTCAGGACAGAAAGGTATACTTTTACTGGCAGTTGGCGGTAACGCCGGTAACGGAGCCGTATCAAGCTCGATACGCTGCGTCTGCACTTGAGCAGCACACGAAGTAATAACTAACAAGCCCAATACAACAGGCAATAGCTTCATTTATGACATCACCTTATAGCGTTTCATTTGTTCTAAAGTAATAAGTTCCATTTTAAGAACGGTAGTAAGAAATTCATCAACTATCGCTTTACTTTTTTCTTCAGAAAACGTAAAGCCCTTAAACCGAGCCGCTTTACCTTTAGCGCAATATGTTCCAATGATTATTCCGCCGCTTGCTTGCGCTTCGCTGTCACGGAACTCAATTGAATAATTCCAGCGTTTACCGCCAGTGTATTTATGTACACTTACGTTTAAGTAATTTGATGAATTCTCTAGTAGAAGTTGTCGTCTGCGACAAGCCTTGCCTCGATAGCGACGCGACTGCCAAGGTGTAACCAACATTCGATCTAATCGACCAATCATGTAAATAACTTGATTCTGGCAAGGCCTTTTTCATCAATGCCTCGCACGTTGTGTTTTGCAAGAAGCTTGTCTGCTTTTTTAAAGGCAGCTTTTTTGGGCCACATGATCAGAAATTTCCATCTGCGACCTGAAAGCAGGTCAGGCCAAGATCACGCCAAACACGAACAACCTGATCACGATCGTCAAGCACAAAGAACGGATTGTATTTGCCGCGAATGTGCTGATCGAACAGTTCCACCTTCGTAATCGAGTCTTTACGACTATCGCTTGCGCTGCGCATGTACAGCTCGTACGGGATGCCAAGATGTTTATCGATGAAACGACGCGTTGCGGCCTCGTAAGTATCTTTGCGACCAGATAAGAAAACGATTTTGTATCCAGCGGCATGGTACTTCAGAACCGTCTCTGCGACAGGTTCATTCAGGATATCGACCTCATCACATTTCTCTGCGTCGTAAACGTTACGAGCGCCGATGATGGCGAGCGTTCCGTCAAGATCGCACAAAACGATTGATGGCAGTTTCGGATCGAATGAGTATGCCGCTTGAAGAATTTTCTTCGTGAACGTTTTACTACGACAGTTGTAGCCTTTGTCGTACTTCACTCCGTGCCGTTTGTACGTTGCGCGTATAACTGCCTCACCAACCGGTTTGGCTCGTGCAGCGTCACGAACGATCGCCTCTTCCAAATCAACGAGAAAATTCTTTTCCGTTACAATGACGTCTAGATTGGTATCTTCTACCAGTTTACATATGTCATCAAAATTCTTAGGAGTAAGATTGGTATCGTCCACAATGACGTTGTGACCTTTGCGTAGCGCTTCAACAATCAAGAAATCGCGCGTCTTTACAACGAACTTTTCATTCTTTGCAGACCAAACGCTATCATCAAGCATCTCTCTCATGAGATCTCGATTAATCCGCTTCCAGCTGTTAGAATCGGTTTTGATTAAGTTTTTGGCAAAAGTACTTTTACCTGACGCCTGAAGACCACGAAGAACATATACTCGTTGCATTTTATCACCAATTTAAGAATGGAGGAGACAGAGGGATTCGAACCCCCGGAGGGCTTTCACCTTCGCCTGTGTTCAAAACAGGTGCCTTAAACCGCTCGGCCATATCTCCGTACTCAAATTGCTGGAATGCTTAACAAGACTCTCGACTTCTACTTCATATGCACTAGCTTCTTGGCCCAATCTTCGTCAGAACTATCGACCATCTTTCTGGCCAAATCGAAATCACCAAGGTTGCGAATTTTTCTATAGATTTTTTCTTTGTTGACCATTTTGGAAATGTTAGCCAAAGTAAAAAGAAGATTTGTATCTCCACACATAGAAACTAATGCATCAATGTTTTTATTAGAAATTTTAGAATCTATCATATCAGTATCAAACTCGTGATAATAAGGACTCGACATTAACCATTGAACGTATATCGGATCCTTCTTTTTAATTGCGAACTTGAAGCAGGTTTTCAAATCTAATTTGCTACGTGACTCATAAGCCATATTCGTAAATCTTTCTGATTTACGCTCTTCGGTAGAAGAGTTGTAGGCCTGTAGAAAATTCTTTGTTAAATGCTTTACACCGATGTTCTTTACAGATTTCATGTAAAGACCGATCACTTCAAAGTCATTGGATCTAAGAATACTTTTTTCTAATAAATGAAAACTGGATCTATGCGATCTAATAACAATATCTGCGATGTTGCAAAGAATATTGTAATTCTTGGCTTCTACCAAAATTTTGATGTACTTTTTATCGATAGACTTTTCTAACCAGGATGGTTTGCCCTCGTAAAGTTGACCAGCCATCCCGGGCCACATCACACCAGCTGTAGTCAAGGCCCCAGTTAGGTCGCTATAGTACGGAAGTGTAGTGTTAGTAGTTGTAATCCAAGTAGGGTTTGTTATCGATGTAGCTCCAACAGTAACCATACCGCTACCAGTTATCGGCATACTAGGCTGAGTAAGTGGTCCATTGATAGCCCCAGAAATACCAGTTACACCGTTCGCGTTGGAGTTATCGCTGGCATTCAACCCATAAAAATAATCTTGTTGATTCTTCACATAGGCTCATATATCACCCGCTCATTCGTCGATTCCAAGGAATTGCGCTAATTCATGCTGTCTTGCCCGAGCATCTTGGAAACCAAGCTCGATTAGCAATTTGGAAAACTCTCCGTCAAAAAGCAGATAACTAGCTAAATCTGCCTCTATGGTTCCGAGGTCGATCAGTTTGAGAAGGTTCTTGTAGATCTTATCTTTCTTGATCGTGGCCTTGGAAAGATAAGTGGCAGCAATTCTACCAATATCCATTGATGGGCTAATCGAACAAGAGTTGATGTATTTATATGGCCTTGATTGATTGGCCATGTGCTCTGCAAACTCAACACCGTATTTTTTTACGCCTTCACCAATTATGTTATTTATGTGCTCAAGACTGTGAACGTCCACATGAGCATGATCGATGAAAAATGAATTGAATATTTTACCTAGAAGACAACCTATACTTGGCGAGTCATCTATACGTGGAGATGAATTATATTTTTTGTTATGCCATAATCCGATAGATAGCGTATGAGTTGCTCCGTACCCGAGAGCCGGAACCATAGGGGTGTTTTGCCTAACTCCGCCATCAGTAAACCATTCGCCACCAATCTGAATTGGAGCAAACAGAATTGGTATCGATGCAGAGGCTAATGCATGCTGAAGAGTTATATCGGCAGACCTGAACTCAGTTCTGAAAACAGGATTAGGTAAAGGTTGCTTCGACTCGCTGAAAACAATGGTCTGACCTGTTCTAGCAGATGTCGTCGACACACATAGAGTATCCAGCTTACCAGAGTTAATGGTGCCGGAAATCTTATCGTAACTACCTTCACGAGTAAGTAGAGTTGCCAACGGATTCACATCCAATAGACCAACGCCACGATTTCCTCCCAATAACAATTCTTTAATTCTAAATAGCTGCCTAAAATCAACGGTTACGACTTTGCTAGGAGATAGCTCTGTCCATAATTTTTCCAGGCGATCCAGCTCTACCGTCACGTTCGATAGGTGCGCCGCTAGAAAACACGCATGAATAGCTCCGACAGATGTTCCACAAATGATTTGAAATTCAGGCATTTTACCGTAAATCAACGGCAACTCCTGGAATATGTATTTCAAAACACCTACTTCGTATGCGCCTCTGGCAGCCCCTCCGGATAAGATCAGCGCATACTTATTGGCCATGTATGAACTATATCAATCTAAGTAAGATTGAAGTACTTATGTAGCTCTGGATGTTTTTTCAGGCGTTCGATTGCGATCCTGGCATTATAGTGTGTTTTATGTTTGAAAATCTCAACGAAGAATTTTCTTTTATCTACTGTCGGGCAACTTTCCATGTACCCAACCAGATGGTAGAAATTTTTATAGCGACGCGCCTTTTTGAGCATATGCTCTTCGAGGGTTGTCGCTAATTCTTCATTAATAGAAGCTATGTGAATGAGATTTTTACTGTAACGAAAATCAGCATTGATATCGTGCATTCCCATGTGCATGATAACCAATTTCAAACATTTCACGTGGTCTTTCGTGATACTTGCTTTATCACAAAGATCTACTGGAATTTTTGTTCGAACTGAAGCGAGTTGCGACATCATATTGATGTTGCCGCGAAGAATAATTAAACGACTTAATATTTTCTGGATCATTGGGTCAGGTAACTGATTGCTGAATTTAAGTAACCAATTTACTGATTTACCTGCGTCGGACGCGTATATTTTTTGACTAACTTGGCGATAAACAATACGAGAAAAAACTTTACGACCCTCGTAAGCGCTTAATTTGAAGATGTCTAAAATCTTTTTTTCTAAACCTGATTGTAAATCAATTTCATTCTCAATGATACTATCGGTATTGTCAAACAATGACCAAAAGGTAGTATATACATCTTGTATTGATACTTGCAGTTTTTTTCGAGCTGCATTGTATTGATTTGCTTTTTCGATTTCCTCTTTTTTAGTCACCTATTAGGATAACAATAAATCTGATCAAATCGACAAAAGTAAAATGGCCTCGCTAAAGTTTATTTAGCGAGGCCATGACGATCAGACGTCGAAACCACAGTTAGTACAGATTCGAGCGACTTTAGTCGTAACGGTATCTGCTTCTGCCTTGCGACGACGAATACCACCGCCACGACCCTTACGAAGGATAAGGTCACTTCGATTTTTGACGTACATCTGAACAACCGGTGTAACGACAGCGACTGATAGACCAGTCGAGGTAGCAATCCGTGTTGAGACGTCTTTTAACGTCAAGCGCTCGACGTTGTTCAGCTCTTCGAGAATCGTGTCTGCGGCCTGAAAGATGCGTTGTGCTGTATCTGGGGACATTTGGTTAAGCTCCTTTAATGTACAAGCTAACTACTTGTTACACTGAAGTAGCAAATCCCAATCAAGCCTATCTCGATAAATGGAAGAGTTGATTACTTTGACAGCCGTTCAAAAACGAAAATTTAGTTCGACGATTTTTTAATCGATTCGATTATGCAGATCATAAAAGGAGTAGTGCTGGCCCCGCATTTACTCATTCCAACGACAGAAACTAAAAGTATGCCTAATAGTACAAGTACCACCAGCATAAGATTAAAGCACGATGATTTTTCATAGAAAAATCCTAGGACAAATGAATGCCACAGGCATATCCCTGCCTGTCGTTAATGTTAGTTTTTTACAGAGGAAATGTTCTCGTTATCGTCCACTACGACTAACCCGATTGCAGTTTTCACTACGCTACTATCTCGCATCCCGCATTGCTGGATCTCATCGAGATTGTGACTACGCCTACAACTGTAACACATTTTGGTGAATTTTCGACCGTTGATTGCTACATACGCCGTAGCATACATTTCCACAAATGGCTCGACTACTCGTGCAGGAAGCTGTAAAGCGCCCGCCACCGTTTCTAGCAACCAATCATAGTCGATTATTTTTTTGTCCTTAATCTCAAGCTCAAATGTAGACAAGAGTCGGGACACCATTTTCACGCTGACCCTATCATCAAATCGCAATGACGGATTCATGTTCAATACGAGATTTAAGAATGTTGCCGCTGCGTCGCCATTCGACATGAGGAACCCCTAAAGTAAGTGACATTTAGTTCAGTAGCCCCACGTATGAACAGTGTCAACGTGAGTTCATCGTGAACTACCTCGCCCTAGGGCAAGGCTTCTGAAAGTATCCGGCGAATTTATTTCGCCGGATATCGCAAGGCTCGTCCCGAGCCCCATTGCTACTCTAGATAACGCATTATATTTTTCTGAACAAAAACTCATCCCCTCCCTAAAGGGAGGGTATTCTTTTTGGAGAATGATAAAAAAATTGCGCTGCGCCCTCGCTATCAAATCAATTGATAGGTCTGCGTAGATGCAATATCTTATTCGATTCCGCGAGCTTGGCCTTTTCAGCTTTTTCAACTGAAATGTCGTTCAGCTTAACGATGATTAAATCGATCGTTTTGTCGGTAAGCATGTTTCGAGCATCCTTGATTAGGGCTCGAAGCTCATTCTCTGAACCGACGTTCAGCTCGAACCGGGCCAGGTTCTCATAGGAACGCTTCGCCTCGCGATGAAGCCACACCCGTTGAATGAACGAGAATACGCCTATCAGCTTCAAGAGCGTCCAGAAAGCAAGACAGCAAAAAACAAAATGCTCGAATGACGACATCAAAGATGCAAATGCGCGGTAGTCGCGCACTCGTCATTCGAGCATTTGTGATACTAGAAGCTCTCGAACACTAACTTCTCGCAAAGCGCGTCGAGTTTTTTATTGTCAGGCATTGCTCG
>Ga0105050_10010447_pt1 | contig 10160 bp, 12 predicted proteins | sample FRY01_FD_78088 | JGI IMG/M metagenome (GOLD analysis project Ga0105050, IMG submission 78088) | Freshwater microbial communities from Lake Fryxell liftoff mats and glacier meltwater in Antarctica - FRY-01 | ecosystem: Environmental > Aquatic > Freshwater > Ice > Glacier meltwater ... | reverse complement strand
GGACTTACCCGCTACTAGTCGACCATTAGATCCATTAATATTTCCAATTGCATCACACACTACCACTTTAACTACCATTGGTGTCGGGGAATGTTTTCGTTTTACAATCCCTTACGCATTTGTAATTACATCAGTTGCAGTTGCATTTTCAACACCACCTACTGGAGTAGTCCCGGTTTTTGATGTAAATTTAATTGGTACTGGCTCTATTCTCAGTACTCTTATTACCGTGGATGATGGGAGTTTTTCTAGTTTTAATGCAGTGACACCGTCAGTTTTGTCAACAACGGTTATACCTGAGAACTCACAAATTACACTTGATCTTGACATTATTGATGGTGGTTTAACAGCTGCTGGTTTAAAATTTTACATAATCGGATATCAATCATAAAAGTATGGCAATTACACTCTCACAACAACAAGATTTATTGACTGGTAAATTAGATTTACCAGCAATTACAATAATTGAATTGATTAGTTTAGCAGTTCAAAATTATGCAATAACTTTCAGTACTACATATCAATTGTTTAATCATACCGACCGACCTTTAGCTGGCACATATTTAAACAAAATGTTACGCACCTGTTTGTTAATTGGTTCTAGTGATTCACGCGCACAAGCTATTGACTCATTAAAAAATATAATTATATCTATTATTTCAACAGCACCTGATCAGCAGTTTAGTGAATTATTATTATTAGATGACGTAAGTTGGTCAGATATTATTACTAATATTGTAGATGATGCGTTTGAGATTTTTTCAGGTGTTCGCATTGAAGAAAAATCTGAATATAAAAATTCATAATATATTGATACAATTAAGTTATTAACAAAGCTACTATATAAAATTTTTTAAAAATGGCGGGATTTAGATATCAAAACACATCAGTTGCATTAGAAGGCGAAAGAATAGGAGCTGCTGTTCCTATTGATGATAGATTACTAGTTGGATTACTTAGTGATTTAGAATCTTTAGATGTTGATTTTCCAGATGAGCCATATCGGTGGTACGAGGGAATGATGATTGCTTGTATTGAAAATGGCTTTACCTATATGTGGAAGGAGTCTGCAACCGGTATTTTAACTTCTGGCGGTTATACTTACATTCCTGAGTTTATATCTGGGGGTGTTGATTACAGTAGCCGAACTTTTAATTTTGTTCAAACAACTGGTACTGGCGTTGGTGGAGGATTTTATGTAACTGGAGATTTAAATACATTTGGTAGCCCCATATCAATTGACGCAGGTGAAACATTAAATATTGAGGGGGGATTAGGAATTAACACAGATACTATATCTGACAACAAAATTACTATTGAGTTGGTAGCAAATTTTATGAATGATGAATTGTTAGATACATCAAGTATTTTTTATGCCACTCTTGCTAACCTTGCAGCTAATGTCACATCAAATTGGAACGGAGTTCAACCGTCTTATCCCAACGTAATATCTTGGTTAATTACAGATCCTACATATAGTGATGTCTATATTCCGTGGTATAATCCAGTAGCATCGGGTACTGCTGGAAATAAATGGATGCCAATTAAAGCCCAAACGATTATTGACTTATTTGATTCAGATAATAATATCTATAATACCAATAATAGACTTACCAGTAATAGATTGGTCGGTTTAAGTGGAAGATCTTTAGTATGGACATATGAATCAGTTACAGGATACGATGGAATACCAAGTACAATTGGTTCTGGTGATTGGATTGTTAGATTAGGGAATGACACAGGTGCAGCACAAGGAAATATAAGATTTTATACAGGTGGTCATATCCAGACTAATCACGCTCTTTTTTATTCTGGAACAATTGCAAAAGGTGATACTTTAGATTTTCATAGACTCAACATGGGATTCTTTGATGATGATCAATCATTAATAAGTGCAAGGATTGATCGTGAAGTTACAATTAACTTTTTTGCTAGATCAGGAGCGGCAAATAGTTATAATTCAGATGCTAGCTTATCGCGAGCAGGAGGAATCAATGGAAACTTTCTTTGGCGAAATGATGGAGTCGGAGGTAGTACAATAAGTGCAGGTTTTGATATTTTGTTTATGTCAACAAATGGTTCAGGAAGTGGCGGGGTTGTTATTTCACGAGATGTGTTTGTCATTGGCGGTCCAAGCGGTGGAGCTGTAACTTCAATTAATTTTGCCTTTAATACAAAACAAGGCTTACAAATTGCCTGGAATGATCCAAATTATGCCGCACTTACTAGTTTAAATGAAGCTCCTGTTATATTTTATTCCCGTCCGGCACCAGGAAATACTGGCGCTTTTATTTGGGCTACAGGAGATAATCCAACAATTGGAGGCGGGGAATTAGCGCTGTTAAATGCAAATGGACGATGGAGTTGGTATAACTATGGAGTTGGATTATTTGCGGCTGGTGCAAACTTGAGCAACCATTTTGAATTATTAGTTGATGCAGATGGTATTGTTAAAGAAATCCCATACTCAACTTTAAATATTGCAGCAATTAGTACTTTAACTTATACATTAGTTTTAGCTGACCAAGGTAAATATATTCAATTAACAAATAATGTTTCAGTCGTATTTTCTATACCAACAAATGCTCTTGTAGCATTCCCAATTGGTACAACAATAATTCTTGAACAAAATGATACCGGTCAAGTATTGATTGTTCCAACTGGCGGCGTTACGATGGTGTCCGCTGGAGCTGCTAATAAAACTCGTTTACGTTATTCGGTAGCCACATTATTTAAAAGTGCCATAAACACTTGGGTTTTATCAGGAGATATAATAGTATAATATGAGCTTTAACAAATTTTTTGTTGGTCGAAGGCCCCAGTCTGTTGGAGCAACACCATTCAATATCAACTCTTATTCAAATTGCAATTTAGCTTTTTCGCTAAGATTAATTAATTCCGCTTATGCTGGAAATCCACTAATTAAATTACGAAGAAGTTCAGATAATGCGGTTTTAGATTTTGGGTCAGGGTTAGCTCTTGGCAGCTTTTTAGATTATGCTGCTATTGATACCTGGGCTGCTGGTGCTAATCTATTTTGCGATACACTTTATGATCAATCTGGTAATGCATCCCATGCCACAAATTCAACATTTACTCAACAACCGCAACTAATTCCTTCGGTTATTGGATTAGCTGCACGATCATTGCGTTTTGACGGTGCATTGTCACAAAGATTATTTGGGGGAAACCTTATTGGATTTATGCAAAGTAATAATAAATTGGCTTGTTATGCTGTTTTAAGACCGTTTGGTTTAGCATTTAGTACTTGGTTTGCCATTACAGCAACACCAAATACTACCGGTGGATCTGTTTATATGCGAATGAATCGGTTTGCTGATGGTGTAAGACATTCTTGGCGAACAGTACAATGGCAAAATGCTACTGGATACAGTAATTGCAATTTAAGTATTCTATTAGAATTACATTATTATTATTTCACCGGTACACTTATTGGAATGGATATTGACAACGGGGGTACTATGAGTTCTTCCACCGCTAACAGTACTTTACCACTAGCTGTAGGGGATAGCTTTAATCTAGGTGCGGACGGAGCGTCACAACCGGCGTCTCTCGATTTTCATGAATTTATTCTTTGGGATGCCGAGCATAGTGCAGGTGTTTCAACTCTTATTAAAACTAGTTTAAATACTACCTATGGGGCTTATTAATTAACTTGAAAACCTCAAAGAAAAAGCTTATTATATACAATATTAAAGAATAAATTTATGGCTTTCAGAATTAATGCACCGCGTCGATTAATGTCAGACAACTCTGGTAATGCACAGATGGTGCATACTCCAGTTCTCAATACCCAGAGTAATGAACAAAAGTTGTCAACTGTAAATAACCAAGGAATTACAACATCTGTTCCTATTGATTATTCTCAGCACATGAAAACTTTACAAGAAACCTATGCTAATCTGGATAGTATAAAACCTTTGGACTTCAAGTCGTTTAAACCTACGCCGTTAAATATTGATCCTAATATGGCTAAGAATATAGAAGGCGGAGTTTCTAATGCAAGAACTCTATTTTCTGCTAATAAGGCAGGAAGAATTGCGGGACGTGAAGCTGGCCGTGCTACATATAATGAAGTATATGATAAATCAATAGCCGGAGCTACAGCTGATGGTTCATCAGCTAAACAAGCTCATCAGATAGCACGATCAGCTGCAGGAGTAGCCGGGCGAAATGAAAGAATTTCTGTGAGACAGGCAAACAAAGGGGGATTTAATGCTGGAGCCACAGGTGCAGTAATTGGCGCTGCCGGATCATTTTTGGGGGCAGTAGCAACTAGCAAAGGTAGAGAAGATATAGGAGGAATTCTGAAAGGGGCAGGACAAGGAGCATCACTGGGATCAATGGCGGGACCTGTTGGATTAATTGTCGGAACAGTAGCTGGGGCGGTAATAGGTGGAGTTATGGGGCAGAGGGCAAGAGTACGTAGAATTCGCAGCGAGAAACAAGAAAATAAAGATATTGCTACATATAATTCTGAACTAGAATCTTATAAAAACATTGAGAAGGCACGGGCAGGTGAGTTACAACGAAATACACAATTTCGTAATAATGCCACAACTCAGTATTTTTATCAAGGGGGAAAATTAGAGTTACCATCGTTAAAACTGGAAACAGCACTAATATTAGAACCGTTGATTTCAGGTAAAAGACTGCTTCTATTTAAGAAAGGTGGGGCTGTGGATTTTACCAAAGGTAATGTTATATTAGATGGTCCTTCCCATGATGAAATTAATAATACTAGTGTAAAAGGTGATAAAGGACTACCAATTGTTAAAGAACAGATCAAAGTAGCTGAGATTGAAAGTCACGAGCTAGTATTAAATATTGAGGCTATGCGCAAAATTGACAAATTAAGGGCAAGGGTCAAAATGGGAGATACGGCTGCAATAAAAGAGTTAGGGCAAGAATTATTAAAAGAATTGACAGAAAATACTTATGATTATCGCGATTTAGAAAAGTAAGAAATTATGAAAGTATACAATTTAAAAATACAAAATAAAATATTTAAAGTTGCGGTAGCACAGGAAGAAGATGATCTAGTAAAAGGTGTCTCAGGCTTGACTAAGTTAGGTCCTGATAAAGGAATGTTATTTATTTTTCCAGAAAAAATTAGAATGAGCATGACTATGAAAGATACGTCTTTTGCTTTAGATTTTTTGTTTATTGATGAAAATTGGATTGTTCAAGAATATGGAACTCGCGCTGGTGGGGGCGATAATATAACACCAGTTAATTCATACTCAATGGTTTTAGAATTACCAATGGGGACAATTGATAATCTTGGAATTAGTGAAAAGACACAATTAGAACCGAGCCAAGAACTAATTACACAATATAAAGGTGTACAAATGTTTAAATGTGGCGGGAAGTTTGAAAGAGTTGGGGAAAAAATTTATAAAATTGCGGACGGCGGCACTATACCTATAAAGGGGAAAATGCAATTATTAGACAAAAACGGTAATGTAGCATTAAATATTGATGCTGGGGCACGAATATTTAGTCGTGAACATACTGCAGAATTATTACGGTTGAAAGTTGCGGGAAATACAACTGCTATTGCACAACTAATGTTAGAAATACTAGATAAGCAAGATAACCAAAAACAAGAATATGTTTCTTCAAATTAAAGTTACTTAATCTTAAACGAAATGTTACAAATAACAACTATTATATTATTTTTTGTTCTTGGCTTTTTGCTTGCAAAGCTAATAATGACATATAAAATTAAAGCTCTTGAAGCAAATTTAGAAAACAAAATTGTTGAATTAACGGAAAATCACAAAACACTGGAAACATTAATGTATAGTATGGCACATGATTTAAAAAGCCCAGTAAGAAGTGCTGCTGGTTTAGTTGAAGCCCTTCAAGAAGATATCTTGGATGAAGCTGGTACCAAAGAATCAAATTTAAACATATTACGATTAACCATTACTTCTTTAAATAGTGGCTTAAATAATGTTGATGATATACTTGATTTTATTAAGTTTGGTCAAAATTTAGAAATACAGTCAAATCAGAATATTCAAGAAGAAATTTTATTGTTAATAACGGAATTTCAAAATTTATATCCAAAGGCTCACTTATCAGTACTTCCTTTAAATTTAGTGACTTGCGATAAAATGGGTTTAAAAAGAGTTTTTCAAAATTTAATTGAAAATGGTTTAAAATATAACAGTAAAAAAAATAAATTTATCAAGATTTATCAAGAAGAAAATTCGATTATTGTTGAAGATAATGGAAATGGTATTGAAGAAAAATATTTAAATCGAATCATACAACCTTTTCAACGATTAGACTCTCGCACTAAAGGTAGTGGTTTAGGATTAGCTATAGTGGTTAAAATATTAGAGCTACATGGATACAAATTAGAAATTGAATCAAAAATCAATGTAGGGAGTAAGTTTAAAATTATATTATAAAGATTAACATGGCGGCAAATAAAATTCTTATAGTTGATGATAATGAATCCGAACGATTTTTGATTCATCGAATATTAGTCAAAATAGGCATTAGTAGCGAAGATATTGAAGAAGCAATAGATGGGGAAGAGGGCTATAATAAAATTGTGCATGGAAATTTTATCCCATACATTGTTTTGCTAGATATTAATATGCCAAAAATGAATGGTCTAGAAGTTCTCGTTAAAGTACGTGCTGAAATGCAAACTTTACCACCATATATAATTATACTTACTACATCTCAGCAAGAGAGTGATTTAGGTAACGCAATAACCGGTGGAGTTAATGCATTTGCAGTTAAACCTAATGAACCGTCCCGAATAAAAAATATTCTTGATGCGGTAAAATTAATATTTATAAATAAAGCTGTATTATCCTCTGAATTAAAAAAACTTTTTTCGTATATTAATATCGAAGAAAATCAAACAATTTGAATATGAGCTTTATATTATTACAAACTGGGATATTAGGTTTAAGTGCTGGTGAATGGATTGCGTATGTAGTTGCTGCTTTATCCACTGGGTTTTTATTTTGGAAAGAAGTGGTTCAAAAAAAGTTAGAAGCTAGTGTTGAATTAAAAGCACTTATGACAACCGCTGAAATTGACCAAAAAAAACATAAATTAACTACTGAAGCACAAACGCTGGAAAAAATTATGGAGTCATACACCGAATTAAATCGTAATGTTTTTAAGTTGTTTGAAGAATATTTGACAAATATTCACAAAAATGTTGCAGAAAATAAAGTTAATATAAATTTCATAAAAAATATGCACGATATTTCGGAGCGTACATCAGAAGAAATTATACAGAACTTAAATCAAGCTATTGATCGTCTTAAACAAATTGAATTAATGCTTGAAATTCGTAAATTAGATAAATAAATATATGACAAATGAACAAGTTGGGGTAGACCCAAAAGAAATTCTTAAAATAGAATTACAAGCTAGCCATATAGCGGTTATTATGGAGGGGTTACAAAATGGCCCATATAACGTAGTTAGTCCAATAATTGCTGCACTTCGTGAACAATTAATTGTACATTATGATATTAAGAAAGAATCTAGTGCATACGAAAAATAAAGATTATGAAAAGATCCGAAATCACTGAAGATTATATTAAATCTAATATTAGTAGAATATTTAGGCAAAAAAAATATGTGTTCTATTTAGAACCTTATTATTTAAATATTTTTGGTGTGCGTCTAGAATTGAATACGGATAAATTTGATGATGTAATCTGTGTTGTTTATTCTGATAAAGATAAGAAGACGCATATCCATATTTGGGATGCAACTACTGATCCTGGTACAAAATATTTGAAAAGTCCAATTAATAAAGACGGAACCGCAATTTTAGTTCCCGGGCAAGTTCTAAATGGATGGAAAAAGGGACCACATGGAACCTTAAAATACACCGCCTTAAGGCAGTCAAAAACTGTTAAAGTTTATAGAGATTTAGATGAAGATACAATTCATGATTTAGATCCCAAAACGATACAAGAAGGAGTATTTTTTATTAATATTCATCGTGCTGAAAAATGGAAAACACGATCAAGTATAGGGCCATATAGTGCCGGATGTCAAGTTATTCAGGATAACAAAAATTTTGATACACTCATGGATCTAGTAGATTTATCAATTGAAAAAACAAAAGTAGATTCTTTTACATATACTTTGTTTACAAAAACGGATTTAATTAATTAGTTATAAAATGGGCTTTTTACATAAATTTATAGCTAATATTGGTATTAAATCGCTGTTAGTGCTTTTTGGCGTTGTTATTGGGGCTTGGTTATTTCGTGGATGTGGTATTAAGCCCATTGAAAAAATTATCACCAGACAAAATGTACCTACTATTGAATATGTGGAAACTTTTATTCAGGGTCAAACAAAAATTGATACTATATATATGGAACCACAAGTTATTTATAGAAATAACCCAATTCCTGTCAGTACAAGCACGTTAATATTGGATACATCTTCTTATATAGTAAATAAATATAAAGAAAACATTAATAATGAATTGCTTGATGGTGAGTTATTAATGACTACTAAGGGGACATTGGAATATTGGCAATTCAATTATGTTGCAAAACAAATAAGTACCACAAGAGTTGATACATTACGAAGTGAAACAACGATTCTACAACCAAAACGTGGTTTATTATTTGTAGGAACTGGGGTTGATATTAATTCAGAGGCCAATTTTCAATCAATACATGTTGGGGCCGGTTTTAAATTAAAGTCAGATAAGTTAATAACTTATAATTATAATTTTGGAACAGAAAATATTCCAACTTATCACTCAGTAAGTTTTTATTTTCCAATTAAACCCCGTGAATGGTTTGAGAAAAGAAAAAATTAACCTTAAATATTGAAAAATTATTATTATAATTAATATACAATAAAACTAAAAACAATGACCAAAAATTATTTACAAGAATTTGGAGAGCCAGTTTCAAAATTTCAAATGGGTGGAGCACCAGGTGGTCCAGCTCCAGAACAGGGTGGCGACGCAGGAATGCAAGAAGCTTTAATGCAAGTTGTTCAATACCAAGATCCAGCAATGGCGCTGGAATTCTGTAATATGTTAGCTCAAGAGATGGGGATGACTGGGGGCGCACCACAAGGAGCACCAATGCCTGCGCCACAAGGAGCACCAATGCCTGCAGCACGTCAAGGAATGAAAGTTCCGGGATATGTAAAAAGTGGAAAACCATTATTTAATAAAACTGGTCAACTTATTGGCTAATTTTATTAAAGTCGCGTTGTGTTTAATTAGTTTAATTTGTCATTATGCTTGATATATCCTATAATTTAATAAAATTTCAAACTGGTGGAGCATTAATTGATGTTGGTACAATGCGTTTAGATCTTAAAAATGATCCACGATATTTTAATAAGGGTCATTATACCAATAGTGGTCGTCGTAGATTATCAGCTTTGCAGGAAATTGAAGACAATCAAGAACAAGGTCGATCTTATAAAATAGATACTTCCACTAATACGTTTAAAATTGTTGATGAAAATGATAAAGAGCTTTTAAATACTGACGGTCGTGGTTTAGAAAAACATCAAAATACTTTTGCGGTCACACGAGATAAACGAAATAGGAAAGATGTTTCAAGAGTTATTGGAAGTGTAAATGAAAGTGCAAATAATTCAAAAAATTATTTAGTCCCAAAAGATGAGACAGTTACCCCGCAAAGAAAAACACCTTCTGCTTTAAATGTTAATTCTAATGCTAAGGTAGATGTTAATTCTAATGCTAAGACAGGTGCTAATTCTGATTTTCGACCCTCTGGTAATAACTCAAGTGATGAAGGTAAGCCAGAAAAAACTAGTGAATCATCCCGAGAGCAACAACGACGTGTCATTTATGATAGTCTGGTAGCTAATTATGGGAAAAATGAAGCATTATCTTTATTAACTGATCCAAATGTTATTTCTCGCTTCCAAAATTGGGATGATGAGACAGGAACTTTTGAGAATATAGATGGGTTATTTGATTATATTAATTCTGGAGCTTCACAAAAAGACCCACGAAATACTGTACCTGAGAATCCTGCAACGGTGGTGAATCCTGCAACGGTGGTGAATCCTGCAACGGTGGTGAATCCTGCAACGGTGGTGAATCCTGCAACGGTGGTGAATCCTGCAACGGTGGTGAATCCTGC
>Ga0105050_10010445_pt1 | contig 10162 bp, 6 predicted proteins | sample FRY01_FD_78088 | JGI IMG/M metagenome (GOLD analysis project Ga0105050, IMG submission 78088) | Freshwater microbial communities from Lake Fryxell liftoff mats and glacier meltwater in Antarctica - FRY-01 | ecosystem: Environmental > Aquatic > Freshwater > Ice > Glacier meltwater ... | reverse complement strand
CCCCCGGTGCGGAGTGTGCCTCCCATCCCCACTTTCCCAACGGACCCCGTTCTCTTTCTCCCGTCTTTATCTTGATACCCCACTGCCCCGATTCCTCGTGTTTATCCTGCCGCGCAACAGTAGCCGCCCTCCGTGAGAACGGTCACTTTCCCGTCCCGGAGTCGGCGTTTGATCACCCGACCGTCCTCGGGTTTGAACTTGGAGACGCCGACGGCGATATCCTCTCCGTCGGCATCGACGGTGAGATCGTAGTGACTGGGCCGACCGTATTCGCCCCATAACCTGCCAACTTTTTTCCCTTCGAGATCATAGATTTGGGTTTGGTCGCCCGTCTCTCCTTTGATTTGACCATTGAGCACGACGTGTTTTCCGGAGGCCGAAATGGAGACCCAGTCGACCGTGACACCATCCAGCAGGAGGTCGGGATACTTTTTCCGATTCTCCAAATCGTAGGCGAACGCGATCTGCGAACCGTCTTTCCTCGCGACCACCACGATCCAGCGACCGTCGTGCGATAGATTTCCCTCCCAAGGGCCGATGTGGAAATCCGAATAGGGTTCTCCGATTTCGGCCACGATCTCGGTGGTGTCCTCGCGGACGTTCCAGGTTCCGATCGTGTTCCGAGCGAATTCCCGCGCAGCGATCCTCGATTGGCATTTTCGGCACGCAATGTACAGACACGGTGCTGGGATCAACTCCCAGCAGGGTCAACGTCCCTGATCCGAATTGTTGGAAAATTCAGGGCAGTTGGTCCGCGATTCTCAAAAAGGCACTCCCTGGCTCAAAGTGCTCAAAACCCTCGTCGTCTATCGCCTGCTCGATCCCGGCAGCGAATGGAAACTTCACACATCGTGGTTCGACCGCAGTGCCATGGCAGACCTGCTTCAGGACGACTTCCGGCTCGCCGCCATCGACACCCTTTACCGCTGTCACGACCGATTGTTAGTTCACCGCGAGGCACTCTTCACCCATCTCAAGGAACGCTGGGCCGGGCTCTTCGGTGCCAGTTATGACATCTTACTCTACGATCTCACCAGCACCTACTTCGAGGTCGATGCTAATGGCCCGGTCACCGAAGCCAGTAAGCTCAAAGCCTTCGGCTATAGCCGCGATAAACGTCCCGACTGCGTGCAGATTGATTCGGCTTCGCCTCACCCTTCGGGCTGCCTCACGGCAGTCTGTCTCGCTTTGCTCGGCTGTCATCGCGCTCATCATCACCCCCGACGGCCTGCCCATCGGCTACGAAGTCATGCGCGGCAACACCTCGGACAAAACCACGTTGGGCGACATGCTCAAAAAAATCACCGACCGCTACGGCAAAGAGCGTCGCACCTGGATCATGGATCGCGGGATTTGATGCCTCCGCCTCCCGGCTCCGACACCCTTCGGGCTGCTGTCGCAGTCTGTCTCAGGGCTTCCCAGCCCTTCGGCTCCACCGAAGAAATCCTCGAACAAATGCGCCAAGCCAATCCCTCGGTGAGTTACCTTGTGGGCACCCCGAAAGGCCGTTTAACCAAACTGGAAAAGGATCTCGCCACTAAGGATTGGCAAGCGGTGAAGGACGACGTCCAAGTCAAACTCCTGCCGCGTGACGGAGAACTTTACGTGCTGGCCCGCAGCCGGCCTCGCCGCTGCAAGGAAAGCGCGATGCGGCGTAAAAAACTCAAAGCCTATTGGGCGCGTCTCAAAGAACTTCAAAAACGCGACAAACTCACCCGTGACGAATTGCTGCTGGCCCTCGGAGCTGCCAAGCAAAAGGCCGGGCGCAACGCCCACCGCCTCGTCATCCTCGCGCTTCCCGCCACCGGAGAGCCAGTCAGCGCCAGCACTTTCCGGTTCGAGTTGGACCGCCCCAAACTCCGAGCCACCCGCCGCCACGAAGGCCAGTATCTGCTTCGCAGCAATCTGACCGGCGATGACCCCGCCGAGCTCTGGCGCAATTACATCAATCTCGTGCGCATCGAAGAGAGCTTCCGCACGCTCAAGGGCGATCTCGGGTTGCGCCCGGTCTTTCACCAAATCGACGGGCGGATCGAAGCTCATGTGTTTATCTCCTTCCTAGCCTATTGCCTGCACGTCACCCTCGAGAAATACAACAAAAAGGCGGCAACCGGCCTGAGTTCCCGCAGCGTGCGCGAGCGCATGAGCGAGATCCAGATGCTCGATGTGACCATCCCCGCTACCGACGGACGCCAAGTGCGTTTGAAACGCTACACCAAGCCTGAAAAGGTCCACCAGCTCCTCCTCGACCAACTCGGCTTTAGCCTGCCCGCTCAGCCCCCTCCCGAAATCCGAAATCCCAAGCCTGTGGTGGAGACCTTTTGAGAAAATGAGCCAAAAACCAACGACTTGTGACTTTAAAACCTTAAAACAGCTGAAGTCGGGCTAAAATCGCCCAGTCGAAGGGTGCCATGTTCATGCCAGAAATATCTTCAGGTTGATGCCCGACGGCGTGGAGAGTGCGGGGAAGCTATTCGCGGAGTTCGAGATTTCGCATCACCCGAAAACCAACTGCAGGAGACGAAAAATTGTCGGCAAGACCCTTTCGGCTAGCGCTGCGTCGATACCACATGGCGTCGGCCCCTGAGCCGCCCCGCACTGAACGGATCGGCCCCGTCGACTGCACGGCAGCATCGGTGCTTGGGAGAGCCGTGATTGCATAAGCATCTTGGGTCCACTCGGCTACATTACCGTGGAGGTCATACAGCCCCCATGGATTCGGTTGATGGTCCCCCACGGGGAGAGGCGCGAAACGCATCAATCCTCGGTAAGCCTTAAATTCTCCGAAGATGCGGGTGAACGGACCCGCGGCCCGCCAGTCGTCGCCGAATGAGAACGCGGTTTCCGTGCCGGCCCGGGCAGCATACTCCCACTCGATCTCGGTGGGTAGCCGATAGCCTCCTGCGAAAGGTTCAGTCAGATTGATGGTGTCGTCTTTGATTTCATAGGCAGGAGGCAGGCCCTCTTGCTCACTGAGCCAATTACAGTATCTCGCCGCCGCCCGCCAGGAGACGAAAGTCACCGGAAGCTGAACGTTACTCTGCAGGTCATCGTCAAAAGTATGGAGATACTGGTGAGAATCCGCCTCTACCCTCGCGGCGGGTTGGTCAGTTAAAAATTCGTTAAACTCTCCCACTGTCACTTCGTTTCCCCCAATAAGAAATGGTCGGGTCACCGCCCCAGGAGTTGGTTCACTCTCGTTCCGATCCCGGCCTTTCTCCGTGGGGGGACTGCCCATCAAATAAGAACCAGGAGAGATTTCGACCAAGTTTGTTCCCTGAGAGGTTGGCGCTGAAAATTCAGGGGTTTCGCCTGAGGGTGTCCCTGCCATAGCCAGCGAAGATTCCACGAAGCAGATGATAAAACTGACAAGTAGTATTCGTTTCACGGCGTGAGGTAGTCCTCTATATTGAAAAGACGATCCAAACTAGACGCGTAATACTGCGGGGTGGAATTGCCCTGAAAAAGCACTTGGCGGCCTTTCCTCTCTCTGTGCCGATAAAAGACCATCAGAATATCCCGATCTTCTGGGGTATAGCTAAGCACGACCGGATCAGCCGAGTCGTGCAAAAATTGAGTCACCTCATTGTCCCGTCGGATCACGGAAACTGGGAGATGGCCATCTTCATAGCGGACGGTTACCTCGGTTGATCCATACTCCTCGGGAAAGCGGAAGGCCATGCGCGAAGTGCTGTCAATCCGTGGTCCGCTGGGGAAGGCATACATTTCCGGGGATCCCTCCGTAAACGGAACGGACGCGGCAAATGCCTTCGGAGCGGTGATCTGGACACGATAGAGTCCCTGCGGCGAGTCGCCCGGGAGTTGGAGGCGCACCCAGTCACTAAAGTCGGAGTTTTTTCCGCGTCCGTCATAGCTCAGCACTAAATTGCCATTCGGAGCGAACACCTCGATTAATCCGGGAATGGGAATGCAGGCGCGGCTCTCTCCAAAGACCATATTGACGGCCTCGTCATCCTGTTTCAGAAACCACGCCTCTCCCTCGAATAGGCCGTTTTTTTTCTTCACCGGACTAAGGATCGAGCGTTCCCGCATCCATCGCATCGTATCTTGATCGTTGCCGCTAGCTTTAAGGGCTTCCAAGAACAGAGGGAGCCGTTGTCCGAGATTTGACCCAAAGGAAACGCTTGGCGCATAGAATCCAAAATCGGGATCCTCGGGATCACGAACGGCACTGTGCAGCTCCTCGAAAAGCAAGCCCCTGCCGTATTCAAGATATTTAGGGTCACGGCTCACAAACCAGGCCGCGGCCAAAATGTTAAAAGCATTATCCCGAACCTGAGTTTGAGCTCCGGACAGTTCGATGACCGCATCCGCCCAGCGAACGAGCCGTTTCCCGGCATCTGGATCTCGGGTGAGTCGATAATATCGTTCCAGCCAAGGTGCGTAATTTTGACTTCCAGAAAAGGCTCCTTTCTCGCTTTGGGCACCGCTGATCTGAGCGTATAGAGTGTGGAGGAGCGGAATCAGGGCGGGATCCAGAGTGTTTTCGTAATAATCCAGTAATCCGCTGAAAGTTCCGGCCTGCTCACGATCGCTGTCCCGGGGACCATAAACTTTTCCATCGGGAATAAATTGACCCTTTTCTTCCCTAATGGCGTTCACCATTTCCGCAGCGACTTCCGATCCTCTCCACTCGCCATTGATGTAATCGAATAGGAAGAGAAAATCCGTCATGGTATTATAATCCCCGACTCTGGCTCCGGAGTACCATGGCACGTAGCCCTTATAGTCGGTCAGTCCGCCGACACGCTTGCGCCAAGGGTACGTGGGACTGGCGTCGTCGTAAGGAGATTTGGAAAAGTGGCAAATCCCGAAGTCCATACAGTTCAGCGAGATGCGATTTCCCTCCCGAGCGTAGTATGGGTCGCCGCTCCGGGCAAAGAGGTGCCAGGGGGTGCGGGGTGACCCGTGATGCAACAGTCGCCATCCGCGGTAAAGCGCCCAACCATCTCCTGATCGTCCATCGTGACGTCCGCCTAGAACAAACATTCCGTAGTCGCCGGTGCGGTAGCCGAGTTCGGTCTCACTCTTGAACGAATTCTCGATCAGGGCTTCAGCTTCGGGGAATTCCTCGGGATCGGCCACTGAGATCGGACCGAACACCCCCGAGGCAACCATGGCTTCGGGAGCAACTGTCATGGTCGCCGGCTGCAGGGTCTTGGTCATCAACTGATCGACCTCCGTTTCGGTGGTATCGGGCCTCAAGAAGCGTACAGCCAGTTGGTGGGTCTTAGCAACGCCGAGGGCATTGCTCCCGCTTGAGTTCTGTACGTAATATTTAGCGGTGGACTCACCCGTTCGGAAGGTGACGTCGTCCGACGGGACCACAAAATTCAACCATTTGGAATGATGCAACCAAGGCATATTTAAGAAGGTCTTCCCTTGGGGCGGCTGCCAATCGTCCCGGCCATGCAGCGGCCAGAGATGCAGGGTGATCGCATCCGCGGTAAGAGAAACTTCTTTGGGATAATTCTCCCAAAAGTCACGCGCCCCCACGGCGACCACACCCTCTTGGTCCCAGGCCGCCGCCCAGCCGTCGCCATGAGTTCCCTCGGCCAGGGGTTCCTTCGTTCCTTCCCGCTGGACGGCATTTTTCCCGTAGTCGAATTGGAGGAGATAGACGGGGGCCGAATCCAGAGTCACCGGGATCTGCCGACCGTCGGTGGCAAAGACTCCGCGTCGTCCGTCTTGCAGCGGAATTCGGAGCGCAATGTCGCCGAAAACCGCTTCGTCGGAATCCTCGGTCATGATCCAAGTGGTGGTTAGATCAAAGCCCTTTTCGCCGACGAAAAAATGCAGCCAACTGACGTGGCGGCATAATCGTTTTCCCTGTTCGTTGACGAACCACGAGGCGATGCGGACGGTGGCACGCTCCGGCCCGTTTTCGACGATGCGCACCTCCGCTTCGGAATCCCGCGAGGTAAAATATCGACTCTGAGAGCGTCCTTCGAGCAGGCTCAGTCCATCCACGTCTCGGTGAATCGAAGTCCCGTCCAAGACGACTTGCGTGAGCCAGAGTCCGCTACCCGACTTGGGAAGAGTGGCTTGGAAGGGACCAGTATCGAGACGAATCGCCGACTCGGACTCGCTCAAAAGTTTTTTCTTTTCGGAAGCGGCTTGGGGAGCCACTCCACATTTCAAAATCAAATTTGTCGCGGGAGGCCGACAACTGAGTCCGATCCAGCGCAGACTTCCCCCGTGTTCCCAGCGAGCCCTTGGAGTGATTTGAAAAGGCACTGGCTGGCCATCGACGGTGACTAGGGCAAACTCATCTGGATTGCTGGTGATTCCGGGTGGGAGCGGGATTCCCGCGTAGGCGGGCATTCCCAATCGGGATTCTGACACTTGGAGCGGAATCTTCAAAGGGCGCTCCTGTGGATTTCCAACCGCGATGGAAAATGGCCAGGTGAAATCGGCGGTGCCAGAGGAGATTTTCAACTGGTAATTGCCCGCTGGCAGCCCGCCAAGGTCGAGCTGTCCGGCCAGACCCGGGGGGGAAGTCACTTTGAGCGAATCCCGCCACACTTGCTGGCCGTCGCTTCCCAGGGAAATCGAAACGGTCCGGTCACGTAAACTCTCGTTGACGGCCAAGTAGACTCCGGCCGTTTTTTCCGGAATCAAATACGCGGATTTGTCCATCCAGACCCGGACGGGTTCCGTGCGGGAGACGTAAGGTTTCCCTTCGGATGGCAGCAGGGTCAGCCGCGATGTCGCTGGCTCAGCCTGAGCCGCACCCGCCACGGCCAGCGCGGCCAGAACCCAATGGCGAGCGCAAGACGGGATCATCCTCTCAGTGTTCGGATGGTTGCGCAGAATAGCCCAAACTCTTGATCATGAAGACCGCCCGATCCCCGGGTTCATCGAGGGAGCAGTAGTAGGTCAGAATATTATGGAGCGCCGGTTCGAGACTTTCGCCAGTGGTCGCCATGGCAAGGTCGCGCAGCGAGCGATCCTCATAGTCGGAAGAAAGTTCGACCGACCAAAGATGATTGTCGGGATCCACTTCCACCCGAATTTTGTAATTCACGCCGGGCACTGGGGTTTGATCAGACAGGTCGACCCATTTGATCTCGTCATCCACCATCGCCCAAGCTTTCCAACCGTTCACGCTAGCCATCACCAACCAAGAAATTTGTTGCGTCGGATTGACTCGGCTAAACGGCGAGCTTGAGGCTCCGAATCCCCAAAAATCACCCACGGGCTGCCACTCCATGATCGCATCGGAAAAGACCACCGTCGTTTCGATGACGTGGGGAGCCGTCGTCAAGGACGGATCCAGTGACCGCCGGACCATCGCGCGGCTGCTCTGTCCGCCACGCGCGATCTCCGTGCATTTGTAGAGCACTTTCAGCCCGCGGTCCTCACCCTCATGTTCAATTTCCGCTTCCACGATACCTCGATCCGCAGTTGTGATCCATCCGCTACTCCACATTGCATCGGGCGAACCGGGAAATCCATCCACCGAGCCATCGCCCGCCCCCCCACTGAATGTGAGGGTCGATTGATCAGCGGCCATTCCGCAAAGGCTGGTGGAAATAGCCGCGACGCTCGAAACGAGCATCTTCGGCGTAGATCGAAACGAAAAAAACATCGTAATTCAGATCGCTGTCCGGCGGCGACGCAGAAGAATAAGACCAAAAGTTGCCGCGCCGAATAGCAGACCCATCACGCGCGGCTCAGGAACGGCCTGAATATTGTCCAAGGACCAATCGACGGTTTGGTTGGTCACCGCGTCAAAGGCTCGCGTCGAGCGGAAAGACAAAAACGTCGGAGCGGCGTCATCGGTCCAAAACCCTAACGCGTCACCTCCATTGTAGTCACTGGCCAAGTAGGTGGTGCCTTGGAATCCGATTTCGACATCATAAGTATTGGTTGTTGGATCGACCAATACCGAAAAATTGTAGACGCTGCCTGTAACGAAGGAGTTCAGGGCTGAAGTGTTGAGGTTAATCACTGAGCCTGTCCCGGCGCCACTACCGTCGAAAACCGTCCAACCCAGATCAGCCCGACCCCAAATACGCCAAGCTGTATTAGTGCTGAAAGCCTGGTCTTGGGCGATTGTTTCAGCGCTGAATAAGAACTGGTCGCTGGAGGCAGTTTGTGCGCTATTCGCTGCATCGATCCGAAAATCAAAGTCCACCCGGTAGGCTGCCGTCATATCTATTCCGCCGGCACCCGGATCGTTGGAAAATTGGCGAAGCACTCCGGCCCTGTGGTTACTGTTGTTATTTTTCCGCGCGTAATTTATTTGGAGACGATTTCCTGCTGACGGGAATGGGTCCGTATCAACGACCGTTCGGGTCGTAGTTGCTCCGCTACCGTTACCAGGAGTCCAAGCACCGGCCCATCCGCCGCCCGCCATACCAGTGTAGGCATCCACTTGATCTGTGACTGGTGCCGCGTCCGATCCGCCGCCGGCGAATTCAAGGAGCGTTGTGGAGTATCCCGTGTGCAGGGCCAAGGAGCCAAGGCCCACAGACAGAAGAACGACTTTGAAGTTTGGATTTTTCATGTTAGAAGTGATTGAGCCACATTAGCCCGGTTCCCGCAACTAGGATTCGGCACCGTTTACTGATATTGGTCATCAATCATTGATGTGGCGTCCCTTTCGAGCCTCGCCGGGAATCTCGCGGCATCACACGCCAGCGAGAGCGGGAGCCTGCTCTTTCTTGGGTGCGGAGGACGGTTCGAGTGCGGGGAGCAGGGTCACCATCGCGTAGTAATCAAAGGAAAGGTTCACTTCGGTGTCATCGGAGATGAGCAGAGATTCCGCGCCGCCTTCAATACTCACCTGCAACGCTTTCTCGATTCTCCAAGAATCTCCATTTTCGTGGATGATGACCGAGCCGGGGTTGCTGGGGTCGTAGTTGCAACAATGAACAATCAGGCGTCCGTTCGATTCTCTCTCGAATTTGACCGCCACGGTATCCGGTGCGGTGATCGGAAGGGTCCACGGGCCAACTGACTGATCCACGGGGGTGTCGATTCTCCGCAGCAGGTCGTCGGGACAGGTGACCCGGGTGGACCCCATGTGCTTGTCGCTGGCAGAGGAGGAATCGGCGGTATCCAAAAGAGGCGGGCCAATTTTGAGAAAGCGACGGGTTCGTTCTCGGACATTGCCAGAGTCGCGGGGAACCCCGAAATCATTCCAACAATCACACTCTCCGATGGCGAGCACGTGCCCTCCCTCGTCGGTGAACGCATTCAGTTGGTGGGAATCCTGATCCGTGAGATGGGCTTGCTCGCAGAGCCAGACGGCCTTGATTTCTGGCGGAATCGATTGGCCTGAAAAAAGAATTCTTGCCGGAACGTTCCGGCGGCGATGCCAGTCCAGAACCATTCTCAGGGCCGTCGCCGACGCCGAGCCCACCAGATAGCCGTTACGAGGATTCCACAGAATGGCGGATTCGCTCCAGAGCTGTCGTCGGGGATCCAATTCTGATTCGATGGATTGAAAGGTCTGCACCGCCGTCTCGAAGGCCTGCCGCAGAGGAAGATCATCTCCCAAAATCCGGGCTCCATCTCCCGACGGGCGCAACAGCCAATTCGTTCCCAACCAAGCCGCGCGGTGGGAAAACTCCTCGGCGAGCCCGCACCAGATTTGTCCCACCGAGTTGGGAGCGGACAATCCTCTTTCCGGCGAACGATTCCAAGCTGTGGCGAGCACTTCCCACCCTCCGGCCTGGGCAAAAAGGTAGGCCTCATCCTGAGTTTGGATGCCGCCGTCGTGCCAGCCGGGCAAATTGGCATTTTCAGAAAAGAGAACGTCGAAAAGAGACCCCTCCCGGGTCAGATCCAGGTGCAAGCGGGAAGGCGTCGCGAGATGCCGGGGGAAAGCCGGATTGCCGACCAGGATGACATCCGAGCGTAGGCGACGAACCGAAGTGGTGAGATTTTCGAAAAAACGGAACCGGGTCATGATCTCGAAATCAGACCACAAGAGGTTGAGCGGATCGTAAAAAGGCTGACCCAGCTCGACGGCGGGAGGAGCTTTGACGTGGGAGGGGTCTTCGATTCCACAAATGGCGTCCAAATCGCAGCGCTCGCTCAAGTGGGCGCGAAAGGCAGCCTGACAAGTCTCACAGTAGCAATGCGTGAAGTAGCTGTTGTCGAAATGCAGCCCATCGAGCCCGATTTCCTG